>Ga0210384_10000285_pt1 | contig 79505 bp, 75 predicted proteins | sample IncBWH2MmetaG_FD_160574 | JGI IMG/M metagenome (GOLD analysis project Ga0210384, IMG submission 160574) | Forest soil microbial communities from Barre Woods Harvard Forest LTER site, Petersham, Massachusetts, United States - Inc-BW-H-2-M | ecosystem: Environmental > Terrestrial > Soil >... | reverse complement strand
AAGATTTGCGACGTCGAGCCGGGGGGCATCGTTCCGTCGACAAACGCATCGACCCGACCGCCGGGCGCCAGCACCAGCGCACTATTGCGGGCGAGAAAGGGCTCGGCGGGGCGGCTATCCATCGCCATCACCCGGACCTCGTGCCCCTCAATTTTGACCGCAACAACATGGCGTTGGCAGGCGTTGATGACGCGGAGCCTCAGGCGCTCGTTTGAATGCACTGCAATATCGGGCAGAATCAGCCCATTGACGGTATAGATCGCGGTGGCGTCTTTCGGATCGGTACCGAGACCGATGGCGGTTCCGTCCGGGCGCAGTCTCCAGTCTTCAACAACGAACTTCTCATCGCGATCGACGGTTGCTGCCGGCTCTTCCAGCGGCATGATGGCGAGCGCGCGCGACGGCCGGCCCTGGCCGTCACCGAGCAGGCGCATGTCGAAGAAATAGGTGCCGGCGTGCCGGAAAGGGATTTGGATGTCGCGGCTTTCGCCTGGCGCCAGGGCTGGCTGCGCCAGCAGAAACTCCGCGGCCGGGCTGCCATCCAGCCCACGGCAGCTCAGGACCGCAGGCACCGGCAGTTCATTCGAAAAGGTGAAATTGAACCCTTCGCCGGGCTTTGGTTGCCCCTCGGCCTGCCCAGGAAAGGACCAAAGCAACGTCTCAAGCCCGGCGGGGCGCAGGCTCCGCGTGTCGCGCTGGGCGTGCAAGGTGAGCGAGGATCCCGCCCGCGCGGCGGAAATTCCGACGAGCAGCGGGGCAAGGCTGGCCGCGCCCACGCCGGCCAGAAAATCACGTCGATCGATCTGGGAAAACCGGCTTGCCATCAGCCCGATCCGGACCATTTTTAACTTGAGATGTCCAGCCAGCGGGATGGCCGGATTGCAGTGTCCAAAACGGCATTTTTTTGCTGCGAACCGGGAGCTGCGTGCTATAAGCCGCCGCCCGCGGCATCGCGGCCGGACTGGATGCTGTCGAAGCGGGCGTGGCGGAACTGGTAGACGCGCTGGATTTAGGTTCCAGTGACGAAAGTTGTGGGGGTTCGAGTCCCTCCGCCCGCACCAAGCGCTTCCAGCGTTTGCGAAACGAATTTCTGGAGAACCTGCATCTGGCGGGTTCGCCAAACCAACCGGCGCAAGGCCTTGGCCGCGCGTCGATCACCATCAAAAATGCCTTCCGCCGTTAGGCGAGAGGCAAGAGCGAAAAGAAGATTTAACGCCATGCAGGTCACCGAAACCCTCAATGAGGGACTGAAGCACGAGTTCAAGATCAGCGTTTCCGCATCGGACCTCGATGCCAAGGCGGATGCCAAGCTGGTTGATCTCAAGGACAAGGTCCGTCTCAACGGCTTTCGTCCTGGCAAGGTGCCGGTCGCCCATCTGAAGAAGGTCTATGGCCGTTCGGTGATGGCCGAGACCATCGACCAGACCATCCGCGACGCCAATACGCAGCTCTTCACCGAGCGCGGCTTCAAGCTCGCCTCCGAGCCGAAGATCACCATGCCGACGGAAGCCAAGGAAGTCGAAGAGCTCCTCTCCGGCAAGAGCGATCTCACCTACACGGTGGCGATCGAGGTGGTGCCGGCGATCAAGCTCGCCGATTTCAAGAGCTTCAATGTCGACAAGCCGGTCGCCGACGTCAGCGATACCGACGTCGACGAGGCAATCCAGCGCATCGCCGATGCGAACCGCAGCTATGCCGCGAAGGCCGAGGGCGCCAAGGCCGAGAAGGACGACCGCGTCACCATCAACTTCAAGGGCAGCATCAACGGCACGCCGTTCGACGGCGGCACCGGTGAAGGCATCCAGGTTGTGATCGGCGCGGGCCAATTCATCCCGGGCTTCGAGGAACAGCTGATCGGCATCGGCGCCGGCGAAACCCGCACGCTGAAGGTGGATTTCCCCAAGAACTACGCCGCTCCGAATCTCGCCGGCCAGCCGGCCGAGTTCGAGACCACCGCGACCGCGATCGAGGCTCCGCAGAAGGCCGAGATCAATGACGAGTTCGCCAAGGGCCTCGGCCTGGAATCGCTCGACAAGCTGAAGGAGGCCGCGCGTGATCGGCTTGCCGCCGAATTTGCCGGCGCGACGCGCCAGCGCATCAAGCGATTGCTGCTCGACCGTCTCGACGAGAGCCACAAATTCGAGGCGCCGCCGTCACTGATCGATGAAGAGTTCAATCTGATGTGGAATTCGGTGAAGGCCGAGATGGAATCGAGCGGTAAGACCTTTGCCGACGAGAACACCACGGAAGACGCCGCCAAGGAGGAATATCACACCATCGCCGATCGCCGCGTGCGGCTTGGCCTCGTGCTCTCCGAGATCGGCGAGAAGAACAAGATCACGGTGACCGACGACGAGGTGAGCCGTGCGGTGATCGAGCGGGCGCGCTCGATGCCCGGCCGCGAGAAGGAAGTCTGGGACTATTACCGCAACAATGCCAATGCGCTGGCCCAGCTTCGTGCACCGATCTTTGAAGACAAGGTGGTCGACTTCATTCTCGAACTCGCCAATGTGACCGAAAAGAAGGTCTCCAGGGAAGAGCTGTTCAAGGACGAGGACGCCGAGAAGGACGCGGCCTGATCGGATCAAGCGGCCATTAATGATGAACCGCAAAAGCGGCCTGGCGGCGGTTTCCGTCGCTAGGCGCCTCGCGGCGAATCGGCTTGACTGATGGGGCGTGAACGCGGCCTGCTCTTTTGGGCAGGTCTTGCGGCTGGGTCTTGTCGCCGCAAAACCGGCCCATATTTGTGTGCCAGTCCTTGATACTACCCCTGCCTTCCAACTCTGGGTGCTCCGATGCGCGATCCCGTTGAAACCTACATGAACCTCGTGCCGATGGTGGTTGAGCAGACCAACCGCGGTGAACGCGCCTACGACATTTTCTCGCGTCTCCTGAAAGAGCGGATCATCTTCGTCACCGGCACGGTCGAAGACGGCATGTCGACGCTCATCGTCGCGCAGCTTCTGTTCCTCGAGGCCGAGAATCCGAAGAAGGAAATCTCGATGTACATCAACTCGCCGGGCGGCGTGGTGACGTCGGGCCTTGCGATCTATGACACCATGCAGTTCATCCGCCCGCCGGTATCGACGCTGTGCACGGGGCAGGCGGCCTCGATGGGCTCGCTCTTGCTGGCCGCAGGCGAGAAAGACATGCGCTTTTCGCTGCCGAACTCGCGCATCATGGTTCACCAGCCCTCCGGCGGCTTCCAGGGCCAGGCCACCGACATCATGCTGCACGCTCAGGAAATCCTGAACCTGAAGAAGCGGCTCAACGAGATCTACGTCAAGCACACCGGCCAGACCTACAAGACGATCGAGGACGCACTCGAGCGCGACAAGTTCCTCACCGCCGACGATGCCAAGGCGTTCGGCCTCGTCGACAAGGTCATCGACAAACGGCCGGAAGATCCCGCAAGCGCGAAGGCGGCATAACGGGAATCAGCCTGCAAATTCAGGGCAACGAGAGCGGCAGCGGCCGTTGAGGCCGGATTTGCCCGCGCTGCGGGAAAAGGTTCCGCTTTCGTGCTCGTTTTCGGCGTGGCAAAGGCGCAACGCTGCGCCGATTTCGGTAAATTCTGGCCGTGCCAATTCCGCAAATCACGGTATTGTCACGGAGTTGCGCGCCCGGCTCGGTTAGCGAATTCTTGATAGTCGGGTGTCAGCATGGTTGGCTGTCAGTGGTCGGATATGATCGCGGAAGATTCGATCAAAGCCGTGATTCGCACGGTATGTTAGGCGTAGGGTCTTTTTTGGTACGGAATTTGCTCTATCTACTTTCCCATGGCGGTGCGTCCCGAAATGGAGCGATTGGGCGAAGTCGAACGGCGGACGGAGACATGAATGAGTAAGGTCGGCACGAACGACACCAAGAACACGCTGTATTGCTCCTTCTGCGGCAAGAGCCAGCACGAAGTCCGCAAGCTGATCGCAGGTCCCACGGTTTTCATCTGCGACGAATGCGTCGAACTCTGCATGGATATCATCCGCGAGGAGAACAAGTCCTCGCTGGTGAAGTCGCGCGACGGCATTCCGACCCCGAAGGAAATCTGCAAGGTCCTCGACGACTACGTGATCGGCCAGAGCCACGCCAAGAAGGTGCTCTCGGTCGCCGTCCACAATCACTACAAGCGTCTCAATCACCAGACCAAGCACAACGACGTTGAGCTTGCGAAGTCGAACATCCTGCTGATCGGTCCGACCGGTTCGGGCAAGACGTTGCTGGCGCAGACGCTGGCGCGCATCCTCGACGTGCCGTTCACGATGGCGGATGCGACGACGCTGACCGAAGCCGGCTATGTCGGCGAGGACGTCGAGAACATCATCCTGAAGCTGCTGCAGGCGGCCGACTACAATGTCGAGCGCGCGCAGCGCGGCATCGTCTATATCGACGAAATCGACAAGATCAGCCGCAAGTCCGACAATCCCTCGATCACGCGCGACGTGTCGGGTGAGGGCGTGCAGCAGGCGCTGCTCAAGATCATGGAAGGCACGGTTGCCTCCGTGCCGCCGCAGGGCGGCCGCAAGCATCCGCAGCAGGAGTTCCTCCAGGTCGATACCACCAACATCCTGTTCATCTGCGGTGGTGCGTTCTCGGGGCTCGAGAAGATCATCTCCGCGCGCGGCCGGTCGACCTCGATCGGTTTCGCCGCACAGGTGCTCGCGCCGGAAGATCGCCGCACCGGCGAAATCTTCCGGCATGTCGAGCCCGAGGATCTCTTGAAGTACGGCCTGATCCCGGAGTTCGTCGGCCGTCTGCCGGTTGTTGCAACCCTGGAAGATCTCGACGAAGCTTCGCTGAAGAAGATCCTCACCGATCCGAAGAACGCGCTGGTCAAGCAGTATCAGCGCCTGTTCGAGATGGAGAACATCGAGCTGACCTTCGCCGACGAAGCGCTCGGGGCGGTTGCCCGCAGGGCGATCGAGCGCAAGACCGGCGCCCGCGGCCTGCGGTCGATCCTCGAAAGCATCCTGCTCGAGACCATGTTCGACCTTCCCGGCCTCGAAGGTGTGGAAGAAGTCGTGATCTCGCGCGAAGTCGTCGAGGGCACGGCACGACCGCTCTACATCTACGCCGATCGTTCCGATCGCGCGGTCGAAAGCAGCGCCAGCGCCTGATCGCTGGCCAAATTCGCCTGACTAAAGCGGGCTGCGGAGCGCATTTCCGCGGCCTTGGTTGCGCAGCATTTCGTATGCGTATAAGCGCGTAGAAGTCCGCGATTGGCGGGGTTTTCTGAGACTTGACACCCCCCCACCCGATAGCCACCTAATGCTATCGGCGATGAAAATCAGACTTCCAGATTCGCCAAGATAACGATCGGGACAAAGCCCGGCCTTCAAACTCAGGGTCGGGCCAGGTCCGGATCATTTCGGCACCTTGTGGCGGTTGCGCTGACAGCAAGCGGACTGCGTGCGAGGGGGCACAACAAAAGGAACAGGCCATGACTACCCCAAAACCCCGGCCAACCATCGTTCACGGCGAAACGCATTCCTATCCGGTGCTGCCGCTGCGCGACATCGTGGTTTTCCCGCACAACATCGTGCCGCTGTTCGTCGGCCGCGAGAAGTCGATCCGCGCGCTCGAAGAGGTCATGAAGAATGACGCGCTGGTGTTGCTCGCGACGCAGAAAAACGCCTCTGACGACGATCCGACACCGGAGTCGATCTACGAGACCGGCACGCTTGCGAGCGTCCTGCAGCTTCTGAAATTGCCCGACGGCACCGTGAAGGTGCTGGTGGAGGGCCTTGAGCGTGCGCGCGTTGAGAAATATTCGCCGCGCACCGAATATTACGAGGCGACCGCCGTCGCACTCGAAGATACCGACGCCAAATCCGTCGAGGCGGAAGCCCTGGCGCGCTCGGTCGTGTCCGACTTCGAAAGCTATGTGAAGCTGAACAAGAAGATCTCGGCCGAGGTCGTCGGCGTCGTGCAGGCGATCACCGATTTCGCCAAGCTCGGCGACGCCGTTGCTTCGCATCTGGCCGTCAAGATCGCCGATCGCCAGGCGATCCTGGAGACGCTGTCGGTTACCCAGCGCCTGGAGAAGGTGCTTGGGCTGATGGAGAGCGAGATCTCGGTGCTGCAGGTCGAGAAGCGCATCCGCTCGCGCGTCAAGCGCCAGATGGAGAAGACCCAGCGCGAGTATTATCTCAACGAGCAGATGAAGGCGATCCAGAAGGAGCTGGGCGACGAGGACGGCCGCGACGAGCTCGCCGATCTCGAGGAGAAGATCGCCAAGACCAAGCTCTCCAAGGAAGCCCGCGAGAAGGCACAGCACGAGCTGAAGAAGCTGCGCCAGATGTCGCCGATGTCCGCGGAAGCGACCGTCGTGCGCAACTATCTGGATTGGCTGCTGTCGATCCCGTGGAACAAGAAGTCCAAGGTGAAGAAGGATCTGGAAGCGGCGCAGGCCATTCTGGATGCGGATCACTATGGGCTGGAGAAGGTCAAGGACCGCATCGTCGAGTATCTCGCGGTGCAGTCGCGCGCCAACAAGCTGACCGGACCGATCCTGTGCCTGGTCGGCCCTCCCGGCGTCGGCAAGACCTCGCTCGGCAAGTCGATCGCAAAGGCGACGGGACGCGAGTTCGTGCGCGTCTCGCTCGGCGGCGTGCGCGACGAGGCCGAGATCCGCGGTCACCGCCGCACCTATATCGGCTCGATGCCCGGCAAGGTCATCCAGTCGATGCGGAAGGCGAAGACCTCCAATCCGCTGTTCCTGCTGGACGAGATCGACAAGATGGGCGCCGATTTCCGCGGCGATCCGTCCTCGGCGCTGCTTGAGGTCCTGGACCCCGAGCAGAACTCGACCTTCAACGACCACTATCTCGAGGTCGACTACGATCTCTCCAATGTCATGTTCATCACGACCGCGAATACGTTGAATATTCCGGGCCCGTTGATGGACCGCATGGAGATCATCCGGATCGCGGGCTACACCGAGAACGAGAAGGTCGAGATCGCGCGCAAGCATCTGATCCCGAACGCGCTGTCCAAGCACGGCCTGGATTCGAAGGAATGGTCGATCGACGACGACGCGTTGCTGTTGATGATCCGTCGCTACACCCGCGAAGCGGGCGTGCGTAACCTCGAGCGTGAGCTTTCGACACTGGCCCGCAAGGCCGTGAAGGAGCTGATGATCTCCAAGAAGAAGTCGGTCAAGGTCACCGAGAAGACTCTGGAAGAGTTCCTCGGCGTGCCGAAGTACCGCTTCGGCGAGATCGACGACGAGGACCAGGTCGGTATCGTCACCGGTCTGGCCTGGACTGATGTCGGCGGCGAGCTGCTCACCATCGAAGGCGTCATGATGCCCGGCAAGGGCAAGATGACGGTGACGGGCAACCTGCGCGACGTCATGAAGGAATCGATCTCGGCAGCGGCCTCCTATGTCCGCTCCCGCGCGATCGTCTATGGCATCGAGCCGCCGCTGTTCGATCGGCGCGACATCCACGTCCACGTGCCGGAGGGAGCGACCCCGAAGGACGGTCCGTCGGCGGGTGTTGCGATGGCCAGCGCGATCATCTCGGTCATGACCGGCATCCCGGTCCGCCATGATGTCGCGATGACCGGCGAGATCACGCTGCGCGGCCGCGTGCTGCCGATCGGCGGCTTGAAGGAGAAGCTGCTTGCGGCTGCCCGCGGCGGCATCAAGACGGTGCTGATCCCCGAGGACAACGCCAAGGATCTCACGGAGATTTCCGATGCGATCAAGGGCGGCATGGAGATCATCCCGGTCTCGCGGCTGGACGAGGTCGTCGCCAGGGCGCTGGTCCGCGTTCCCGTGGCGATCATCTGGGAAGAGGACACCAAGGTGCCGGTCAAGCCGGATGCTTCCGATGAGGCGCCCGGCGGCCTGACGGCGCACTGAGCCGACGCTTTAAGTGTTATGAAACGGCGCCTTCGGGCGCCGTTTTCGTTTTGAGGTGCAAGTTCTTTTGAGGTGCACGCCGATGCAAATCGACGGTCAATGCCATTGCGGCCGCGTGACTTACGAGGCCGACATCGATCCGCAGAAAGTGACGATTTGCCATTGCACGGATTGCCAGTCGCTGACGGGCTCACCCTATCGGGTGACGGTAATCTGCTCGACCGAGGCGGTGAGACTGACGGGCAAGCCGCCCAAGGTTTACGCGAAGACGGGCGACAACGGCCTCACGCGGTTTCAGCATTTTTGTGACGAATGCGGCTCGCCGCTGTTCACGAGCGGAGAGGGCGGGCCGGACGATTGGGGAATCCGATGGGGCAGCATCCGCCAGCGCGCAGAGCTGAGGCCCGCGCGACAGATCTGGTGCCGCTCCGCCGCGCCCTGGATCAGTGACCTCAAAGCCTTGCCGGGTCTTCAGACCGAATAGGGAACCCATCGACCTTGCATGAACGGGCAGACTGGGGCTAAGGAGTGCGCGCCGACAAATACGGGCGGTTAGCTCAGCGGTAGAGCACTGGTTTTACACACCATTGGTCGGGAGTTCGATCCTCTCACCGCCCACCAGCCTTCGCTCGCTTCGCGAGCTTCGGCTAGGCAAGCCAGCCTTTTCGTTCACGGAACCCGGCGGCGCGGCGGCGTTCATTCAACGTTTTCGCGAGGGTAGGAACGTATAGCGGTGCAGCCGTTTGTCCCTCGTCTGAAAGACGAAGAGGAGGAGATACATCGATGAGATTGGCAACAATTGGCTTGGCGGCCGCGCTCGCATTGGCAAGCAGCGCCGCTTTCGCGCAGGGCAGCGGCTCCACGGGCGGCGCTTCCGCCGGATCGACAACGAGCGGGACGACAACCGGCATGAGCGGAGCGGGTGCGGGCGGCTCGGCTAATACCAACGCCGGCAGCGCCACGGCAGGCGCCAACAGCGCGCGCAATCCCTCGGGCAACAGCTTTATCAACAGCTCGCCCAGCGGATCGACCGTCGGCCCAAGTAGCCCCACCGGCCGCTGAGAACAAAGACCCCGCCTCGAAGGGGCGGGTTTGTCGGCGCTAGAACGTGACGCCCATGCGCATGCCGCGTTTCCACACCACGCGGCAGCGCTTGCGCGTCGTGCCGTAGATCAACTCGAAACGCTCCGGCAGTGCGACGAGTTTTTCCAGCTGCAGACAGGCTCCGCCCGCCGAGTAATCGACGAGGATGCATTCGATCACGGGTGCCTTCGGCTCAACGAATATCTTCGCGACGCTCGACAGCCGGCCCTGGGGCCGCTGGCGCGGGTACAATCGGGGATACTGCATGACCGCGAACTCGTTTCCAGTGGCCACCACAAGACGCCATTCTGCATCAGAGGTCGCTGCGGGGCGGTTTATCCGGTCGATCAATTTTGATGTGATTGGTGCACGCTAATTTACCCGTGACGTCGGACGCGATAGCCTGCCGTCCATGGACACTCCCATAGGACATGACCGAAACGCCGATCAGATCGCCTACTGGAACGGGCCGAACGGCCAGCGCTGGACCGACCGTCAGGCCGAGCAGGACGTGCTGCTGGCGCCGGTCACGCAAGCGGTGATCGATCGCGCCGTGCCTCGCGCCGGCGAGCGTATCATCGATGTCGGCTGTGGATGCGGCGGCACCAGCATCGCGCTCGCGAGCCGCGTGGCGCCCACGGGATTTGTGCTCGGCGTCGACATCTCCGGGCCGATGCTGGCTCGCGCGCGGCAGCTCGCGCCGAAGGGAGCGTCGGAGGGGCTGCCGGTCGATTTCGTGCTGGCGGATGCAACCGTCTATCCGTTCGACCCCGGGAGCTTTGATCTCTTGGTCTCACGCTTCGGTGTGATGTTCTTTGCCGAGCCTGCGGTCTCGTTTTCCAATCTGCGCCGGGCGCTGCGCCCATCGGGGCGCATGGCTTTCGCCTGCTGGCGCGAGCCGCGCGAAAATCCCTGGATGATGGCGCCACTGCAGGCGATCTATCAGCATGTGCCGAAATTGCCGCCGCAGGGCCCCGAGGATCCCGGTCCCTTCGCATTCGCGTCGGAACAGCGCGTCCACCGCATTCTCGGCGAAGCCGGCTTCAAAGGGATAGAGATGGAGCCGGTCGGGCTCTCGTTCGATATCGCGATCGGTCGCGGGCTCGACGCTGCAGTGCAGGCGGCGATGCAGATCGGCCCAGGAAGCCGGGCGCTCGACGGGCATCCGCCGGAGACGCGCGCGGCTGCCGCAAAATCGGTGCGGGAGATGCTCGTCCCGTTTGTACGCGGCGACAGCGTGCCGTTGCCGGGATCGATCTGGATCGTGACAGCGCGGGCGTCTTAAGGATTAAGCCCGCTCTTCCCAGATCGTCGCGAGATGCACGATGGTCTGCACCGCCTTTTCCATATCCTGCCGGCTCACCCATTCCAGGCGGGAGTGGAAGGCGTGCTCGCCGGCAAAGATATTAGGGCAGGGCAGTCCCATGAAGGACAGCCGCGAGCCGTCAGTGCCGCCGCGAATCGAGCTTCGTACCGGCTCCAGGCCGGCGCGACGGATGGCTTCGACCGCATAGTCGACGATTTGCGGGTGTGCATCGATCACCCGCTTCATGTTGCGGTATTGCTCCTTGACTTCCATCCGCCAGGTCGAGCGCGGATAGTCCTTCATCACAGCCTTGACGATGGTCTGCAGCAGCGCCTCTTTTTCCTTGAGGCCTTCATCGTTGAAATCGCGGACGATGAAGCCGATCGTCGTCTGCTCCAGCGCGCCGGCAATGCCGATCGGATGCAGGAAGCCTTCCTTGCCCTCGGTCGTTTCCGGCGAGCAGGTATTTTTCGGAAGCCGGTCGATGATCGCGGCTGCGATCTTCATCGCGTGCTCCATCTTGCCCTTGGCAAAGCCCGGATGGGTCGAGACGCCTTCGATGGTAACGGTGGCGCCGTCGGCGGAGAAGGTTTCGTCCTCGATATGGCCGGCGGTCTCGCCATCGATGGTATAGGCGAAATCGGCGCCGAGTTTTTTCAAGTTCACCTTGTCGACGCCGCGGCCGATCTCCTCGTCGGGCGTGAACAGGATCTTGATGGTGCCGTGCTTCACCTGCGGATTCTGGATCAGGAAATGTGCGGCATCCATAATCTCGGCGATGCCGGCCTTGTTGTCGGCACCGAGCAGCGTGGTGCCGTCGGTGGTGATGATGTCGTTGCCGATCTGGTTATTCAGTTCGGGATGCTCGGCGACGCGGATCACCTGGGCCGGATCGGCGGGCAGGGCGATGTCGCCGCCGCGATAGTTCTTGACGATCTGGGGCCTGACATTCTTGCCGGTGCAATCGGGCGAGGTGTCCATGTGCGAGCAGAAGCAGATCACAGGCACCTTCTTCGCCGTGTTCGCCGGGATCGTCGCATAGACATAGCCGTGCTCGTCGAGATGCGCGTCGGTAAGGCCTATGGCCTGCAATTCGGCCGCGAGCAGGCGGCCCAGATCCTTTTGTTTTTCGGTGGAAGGGCAGGTCGGCGAGGAGGCGTCCGACTGGGTGTCGATGACGACATAGCGCAGGAAGCGCTCGGTCACGGTGTGTTTGAACGCTAAGGCAGAAATCACGAGTGCATTCCTGAGCAAGGGCGACTGACTTCACCCAGGCACTATAGCAAAAAGCGCCATTCCGGGGTCGCGTGACCCAGCCGGAATGACGCTTTCAAACCAGGACAAGAGCCGTCTTAGACGGCTTCCTTCAGTTCCTTGGCGGCGCGGAAGGCGACCTTCTTCGAGGCCTTGATGTGGATCGCTTCGCCGGTGGCGGGATTGCGGCCCATGCGCGCGGCGCGCTTGCGGACCTGGAGGATGCCGAGCCCGACGATGCGGATGCGCTCGCCCTTCTTCAGGTGCTTGGTGATGCGGGAGACCATGTCGGTGAGGATGGTCTCGGCCTGCTTCTTGGAGAGTTCCTGCTCCTCGGCAATGGCCGCCGCGAGGTGTTTCAGCGTGATGGTCGCCGGTGCAGCTGCTTTCTTCGCCATATTGGCCCTCCTCGTTGTTAATAATGGCTTAGAACCTTAAGGCGCATCAGGCCTTAGACGATTCGGATGCGAGCTGACTACGGGATTTCCCTTTAAAATAGCCGGTTTTTCGCATCGGAATCGCAGAAAGCCCTGTGTGACAGGGGCTTTTTAATCTCCTTGACTTGGAATGTTGGCACCTTTAAGTCCCACCTCTCTGCGGATCACCCGATCACGCGGGAGTAGCTCAGTTGGTTAGAGCGCCGGCCTGTCACGCCGGAGGTCGCGGGTTCGAGCCCCGTCTCTCGCGCCATTTTTGGTAATGACCTCAGCGACATAGAAAAGCACGTCATTTCCGTTCTGACACCTCCAAACCCCGCGTTCCGACTCCGGGTGCCCGGTCGCATTGTGATCGACGCGAACCCCGCTACGCCGGAGGCCGCTCATCAATGAAATCGGAAGAACAGAATCCCCCCGGGAGAGGCGACCGCAACTCGCTACCTCCGATTCCCGGACCCGTGCTGGCGCTGATCCTGGCGCTTGTCGCTGCGGCGCTTGTGCTTGGCTACCTGCTTTTGAACAAGCTGGCCGACATCTCGCGCGACGAAGACTGCGCTCTGGCCCACCGCAAAAATTGCGCCGCCATCGAGATGTCATCCAGTTCCTCGCCGGCGTAGCACCAAAGCAAAAAGGCCGCCCGAAGGCGGCCATTTTCATGCAAATCGCGAAATGGGTCTCTAGCGGACCGCCGAAGTGTCCGTGCTCGTCAATACCACCGGCTTGCCGGCCTTAACGACATGGGCGGCCTGAGTGTAGTCGACATTGCTGCGGGTCGTGATGCCGAAGGCGGCGACCGCGATACCAGCCACCAGCGCCACCACCACGATCTTCAGGTGGGTCGCACGATCAGCGGAGTGAAAGGAGTGGTTCATCTAAGCCTCCCGGCGTCTTGGACGCCCTTCGTTGGTCAGAGGAGTACGCCCCGTCTGTTTCAGGCTGGTTTCGTGGGTTTCGTGAAATGGTTTCATGGTTAGGAATCAATGATTTCGCGGTAAAACTTGCGGGGAAGGGTGCTTTTGCCGAAACTGGCCCCAGGCGCGATCGGCGCTCGGGAGAAAAACAATAATGAAATCAATGAATATGACCCGCCGGGGTCTGCTGGGCGCGGCTTCCGCCTTGGGCGTAACCACGATTTTCGGCAAGCGGGCCGAGGCAGCGGCCGAGTTCGACTTCAAGCTCGGTACCAACACACCCGAAAACCACCCCCTGAGCATCCGCGCGGTTGAGGCCGCCAAGGAAATCGCGGCTCGGTCGTCCGGCCGGATCAACGTTACGGTGTTCCCGAACAGCCAACTTGGCGGCGACCCCGAAATGCTGTCGCAGCTTCGCGCCGGCGGCATCGAGCTGCTGATCGCGCCATCCATGACGCTGTCGACGCTGGTGCCGCTGTCGGGCCTGCCGAGCGTCGGTTTCGCCTTCCAGTCCTACGACCAGGTCTGGGCCGCGATGGACGGCGCCGTCGGCGACATCGTCCGCGACGCCATCACCAAGACAGGCATCGTGCCGATGAAGAAGAAATGGGACAACGGTTTCCGGCAGATCACCTCATCGTCGAGCCGCCAGATCAACGGCGTCGAGGATCTCAAGGGGTTCAAGATCCGCGTTCCCGTGACGGCGCTGTTGACCTCGCTGTTCTCAGGTCTTGGCGCGCTGCCCTCCAGCATCAGCGTCAGCGAGCTTTATTCGGCGCTGCAGACCCACGTTGTCGAGGGGCAGGAGAACCCGCTGGCGCAGGTCTCGACCAACAAGATGTACGAAGTGCAGAAATACTGCGCGCTGTCGAACCATTGCTGGAGCGGTTATTGGGTTCTCGGCAACCGCAAGGCGCTGGCTGGCCTGCCGCCGGACCTGCTCGCGATCATGAACGAGAGTTTTGATGCGGCCGCCGTCAAGGAGCGCGCCGATCTTGTGAACATGGACCGCTCGCTGCAGGCCGAGCTCATCGGGAAGGGCATGGTGTTCAGCAAGCCCGATCCCGTGCAATTCCGCGCCGCGCTGGTGAAAACCGGCTTCTACGGTCAGTGGCAGAAGACCTATGGCGAGGAGGCGTGGAGCGCGCTGGAGAAATACACGGGCAAGCTGACGTGACGACTTAAAGGAGGCATTTCGAACATAGCTCGCAGCATTACCTCTCGCGTAATCGCAGACGCGATCTCCCTTGGTCATGATGGATCATCGGCCGCGACGACGTTGCCGATCGATCTATCTGGGAGATGTGCCATGAATCGTCGAAACGTCCTCGAAGCTGTTCAGACCGCGCCGCGGGCGCTGCGTCCGACCCACGTCACGGCGCGCGATGGTACCTCGCTTTTCGTGCAGGACTGGGGAGGCGGGCGGCCGGTCGTTTTCCTTGCTGCCTGGACCTTCGACGCCAGCATCTGGGGCAACTACATCGTTGCCCTCAACGCCAGGGGCTATCGTTGCGTCGCGCCCGACCGGCGCGGGCACGGCCGGTCCGACATGCCGATGACGGGATACGATTTGGAGACGCTCACGGCTGACGTCGCCGACGTCATCGAGCAGCGCGACCTCAATGACGTCACGCTGGTCGCCTATTCCATGGGATCGATCGAGGCCGTCAATTATCTCGCGCGCTACGGTTCGGATCGCATTTCGAAGCTGGTTCTGGTCGCGCCGACCACGCCGTTCCTGGTGCAGACCGGGGACAATCCCGACGCGGTTCCCAAAGTTGCCGTCGATGCGCAGAACGAGGAGATCGCCAGAAACTATCCAAAGTGGCTCGCTGACAACGAAGCGTCGTTCTTCGTGCCGGACACGCCGCAGATCGTGCGGTCCTGGATCATGGAGATGATGCTGAGCGTGCCGCTGCCAGTGGCGCTGGCGTGCGGCAAGACGATCTCCTTCGCCGATCTGCGCACGGCGGCGACGAAGATCGATTGTCCCACGCTGATCGTGCAGGGCGACAAGGACGCCAGCGCGCCGCTTGAGCTTACAGGCGCCAAGACGGCCAGGCTGATCAAGGACAGCGAGCTGAAGATTTATGAAGGCGCGCCGCACGGGCTTCCGCTGACCCACAGCGAGCGCTTGCTGGCAGACCTGCTCGCGTTCATCGAGGCCTGATGCAAGCTAGGCCGTCCGCTTGATATCGGCGCGGATGAAGCGCGCGGCCCACACGAAGAGCAGGGCACCGAGCATGGTCGTGACCGCGGCCGACAGCAGCGAATAGCGTACGGCGTCGTTGCCGTAGTCGTCCTTGAGCGCGTCGTTGATCATGCCGACGGCCAGCGGCCCGACGCCTTGGCCGAAGCAGGTCGCGGTCAGAAGCACGAAGGCCGACGCCAGCGCCCGCATGCTGGACCGCGCCACGGTCTGCGCGATGGCGAAGATCGGGCCGAGATGAAAGCCGACCATGAACGAGGTGAGCGCCAGCGCCGCGATCATGGTCGCGAAGTCATGCGTGAGCATGCAGACCGCAAACACGGGGCCCGCAAGGCCCGACATGATCGCCGGCGCCCACAATTTCCAGCGGTCGTCGCGTCTGCTGATGGCGGCCACCACCACGCCGCCGACCAGGGTGCCGGCCATGCCGGCGAGGCCCTTGAAGGTGCCGGCATAGGTGCCGATCTCGGCGCTGGAGAGATGGTGCACGCGCGCCAGGAAGGGCGGGATCCAGGCGGCGGTGGCGTAATTGGTGTAGGTGGTCAGGCAGAAGCCGATCAGCACGATCACAAAGCTCGGCTGGGTGAAAAGAAAGCGCAAGGTCGGCCCGAGCGCTTCCGGCACAAAGCGTTCCGCCATCGCACCGCGCTTCGGCTCCGGGATCGTCAGCCAGAGGATCGCGGCAAGTGCGACGCCGGGCAGGCCGCAGGAGAAGAACGCCATTCGCCAGCCATAGTGCTGGTTGACCCAGCCGCCGAGAAAAAAGCCCATGAAGACGCCGAGATAGGTGCCAATGGCGTAGATGCCGAGCGCGCGCGGGCGCTCGTTCTTGTCAAAGAGATCGGCGACCAGCGATTGCGAAGCCGGCGTACCGGCGGATTCGCCGAGGCCGACCCCGATCCGCGCCAGCGCCAGCGTTGTCACGCTCGACGCCATGCCGCACAGAAACGTCATCGCGCTCCAGAACGCGAATGCGAGCGCCACGATGTTGCGGCGGTTGACGCGGTCGGCGATGCGGGCGATCGGGATGCCGAGCAGCGAGTAGAACAGCACGAAGCCGAAGCCCGCGAGCAGGCCCATCGTGGTGTCGCTGAGCGCAAACTCCTTCTTGATCGGCTCGATCAGGACATTGAAGATGGTGCGATCGAGGAAATTCAGGGCATAGACCAAAGTGAGGATGCCGAGCACGTAATATCGCTTGGCCGAAGGCGCGGCTTCTGCTTGCCCGGTCGCGGCCGCCTGCGGCGCCAGATCGACCATGTTTCCCCCTGATGTTCTTGTTTAAGGGCCGAGGCTTACGCGTCGCGAATGAAATTGCCGGCTTCGAATTCAACCGGCTTGGCGCCTGCATCAAACGACACGCCGATGGGGTCGCGGCCGGCGGCGAGCGCTTCGAGCTGCTCGGTCAGCATCCGCCGCACCATCAGAATACCGCGATCGCTCTGTCCGAAATGCTCTTCGGAATGCTGCGTCACGGGGCCCTGGCCGACCTGCGCCTCGTAATCGCCGGGGAAGCGCTGGTGCTCTTCCTCGGTCATGTCCCACCAGAACTTGCCGTTGAATTTCGAGCGCATGCGGCCGATGTCGCCGGGTTTCTTCACCCGGCCGGCCACATAGATGCGGAAGGAGGTGTCGTCGATCGGCAACGTCCAGCCGATTGACTCGACGCGCGCGAATTGCGCCACGCGGGGATTGGGCACGACACGCAGGGTAGGGAGGGCGGCCTCCGTCACCCGGTAGAACACCTTGCCGTCGTCCTGCTTGCGGATCGAGCGCACGGTAACGCCGCGCGACGACATCTCGAATTTCACCTCGGGCATCCAGGCCATCATGTTGGTGAATTGCGGGCCGCTGAACGAGCCGTGCAGCACTGGCACATGATAGGGGTCGACCACGTTCTCGAAATGCTGCAGCCAGTTGCAGGGGATGATGGCAGGTCCCCCGCCGCCGATTGATGAATCATCGGCCTCGACGAACTCACCGTCGTCCATGTTCTCCAGGCATTCGTAGCGCGGCAGCACCGGCTTTTTGTCGGCCGGGCCCAGATAGGCGAAGATCAGTCCATACAGTTCCTGCACGGGATACCAGGGCTGGCGGATCTTGTGCTTGAACAGGCCGCCCTCGGGTTCGCAGGGCTGCTCGAGGCAATGGCCCTCGGTGTCGAACTTCCAGCCGTGATAGCAGCAGCGGATGCCGTCTTCCTCGACCTTGCCATAGTAGAGCGTGGTGCCGCGATGGCAGCAGCGGGCGTGCAGCAGGCCGACGCGGTCGAGCCGGTCGCGAAACAGGATCAGATCCTCGCCTAACACCCTCACTTTCCTGGGGATATCGGTCGCGTCTGAGACCAGCCCAACCGGGTGCCAATACCGCCGCAACAGTTCGCCCATCGGCGTGCCGCGGCCGACGGCGGTCAGCTCGGAGCGGGTGGTCGAAGGCTTCATGGCATAGGCGGTGCCGAGATCGCGGTCCCGCTGGGTGATGGTCATTGCCGTTTCCTCCCGGCGCGTTGTTGCGGTAAGGAAAAGGGAGATCGATGACAATGTCAACGATCTGCTCTTTCCTGCGGCAGGCTTTGTTGGCAAAGGTTCTGGATGGCCCAGACGCCGAAACGCGCCGATTCATTGCGGACGGACATCGAGCCGGCCGACGCCACGCTGGCGCCGATCACCGCGATGATGTCATCGCGCCTGATGGTGCTTGCCAACCTGCTGAAGCGGGGCGCCATCCTGCGCTACAAGCGCCTCGCCGGGCTGTCCTCGGTGGAATTTGGCCTGGTGGCCTCGCTGGGGCGGCGTCCACCGATGAGCGTGGTTCGCCTCGCGGAGGCCGTCGGCCAGGACAAGGGCCAGATCAGCCGGGCGCTGGCCGGTCTTGTCTCGCGTAAGTTGGTCACGCGGGCGGTGAACCCCAGGGATAACCGCGAGGTGCTGGTCTCCCTGACGCGATCGGGGCTTGCGGCCCATGACGTTATTGTGGCGGGGGCGCTGGAACGCAATCAGCGCCTGCTGGAACAGCTTGATCCCGCCGAAGTCGCGATGCTGCTTGCCCATATCGACCGCTTGACCCGCAAGGCCGAAGCGATGCTGGCAGTTGAAAAGGAGCTGAGCTGACCCCAGCTCTAGAAAAGAGGCTGCGCGGTCTTGACGATAGCCTGCGCGCGACGACCGGACCCCTGCGACTGAGGTTTTCCCAAGCCGCGGAAAGCGTCAAAATAGCTTGTCTTGCGCCCTCTGTTGCGCTGCGCTAAGCCTCAAGAACCATTCCAAATCGACGAATCTGCGGACTCTTCCGAAACCGCGGACAAAGGTAGTGCCGATGACGGGCATCCTGCAGAATTATCTCCCCCTTGTGGTGTTTGTCGGCGTGGCAGGCTTGATCGGCCTGGTGCTGCTGATTGCTCCATTCCTTGTTGCGTTCCAGCAGCCGGACCCCGAAAAGCTCTCTGCCTATGAATGCGGCTTCAACGCTTTCGATGACGCCCGCATGAAGTTCGACGTCCGCTTCTATCTGGTCGCGATCCTCTTCATCATCTTCGACCTCGAAGTGGCGTTCCTGTTCCCGTGGGCGGTGGCGTTCGGCAAGCTCGGCGCCACGGGCTTCTGGTCGATGGTGGTGTTCCTGGCCGTGCTGACGATCGGCTTTGCGTATGAATGGAAGAAAGGCGCGCTCGAATGGGATTGAGCCCAACTGCGACCTCCCAGCCGGCGATCGCGCCGGCCCCGAAGGGCATTCTGGACCCCGCGACCGGACGGCCGGTCGGCGCCAATGATCCTTATTTCCTCGAGGTCAATCACGAGCTCTCCGACAAGGGCTTCTTCGTTGCTGCCGCCGATGACCTGATCATCTGGGCGCGCACCGGTTCCCTGATGTGGATGACCTTCGGGCTCGCCTGCTGCGCGGTCGAGATGATGCAAGTATCGATGCCGCGCTATGACGTCGAGCGCTTCGGCTTTGCCCCGCGCGCTTCGCCGCGCCAGTCGGACGTGATGATCGTGGCCGGCACGCTCACCAACAAGATGGCGCCTGCGCTGCGCAAGGTCTACGACCAGATGCCGGAGCCGCGCTACGTCATCTCGATGGGCTCCTGCGCCAATGGCGGCGGCTACTACCATTACTCCTATTCGGTGGTGCGCGGCTGCGACCGCATCGTGCCGATCGACATCTACGTGCCCGGCTGCCCGCCGACCGCGGAGGCGCTGCTGTACGGCGTGCTGCTGCTCCAGAAGAAGATTCGCCGCACCGGCACCATTGAACGATAACGCGATGAAGATGAGCGACATCCCGTTCGGGACCACCGACTGGTCGAGCATTGAGCCCACGCTGCACAAGGGTGACAGCGGGCTCGCGACCTGGCGGACCCGGCAGTTCGGCGAGATCCGCGTGCGGCTGGTCGACTACTCGGCGGGCTATGTTGCGGATCACTGGTGCCAGAAGGGCCACATCCTGTTTTGTGTGGATGGCGAGCTCGGCACTGATCTGGCCGACGGGCGCTCCTTCACGCTGACGCCGGGCATGAGCTATCAGGTTGCCGACGGCGCCGAAGCGCATCGCTCGCGCACCGACAAAGGCGCACGGCTGTTTATTGTGGATTGATGGCGATGACCGAAGCACTGAACACCCTCGGAGAGAAGATCGTCGCAGGCCTCGCCGGCAGCGCGATCGGCCACTCGATTGCCTTCGACCAGCTCACCGTAGCGGTGCAGGCGGAAAAGATCGTCGAAATCGTCAAATATCTGCGCGACGAGCCATCGCTTCGCTTCATCAACATCACAGATGTCACCGCGGTCGACTATCCCGGCCGCGAGAAGCGCTTTGATGTGATCTATCACTTCCTGTCTCCGACCCTGAACACGCGCATCCGCCTGCGCGCGGAGGCCGACGAGACCACGCAGGTGCCGTCAATCATCGACGTCTTCCCGGGTGCCGACTGGTTCGAGCGCGAGACCTACGACCTCTATGGCGTGATCTTCATTGGCCATCCGGACATGCGGCGCCTGCTCACCGACTACGGTTTCGAAGGGCACCCGCTGCGCAAGGATTTCCCGCTGACCGGCTTCGTCGAGGTGCGCTACGACGACCAGGAAAAGCGGGTGCTGTACGAGCCGGTGCGGCTCAACCAGGAATTCCGCAAATTCGATTTTCTGTCTCCGTGGGAGGGGGCCGACTACCCGGTTCTTCCCGGTGACGAGAAGGCAGGACCAAAGGCCTGACCATGAACGAGCAACCGCAGAATCTCCGCAACTTCACGATCAATTTCGGACCGCAGCATCCCGCCGCCCACGGCGTGCTGCGTCTGGTGCTGGAGCTCGACGGCGAAGTTGTTGCGCGCGTCGACCCGCACATTGGTCTCTTGCATCGCGGCACCGAGAAGCTGATCGAGCAGAAAACCTACCTGCAGGCGATCCCGTATTTCGACCGGCTCGACTATGTCGCGCCGATGAACCAGGAACATGCCTTCTGCCTTGCCGCCGAGAAGCTGCTCGGCATCGAGGTGCCGCGCCGCGGCCAGCTCATCCGTGTGCTCTATTGCGAAATCGGACGGATACTGTCCCATCTCCTCAACGTCACCACGCAGGCGATGGACGTCGGTGCGCTGACGCCGCCGCTGTGGGGCTTTGAAGAGCGCGAAAAGCTCATGGTGTTCTACGAGCGTGCCTCCGGTTCGCGGATGCACGCGGCCTATTTCCGCATTGGCGGCGTGCACCAGGACCTGCCGCCGAAGCTGATCGACGACATCGAGGCGTTCTGCGATCCCTTCCTGAAGGTGGTCGACGATCTCGACCGGCTGCTCACCGCCAACCGCATCTTCAAGCAGCGCAACGTCGACATCGGCGTGGTCACGCTGCAGCAGGCCTGGGAATGGGGATTCTCCGGCGTGATGGTGCGCGGCTCCGGCGCCGCCTGGGATTTGCGCAAGGCGCAGCCTTACGAATGCTATGCCGAGATGGAATTCGATGTCCCAATCGGCAAGAACGGCGACTGCTACGACCGCTATTTGATCCGGATGGAAGAGATGCGCCAATCCGTGCGCATCATGAAGCAGTGCATCGGGAAATTGCGGGCGCCGGACGGGCAGGGGCCGGTGCTGATCGCCGACAACAAGATCGCGCCGCCGCGTCGTGGCGAGATGAAGCGCTCGATGGAAGCGCTCATTCATCACTTCAAGCTTTACACCGAGGGCGTTCACGTGCCGGCCGGCGAAGTCTATGCCGCCGTTGAGGCGCCCAAGGGCGAGTTCGGCGTCTATCTTATCGCCGACGGCACCAACAAGCCTTACAAGTGCAAGATCCGAGCGCCCGGCTTTGCGCATCTGCAGGCGATGGACTTCATCTGCAGGGGCCATCTGCTCGCCGACATCTCCGCCATCCTGGGTTCGCTCGACATTGTGTTCGGAGAGGTCGATCGGTGACGGGACCTTCGCCCATCCAGTTTGACCGTGCGTCAGGGGCTCTGGAAGGGGCCAACCTGTGGGAGCGGACGGCTGCGCTGGCGTTGGTGACGGGCTCGAAGATTTCCTCGCACTTCTCGCATCGCGGCTACAACAAGTGCGCCAATCTGCTGCGCAAGGCGCTCCCCGAGCGCAACATCGCGATCAAGCTCAACTCGGATGCGGTGTTCGAGTTTCCCTATGGCGATGGCTACTGGAGCAAGCTGCTCAATCGCTCCTACCACTACGAAGACGAGCTGGAGGTGTTGTTCCGCGACTCCGCCGATGTCGACTACACCTTCATCGATTGTGGTGCCAATTACGGCTACTGGTCGGTGCTGGTGTCGAGCAAGCCGCTCGGCGCGCACAAGGCGATCGCGATCGAACCGTCGGGGCAGAATTTTCCGAAGCTCGCCAACAACGCTAAAGTCAACGGCAATCGTTTCGAGCTGATGAAGTGCGCGATCGGCTCGTCGCGCGGCACCGCGCGCCTGACCGGCACCAAGCACGAGGCCTTCAGCATTGCTGGCGAGAGCAGCGGTGGTGAGGAAGTGCCCGTGATCGCGCTCGACAATCTGGTCGATGACGGCAAGGTCGCCGCGTCAGGCAAATATCTGATCAAGCTCGACGTCGAGGGCGTCGAGATCGAAGCGATCAAGGGCGGCTCGCGCCTGTTGCAGACCGATAGTGTCCTGCTGTGCGAGGAGCACGGCAACGACCCCGAGCACACGGTATCGCGTTATATCCTCGAGAAGACGCCACTGACCCTGATGGTCTACGACCCGCAAACCAGCCGGCTCGAGACCGTGAAGGAGTTGTCGATCCTCGATCGCATCAAGGTTTCGTCCCACGTCGGTTACAATGTGTTCGGCACCGCAAGCACGTTCTGGCAAAACCGGATCAACGCGCTGAACGCGAATGCCGCGCGCCGCATGCAATGAGAGACTAGAGCACGATGTCCGTTCGCCGCCTTGCCCCGAAGGAATTGCAGCCCGCGAGCTTCACGTTCACGGACGAGAATCTCGCCTTCGCGAAGAATGAGATCGCGAAATATCCGCCGGGCCGCCAGGCCTCCGCCGCGATCGCGATCCTGTGGCGGGTGCAGGAGCAGCATGAGGGCTGGGTGTCGGAAGCCGCCATCCGCGCCGTCGCTGACCTCCTGGAAATGCCGCACATCCGCATGCTGGAGATCGCAACCTTCTACACGATGTTCCAGCTTTCTCCGGTCGGCAAGAAGGCCCATGTCCAGGTCTGCGGCACGACGCCGTGCCGGCTGCGCGGCGCCGAGGACATCCTCGACGTCTGCAAGAGCCGCATCCACCACGATCCCTTCCACCTCTCCAAGGACGGCAATTTTTCCTGGGAGGAGGTGGAATGCCTCGGGGCCTGCGTGAACGCGCCGATGGTCCTGATCTGGAAGGACACTTACGAGGATCTGACCAAAGAGAACTTCGGCAAGGTGCTCGACGGTTTTGCCTCCGGCAATCCGCCCAAGCCCGGGCCGCAGAACGGCCGCCAGTTTTCCGCGCCCATCACCGGGCCGACCACGCTCAAGGAAGTCACCTGATGCGGTTCGTGCGAACGCGCAACCGCTGATTGGAGAAGCAGTTTAGTCATGCTCGACGACAAGGATCGCATCTTCAAGAACCTCTACGGCCTCCACGATTGGGGCCTCGAAGGCGCGCGCAAGCGCGGCGCATGGGACGGCACCAAGGCGATCATCGACAAGGGCCGCGACTGGATCATCAACGAGATGAAGGCCTCGGGCCTGCGCGGCCGCGGCGGCGCCGGCTTCCCGACCGGCATGAAATGGTCCTTCATGCCCAAGGAATCCAAGGACGGCCGGCCGAGCTATCTCGTCGTCAACGCCGACGAGTCCGAGCCCGGCACGTGCAAGGACCGCGAGATCATGCGGCACGATCCGCATCTCCTCGTCGAGGGCTGCCTGCTCGCGAGCTTCGCGATGGGCGCGCACGCCTGCTATATTTATGTGCGCGGCGAGTTCATCCGGGAGCGCGAGCATCTGCAGGCCGCTATCGATCAGGCCTATGAGGCCAAGCTGATCGGCAAGGACAACATCAACGGCTGGCCGTTCGACCTCTATGTCGCCCACGGTGCCGGCGCCTATATCTGCGGTGAAGAGACCGCGCTGCTGGAGAGCCTCGAAGGCAAGAAGGGCCAGCCGCGGCTGAAGCCGCCGTTCCCGGCGAATGTCGGCCTCTATGGCTGCCCGACCACCGTCAACAACGTCGAATCGATCGCGGTCGCGCCCGATATCCTGCGGCGCGGAGCGTCCTGGTTCTCGGCAATCGGCCGACCCAACAATGTCGGTACCAAGCTGTTCTGTATCTCCGGCCATGTCGAACGGCCCTGTAACGTCGAAGAGGCGATGGGGATTCCGTTCCGCGAGCTGATCGAGAAGCATTGCGGCGGCATTCGCGGCGGCTGGGATAATCTGAAGGCGGTCATTCCCGGCGGCTCGTCGGTGCGCATGGTGCCGGCCGAGCAGATCATCGACACCCCGATGGATTTCGACAGCCTCGGCAAGCTGCGCTCGGGCCTCGGCACTGCGGCCGTGATCGTGATGGACAAGTCGACCGACCTGATCCGCTCGATCGCGCGCATCTCCTATTTCTACAAGCATGAGAGCTGCGGCCAGTGCACGCCCTGCCGCGAGGGAACGGGCTGGATGTGGCGGGTGTTGACCCGCATGGCCGACGGCCGCGCCCACAAGCGCGAGATCGACATGCTGCTCGAAGTCACCAAGCAGGTCGAAGGCCACACGATCTGTGCGCTCGGCGATGCCGCGGCCTGGCCGATCCAGGGCCTGATCGCGCATTTCCGTCACGAGATCGAAGCACGGATCGACCAATATTCGCACAAGGCGGACCTTGACGATCAAGGCGTCCGCGACCCCGTCCACATGGTCGCGGCGGAGTAGAGAGAATGACCAAGATCATCGTCGACGGCAAAGAGATCGATGTCTCCCCGGACTACACGCTGCTGCAGGCGTGCGAGGCTGCGGGCGCCGAGATTCCGCGCTTCTGCTATCATGAGCGGCTGTCGATCGCCGGCAATTGCCGGATGTGCCTCGTCGAGGTGAAGGGCGGCCCGAAGCCGGTCGCGAGCTGCGCCTGGGCCGTGCGCGATTGCCGCCCCGGTCCCAAGGGCGAGCCGCCAGAGATATCGACGCGCTCGCCGATGGTGAAGAAGGCGCGCGAAGGCGTGATGGAATTCCTGCTGATCAACCATCCGCTGGACTGCCCGATCTGCGATCAGGGCGGCGAATGCGACCTGCAGGACCAGGCGATGGGCTATGGCGTCGACACCAGCCGTTTCGCCGAGAACAAGCGCGCGGTGGAAGACAAATATCTGGGCGCGCTGGTCAAGACCTCGATGAACCGCTGCATCCAGTGCACGCGCTGCGTTCGTTTCTCCGCCGAGATCTGCGGCGCGCCGGAAATGGGCGCGACCGGCCGCGGCGAGGACATGGAGATCACGACCTATCTGCAGCACGCGCTGACCTCGGAGCTGCAAGGCAATCTCGTCGACATCTGCCCGGTCGGCGCGCTGACCTCCAAGCCCTATGCCTTCGCGGCGCGGCCCTGGGAACTCGGCAAGACCCAGTCGGTCGATGTGATGGACGGCGTCGGCTCCTCGATCCGCGTGGATACCCGCGGCCGCGAAGTGATGCGCATCCTGCCGCGCATCAACGAGTCACTGAACGAGGAATGGATTTCCGACAAGACGCGGCATGTCGTCGACGGCCTGCGCACGCAGCGGCTCGACCGGCCCTATATCCGTGAGGGCGGCAAGCTCCGCGCCGCATCCTGGAGCGAAGCCTTTGGCGCGATCGCTGCGAAGGCCGGCCGCATCGACGGCAAGCGCATCGGCGCCATCGCCGGCGATCTCTCCGGCGTCGAAGAGATGTTCGCGCTGAAGGAGCTGCTCGCCAAAAGCGGCTCGAGCAATCTGGCGGTGCAGGGCGGGGATGCCTTCGACCCCAAGGCGGGTCGCGCGTCGTATATCTTCAACCCGACCATCGCCGGCATCGACCAGGCCGACGCGCTGCTGATCATCGGCTCCAATCCGCGCAAGGAAGCCGCCGTCCTCAACGCACGCATCCGCAAGCGCTGGCGCAGCGGTCAGCTCAAGATCGGCGTGATCGGGGCCAAGGCCGATCTCACCTATGACTATGATTACATCGGCGCCGGCACGGATTCGCTCAGCGATCTCGCCGCTGGCAAGGGCTCCTTCGCCGACGTCCTGAAGAACGCCCAGCATCCGATCGTGCTGGTCGGCTCCGGCGCCATCGCCCGCCATGACGGAGCGGCCGTGCTCGCGCTCGCCGCGAAGCTCGCGTCGGATCTGGGTGCGATCAAGGACGGCTGGAACGGCTTCGCTGTTCTACAGGACACCGCTTCCCGGGTCGGCGCGCTCGATATCGGCTTTGCGCCTTCGGCCGGCGGATTGAGTGCTGCGCAGATGACGACCTTCGGCACGCTCGACGTGCTGTTCCTGCTCGGCGCCGACGAGGTCAAGGTGCCGGATGGCACTTTCGTGGTCTATATCGGCACGCATGGCGACAAGGGCGCGCATCGCGCCGACGTCATCCTGCCCGGTGCGGCCTATACCGAGAAATCGGCGATCTACGTCAACACTGAAGGCCGGGTGCAGATCGGCGGCCGCGCGGCGTTCCCGCCGGGCGAGGCGCGCGAGGATTGGGCGATCATCCGCGCGCTGTCGGATGTGCTCGGCAAGAAGCTGCCCTATGACTCGCTCGCCGCCTTGCGGCAGGCGGTGTTCAAGGCCGTCCCGCATCTGATCCGCCTCGACCAGATCGAGGCCGGCAATGCCGCCGACCTCAAGACGCTGGCGGGCAAGGGCGGCAGCCTCGAGAAGACGCCGTTCAAGTCTTCGGTCGAGGATTTCTACCTGACCAATCCGATCGCAAGGGCATCGGCCGTAATGGCGGAATGTGCGCGCCTGGCTTCTAGCCAGATGCTGACGGCAGCGGAGTAGAGGATGCGATGAAAGTCATCGGTCTCATCGGCGGCATGAGTTGCGAGTCGACCGCGCATTACTATGCGCGGCTGAACGAACGCGTGCGCGATGTGCTGGGCGGCTTGCACTCGGCTGAAATCCTGATGTGGTCGGTCGATTTCTCGCCGGTCGCGCAGATGCAGGCGGAAGGCCGCTGGCAGGAGGCGGGGGCGCAACTCGCCGCGATTGCCAAACGGCTGGAAGGTGCGGGAGCCGATGTGATCGTGCTCGCCACCAACACCATGCACAAGGTGGCCGATGCGATCGAAGCCGCGATCGGCATTCCGTTCCTGCACATTGCGGACGCGACCGCCGCCAAGATTCGCGAGGCCGGCAAGCGCAGGCCGGCAATCATGGCGACCCGCTTCACCATGGAGCAGGAGTTCTATACCGGCCGGCTGCGGGAGAAATTCGCGCTCGACCCAATCACGCCGGACGAGGACGACCGCGCGCTGGTGCACCGGATCATCTACGACGAGCTGTGCGTCGGACGTGTCAGCGAGACCTCGCGGCAGGCCTATGTCGATGTCGCTCGCCGGTTGGCCGCGAAGGGCGCGGACTGCCTCGTGCTGGGTTGCACCGAAGTCGGCATGCTGCTCAATGAGGGCAACTCGCCGCTCCCGATATTCGACACCACCCTGATCCATGCCGACGCCGCGGTCAATTTCGCGCTCGGCCACCTTTCAACCGCGCAAGCAGCAGAATAAGCGTGACCTGATGGCTGATTTCTTCGCAAGCTCGTTCTGGACCGGCTTCCTCTGGCCGCTGATCATCATGGTCGCGGAGAGCGTGCTGCTGCTTGTCGTGCTCCTGATCGCGATCGCCTACATCCTGCTGGCCGACCGCAAGATCTGGGCGGCGGTGCAGATCCGGCGCGGCCCCAACGTGGTCGGGCCTTTCGGGCTGCTGCAATCCTTCGCGGACCTTTTGAAATTCGTGCTGAAGGAGCCGACCATTCCGTCCGGCGCCAACAAGGGCGTGTTTCTCCTGGCTCCCCTGGTGTCTTGCGTGCTGGCGCTCGCGGCCTGGGCCGTGATTCCGATGAATCTTGGCTGGGTGATCTCCGACATCAATGTCGGGGTGCTCTACATTTTCGCCATCTCCTCACTGTCGATCTACGGCATCATCATGGCCGGCTGGTCGTCGAATTCGAAATACCCGTTCATGGCGGCGTTGCGCTCGGCCGCGCAGATGGTGAGCTACGAAGTCTCGATCGGATTCGTCATCATCACGGTGTTGTTGTGCGTCGGCTCGCTCAATCTCTCAAGCGTCGTGGAAGCGCAAAAGCTGCATGGCTTCGCCAGCCTGATCGGCCTGCCGAAGCTGACCATCCTGAACTGGTATGTCTGGCCGCTGTTTCCGATGTTCGTGGTGTTTTATGTCTCCTCGCTCGCCGAAACCAACCGCCCGCCGTTCGACCTGGTCGAAGCCGAATCGGAGCTCGTCGCGGGCTTCATGACCGAATACGGTTCGACGCCGTATCTCCTGTTCATGCTCGGCGAATATGTCGCCATCACCACGATGTGCGCGTTCGCGACGATCCTGTTCCTGGGCGGCTGGCTGCCGCCGGTGGACCTGCCACCGTTCACCTGGATACCCGGCGTGATCTGGTTCGTGCTCAAGGTATTTTTCATGTTCTTTATGTTCGCGATGGCGAAGGCGATCGTGCCGCGCTACCGCTACGATCAACTGATGCGGCTCGGCTGGAAGGTGTTTTTGCCGCTGTCGCTGGCGATGGTGATCATCGTTGCCGGCGTGCTGCATTTCGCCGACATCGCGCCGAAGTGAGGTTGCCATGGGTATCAATGTAAACGCCACAGCCCGCTCGCTGCTGCTGTCCGAATTCGTATCGGCGTTCTTTCTCGCCATGCGCTATTTCTTCCAGCCAAAGCCGACGCTGAACTATCCCTTCGAGAAGGGGCCGATCTCGCCGCGCTTCCGCGGCGAGCATGCGCTGCGCCGCTATCCCAATGGCGAGGAGCGCTGCATCGCCTGCAAGCTGTGCGAGGCGATCTGCCCGGCGCAGGCGATCACCATCGAGGCCGGCCCGCGCCGCAACGACGGCACCCGCCGCACGGTGCGCTACGACATCGACATGGTGAAATGCATCTATTGCGGTCTGTGCCAGGAAGCCTGCCCGGTCGACGCCATCGTCGAGGGGCCCAATTTCGAATTCGCGACCGAGACGCGCGAGGAGCTCTACTATGACAAGGCCAGGCTGCTCGCCAATGGCGACCGCTGGGAGCGCGAGATTGCGAAAGCGATCGAACTCGACGCGCCGTACCGGTGAGATGAGGCCAGCATGATCCTATCCGCGCTGTTCTTTTATCTCTTCGCCGGCGTCTGCGTCGCCTCCGCCGTGATGGTGGTGGTGTCGCGCAACCCCGTGCACTCCGTGCTCTATCTGATCCTCGCCTTCGTCAACGCCTCCGGCCTGTTCGTGCTGATGGGCGCCGAGTTCCTGGCGATGATCCTGATCGTGGTCTATGTCGGCGCGGTCGCCGTGCTGTTCCTGTTCGTGATCATGATGCTCGATGTCGACTTCGCCGAGCTGCGCGAAGGCTTCATCCAGTATCTGCCGGTCGGCATCGTGATCGGCGGCATCTTCATGTTCGAGCTGCTTCTCACCGTCGGTGCGTGGGTCATCAACCCGACCGTCACCAAGCAGATCACGGCGCCAATCCCGACCAATGTCAGCAACACCGAGGCGCTCGGCCTCGTGCTCTATACGAAGTACATCCATTACTTCCAGCTTGCCGGCGTGGTGCTGCTGGTCGCGATGATCGGCGCCATCGTGCTGACCTTGCGGCACAAGGCGAACGTCAAGCGGCAGGACATCAATGTGCAGAATGCACGCACGCCCGAATTGGCGATGGCCGTGCGCAAGGTGGCGTCGGGGCAGGGGCTGTTGGATTCGGATGCCGCGGAGTGGGTGAAATGACGATCGGGCTCGGACATTATTTGGCCGTCGCGGCGATCCTGTTCACGCTCGGGATCCTCGGCATCTTCCTGAACCGCAAGAACATCATCATCATCCTGATGTCGATCGAGCTGATCCTGCTCGCGGTCAACATCAACCTCGTGGCGTTCTCGACCTTCCTCGGCGACATCGTCGGCCAGGTGTTCGCGCTGCTGGTGCTGACGGTCGCGGCCGCGGAAGCCGCGATTGGGCTGGCGGTGCTGGTCGTTTACTACCGCAACCGCGGTTCGATCGCGGTTGAAGACGTCAATCTGATGAAGGGCTAGGGCAGCGCATGATCCGGAAAAGTGGGAACCGGTTTTCCCTGCGACAAACGCGTAGCGTTTGCGCGGAGATCATGCGCAAAGGAAAGAACTAATGATCCAGGCAATCGTTTTCCTGCCGCTGCTCGGCGCGATCCTAGCGGGCATCATTTCGCTGGTCGGCGCGCATGCGCGCTGCCCGAGCGGTGACACCGTCGAGCATCATGACGATGCGCACGGCGCCGACGGGCACGGCCATGTCTCGGAAGCTCATGCGTCGGAAGCGCATGATGATCATGGCGACGACCACGGCCATGATGACCACCACGTCTCCGAGCCGGCGGCAGCCGGCTCGCGGCTGGCCGAGTTGATCACGACGGGACTGCTGTTCGTTTCCGCAGCGCTGTCCTGGTTCGTGTTCGTTGATGTCGGCTTCCTGCACCACGACGCCCGCATTTCCTTGCTGCCCTGGATCGTCTCCGGTGACCTGCAGGTCAACTGGGCGCTGCGTGTCGACACGCTGACCGCAGTGATGCTGGTCGTGGTCAACACCATCTCCTCGCTCGTGCACCTCTATTCCATCGGCTACATGGACGAGGACCCGAACCGGCCGCGCTTCTTCGGCTATCTCTCGCTTTTCACCTTCGCGATGCTGATGCTGGTGACGGCGGACAACCTCGTGCAGCTCTTCTTCGGCTGGGAGGGTGTGGGCCTCATGAGCTATCTGCTGGTCGGCTTCTGGTACCAGAAGCCGTCGGCCAACGCCGCGGCGATCAAGGCCTTCGTCGTCAACCGCGTCGGCGATTTCGGATTCCTGCTCGGCATCTTCACCGTCTTCATGATGCTGAACTCGATCGACTTCGACACCATCTTCGCCGGTGCGCCGGCGCTATCAGGCAAGACGATCGACTTCCTCGGCTGGCACGTCGATGCGCTGACCTTGATGTGCATCCTCCTGTTCATGGGCGCGATGGGCAAGTCGGCGCAGTTCCTGCTGCACACCTGGTTGCCGGACGCGATGGAAGGCCCGACCCCGGTTTCGGCGCTGATCCATGCCGCGACCATGGTCACCGCCGGCGTATTCATGGTGGCGAGGCTGTCGCCGCTGTTCGAGCTCGCGCCGGACGCGCAGGCCGTGGTGATGTTCTTCGGCGCGACCACCGCCTTCTTCGCCGCGACCATCGGCCTCGTCCAGAACGACATCAAGAAGATCGTCGCCTATTCGACCTGTTCGCAGCTCGGCTACATGTTCGTGGCGATGGGGGCGGGGGCCTATTCGGTCGGCATGTACCATCTGTTCACCCACGCCTTCTTCAAGGCGCTGCTGTTCCTGGGCTCTGGCTCGGTGATCTATGCGATGCATCACGAGCAGGACATCCGCATGATGGGCGGGCTGTGGCGCAAGATTCCCTATACGTTTGCCGTCATGTGCATCGGTACGCTGGCACTGACTGGCTTTCCGCTGTTCGCCGGCTACTTCTCAAAGGACGCGATCATCGAGTCGGCCTATGCGGCCCACAACCCGATGTCGACTTACGCTTACCTCCTAACCGTCGGCGCCGCCGGCCTGACCTCGTTTTATTCCTGGCGCCTGATCTTCAAGACGTTCTTTGGGGAGCCGCACGATCAGGAGCACTACGAGGCGGCGCATGAAAGCCCGATGTGGATGCTGATCCCGATCGGCGTTCTAGCGATCGGCTCGATCGCGTCGGGCTTCCCATTCAAGGAGCTGTTCGCGGGCAGCGGCGTGGATGAGTTCTTCCGCGAGTCCGTGAAGATGAACCCGCACATCATCGAAAACATGGAGCATATGCCGGCATGGCTCGCGCCGCTGCCCACCTTGATGATGGCGGGTGGCGCACTCGTCTCCTACATTTTCTACATCAGTCGGCCCTATATCCCTGAGGAGCTCGCGGAGCAGCAGCCGATGCTGTACCAGTTCCTGCTCAACAAATGGTATTTTGACGAGCTGTACGATCTGATCTTCGTACGCCCGGCCAAGTGGATCGGCTACCAGCTCTGGAAGAAGGGCGACGGCTACATCATCGACGGCTTTGGCCCCGACGGTGTATCGGCCCGCGTGCTCGACATCACCCGCAACGTCGTCAAAATCCAGACCGGCTATCTCTATCACTACGCGTTTGCGATGCTGATCGGGGTTGCCGGGCTCATCACCTGGTTCATGTTCGGCGTGGGAGGCCAATAATGACAACCTGGCCTATCCTCTCCGTCGTCACCTTCCTGCCGCTGGTCGGCGCGCTGGTGATTTACATCAGCCGCGGCGATGACGAAGCGGCGCGGCGCAACTCGCGCTGGATCGCGCTCTGGACCACGATCGTCACCTTCGGCATTTCGCTGATTCTGGTGTGGCGCTTCGACCCCGCGCAGACCGACTTCCAGTTCGTCGAGAAGACCTCGTGGCTTGCGACCGGCATCACCTATCACATGGGCGTCGACGGCATCTCGCTGCCGCTGGTGATCCTGACCACCGCGATCCTGCCGCTCTGCATCATTGCGAGCTGGCGCTCGGTAACGGTGCGGGTGCGCGAATACATGATGGCGTTCCTCATCCTCGAAACGCTGATGGTCGGCACCTTCTGTGCGCTTGACCTCGTGTTGTTCTACCTCTTCTTCGAGGGCGGCCTGATCCCGATGTTCCTGATCATCGGCGTCTGGGGCGGCCCGCGGCGGGTCTATGCGTCCTTTAAGTTCTTCCTCTACACGTTCCTCGGCTCAGTGTTCATGCTGCTTGCCATCATGGCGCTGTACTGGAACGGCAACACCACCGACATTCCGACCCTGATGCATGCTACCCTGCCGCGGTCCTTGCAGACCTGGGCATGGCTTGCGTTCTTTGCCTCCTTTGCGGTGAAGATGCCGATGTGGCCCGTTCACACCTGGCTGCCGGACGCCCATGTCGAGGCGCCGACCGCGGGCTCGGTGATCCTGGCTGCGATTCTCCTGAAGTTGGGCGGTTATGGTTTCCTGCGCTTCTCGCTGCCGATGTTCCCACTGGCTTCGCATGACTTCGCGCCCTTGATCTTCACGCTCTCCGTCATCGCCATCGTCTACACTTCGCTGGTGGCGCTGATGCAGGAGGACATGAAGAAGCTGATCGCCTATTCCTCCGTCGCCCATATGGGCTTCGTGACCATGGGGATCTTCGCCGGCACCATGCAGGGCGTCGCCGGAGGCGTGTTCCAGATGATCTCGCACGGCATCGTCTCCGGCGCGCTGTTCCTCTGCGTCGGCGTCGTCTACGACCGCATGCACACCCGCGAGATCGCGGCCTATGGCGGGCTCGTCAACCGCATGCCGCTCTACGCCTTTGTGTTCATGGTCTTCACCATGGCCAATGTCGGTCTGCCCGGCACCTCCGGCTTCATCGGCGAGTTCATGACGCTGATCGGTACCTTCAAGATTTCGATCCCGACCACCGTCTTCGCCACCACGGGCGTGATTCTGTCGGCATGTTACGCGCTCTGGCTTTACCGCAAGGTGGTGTTCGGCGCGCTAGTCAAGCCGTCGCTGATGTCGATCAAGGACCTGACCTTGCGCGAGTGTGTGACGCTGTTCCCGCTGCTGGCGCTGTCGATCTTTTTCGGCGTCTATCCGAAGCCGGTGCTCGACATGTCTGCCGCTTCGGTTCAGCAACTCGTCAATAATTACACCACCGCAGTGACGGCCGTGAAGGCCGCCGCGCTGATGCATTGAGGCCGTCGCCATGTTTGAAGCCTCTGGTTACCAACTGCTGCCGGTGATGCCCGAGATCGTGCTGGCGCTCGGCGCCATGGCGCTATTGATGCTCGGTGCCTATCGCGGGCAGGGCACCACCGCCCTGGTCACCGGGCTCGCCGTGTGCCTGCTCGTCTTGACCGGCGTGCTGGAGTTGACGCTGCCGGCCGGAAAGCTCACGACCTTCGGCGGCAGCTTCATCGTCGACGACTTCGCCCGCTTTCTGAAGATTTTGGCCCTGATCGGCTCAGCAGTGACCCTGATCCTCGCGCGGGAGTTCCTGTCCAACCCGTCGAGCCGCATTTTCGAATATTCGATCCTGGTCCTGCTCTCGACGCTCGGCATGATGGTGCTGATCTCGGCCGGCGATCTCATCATGCTCTATCTCGGGCTTGAGCTGATGTCGCTTGCGCTCTACGTCGTTGCCGCCAGCAATCGCGACAACGCCAAGTCGACCGAAGCGGGCCTGAAATATTTCGTGCTCGGCGCCTTGTCGTCGGGCATGCTGCTGTACGGCGCCTCCCTGATTTACGGCTTCACCGGCACGGTCAGCTTCGCCGGTATCGCGGCTGCCGCCAAGGCCGGCAACATCGGGCTCGTGTTCGGCCTGGTCTTCTTGCTCGCCGGTCTCTGCTTCAAGGTGTCGGCCGTGCCGTTCCACATGTGGACGCCTGATGTCTATGAGGGCGCGCCGACGCCGGTGACGGCCTTCTTCGCCTCCGCGCCGAAAGTGGCCGCCATGGCCGTGTTCGTGCGCGTCGCGATAACGGCCTTCCCGGGGATCGTCACCGAATGGCAACAGATCATCGTGTTCGTCTCGATCGCCTCGATGGCTCTGGGCGCCTTCGCGGCGATCGGGCAGAAGAACATCAAGCGGCTGATGGCCTATTCCTCGATCGGCCACATGGGCTATGCGCTGGTGGGACTGGCCGCCGGAACGCCTGAGGGCGCGCAAGGCGTGCTGGTGTATCTGGCAATCTACGTGGCGATGACGCTCGGCTCCTTTGCGATCATTCTCGCGATGAAGCGCAACGGCCAGGCGGTCGAGCAGATCAGCGATTTCGCCGGGCTGTCGCGCACCAATCCGCTGCTCGCCTTCTTCTTTGCGATGTTCCTGTTCTCGCTGGCCGGAGTGCCGCCGCTCGCCGGCTTCTTCGGCAAGTTCTACGTCTTCGTCGCGGCGATCAAGGCCGGCCTGTTCACGCTCGCCGTCATCGGCGTGCTGACCAGCGTAGTGGGTGCGTTCTACTATCTCACCATCGTCAAGGTGATGTATTTCGACGAGCCGCTCACCAAGCTCGACACGCCGCGCATTGAGCTGCGTACGGTGCTCGCAGTCACGGGCCTCTTCAACATCCTGTTCTTTGTCTATCCGGGGCCGCTGGTCAGTGTTGCGACGGCAGCGGCGAAATCGCTATTCTAGGCGCATGATCCCGAAAAGTGGAAACCGGTTTTCGGACAAGATCATGCGCAAAACGATATGACTTTCACGCTCGGTCCGCGCGCTACATCCGCCGGCTACCGGTTAGAGGCCTTCGAACAGGTCGGCTCGACCAATGTGGAGGCGATGGCCAGGGCGCGTGAGGGGGATCACGGCTCGATCTGGATCGTCACTGTCGAGCAGACGGCGGGCAAGGGAAGGCGTCAGCGGGCCTGGGTCTCGCCGCGCGGCAACCTTCCCTGCAGCGTACTCGAAGTCCTGGATGTCGCACCTGCAATCGCTGCCACGCTCGGTTTCGCCGCCGGACTGGCCACCGAGGCGGCGCTGCGCAAGGTAAGTCTCGAAGCCGCGTTGCGCTCAGGCCCGGAATCCTTCAAATACGAGCTCAAATGGCCGAATGACGTGCTCGTGGGAGGAAAGAAGCTGGTCGGGATATCGCTGGACGCTGAGGCCGTAGACGAGCACCTCGCCGTGGTCGCCGGCATCGGGATCAATGTGGTGGCGGCTCCGGAGGGAACCCCGACGCCCGCGATTTCGCTCGCCGCACTCGGCGTACAGATCGGCGCCGAGGAATTGTTCTCGGTGCTATCAGACAGCTGGGTCGAGTTCCGCAGCATCTGGGACAATGGCCGCGGCTTCGCCCAGATCCGAAAGCTCTGGCTGGAGCGCGCGACAGGCCTCGGTCAGGCGGTCGCGATCAAATCGGCAGGCTCGACCATCGAGGGCATCTTCGAGACCATCGACGCGCAGGGCTGCATGATCGTGCGCACACCGGCCGGCCAGTTGATGCCTATCACCGCGGGTGACGTCTATTTCGGCTCGGCCGCATCTGCGGGAGCGGTGTGATGGCGCGCCCGGATGAGCTGACCTTTGCACCGCTTGGCGGCGTCGGCGAGATCGGCATGAACCTGTCGATCTATGGCCTTGGCAATCGCCATCAGCGCTCCTGGCTTGCGGTCGATCTCGGCGTCTCCTTCGGCGACGAGGAGCATTTGCCCGGCATCGACCTGATCATGCCGGACATCGGCTTCCTGGAGAAAGAGCGCAAGAACCTCGTCGGCCTCGTGCTGACGCACGCCCATGAGGATCATTTCGGCGCCATCATCGATCTCTGGCCGAAGCTCAACTGCCCGATCTACGCGACGCAATTCAGCGCCGCTCTGTTTGAGGCCAAATGCCAGGCGGAACGCGAGCCGCCAAAGATCCCGGTGACGGTGATTCCATCCGGCGGCCGCGTCGACGTCGGCCCGTTCAACGTCGAGTTCATACCGGTCGCGCATTCGATTCCGGAATCGCACGCGCTCGCAATCCACACCGAGATCGGCACGGTGCTGCATACCGGCGACTGGAAGATCGATCCGACGCCGATCATCGGGCTCCCCACCGACGAGCGGCGGCTGCGCGAGCTTGGTGATGCCGGCCTCCTGGCGGTGGTTGGCGATTCCACCAATGCCGTGCGCGACGGGCGTTCACCTTCCGAAGCAGAGGTGGCCAAGACGATCGCCGAGCTCGTGAAATCGGCCAAGGGCCGCGTCGCGGTCACGACCTTTGCCTCCAACGTCGCGCGCATCAAGGCAGTCGCGGATGCTGCCAAAGCCGCCGATCGCGAGGTCGTGGTGGTCGGCCGCGCCATGGAACGCGTCGTCCAGGTCGCGCGCGAGACCGGCTACCTCGACGGCGTGCAGAATTTCCGCGGCACCGACCTCTACGGCCATTTTCCGCCGGACAAGGTGCTGGCGCTCTGCACCGGCAGCCAGGGCGAGCCGCGCGCGGCGCTGGCGCGGATCGCCAATAACGATCATCCGCAGGTCACCCTGAACAAGGGCGACACCGTGATCTTCTCCTCCCGCACCATTCCCGGCAACGAGAAGGCGGTGGGCGCGATCGTCAACGGCCTGGTGGCGCAGGGCGTCGAGATCATCACCGATCGCACCCATCTGGTTCATGTCTCCGGGCATCCCCGGCGCGACGAGCTGCGCGACATGATCGCCTGGACGCGGCCGCAGCTCCTCATCCCCGTGCATGGCGAGGCGCTGCATCTGTCCGAACATGCGCGGCTTGCGCGCGCCGCCGGTGTGCCGAAAGTGCTGACCTGCCGCAACGGCGACCTGATCAAACTTGGCCCCGGCGATCCCGGCATCATCGCCGAGCTGCCCGCGGGGCGGCTCTACAAGGACGGCAATATCCTGGAAGATTCCAAATCGCGTGCCGTGGTCGAGCGGCGGCGGATGGGCTTTGCCGGCTGCGTCTTCGTCGCCATCGCCATGACCGAAAAGGGCGAATTGGCTGATGATCCCGAGATTGATCTTGTCGGCATCCCCGAGAAGAATAGTGCCGGCGAGGAACTCGACGAGATCGTGTTCGATGTGGTGGTCTCGACGGTGGAGGGCTTGCCGCGGGCCCGCCGGCGCGATGCTGATGCACTTGCGGAATCGGTGCGGCGTGCGGTGCGATCGTCGCTGAACGAGCAGTGGGGCAAGAAGCCGCTCTGTCTCGTGCATGTGCTCGAAGTCTGAACGCGCGTAAAGAAGTGGAGGGAGCGATGCTCGGCCGGCTCAATCATGTCGCGATCGCGGTCAAGGATGCCGAGAAGGCGGCCAGGATCTATGGCGCGGCCTTCGGCGCCGACATCTCCGAGGCCGTGCCGCTTCCCGAGCACGGCGTCATCACCGTGTTCGTGACGTTGCCGAACACCAAGATCGAGTTCATCCAGCCGCTCGGCGAGGCCTCTCCGATCGCCAAATTCCTCGAGCGCAACGCCGATGGCGGCATCCATCACGTTTGCTACGAGGTCTCCGACATCATCGCCTCGCGTGATACGCTGATCCGGGAGGGCGCGCGGGTGCTGGGAGACGGCGTGCCCAAGATCGGCGCGCACGGCAAGCCCGTTCTGTTCTTGCATCCGAAGGACTTTTCCGGGGCTCTTGTCGAGATCGAGCAAAGCTAGGAAACAAGATGGCCTACACCATCTCGACCATATTCGCGATCTACTTCGTGCTGTGGTGGATTGTGCTGTTTCTGACCCTGCCGTTCGGCGTGCGCAGCCAGCATGAGGACGGCGTCGGTGCGCCCGGCACCGATCCCGGCGCGCCGATCAAGACCTTGATGGGCCGAAAGTTGATCTGGACCACGATCATTTCGACCGTAATTTTTGCTATTGCCTGGCTTGCCTATAATGCCGGCTATCTCTCCGTCGATCGCCTTGCGAAGCTGATGGGAATGCCGTTCTAGAGCATGATCCGGAAAGTGTGTAGCGGTTTTCCGAAAAGATCATGCTCAAACAATGATGCACGTGCCCTTGGGGAAAACGCATGAAGATGTTCGAGCGAATCGTGATCGGTCTTCTGGTGCTGATCATCGCAGGCCTGGGCGCGGCCTTCTACACCGACTGGAAGCTTGCGGTGCAGGTCCGCTCGCTGAAGGCCTTCGTCGAAGGCTATGTGTTCGCGGAGGCGGTGGCGGCCTGTGAGAAGACGCAGAGCACGACGCCGTTCAAATGGAACGGTGGCGCCAACACCTCGATCGTCGGCCTGAACTCGGTCAAGCTCGACAAATACACGGTCATCGCAAGCTATACGCTGGTCGCAGACGGGGTTTATTGCGATTACGATCCGATCAAGCACAAGGCCAATATCGGCAACAATTTTCTCGAGCGCGAGGACTTCTAGCCGAGGTGAGCGGCTTCGAGCGCTGCTATTCCGCCGGCTCCTATTCAGCAGTCTTATTCTGCAGTCTTGGCCCGCAGCCGCTGCGCATAGACGTTGATCACCAGCGCCGCGAGCAGGATCAGGCCGCGGATCAATATCTTCAGGAAGCTGTCGATATTGACGTGGTCGAGCCCGTTATTGAGCACGCCCAGCACGAACAGGCCGATGATGGTGTTGCCGATGCCGCCGCGGCCGCCGAACAGGCTGGTGCCGCCGACCACGACGGCGGCAATCGAATCGAGCAGGTAGGTATCGAACTCGTTCTGCTGCGCGCTGCCGAAATGAGCGACGCCGAGCATGCCGCCAATCCCCGAGCAGACCGCTGATATCACCATGACGCTGCCGAGGATCAAATTGACGTTGAGCCCCGAATATTCCGCCGCCTCGCGGTTGCCGCCGACCATGTAAACATAGCGGCCGAAGCGCGTGTAGGTCAGCACCAGATGGCCGGCGAGCAGCATGATGGCGGCGACGATGACGATCCAGGGAATGCCGCCGATCGATCCCGAGCCCAGCATCGCAATCAGATCCGGCACCTTGTAGGCGATCTGGCCGCGCACCAGCAGCGCCGAGATGCCGGCCGCAATCTGCATCATGGCGAGCGTCATGATGAAGGAGGGGATGCCGATCAGCGTGAGCCCGAGCGCGTTGACGAGGCCGAGCAGGGCGCAAAGCACGAGCGCGAGCAGGATAGCGGCCCATCCCGGCAGCGGCACGTTGGCGATGTTCACATAGGATTCCTGCAGGGTGAAATAGGCGACCGCAATACCCGTGACATTGGCGATGCTGGCGATCGAGAGATCAATCTCGGCGCAGAGGATGACGAAGGTCAGGCCGACGGCGATGATGCCGGTCACCGATACCTGGGTCAGGATGTTGCCGACATTATCGATGGTGGCGAAGGAGGGGCTTGCTGCGGCGAAGAAGGCGGACAGGAAGATCAACGTCAGGAACGGAGCGATGTTGCGCATCTGCGAGCGCAGGAAGGCGGCGAGGCCGCGTGGCTTTCGATCCACCGGGACTGCTTCGCTACCTGCCATCGCGCTTCTCCGTCATGCCGCTTCCAGGAGGCGGTCTTTGCTGACGGCCTCATCAGTGAACTCCCGCACCACCGCGCCGCGCTTCATCACCAGGATTCGATCGGCCAGCGACAGCACCGTCTCGGGCTCGGTCGAGAGGACGATGATCGCGAGTCCCTTCTGGCGGAGATCGCGGATGATATTGATCACATCGTTCTTGGCGCCGACGTCCATGCCGCGGGTCGGCTCGCACAGCACGAGCAGCCGCGGCGGATAGGTCAGCCATTTCGCCAGCGCCACCTTCTGCTGATTGCCACCGGAGAGCATGCCGAGGTCGAGACCGACCACGGGCGGCCTGATCTGTAATTGTTCGACCTGGCGCTTGGCGATCAACCGCTCGCGTGCCGGCTTGAGCAGGAGGGCGGAGATTCGCTCGAGGATGCTGATCGAGATGTTCTTGTAGACCGGCTCCTGGTGGAACAGCATGGCGCGCCGGCTTTCCGGCACCAGGGCAACGCCGGCGCGCCGCGCGGCCGCGGTGTTCGGAAAGGTCTTCCTGGCGCCGTCTACCGCCAGCGTTCCGCTATCCGGCTTCAGCTTGCCGAACAGGATTCGCGACAGTTCCTGCTGGCCGCAGCCCATGAATCCATAGATGCCCAGCACCTCGCCGGAACGTGCCTCGAACGAGATGTCCCGCAGGCTGCGGTTATGCGAGAGCTGGTCGACTTTCAGCACCACCGTTCCTGCGCTGGACGGCGGCAGCATGAGATCGTCGGTATAGCTGTGCTCCAGCGCTTCCCCGCCGCGGCCGATCATGGCTTCGATCAGCGCGCCCTTGGTGGTTGCGGCGGCTGCCGTCTCCGCGACCTTTCGGCCGTTGCGGAAGACCGTCACGGTGTCGGAGACGCGCAGGACGTCCTCGATGAAATGCGAAATGAAGACGATGGCGGTGCCCTGCTCGCGGAGCCGGCGCAGCGTGGCGAACAGACGCTCGACCTCCGGCGGCGACAGCGCCGACGTCGGCTCGTCCAGGATGACGATGCGAGCCCCGGAGAACAGCACGCGCGCAATCTCGATCAATTGCTGTAGTCCGATCGGCAGGTCGCCGAGCCGGGAGAGTGGATCGACGTTGATCCCGAACCGTGCGAGCTGCTCGCCGGCTTCGCGCGCCATCCGTCGCCATTGCACGAAGCCGAGGGCGTTGGTCGGCTGGTTGCCGAGAAACACGTTCTCGGCGACCGTGAGATCAGGCGCGACGCTGAGCTCCTGATGCACCATGGCAATCCCGGCGGCGTGGGCATCGCGAGCCGAGCGGAAGTGAACCGGCTCGCTGTCCAGGAGAAAGCGGCCGGAGAATTCCGGATGCACGCCGGCGATGATCTTCATCAGCGTGCTCTTCCCCGCGCCGTTCTCGCCGACGAGACCATGGATCTCGCCGGGAGAAAGCGCGAAGTCGACCCCGCGCAGCGCCTCGACGCCGCCAAAGGTCTTGCCGATCCCCTGCAGTTCGAGGATGGGGGAAAAGCTCGTCGGCATGGCCGGCTCAGATCAGGAAGTGATCCTCCATCCACTGCATGCCCGGCGCGTTGGCCTTGGTCACGACGGGACCGTCGGTGACAACGTTCTTCGGTATGCCCTTGTCGGTCTTCTCGCCAGCAACGATGGCGGCGACGCCCGCAACAATGGCGCCGCCATGGATGCGGCAGGAGGGATTGCGGACGGTGGCGAACATGCGCCCTTCGCTCACCGCCTGGATCGCGGGCGGCATGGCGTCGACCCCGCCGATCAGGATATTGGTACGGTTATGCGCCTTCATGATGTTGTAGGCGGCAAGCGCCATGTCGTCATTGTGGAAGAAGGCGGCGTCGATCTGCGGATATTTGGTCAGATAGGTCTCCCACAGCCGAGCGGTCTTGGAGACATCCCAATCCGCCGGCTGTGTATCGAGCACTTCGACGTTCGGATACTGCTTCACGACGGAGTTGAAGCCTTTGGCGCGGCCTTGCGCACCGGTATGGCCGAGCGCGCCCTGGGTCATGATCACCTTGCCCTTGCCGTTGATCGCATTGCAGAGCGCCTGCGTCACCGAGGCGCCCATGAACTCGTTGTCGGGCGCGAGGAAGGAGTGGACGTTGATTTGATCGAGAGGAGCAATCAGCGTGTCCATATCGATCACGGGCGTGCCGGCATCGATCATCTTCTGCACCGGCTGGGTCAGCGTGCCGATGCCGAACGCCTGGATCGCGACGAAATCCCACTTCTGCGACGCCATGTTGTCGATGGCGGCGCGCTGCTTGACCGCGTCAAGCTGGCCGTCGAACCAGCTGACTTCGACATTGAACAGCTTGCCCCACCATTCGGCGGCTTGCTTGCCCTGCGCGCACCAGGTGGCTTGCAGGCCGGCATTGGAGAAGGCGGCCTTCAGCGGCTTTTCTGAACGTCCTACTTCGGCCGCAAGCGCGGCGGTGCTCATGCCCATGCCGCCGAGCAGGGCACTTGCCGCGCCGGCGGCCGCCACCGCCTGCAAAAGGTCGCGCCGCGTGGTTGACGATCTGTCATTCCCGGACATCACTCACTCCCCTGTTGCTGTTTGTCGCTGACGGCGTCGTTGCTCGCGCCGCGGATCAAAGGCAGTGTCTCACAATCGGAATGTTCCCGCTACCGTTGCAACTAGCTCTGCGAGACTCTGTCCTGAAGCTCGTGCAGCAATTGCTGCCATGCCGCATCGATTTGCGGCGACCAATCTTCGCCGAGCAATTCGCGCAAGGTCGCAGCGATCACGGCGAAGAACGCGACGAATAAATCGCGCGGCGTGCCATAAGCATCGTGCGAGGACACTTCGCATTCGATCATGCGGAATTTGCCGCTGCGTTCACCGGCAAAATCAAGGATCGCTTCGATGGTCATCGCGAGCATTGATCCCTTGACGAGCTCGCTGCCCTCGGTGCGAAACATCGCGCGCGTTTCCGGATACTCACGGTGCAGGCGCGCGTAGACCAGCGGCGTGAGGTCCTCGCACCGCGCGGATGCGAGTTCAAAACTCACTTCGATTGGATTTGCCGATAACATGATCAGCAATCATGATGATTGATTGCGAAAAAAAGAGCAGGGCGTTTGCCCTGCTCCAAAAATTGTGTCGACCCTGTTTTCCCGCAAATTCGGATTTGGTGTTGATTTGGCGGGGTGACGCTGCTTTTGCGCGTCAGGGTTCCTCCCGAGACTTGGACCACCAGACTTCCGCCTTCCAGCGAGCCTGACGCCAGATTCGTAGACCATCTTTCTGCACTTGTCATCATTTTCGGCAACGAATGTTCAAACTTCATGCAAATTAGGAAATGATTGGAAATTGCCCACCCCGAACTGCACCTGTATGCATCAATTTACGGAGTGGTATTATAGTAGTTATGAGGCTTTGCCCCAAAGAGGGCAAAACCCCCTGAAAGTCTGGTTATTTCCGGCCTGGGCAGAAAGATAATTGGGCCGTTTGGCGGCTATTCCGTGCCCCTGTGGCTGTCGGGACCTCGACTTGGCACGTGGGCGGTGATTAGTTGAGTCGGTCGCTCCAACCAGTTCCGCGAAATGCGTCGTCGGTTCCAAAAATATCTTCCGATCGTCCTGATCGCACTGATGGTGCAGATTTTTGCACCGATCGGCGCGTGCTGGGCGGCGGCGATTGCGGCATCCGACCCGTTGGCCACCGCTGAGATCTGCCATGCCGACGGAACCGCTGCGGGCCAGACGGGCGATCAATCCGGCGAGCATCATGAGCACGGCAGCGCCTGTGCGATCTGCTGCCTCGTCAGCGCCGGCGCGTCGATCGATACGCCGACCCTCGCCGCAGTCTCTCACCCCTATCGCGCAACCGCGCGCGTCATCTGGCACGAGCAGGCGCTGGATCTTGCGACCTCCCGCGCCGGCTCCAATGCAAAGGCGCGGGCGCCGCCCTGTTGACGTGAACTCGCGGCCATCGGCCGCCGCTGATGCGTTCACAACTCAACATTGGTGGGGACTACGATGTCTATCCGTCTTTTGCGCGCGGGCATGTCTGGGCTCGCAATAGCGCTCATTCCACTGGGTCACACCGCTGCCCACGAAATCGTCGGCAACCGCTTCTTTCCGGCAACGCTCGGCATCGATGATCCCGGCGTCAACGACGAACTGTCGCTACCGACCGTGGACAGCTTCAACACCGGTGACGACCCGCCGGTGCGGCAGCGCGATATTTCCGGAGAGTTTTCCAAGCGGATCACGGAGGATTTCGCGATATCGTTCGGTTCGACTTACACCTTCCTCGGTCCAATCGATCCGACGGTTCCCGGCGCCAACGGATTCCAGAATCTCGACACCACCTTCAAATACCGGGTCTTCAAGAATGCTGAACATGAGTTCGTGATGTCTGTCGGCCTCAGCGTCGAGTGGGGCGGAACGGGCGCGACGAATGTCGGCGCGGAACCCTTTAACACCTACATTCCAAACGTGTATTTCGGCAAAGGTTTTGGCGACCTTCCAGACACGCTCTCGTGGATCAGGCCGGTCGCGATCACGGGGCAGGTCGGTTACGCCATCCCGGCCCGGAACTTCACCACTACTTTCGGCATCGATCCGGATACCGGCAATCAGACCATTGACACCGAATTCAATCCGCGTGTTTTGAACTGGGGCGCGACGATCCAGTACAGCATGCCATACCTGAAGTCGGTCGTGGTCGATCTCGGTCTGCCCGATTTCATCAATCACCTGATCCCGCTCGTTGAGGCTACCCTGCAGACGCCGGTAGCGAATACATTAACGTCGGGGACCACCACCACCGGAACCATTAATCCTGGCGTGATCTGGGTCGGCAATACCTTCCAGTTCGCCGTCGAGGCACTGATTCCGATCAACCGACAGAGCGGGACCAATGTCGGGATGATTGCGCAACTACATCTGTATCTCGACGACATCGATCCACGAGGCATCGGCAGGCCGATCTTCGGTGGCCCGGTGCAGCCCGCTAGTCCCTTTCCGAGGAATTGAACATGCGTCGCTCATCCCTGGTCGGAATCATCCCGCTGCTGCTTTTGTTTGCAGGCAGCGAAGCGGCGGCACACGCTTTTCTCGATCACGCCGAGCCACGCGTCGGCAACAAGGTCGCCAGCGCGCCCCGCGAGGTTACCCTGTGGTTCACTCAAAAACTGGAGCCTGCCTTCAGTACCGTGACGGTGACTAACGCGAGCGGTCAGCGCGTCGACACCGGCAAGGCCCGCGTCAGCGGTAACCAGATGTCGGTCTCGTTGCGGTCAGGCGGCACTGGCACCTACCACGTTACGTGGCATGTGCTGTCGGTCGACACCCATACGACTGACGGCAGTTTTACGTTCGAGGTCGGGCCCTGAGGTTTGTGGGATAGACGATGAACTGGTTCGGGGCCGAGATGGACGGCCCGATGATTGTAACGCGGACGGTTCACTTCGCCGCATCGGCGACGATGGCTGGGGCGCTGATGTTTCGCGACTTTGTGGCGGGGCCGGCTTTGCGCGCGGTGCCAGTGGCGGGCGCGCGGATCGATCGGCAAATTCGCGGTATCGTGTGGATCGGGTTCGTTATCGCGGTGGTCTCGGGTCTGGTCTGGCTTTGCCTGCAGGCAGCGTCGATGAGCGGACTTGGTTTGGGCCAGGCCATCACGTCAGGTATAGTTTCCATTGTGGTCGATGAAACCCAGTTTGGACTTGTGTCGGAAGTCCGGCTGATACTAGCGATCGCGCTCGCGGTCTGCCTCGTCTTCGACCGGATCGTCCTCTCGCGCCGGCTTGCACTGGCGGCGGCAGTGTGCCTGGTCGCTTCCATCGCATGGACCGGACATGCTGGGTCGACCCCCTTTGAATTGGGGTATCTGCATCTCGCCAGCGATGCACTCCATCTGGTTGCCGCGTCGGCCTGGATCGGCGGCCTGGTGCCGTTCGCGCTTCTGCTCAACATGGCATGGCGCCGCGAGGGCTGTTCATCGACGAGCCTTGACGCCGTCAGGCGGTTTTCGACGCTAGGTATTGCCAGCGTCGCAGCACTGATACTGTCGGGGGGCATCAACACCTGGATCCTGGTGGGTTCGTTCCGCGGCCTGATTGTCACCAGCTATGGGCAGCTCCTGATGCTCAAACTTGCCGCCTTTACCGCAATGTTCGCGTTGGCCGCGTTCAACCGTCTCGCGCTTACGCCGCGGCTGACCTTGTCCTCCGAGGATGCCCTTCCAGGTCTTGCACTCAATACACGGATCGAGATCATCCTTGGGTTCTCGATCTTTGCTATGGTCGGCGTCCTCGGCACCCTGCATCCCGCCAGCCACCTCGTGAAATGAAAGCCAAGAAACAAATGCCATCAGCAAAATTCTACGGTCGCGATGATCGCAAGCGTCCCCTTGCTTGGGTCTTTCCACGGCCGCTTTCAGCGCTATTTGATGTGGCTGTAGCCTGACGGCTCTCGACACGCCAGCGAGGCCATGATTAGTCTCCGACCATCGGAGTGAATATTCTGCGGATGCGGCGGCACTTACAAAAATATCTTCCGATCGTCCTGATCGCACTGATGGTGCAGATTTTTGCACCGGTCGGCGCGTGCTGGGCGGCGGCGATTGCGGCATCCGACCCGTTGGCCACCGCTGAGATCTGCCACGACAGCGGCACCGCCGCGGGCCGGACGGGCGATCAATCCGGCGAGCATCATGAGCACGGCAGCGCCTGTGCGATCTGCTGCCTCGTCAGCGCTGGCGCGTCGATCAATACGCCGACCCTCGCCGCAGTCTCTCACCCCTATCGCGCAACCGCGCGCGTCATCTGGCACGAGCAGGCTGCCGACGTCGCAGCCTTCCGCGCCGGCTCGAATGCCCAGGCGCGCGCGCCGCCTTTCTCTTCCTGACCTAAAGCCAGCCGCCGGTACGTCGCAGGTCGACGCCGGCATGTTTTGTTCGCGGCAGTCGCACGAGCGTCGCCGTCAGGAAGGCCGTTATAGGATGTCCCGTGTTCATGCCCTTGGTGGCATGAGTGCTTTTGCAATTCCACTGGCATTGTTGGTGCCTGCGGAGTCTGCGAGCGCTCAAGACAAATCGCAGGCATTGCCGCCGGTGACGGTGCAGGCGCCGCAAACGCAACAGCCTCACCCCGTGCGCAAGCCGAACGTCAGGACCGTCGCCGCGGCAACACGCCGATCGCAAAAACCGGCGCCCGCGCCCGAGCAGCGCATCTTCGTGCCCGTCGCCACATCGCCCGACCAGGCTAATAGCGCGTCGCTCGGACCGCCCGCGGCCGTGACGCGGTTCCAGCTGCCGCAGGAATCATTCAGCATCAATGCGAAGCAGATCGACGAGACGATCAATCTGAAGGACCCCGAAGATGCCGTGAAATACATGCCGAGCCTGTTCGTCCGCAAACGCAATGACGGCGACAACCAGGCAGTGCTGGCGACGCGAAGCTGGGGCCTTAATTCGAGTGCGCGCACGCTGATCTATTACGATGACCTCCTGGTCTCGGCGCTGATCGGCAACAACAATTCCGGGGCTTCGCCGCACTGGAACCTGATCTCGCCCGAGGCGATCGCGCGGATCGACTTCCTCAATGGCCCTTATGCTGCGGCCTATCCCGGCAATTCCATCGGCGGCGTGCTGCTGATCACCTCGAAAATGCCGGACAAGCCGTTCGCGGTGGCCAAGGAAACGGTGTCGGTGATGCCGTGGGATCAGTACGGCACCAAAGACACCTATGTGACCAGCCAGACCAGCGCGGCCGCGGGTAATCGCGACGGCAAATTGTCCTGGCTCGTCACCGCCAATTATCTCGACAGCTGGCAGCAGCCCTTGACTTACACCACTTTTGGCACCGCGTTTGGTGTCGGTCCTGCAAACACCACTGGAACAATTGGCGCATTTAGCAGGACCGGCGGCATCGCTAATGTCATTGGTACCGGTGCGCTGGCCCACTCACAGCAAACGTCGGAGAATCTCAGGCTTGCCTACGATATCTCCCCATTGGTGCAGGCGACATACTCGTTCGGTATCTGGAACAATCATCAGACATCCAATCCGCAGACCTACCTGACGTCTACGCTGAACGGCCAGCCAACCTTCGGCGGCCAAAGTGGGTTTGCCAGCAACAAATACATCTGGGACCAGACACATGTGAGCAATGCCGTGTCGGTTAAAAGCGACACCAAAGGCGTGTTCGATTTCGATCTTTCGGCGTCGAGCTACAACTATTTGCAGGACATCATGCTCAATCCGTTCACGGTGGCGCCGACGGGGGTCGGCTATTCGTTGAACGGCAAAATTACTCGCAACGACGGCACGAACTGGCAGAACGCCGATGCCAAGGGCATCTGGCGTCCATTTGGTGTCGATGGCCCGCAGGAGATCAGCTTCGGCATTCACGGCGACCGCTACCGTCTGGAAAATCCGGTTTACCTCTCGTCGGTCTGGTACGCGACGTCCTCGACCGGAACCGGTCAAATCAGCTCCGAAGGAATCGGCGAAACGCGCACCGGCGCGCTCTGGGTGCAGGACGCCTGGAAGATCATTCCCGATCTGAAGTTGACGCTCGGCGGGCGGCTGGAGACGTGGCGGGCCCTTGACGGTTTCAACATCAACTCCAATCCGAACGCTGGCACCGGCGTCCCGGCAGCGCCGATACCCGTCTTCGTTCCAATCGCGCAAAACCAGCCTGGGCTGAGTTCGACAAACTTCTCGCCGAAAGCCTCGCTCTCCTATGATCTGAGCAAGGAGTGGAACGTCACGGCGAATTTCGGCGAGGCGTATCGCTATCCGACTGTGACCGAACTGTATCAGAACATCGTGGTTGCCGGCGTAGCAACGTTTGCCAATCCCAATTTGACCCCGGAACAGGATTTCAGCGGAGAATTGAATATCGAACGCAAATGGAGCGACGGCCGCGCCAGGCTGACCTTGTTCAAGGAGCACGTCAACAATGCGATCATCTCGCAAACCACCAATGTGACGAATTCGACGGGCGGTCAGACTCCCACGACGACCATCGGCAACGTCGACGCCATCCGGATGCAGGGCGTCGAACTGTCGGCCGACAAGAACAATGTGCTGGTGCAGGGATTGCAGGTGTTCGGCAGCGTGACCTATGTCGACTCACGAATTCTCAGCGATCCGACCTTCGTTAGTACGATCGGCGGTACGACGGCGGTCGGAAAGCGGGTGCCCAACGTTCCGGAATGGCGGTCCACGCTCGGCGTCACCTATCGGCCGAACGACAGTTGGGCCTTCACGTTTGCCGGGCGCTACACCGGAAAGCAATACGCGACGCTCGACAATACCGACACCTTTCAACACGTCTATCAGGCCTTCGATCCGTTCCTCGTGTTTGATATGAAGGTTCACTATGTCGCGACCAAGAACTTCTCGTTCGATTTCGGGATCGACAACATCTTCAACGCGCAATACTTCCTGTTCCATCCGTTCCCCGGCAGGACATATGTCGTTGCCGGGAAGTACACGTTCTAGGGCAGGGACAAACAAAAGGAGCCTCTCATGAAAATAACGACAATCGGGTTCGTGTTTGCAGTTTTGACCGCTGGTCTGTTCACGACTGTATCGCGCGCCGAGGAGGTCAAGGCCGGTGATCTCGTGATCTCGCAGCCCTGGACTCGCGCAACGCCGGGCGGCGCCAAGACCGGCGGCGGCTTCCTTACCATCGAGAACAAGGGGACCGCACCGGACAAGCTGATCGGCGCGAGTGCGGATGGGGCTGGGAAGATCGAGGTCCATGAGATGGTGATGAATGACGGCGTCATGAAGATGCGGCCGGTCGAAGGCGGCCTCGCCATCGATCCCGGCAAAACCGTCAAGCTCGCGCCGGGTGGCCTTCATCTGATGATGATGGACCTGAAGAGCCCGCTGAAGCAGGGCGACAAGATGCCGGTGACGCTCGAGTTCGAGAAGGCCGGCAAGGTCGCGGTCACCCTCGACGTGCAGGGTGTCGGCGCGCCGGGGCCGGCTGCGGGCGGTGGCGACATGAAGAAGATGGATCACTCCGGCATGAAGATGTGAGGACAGGATGATCGTCCGTCTCTCGGTGTTGCTCGCCGCGGTGCTCGCGGCGATGCCGACAAGCGCGCATGTTTTTCTGCAAGAAAAGCAGGCCAATGTCGGCGCGAACTACAAGGCCGTCTTCGTGGTCCCGCATGGCTGTTCGGGGTCCGCGACGGTCAAGCTGCGGGTGCAGATTCCCGAGGGCGTGATCGCGACCGAAGCAAAGCCGGTCGACGGCTGGACTGTCGATACCATCAAGGGCAAGTTCGCCAGCGAATACGACGTGAAGGGCGCCAAGGTCTCCGAAGGTATCAAGGAGGTCGCGTGGAGCGGCGGCAAGCTGCCGGACAAGACTCGGCAGGATTTCGTGATCGAGGCCTATCTGACCGATAGTCTCAAGCCGGACACCACGCTGTATTTCCCCGTCGTGCAGGAATGCGAGCAAGGAGTGAGCCGCTGGATCGAAATCCCGCCGGAGGGAGCCACCCATGCGCATGAGGGCAAATGGCCGGCGCCCGGTGTGAAGCTGACCAAGCCTTGATGCGGGTAGCTGCGTTCGTTGCGACGCTATTGCTGCTGCTCGGCTTTGCGGGCGAGGCGTCGGCGCATGCCTCGCTTGTCTTCGCCGACCCGCGCGACGGCACCGTGCTGGCGCAGGCACCGAGGACGGTGCAGTTGCGCTTCAACGAAAGCGTGACGGCAGGTGCGGTCAATCTGATCGACGCTTCCGGCAAGTCGCGCACGGACACGGTCATCGACGCCAGCGACGAGGCGATCAACGTCGCGCTGCCGGCTGATTTGCCAAAGGGCACGCAGATCGTGAGCTACCGCGTGATCTCGGCGGATGGCCATCCGGTGGCGGGATCGATCACCTTTTCCATCGGCGAGCCCACGGAAAACAAGCCGCCGCCGGAAACGGGGGCCGGGATCAACGGCCTGATCTGGCTGACGCGCATCGGCCTCTATCTCGGCCTGTTTGCCGGGATCGGCGGGGTGTTCTTTGTCAACTGGATCGCACGCGAGAGAGCGGCATCGCGGGTGATTCTAGCCTCGCTGATCGTCGGCATCATCAGCGCGTTGGCCTCGCTCGGCCTTCAGGGACTCGATCTGTTGGGCTTGTCGCTTTCCGGCGCGCTCGCGCGTGGGCCCTGGAAGATCGCGCTCGGTACCAGTCTCGGGCCGTCGATATTGATCGCCATCGCAGCGCTGCTCGCCGGTGTCGTTGCCTGGCGGAGCAGCGTGATGCGCTTGTCCCGCGGGCTGTCAGCGCTTGCGCTCGCCGGCGTCGGCGTCTCGCTGGCGGCGAGCGGGCATGCCGCGACGGCGCCGCCTGAGTTGCTGACGCGGCCGGTGGTGTTTCTTCACGGAACGGGCGTCGCCTTCTGGCTCGGCGCACTGGCGCCGCTGGTGGATGTGCTACGGAGACCTGGGCCCGCGCTTCCGGTCGTGAACCGCTTCTCGCGGGCCGCGGTTCCCGTCGTCGCTGTCCTCGCGCTAACGGGACTGGTGCTCGCAACCATCCAGCTCGAAAGTTTCAGCGCGCTGGTTACGACCAGATACGGCCTCATCCTCTCGACCAAGCTCGTGCTGGTCGCTGCCCTGCTCGGGCTGGCGGCGCTGAACCGCTTCCGGCTCACGCGAGCGCTGGCGATGAGCGAAGCCGCCACAAATCCGCTCATTCGATCGATCGTCCTGGAATGCGCCCTCGCGGCCGGCATTCTCGCCGTCGTCGCTGGCTGGCGCTTTACGCCGCCGCCTCGCTCGCTCATCCCCGATGCGCCGCTCGCGGTGCATATCCATTCCGACAAGGCGATGTTCCAGGTGCTGGTCTCGCCAGGCCGGGTCGGAATGGATGATTTTGTCCTCCAGCTCATGAACGGCGACGGCACGCTGTTACATGCCAAGGAAGCGACGCTGACATTGAGCCTGCCCGAACGCGGCATCGAGGAGATCGAACGGCAAGGCACGCTGGAGCCGGACGGCTTCTGGCATGTCGGCAAAGTGCCGCTGGCAATCCCCGGCCGCTGGCACATGCGGATCGACGCGCTGGTGACCGATTTCGACAAGATCACCCTCGAGGACGATCTCGACGTGGCGACCCAATGACGCCGTGCGGATCGTCACAAATGCCCGAAAACCAGCTGACCCGGCGGCTTTTCTGACCGTCCGGCCTTGTATTTTCGGCCTCAATCCGCTTTCACTGCGTCTCCTCATTTTCGAATCTTCGAGCAATGCCATGCGATTGTCCCGGTTCTTTCTGCCCATTCTGAAGGAGAATCCGAAGGAAGCGGAGATCGTCTCGCACCGGCTGATGCTGCGCGCGGGCATGATGCGGCAGGAGGCGGCCGGCATCTATGCCTGGCTGCCGCTGGGTTTCCGCGTGCTGAAGAAGATCGAGCAGATCGTGCGCGAGGAGCAGGACCGCGCCGGCGCGCTGGAATTGTTGATGCCGACCTTGCAGCTTGCCGATCTCTGGCGCGAGAGCGGCCGCTACGACGCCTACGGCCCGGAAATGCTGCGCATCGCCGACCGGCACAAGCGTGAATTGCTGTACGGACCGACCAACGAGGAGATGATCACCGAGATCTTCCGTGCTTATGTCAAGTCGTACCGCAATCTGCCGCTCAACCTTTACCACATCCAGTGGAAGTTCCGTGACGAGCAGCGCCCGCGCTTCGGCGTGATGCGCGGCCGCGAATTCCTGATGAAGGACGCCTATTCCTTCGACCTCGACGAGACCGGCGCACGCCGCGCCTACAACAAGATGTTCGTCGCCTATTTGCGCACCTTTGCGCGGATGGGCCTGAAGGCGATCCCGATGCGCGCTGAGACCGGCCCGATCGGCGGCGACCTCAGCCACGAGTTCATCGTGCTCGCCGAGACCGGCGAATCCGGCGTCTACTGCAACAAGGACGTGCTGGACCTTCCGATCCCGGATGCCAGCGTCGATTACGACAGCGATCTCACGCCGATCATCAAGCAGTGGACCTCGCTCTATGCCGCAACGGAAGACGTTCACGAAGCCGCGCGCTTCGAGGCCGAGGTGCCGGCGGATAAGCGGGTGCATACCCGCGGCATCGAGGTCGGCCAGATCTTCTATTTCGGCACCAAGTATTCCGACTCGATGAAGGCGCTGGTCGCCGGCCCCGACGGGGTCGAGGTGCCGATCCACGGCGGCTCCTATGGCGTCGGTGTCTCGCGCCTGGTCGGCGCCATCATCGAAGCATGTCATGACGATGCCGGCATCAAATGGCCGGAAGCAGTGGCGCCGTTCCGCGCCGTGATCCTCAACCTCAAGCAGGGCGATGCCGCCGTCGACGGTGCCTGCGACAAGCTCTACGCCGATCTCATGGCCAAGGGCGTCGACGTCCTCTACGACGATACCGACCAGCGCGCCGGCGCCAAATTCGCCGCCAGCGACCTCATCGGCATTCCCTGGCAGATCATGGTCGGGCCGAAGGGGCTTGCCGAAGGCAAGGTCGAGCTCAAGCGGCGCGCGGACGGATCGCGCGAGAACCTTACGCCGGCCGATCTGCTGGCCCGGTTCTAGGGCTGGCTTTTCGCCAAGCGAGCCAAAGGCTTGCAGTCGGGTCTTGGTAGTCGGGTTTTGGCAAAAGGCCCGACCCGCAAAAATGCTTCACATGGCGTCGCTAGAGTTTCCCCATTTGGGGGACATGGCAGCGTGGCCAAACTCAGCCACATCAACCTGCGCCGGCAGCTTGCGACGATCTTCGAGGACGAGGAGCCGCGCAGCCGCATCACGTGGCTGTTCGACACCGCGCTCGCGGTCCTCATCGTCGTCAATGTCTCCTGCGTGATCCTGGAATCCGTGGAATCGATCCGCCAGGATCTGGCCTTTGTGTTCGACCTGCTCGAGCACGCCGCGACCGCGATCTTTGCCACCGAATATGTGCTTCGCGTCTGGGCCTGCGTCGATCTGCGTGAGCCGAGCTACCGCGATCCCGTCTGGGGCAGGCTGCGTTACATGCGCAGCTTCTTTGCCGTGGTTGACCTTGTGTCGGTGTTGCCCGCGATCATCGGCTTTTTCGGCGCGGCGGATTTGCGGGTGCTGCGGTTGCTACGCCTGTTGCGGATGCTGAAACTCGTGCGTCATTCCACCACCTTCGGGCTGTTGTTTGCGGTGCTGCGCGAGGAGCGGCAATCGATCTCGGCGCTGTGTTCGTGCTGCTCCTGACCGTCACCATCGCCGGCTCGCTGATGTTCATGATCGAGAACGAGCGCCAGCCGGAGGTCTTTACCTCGATTCCGGTCGCGATGTGGTGGGCGATCGAGACGCTGACCACGGTTGGCTATGGCGACATCGTGCCGATGACGGCGGCGGGGAGGGTCATCGGCGGCGGCGTGTCGATCGTTGGAATCGGCACGCTCGCGCTGTTCTCCGGCCTGATTACGGTCGGCTTTCTCGATCAGCTCCGAAATTACCGCGAGCAGCATGCCAAGCCGCATGTCGTCATCGCCGATAGCTCGATCGCGATCGTGCAGAATTTTGCTGTGACCGAGGCGAAAGATGCGCTCGAGGGCGCGACCATGCCGGCCGTCTGTCCGCATTGCGGGGCGGCCATCGCCGCCAGCGCCACCGCACATCGCCCCGGCGGCGAATCCATGCGCGCCTAAAATAAAAGGTGTCGGCGTCGACGTGGAGCGTCAGCCGGCTCGCTCGTCGTCTGAAAGATCAGAAAAAACCACAATCCTGGGCACTATAAGGCCATGAATGAGCCCAAGGACGGGCGGCTTCAGGCCGCGCCCTTCGCCCCCTTCGAATGGATGCTGTCCGCGCGTTATTTGCGCGCGCGCCGCCGGGAAGGGTTCATTTCCGTCATCGCGGGCTTTTCGTTCCTCGGCATCATGCTCGGCGTCGCCACGCTGATTGTGGTCATGGCGGTGCTGAACGGGTTTCGGAAGGAATTGCTCGACAAGATCCTTGGCCTCAACGGCCATATCGTGTTGCAGCCGCTGGACTCCCCACTGGCCGACTGGAAGGAAGTCGCCGAGCGCGTCAGCCAGGTAGCAGGCGTTCGGCTGGCCGTCCCGGTGATCGACGGGCAGGCGTTGGCGTCCTCGCCGCTGAATGCGTCAGGTGTATTCGTTCGCGGCATCCGCGCCATCGACTTGAATAATCTGACCTCGATTGCGAAGAATCTCAAGGACGGCACCCTCGAGGGGTTCGACCAGGGGCAGGGAGTTGCGATCGGAAGCAGGCTGGCCGATCAGCTGTCGCTGCACGCCGGAGATACCATCACGCTGGTCTCGCAAAAGGGAGCGGCGACGCCGATGGGCATCATGCCGCGCGTCAAGCCCTACAGGATTGCGGCGGTGTTCGAGATCGGCATGTCGGAATACGACGCGACCTTCGTTTTGATGCCGCTGACAGAGGCGCAGAAGTATTTCAACCACGCCAATGATGTCTCTTCGATCGAAGTATTCACCAGCAACCCCGATCGGATCGAGGCCTTCCGCCACAATGTAAGCGAGGCTGTGGGTCGGCCAGTGTTGCTGGTTGACTGGCGCAAGCGCAACACGAGCTTCTTTGGTGCGCTTCAGGTCCAGCGCAACGTCATGTTCGTGATCCTCACACTGATCGTGCTGGTGGCGGCCCTGAACATCATCTCCGGCCTGATCATGCTGGTGAAAGACAAAGGCAGCGACATCGCGGTCCTGCGCACCATGGGCACGACGCAGGGCGCCATCATGCGGATATTCCTGATCGCAGGTGCTTCCATCGGCGTGGTGGGGACCCTGACCGGTCTCATGGTCGGGCTGGTCATCTGCCGGAATATCGACTCGATCCGGCAATTATTGTCGCGGCTCACCGATACGGACTTGTTTCCGCGCGAACTGTACTTCCTCTCCAAGCTACCGGCCGAGATCGATTTTGGAGAAACTGGCGCCGTCGTCATCATGGCGCTAACGCTCTCTTTCCTCGCAACGCTCTATCCATCGTGGCGCGCTGCCCGGCTCGATCCCATCGAAGCGCTGCGGTACGGCTGAGGGATCGCCCCGGCGGCGAATCCCTTCGCGCGTGATGCGCTCACGCTTGCCTCAAGTTCCGTTGAAGTGGAATGTGAACAAGAGGCACGCGGCGGAAACGCGATTCGGCTTCCCTAACCGTGAGGAAAACTCCGTAATACTCAGGGGATTAGTTGGCTGCGGCACTTGTGGCGCACTATGATCCGCCGGATTCTCAGGGGATTCGCGGAAAAGCTCCGAAATCGCCCAAATAGTTCGTGGGAAGCCATTGAAGACAAAGAAAAAACCATAATCGCGGGATTATCGGGCAATGGATGACACCATGAACGAACCAATTCAGACTGCGCCTTTCGCACCCTTCGAATGGATGTTGTCGGCGCGCTATTTGCGTGCGCGCCGCAAGGAAGGGTTTATCTCCGTCATCGCTGGATTTTCCTTCCTCGGCATCATGCTTGGCGTCGCCACGCTGATCATCGTGATGGCCGTGATGAACGGCTTCCGCAAAGAGCTGCTCGACAAGATCCTCGGTCTCAACGGCCATATCCTGGTGCAGCCGCTCGAATCGCCGCTGACCGACTGGAAGGACGTCGCCGAGCGCATCAGCCAGGTGCAGGGTATTCGTCTGGCCGCGCCCGTCGTCGACGGACAGGCGCTGGCGTCCTCGCCCTTCAATGCGTCAGGCGTATTCGTGCGCGGCATCCGCGCCGACGACCTGAACAACCTCACCTCGATTGCCAAGAACATCAAACAAGGCACGCTCGAGGGTTTTGACGACGGGCAGGGGGTCGCGATCGGCCGCCGGCTCGCCGATCAATTGTCGATTCATGCCGGTGACAGCATCACGCTGGTCTCGCCCAAGGGCGCGGTGACGCCGATGGGCACCACGCCGCGCATCAAGCCGTACAAGGTGGCGGCGGTGTTCGAGATCGGCATGTCGGAATATGATTCGACTTTCGTCTTCATGCCGCTGCCGGAGGCGCAGGCCTATTTCAACCGCGTCAACGACGTGTCCGCGATCGAGGTCTTCACCACCAACCCCGACCGGATCGAGGCCTTCCGCAAGAGCGTGACGGAGGCCGCCGGCCGGCCGGTGTTCCTGGTCGACTGGCGCCAGCGCAATTCGACCTTCTTCAATGCGCTCCAGGTCGAGCGCAACGTGATGTTCCTGATCCTCACCATGATTGTGCTGGTGGCGGCGCTCAATATCATCTCCGGCCTGATCATGCTGGTGAAGGACAAGGGCAGCGACATCGCGATCCTGCGAACGATGGGCGCCTCGCAAGGCTCGATCATGCGGATATTCCTGATCACCGGCGCCTCGATCGGCGTGGTCGGCACGCTGACGGGTTTTTTCGTCGGGATGATCATCTGCCTCAACATCGAATCGATCCGGCAGTTCCTGTCCTGGGTCACCAATACCGAGCTGTTCGACCCGACCTTGTACTTCCTCTCGAAGCTCCCGGCCGAAATCGACTTCGGCGAGACCACCGCCGTCGTGATCATGGCGCTGACGCTGTCGTTCCTTGCGACATTGTACCCGTCATGGCGGGCGGCGCGCCTCGATCCCGTCGAAGCGCTCCGGTACGAGTGAGGGGCTGATGGGGGAGGTGGCGGAAGCGCAAGATGTACCGGTCGTCTATCTCCACGAGATCAAACGCCAGTATATGCAGGGAGACGTGCCCCTGGTGATCCTGGACGGCGCCAAACTGGCGCTATGGGCGGGGCAATCGGTAGCGCTGGTCGCGCCTTCCGGTTCGGGCAAGTCGACGCTGCTGCACATCGCGGGGCTGCTGGAGAGCCCTGATGATGGCGAGGTCTATGTCGCGGGCGCGCCGACCTCGCAACTGTCCGACATAGAGCGCACCCAGATCCGGCGCAACGATATCGGCTTTGTCTATCAGTCGCACCGGCTGTTGCCGGAGTTTTCCGCGCTGGAAAACGTCATGCTGCCGCAGATGATCCGCGGCCTGAAGCGCTCGGAGACGATCAAGCGCTCCACCGAGATACTTGCCTATCTCGGCCTTGCCGACCGCATCAAGCATCGGCCGGCGGAGCTTTCCGGCGGCGAGCAGCAGCGGGTGGCGATCGCGCGTGCGGTCGCGAATGCGCCGCGGGCGCTGCTTGCGGACGAGCCGACCGGCAATCTCGATCCGAACACCGCCGATCACGTGTTCCAGGCGCTGATGCAGCTCGTCAAGGCGACCAACGTCGCCATGCTGATCGCGACCCATAACATGGCGCTCGCGGGGCGGATGGATCGGCGGGTGTCGATCGTCGATGGTCACATCGTCGAGCTGGAATAGCCGCGCGGACTTCCGTTGTTGCGGATGGGGCGTGTGGTCGCGGCCGGTGCGGGCGCGGGGGTAGCCTTATAAAACGGATTGACCACGCATTCCGCAGACTCGCCGTGGATATTCTCCCGGCATTGCGCCATCGTGGTGTAATAGCAGTCGACAGAGGCAGCGTCGCTATTCACCCGTTTGCAAATGGGATAGCTGGGATCATAGGTCTGGGCTGACAACGGGGCTGCCGCAACGGCCATTCCGGCGGCGAGCACCGCCAGGATCAAACTGCGCATCATGTTTTCCTTCGGACAAGCATCGGCGACGACGCTTATCCGACTTTCATGACGCCACTCAATAGGCACGATACTCAATAGGCGCGATGCCTTCGGTGCCTGACGAACTGCGGCTCGTCCATGCCGGCGTTCGCCATAAAGGGATTGACCACACATTGCGCGCCGCGTCCGGAGGCGCTCGCGTTGCACTGGGCGATTGTGCTGTAGGTGCAGTCGTAATAGGTGGCCGGCCCATATTGATGCAGGCACACCGGATAGCCGGCACCGTAAGTCTGGGCCGATGCAGGCAATGCGATGAACGTCGTTGCGAAGGCAAAGGCCGCCAGAACTGGATAGCGCATCAGGATCCTCCTTTGACATGCAACCCGGACCAATAGCAGCAGCCGCGCTTCACACGGTCAACTCACGTTCGCGCGTGTCGGCGCAACTGGTGTGAGACGCGATGGAGCGCTAGTAGCGCTGATAGATATTCGGTGGCACTGGAATGTAGTTCGGCGGGAACGGACGATTGCGATTCTGGAAGGCGTAGGGGTCGTTCGACGCGCCGGCGAAATAGGGATTGGCGATGCAGGTGAGGCCGCGACCCGACGCCGACGCCTGGCACTGCTCGTAGGTGTCGAAGGTGCAGTTGCTCAGCCCCGGATATTCCTCGCCGCCCTGGAGGCAGAACGCGTGATTGACGCCGTAGGCTTGCGCCGGCTGGGCGCCCATCAGTGCGAATCCGCCGGTGACAAGCGCGGCAACCACGATGTTACGCATCAAAAATCTCCCCCGCTGCTTTGCCGCTTTTCTGACTCAATTGAGGCGCGCGTGCCTCAATTGTTTGTGTAGTGCGACATCGTGACCTGCGTAAATGCAAAAGTTCCAGAAATGCCTGCAGCACAACATTAATTTGCAGTTAGTCGCACCTGCTTTCGCCGTGAGTGTTGCGGTGCAGTTACAGCAATTCGCGCTCACGCTGTTAAGACGCTCGCGTTGGCTTGGGGGCCACCACTTAACTAACCGGAACTGGAATCTAAGAATGAAGAAGTTGATGCTCGTTACTGCAAGCTTGTTCGCGCTCGGCGCGGCGGCACCTGCGGTTGCGGCGGATCTGGCGGCGCGTCCTTACACCAAGGCTCCGCCGATGGTTCAAGCTGCGTATGACTGGAGTGGTTTCTACATCGGTATCAACGGCGGCGGCGCCACCAGCCGCAACAGCTGGGATCTCGTCGGCGGTCGGTCGGAAGGCAGCCATGACTCGACCGGCGGCACCGTCGGTGGCCAGATCGGCTATCGCTGGCAGCAGGGTCCGTTCGTGTTCGGCGTTGAAGCGCAGGGCAACTGGGCGGATTTCAGCGGCGACAATGTCAGCAACGTGTTCGCTCCCGATCGCAACCGCACCAAGATCGACGCGTTCGGTCTGTTCACCGGCCAAGTCGGCTACGCCTGGAACAATGCGCTGCTCTACGTTAAGGGCGGTGCGGCCGTCACCGACAACAAGTACGAGATCATCTCGGGCTTCGGCGCCGGAACGCTCGCTTCGACCACCGACACCCGCTGGGGTGGCGTGGTCGGCGTCGGCTTCGAATACGGCTTTGCTCCGAACTGGTCTTTCGGCGTCGAGTACGACCATCTGTTCATGGACCGTCAGAACGTCAGCTTCCCGGTGTTCGCGCAGACGGATAGCGTCAAGCAGGACGTCGACCTCTTCACCGCCCGCGTGAACTACAAGTTCGGCGGCCCGGTGGTGGCGCGCTACTAAGTTCGCGCTTCACACGCTGCTTTACGGCGGATCGAAAAGCCCCGGCTGCGGCCGGGGCTTTTTTATTTGGAAATCGCCCGTAATGACCGCCAAACGGGCCGATTAACCAATCGGCGGCTTTCCCAAACGGCGCCACCGGCGGCCTCTTGCATTTAGAACAAAAAAGGAACAATGTTCTCTCTATGTTCTAGACCCAAGGAGGCGACGATGTTGCGGATTTTCGTGGAAGAGGCGGCGGCCTTGGCATCCATCACGCTGTTTGTGGGCATGGTCGCGGTTTGGGCCCAGCTGTTCAGCCAGTTCTGATTCTTTGGACCATGCGTTGGGGAAAAGCCGGATGGCGCGGCTGATTTGCGCCATCGGCGTGGACTCCACGGGCGTGAGGCCGCACCATCGTTTGGCGAGTCGGCCTTGAGGTCGCTCAACGCTCCTCAAGCCCCCAAATAACAAGCCCCCAAATAAAACGAGCATGTCCAGCGCCGGATTCATCCATCTTCACGTCCACTCGGCCTATTCGCTGCTGAAGGGCTCGATCAAGATCGCCAAGCTCGGCGAACTCGCCAAAGCCGACCGCCAGCCGGCACTGGCGCTGACCGACACCGACAACATGTTCGGGGCGCTGGAGTTCTCCGACAAGATGGCGGGCTATGGCATCCAGCCGATCGTCGGCTGCGAGCTCGCGGTTGATTTCGGCGACCAGGACCCGAATGCGCGCGTGGTGGCGCCGCCGGCGCGGCTAGTTTTGCTGGCGGCACGCGAGCGTGGCTACCGCAGCCTGATGCGGCTCAATTCTCGCGCGTTCCTGGAAACGCCGATCCATCAGACCCCGCATATCAAGCTCGATTGGCTCGCCGGCGAAGCCGAGGACGTCATCGCGCTGACCGGCGGCCCGGATGGGCCGGTCTCACTCGCGCTCGGCGCCGGCAACGCCGATCTGGCAACAGCGCGCTGCGAACGTCTCGCGGGCCTGTTCGGCGATCGCCTCTATATCGAATTGCAGCGCCACGGCATCGACAAGGAGCGCCGCATCGAAAGTGGCCTGATCGATCTTGCCTATGCGAAAGGCCTGCCGCTGGTCGCGACCAACGAGCCCTATTTCGCCGGCAATGACGACTACGAGGCCCATGACGCATTGCTTTGCATCGCCGGCGGCAAGCTGATCGCCGAGACCGATCGCGAGCAGCTCACCACCGATCACCGCTTCAAGACGCGCGCGGAAATGGCGGTGCTGTTCGCCGACATTCCTGAAGCGCTGGCCTCGACCGTCGAAATCGCGGAGCGCTGCTCGTTCCGTCCGATGACGCGAAAGCCTATCCTGCCGCGCTTCACGGTCGGCGCCGGATCAGGCTCCGATGCCGCGACCGAAGAAGCGGCCGAGCTGAAGCGGCAGGCGGAGGAGGGGCTCGCCCGGCGCCTCCAGGTCCACGGCCTGTCGCAGGGCACGACGGACGAGGACTACAGCAAGCGTCTCGCCTTCGAGATCGACGTCATCAACCGCATGAACTATGCGGGCTACTTCCTGATCGTCTCCGACTTCATCAAATGGGCCAAGGCGCACGACATTCCCGTGGGGCCGGGCCGCGGCTCGGGCGCGGGCTCGCTGGTTGCCTGGGCGCTCACCATCACCGATCTCGATCCGATCAAATTCGGACTTCTGTTCGAGCGCTTCCTCAATCCGGAACGCGTCTCGATGCCGGACTTCGACATCGACTTCTGCCAGGATCGCCGCGGCGAGGTGATCTCCTATGTGCAGCAGCGCTACGGCCGCGACCAGGTCGCGCAGATCATCACTTTCGGTACGCTGCAGGCGCGCGGCGTGCTGCGCGATGTCGGCCGCGTGCTGCAAATGCCGTATGGCCAGGTCGACAAACTTACAAAACTGGTGCCGCAGAATCCGGCCGCGCCCGTGACGCTGGCGGCCGCCATCGCGGGCGAGCCCAAGCTGCAGGCGTTCCGTGATGAAGACCCGGTGGTCGCGCGCGCTTTCGACATCGCCCAGCGCCTCGAAGGCCTGACGCGGCATGCTTCCACTCATGCTGCCGGCATCGTGATCGGCGACCGGCCGCTGAGCGAGCTGGTGCCGCTCTATCGCGATCCCAAATCGGACATGCCGGTCACCCAGTTCAACATGAAATGGGTCGAGCCGGCGGGCTTGGTGAAATTCGACTTCCTCGGCCTGAAGACGCTCACCGTGCTCGACGTCGCCTGCAAGCTGCTCAAGCAGCGCAACATCGACGTCGATCTCGCGACACTGCCGATCGAGGATGCCAAAAGCTATCAGATGCTGGCGCGCGGCGATGTGGTCGGCGTGTTCCAGGTGGAAAGTCAGGGCATGCGCCGCGCACTGGTCGACATGCGTCCCGACCGCTTCGAGGACATCATCGCGCTGGTTGCGCTGTACCGGCCGGGCCCGATGGCGAACATCCCGACCTATTGCGCGCGCAAACATGGCGACGAGGAGCCGGAATATCTGCATCCGATCCTCGAGCCGATCCTCAAAGAGACCTTCGGCGTCATCATCTACCAGGAACAGGTGATGCAGATCGCGCAGGTCATGGCGGGCTATTCGCTCGGCGACGCCGACCTGTTGCGGCGAGCGATGGGCAAGAAGATCCGCGCCGAGATGGAAAAGCAGCGCACGGTGTTCGTTGCCGGCGCGGTCAAGAACAACGTGCCGAAAGGCCAGGCCGAGACCATCTTCGAGCTGCTCGCGAAATTCGCCGACTACGGCTTCAACAAGAGCCACGCCGCCGCCTATGCCCTGGTGTCCTTTCATACCGCCTATATGAAGGCACATTACCCGGTGGAGTTCCTGGCGGCGTCGATGACGCTGGAATTGAACAACACCGACAAGCTTTCCGAATTCCGCTCCGAGGCACAGCGGCTCGGCATCAAGGTCGAGGCGCCCAACATCAACCGCTCGGGCCCGACCTTCGAGGTCGGCGAGAACACGATCTACTACGCGCTCGCCGCGCTCAAGGGCGTCGGGCCGCAGGCGATCGAGCAGATCGTGGAAGAGCGCAAGAAGGGCTTGTTCACCTCGCTTGCGGATTTCGCCGCACGCGTCAATCCGCGCGCGATCAACAAGCGAATCATCGAAAGCCTCGCCGCCGCCGGCGCCTTTGATACGCTCGAGCCGAACCGCGCCCGTGTCTTCGCCGGCGCGGATGCGGTCCTCGCCGCCTGTCAGCGCAGCCATGAGGCGGCGACGTCAGGCCAGAACGACATGTTCGGCAATGCCGCCGATGCGCCGACCATCATGCTGCCGAATGTCGAGCCGTGGCTGCCGGCCGATCGGCTGCGCCGCGAATATGATGCGATCGGCTTCTTCCTTTCCGGCCATCCGCTCGACGATTACGCGGCCGTTCTGAAGCGGCTGCGGGTGCAGTCCTGGGCGGAATTTTCACGCGCGGTGAAGACAGGTGCGACCGCGGGCAAGGTCGCGGCCACCGTCGTCTCGCGCATGGAACGCCGTACCAAGACCGGCAACAAGATGGGCATCATGGGCCTGTCGGACCCGACCGGCCATTTCGAGGCCGTGCTGTTCTCCGAAGGGCTCGCGCAATATCGCGACGTGCTGGAGCCGGGCGCGGCCGTGCTGCTGCAACTCGGCGCGGAATTGCAGGGCGAAGATGTCCGCGCCCGCGTGCTGCATGCCGAGCCGCTCGACGATGCGGCGGCGAAAACGCAGAAGGGCCTGCGCATTTTCCTGCGCGATACCAAGCCGCTCGACTCGATCGCGAAGCGGCTGTCGCCGCCGGCGGGGCAATCCGGCAGCGGCGACGTCGCGCTCGTGCTTCGCCTCGACATGCAGACCGAAGTCGAGTTCAAGCTCGAAGGCCGTTTCCAGGTGTCACCTCAGATCGCCGGCGCGATCAAGGCGGTTGCGGGCGTCGAGATGGTGGAAACGCTTTAGTTCCAGGCGGCTCTCGCGCGCCCGGTAGGCGCAGCGCCTTGTTTGCAGCGCAATTCATTCAATTAATGTTCAGCCTGGGCCGGGCTGAATGCTAGAACCTTTGCTTTGATGGGTGGGCGAACCATGCGAATGGCCGAAAAGACCTCCTTCCTTACACGCAGCTTACTGCTGCTCCTCGCGGTTCTCTGCTGGACCAGCATGGCCGCAGCGCAGCAGCCGCAGGAAAAGCGCGTTGCGCTCGTGATCGGAAACGGGGCCTATGCCAAGGCGCCGCTTGCGACCGCGGCGAATGATGCGGGTCTCGTCGCCCAGACCCTGCAGGCCGCAGGCTTCGACGTCATCGGCGCGCGCGACCTCGACGCCGACTCGCTGCGCAAGACGTTTCGCGACTTCATGCAGAAAGTGGAGGCGGATCCCGCCAACACGGTCGGGATGGTATATCTCGCCGGTTACGGCGTGCAGCTCGCCGGCGAGAACTATTTCATCCCGGTCGATTCAACGATCAACCGCGACACCGATATTCCGATCGAGGGACTGCGCGTCAGCGACTACACCCGCGAGCTCGCCGCGGTGCCCTTGAAGGCCAGCATCTTCGTGCTGGATGCCGCGCGCCAGCAGCCCTTTGTCGAAGGCGGAAACCCCATCGCCAGCGGCCTTGCGCTGGTCGATCCCGGGCCGAATTCGCTGATCGCGTTCAACGCTGCACCCGGTACCGTCGCGCCGACTGAGCCCGGGCCATACGGTGCCTACGCACAAGCGCTTGCGGAAATGATCCGCACGGGTGGCCTGACACTGCCTGAGGTGTTCGATCGCTTGCGGCTGCGCGTCAGCGAGAACAGCAAGGGCGCGCAGGTGCCCTGGGATGATCAGAAGATCACGGCGCAGTTCACCTTCTTCGATCGCGCACCGAATGCGCCGAAGGAGGTGGGGGCGGGGCAAGTTGCCGCGATCCGCGACAAGCCGATGCGCGATCTCTCGGTGACGGATGCTTACGCCGCCGCGCTCGAGCACGACACCATGCAGGGCTACCAGGATTTCCTGGCCGCCTATCCCAACGACCCCATGTCCAGGCGGGTGAGGGCGATCCTTGCGGCGCGGCGCGAGGCGATCACGTGGCGGCGGACTTATCTCGCCGACACGCCGCAAGCCTATTGGTCTTATCTGGGGCGCTATCCGGACGGCCCGCATGCATGGGATGCACGGCGCCGTCTGGCGACCCTCAATGCGCTACTGGAGCCGCCGCCGTCATTTGCGATGATCGACTATGACGTGCCGCCACCGCCGCCCGACGAGGTCGTCTATGTCGATCGGCCGGTGTTCTATTTCGGCGATCCCGATTTCGGCTTCGTGCCCCCGCCACCGCCGCCGGTGTATTTCCTGCCGCCACCGCCGCCGGATTTCGTGGTGCTGACGCCGCCGTTCGCGGCCGTCGGGTTGTTCATCCTGCCGCAGCCGGTGTTCGTGCCGGTGCCCGCCTATGTCGCGGCGCCGGCCTATGTCGCGCCACCGCAGAACAACATCATCTTCAACAACATCCACAACACGACGGTCATCAACAACACCATCAACGTCGCGCCGGTGGTGCAGAATAATATTACGGCCGCTGCCGCCACCGGTCAGACAGGGGCAGCGCCGCAAGTGTCAAAGTCGTTGCAGATGAAGGCTGTGGCGATCAACAAAGACCCATCGCTGATGCCGGCGAATACGCTGGTCAACACAAACGCAAAAACCTCGACCAAGCAGGTCTTTCCGGTCAGCAATGCGTCCACCTCCACAACGACGAATCCACCGCCGCAGACAGCGATCAAGCAGGGAACCGCGACCCAGCAAGGAACCGGGACCGGAACGGGGACCCAGCTTGGCACCGCGACTCAGCAGGGAATCGGGACCCAACCGGGTACGAAGCAACAGGGAACAATTCAGCAGGGAGCGAAGCAGCAAGGAACGACCCAGCAGGGAACGACTCAGCAAGGAACCACCCAACAGGGAACCACCCAGCAGGGAATGGCGAAGCCGTCGGATCACGCTCTGCCCACAAATCTTCCCCCGACCGGGAAAGGTACCGAAGCGAGCAAGGGCGGCGCGTCGGGCATGACCGGCCCGGGTGGGGTGACGCCGAACACCTCGAAGCTTGGCACCACGACATCGCCCTCCGGCGCAGCAGGGACTGGTTCTGGCGGAGCCGCGACCGGCACAGCGCCGGGCACGAAGCTATCGACGTCGCCGGCAGATACCGGCAAGACGACTAATCTCAAGGACGAGAAGGCCACCTCGACGACGCTCGGAAAGCCGACTGGAACGCAGGCAACGACAAACCCTGCGCTGCAAGAGCATGAGAAAGCTCTGCAGGAGAGGAAGGGCGCCTCGCAGCCGACGACAACGACGCTCGCGAAGCCCGACGTCAAACCGGTAACGCCGCCATCGCCGCCGCCGTCTTCGAGGCCGGAGGCGAAACGCGCTGCGCCACCACCACCGCCGCCGCCGAAGCAGGAAGCCAAGCGGTTTACGCCGCCTCCGCCTCCACCGTCGCATGCGGCTGCTCCGTCCCCGCCGCCGCGTGCGGCCGCTCCGCCTCCACCGCCGCCTCGGCCGGCGGCGCCGCCTCCGCCGCGTGTGGCAGCGCCGGCGCCACCACCCCGGCCGGCTCCGCCACCACCGGCCAAGCCGGCCGCAGCGAAGAAGTGCCCACCGAATCAGCCTAAGTGCTAAGGTTGCGAAATCAGGCGCTCCGGTTCTTGCGAGCCGGGGCGCCAAAGATTCATAGGGGGGCCAATGTGCGAGATGTGCCGCAAAGACGCGCGTCGTTCGCTCGAACCATCGCGGCGAAGTTTCATTTTGGCGGCGTCAGCGGCTGGCCTGCTGCTCGCCAATGGTGCTGTCGCGAAGGAAACCAAGGCGCCGCCCAAGCCGCAAAACGTTCTGTCGCCCGATGCGGCGCTCAAGCGCCTGAAGGAAGGAAATGAACGTTATGTCGCGGGCGTAGCGAAGCGCCACGATTTCAAACACGAGCGGGAAGCGCTGGTGGGCGGCCAGAATCCATTCGCCGCGATCTTGAGCTGCGCGGACTCGCGGATCGCGCCCGAATACGCTTTCGATAGCGGGCGAGGGGACCTCTTCGTTTGCCGCGTGGCCGGAAACTTCGCCAATGAAGATACCATCGCGAGCATGGAATATGCCGTTGCCGTCCTCAATGTGCCGTTGATCCTGGTCCTCGGACACGAGGCCTGCGGCGCGGTCGATGCGACCATCAAGTCGCTCAAGGACGACAAGCCGCTGCCGGGCCACATGCCCTCGCTGGCAGCCGCCATCGCGCCCGCGGTGAAGGCTTCGTCGCAGCAGGCGGGCAATGCGCTGAACAACGCCATCAAGCAGAATGTGATCGACAATGTCGCCAAGCTGAAGGGGGCAGGCCCGATCCTGAATGCGGCGGTCGAGCAGAACAAGCTCAAGGTTGTCGGCGGCATTTACGAACTGGACGATGGCGAGGTCGAAATGGTCGCCTAAGGGGCCGAAAAAGGCAGGTTTTGACGGCAGTTTCACCCCAAAACCGGCCTTATTTCCTTGCGTCTGGCCGAAAACAGGCTATATAGCGCGCCATCTCACACGGAAACATGGCTGAAGAGGCCGTCCGGTGGCAACCGGGCCGATAGGCTCGTTTGCTCACACGTTTCCGGAGGAACCAACCGGAGAACTGAACTCATGTCGCTACCCGATTTCTCTATGCGTCAGCTTTTGGAAGCTGGCGTCCACTTTGGCCACCAATCCCACCGCTGGAATCCGAAAATGGCGGAGTACATTTTCGGCGCCCGCAACAACATCCATATCATCGACCTCGCCCAGACCGTGCCGATGCTGCACAAGGCGTTGCAGGCAGTCAGTGACACCGTCGCCAAGGGCGGCCGTATCCTGTTCGTCGGCACCAAGCGGCAGGCGCAGGACGGCGTTGCCGAAGCGGCCAAGCGCTCGGCGCAGTATTTCGTCAATTCGCGCTGGCTTGGCGGCACGCTGACCAACTGGAAGACGGTTTCGGCCTCGATCCGGCGGCTGCGTCAGCTCGATGAGATGCTGGGCTCGGGCGAAGGCTCGCAATACACCAAGAAAGAGCGGCTGACGTTGCAGCGAGAACGCGACAAGCTCGACCGTTCGCTCGGCGGCATCAAGGACATGGGCGGCCTGCCCGACCTGATCTTCGTGATCGACACCAACAAGGAAGATATCGCGATCGCCGAGGCCCAGCGGCTCAACATTCCTGTCGCCGCCATCGTCGACACCAATTCCAACCCGAAGGGCATCACCTATGTGGTGCCGGGCAATGACGACGCGGGACGTGCGATTTCGCTGTATTGCGATCTCGTGGCGCGCGCCGCGATCGATGGCATCTCGCGCGGGCAGGGCGATGCGGGCATCGACATCGGCGCTTCCACCCAGCCGGTCGCCGAGGAAATCCCGACCGCGCCGGCCGCAGGCGCTTTCCAGGGCCTCGCTGGCCCGCGCGGCACCGCCGACGATCTCAAGAAGCTGCCGGGCGTGTCGGGCGCGATCGAGAAGAAATTCAACGATCTCGGCATCTTCCACTATTGGCAGCTGGCCGAACTCGACCACGACACCGCCCACAAGATCGGCGAAGAAGTCGGGCTTCCGAGCCGCGCCGACGCCTGGGTCGCCAAGGCCAAGGCGCTCACCGCAGAAGCGGAATAAGCCAGTCACGAAGGCCGGCCAGCTCCGGCCTTCGCTTTCTATCGATTTCGAGAGTACCTGATGGCGGGCGCGGGCTTTGAGGCTCACGCACCCCGCCACCGTCAGCACGGACAGGCAGAAGGACGTTCACGATGGCTACAATCACCGCAGCGATGGTCAAGGATCTGCGCGAGTCGACCGGCGCCGGCATGATGGATTGCAAGGCCGCGCTGACCGAGACCGGCGGTGACATGACGGCTGCCCAGGACTGGCTGCGCAAGAAGGGCCTGTCGAAAGCCGCCAAGAAGGCCGGCCGCGTTGCCGCGGAAGGTCTGATCGCGGCCGTGACCAAGGGCACCAAGGGCGTCGTGGTCGAGGTCAATTCCGAAACCGATTTCGTGGCGCGCAACGAGCACTTCCAGGGCCTGGTCAAGATGATCGCCCAGGTCGCGCTCGATGTCGGTTCCGACGTCGAGAAGATCAAGGCGGCTAAGGTCGGCGCTATCACGGTAGAAGCCGCGATCGCGGACGCGATCGCCACCATCGGCGAGAATATGACGCTGCGCCGTGCGGCCTCGCTCGAGGTCGGCAAGGGCGTGGTGTCGAGCTACATCCACAACGCCGTGATCGAGGGCGCCGGCAAGATGGGCGTCATCGTCGCGCTGGAATCGACCGGCAAGACCGATGAGCTGGCCATCCTGGGCCGTCAGCTCGCGATGCATGTCGCGGCCGCCAATCCGCTGGCGATCGATCCGGCGGGCCTACCGGCCGACCTCATCAAGCGTGAGAAGGACGTGCTGGCCGACAAATATCGCCAGCAGGGCAAGCCGGAGAACATGATCGAGAAGATCGTCGAGTCCGGCCTCAAGACCTACTACAAGGAAGTCTGCCTGCTCGAGCAGGCCTTCATCCACGACAGCGGCAAATCCGTCGCCCAGGCCCTGAAGGAAGCTGAGGGCAAGGTTGGCGGACCTATCAAGGTCGCCGGTTTTGTGCGCTATGCTCTCGGCGAGGGAATCGAGAAGCAGGAAAGCGATTTCGCTGCCGAGGTCGCCGCCGCCAGCGGGCAGAAGAAGTAAGCGCCGGCTCGTTCCTCATCCGGCGCGGGCCGGGATGGTCGCGCGAGAGAAGAGAGCAACATCAGAGATGGTTGAACCGGTCTATCGTCGCGTGGTGATCAAGATCTCCGGCGAATATCTCGCCGGCAGCCAAGACGCTGGTAAATCTGGCGCCGGGATCGATCAGGCCACCGTCGACCGGATTGCCACGGACCTGATCGCCGCGCAGAAGCTCGGTACCGAGATCGCGGTCGTGGTCGGCGGCGGCAACATGATGCGCGGCGTGGAAGCGTCTTCCCGCGGCGTGTCGCGGACGACCGGCGATACCCTGGGCATGCTCGCCACCATCATGAACTGCCTGGCGCTGGAGGCAGCGATCGAGCGCAAGGGAACGCCCGCGCGCGCGCTGTCGGCCTTCGTGATGCCGGAGATTTGCGAGCTGTTTACCCGCAGTGCGGCGCACAAATATCTCGCCGAAGGCCGGATCGTGCTGCTCGGCGGTGGAACCGGCAACCCGTTCTTCACCACCGACACCACGGCCGTGCTGCGCGCCGCCGAAATCGACGCCAAGGCCGTTCTCAAGGCCACCAATGTCGACGGGGTCTACAACGCCGACCCCAAAAAGGACCCATCTGCCAAGCGCTTCGACCGCCTGACTCATTCGCAGGCGATCCAGGGCGGCTACAAGGTCATGGATGCGACTGCATTCGCCCTTGCCCGCGAGACGTCGCTGCCTATCATCGTATTTTCGATTGCCGAGCCGGGCTCGATCGGCGAGATCCTGCGCGGAACCGGTCGCGGGACCATCGTCGCCGGCTGAGCTGTTTTTTTCGAAAAGCCGCCGCGACAGGAAGCTTTAGACGAACGGGAGAGCGTTATGCCCACGGGTAGTTTCGACATCAACGAAGTGAAGCGCCGCATGCAGGGCGCCACCCAGTCGCTCAAGCATGAACTCGGCGGCCTCCGTACCGGCCGCGCTTCCGCCTCCATGCTGGAGCCGGTGCAGGTCGAGGCCTATGGCTCGCACATGCCGCTGAATCAATTGGCCACCATCAGCGTGCCCGAGCCGCGGATGATCTCGGTGCAGGTCTGGGACAAGTCCATGGTGAAGGCGGTCGAAAAGGCGATCGTCGATTCCAATCTGGGCTTGTCTCCGGCGACCGAAGGCCAAGTGTTGCGCCTGCGTATCCCGGAGCTCAACGAGGAGCGCCGCAAGGAGCTCGTCAAGGTCGCACATAAATACGCCGAGGCGGCCAAGGTCGCCGTCCGCCATGTTCGCCGCGACGGATTAGACACCGTGAAGAAGCTCGAGAAGAATCACGAGATTTCCGAGGACGATCAGGAGCGCCTGGCCGCCGACGTGCAGAAGGCGACCGACGGCATGATCGCCGAAATCGACCAGCTGCTTGCGGCCAAGGAAAAGGAAATCCTCACCGTCTAGCGACGGTAGAGCGTAAGGATCGACTGATGTCGAATGCCGCCGTCCCCGCAACGCAAGACCAGGAGCGATCCGATGGTCCGCTGCATGTTGCGATCATCATGGACGGCAACGGCAGGTGGGCTGCCTCACGCGGGCTGCCGCGCGCCGAGGGCCATCGCCGCGGCGTCGAGGCGCTGCGCCGCGTGGTCCGCGCCGCGCACGAGCTCGGCATCCTCTATCTCACCATCTTCTCGTTCTCCTCGGAAAACTGGTCGCGGCCGGCGAGCGAGATCGGCGATCTCTTCGGCCTGCTCAGGCGTTTCATCCGCAACGATCTGGCAAGCCTGCACCGCGACGGGGTGAGGGTGCGCGTGATCGGCGAGCGCACGGGCCTGGAAAACGATATCTGCGCGCTGCTCAACGAAGCCGAGGAGCTCACGCGCAACAACACGCGCCTTACGCTCGTGGTCGCATTCAACTACGGCTCGCGGCAGGAGATCGCGAACGCCGCGCAAAGACTCGCGCGCGAGGTTGCCGAGGGCAAGCGCGATCCTGCTTCGATCGACGCGGATGCACTCGGCCGCTATCTCGACGCGCCCGACATTCCCGATCCCGATCTCATCATCCGCACCAGCGGCGAGCAGCGGCTGTCGAATTTCCTGATGTGGCAGGCGGCCTATAGCGAGCTCGTCTTCGTGCCGATCCATTGGCCGGATTTCGACAAGGCGGCGCTGCAGGAAGCGATCGCCGAATACGGCAAACGCGAGCGCCGCTTCGGCGGGCTTGCTGCGAAAACCGGATCGTGAGCGAGCACGACGCCGCGCCGGCAGCGGTCGCCGGAGGGGACCAGCGCAATCTGTTGATGCGCATCGCCGCCGCATTGGTGCTGGCGCCACTGGCGATCGGCGCCGCCTATGCCGGCGGCTGGTACTGGACCGTGCTTGCAACCCTTGGCGCCATCGGCCTCTTCGTCGAATGGCTGGCGGTAACGTACACGGCACGCAACGTGCCGGTCTCGGCAGCAGGCGTGGTCGCGCTGGTGCTGAGCGCGCCGTTTCTGGCGATTGGAAATGTGAATGCTGCGCTGGTGGTGCTGGCGCTCGGCCTTGTCGCGGTCGCGTTTCGCGCAACCGAGCCGCGCATCTGGGCGGTCGCCGGATTTCTTTACGCGGCCGCGGCGCAGGTCGCCGCTCTGCTGGTTCGGCTTGACCAGGCAAAGGGGCTGTCCGCACTGATCCTGGTGCTGCTGGTGGTTTGGGCGACCGATATCGGCGGCTACTTCGCGGGCAGGGCGATCGGCGGCCCCAAGCTTTGGCCGCGGGTCAGCCCGAAAAAGACCTGGGCCGGCGCGATCGGCGGTTTCGTCGCGAGCCTGCTGGTTGCAATCGGCTTTTCGGCTTCCGATCTCGGCAAAACACTGCCGCTCGTGATTCTGGCAGCCATGCTGTCGGTTGCCGCGCAGCTCGGCGACCTTTTTGAGTCGGCCATCAAGCGCCGGTTCGGGGTAAAGGACTCAGGTCACATAATTCCCGGGCACGGCGGGGTAATGGACCGGCTGGACGGATTTGTCGCGGCAATCGTGCTGGCGGCGATTTTCGGAGTTTTGCGGGGCGGCGCGGATGGCGTCGGTCGCGCTCTTATGGTTTGGTGAGCAAATGAGCGCAGTTCCATTGCGTAACAACAAGACCGCGCCCTCGAGCGTGCGTAGCATCACCGTGCTCGGGGCCACCGGCTCGATCGGCGACAGCACGATGGATTTGCTGCGCGCTGCGCCCGACCTCTATCGCGTCGAGGCCCTGACCGGAAACAGCAATGTGCAGGGGCTCGCCAAGCTCGCGCGCGAGTTTAATGCCCGCTTTGTCGCGGTCGCCGATCCGAGCCGCCTGACCGAGTTGAAGGAAGCGTTGGCCGGCACGCGCACCGAATGCGGCGCCGGTGAAAGCGCCGTTATCGAGGCCGCCGCCCGGCCGGCCGATTGGGTGATGGCTGCCATCAGTGGCGCGGCTGGCCTCAAACCCGCGCTCGCCGCCGTCGATCGCGGCGCCACCGTGGCGCTTGCCAACAAGGAATGCCTGGTCTGTGCCGGCGATTTCTTCATGCAGCGTGCGCAAAAGGCCGGCGCTTGCATCCTTCCAGCGGATTCCGAGCACAATGCGCTGTTTCAGGCCTTGAGCTCCGGCAACCGCGAGGAACTGGTCCGCGTCATCATCACGGCCTCCGGCGGTCCGTTCCGCACCTGGGCACCGGCCGACATCGAGCAGGCGACGCTGGCGCAGGCCCTGAAACATCCGAACTGGAGCATGGGCCAGAAGATCACCATCGATTCGGCGTCGATGATGAACAAGGGGCTCGAGGTCATCGAGGCCGCCTATCTGTTCTCGCTGACGGCGGACGAAATCGACGTGCTGGTGCATCCGCAATCGATCGTGCACGGCTTGGTGGAATTTTCCGACCGCTCCGTGGTCGCGCAGCTCGGTGCGCCGGACATGCGTATCCCGATCTCGCATTGCCTGGGATGGCCGGACCGAATCACCAAGGGGCCTGCCGCCCGGCTCGATCTTGCCAAGATCGGCACACTTACCTTCGAGGAACCCAATTTCGAGCGGTTCCCGGCGCTCCGGCTCGCTTACGAATCATTAAGGACCGGTCGGGGCGCAACTACGGTATTCAATGCGGCCAACGAGGTGGCGGTCGCGGCCTTCATCGCCGGCAAGATCAAGTTCGGTGCTATTGCGAGGCTGGTAGAGGCGACCCTCGAGGCCTGGTCACGCTCCACGAATTTGGCGCCGCTGGGGTCCGCCGATGAGGCCATCTCCGTTGACCATAACGCGCGAAATAAGGCCGCCTCCCTCTTGCCTCAAATTGCCTTAAAGGCATCCTAGAGGGTTGGGGAAGGGGCCGCAGGTCCCGGGCTAGGGGAATCGAATGGCTGAATTTTTTCTGCATAGTTTCAATACGTTGAGCCATGTTCTCATCGGCTACGCGGTTCCCTTCCTGTTCGTGTTGACCATCGTCGTTTTCTTCCACGAGCTTGGCCACTTCCTGGTCGCCCGCTGGGCCGGGGTGAAGGTGTTAACGTTCTCGCTGGGCTTCGGGCCGGAACTCGTCGGCTTCTTCGACCGCCATGGCACCCGCTGGAAGATCTCCGCCGTGCCGCTCGGCGGCTACGTCAAGTTCTTCGGCGACGACACCGAGGCCTCGACGCCCTCGGCCGATGCGCTCGCCAACATGACCGAGGAAGAGCGCGCCGGGAGCTTCCACCACAAGAAGGTTGGCCCGCGCGCTGCAATCGTCGCCGCCGGTCCGATCGCCAATTTCATATTGGCGGTGGTGATTTTCACCTGTCTCTTCACCTTCTTTGGCAAGCCGAGCACCACCGCTCGCGTCGACAAGATCGAGGCGAACAGCGCGGCGGCCGCTGCCGGGTTCCAGGTTGGCGACATCGTCACCGATATCGACGGCACCAAGATCGACAGCTTCACCGACATGCAGCGTATCGTCGGCACACACGCCGGCGACAAACTGACCTTCACCGTCAAGCGCGGTGATTCGACCATTCAGCTCACCGGAACCCCGCAATTGCGGGAGATGAAGGACGGATTCGGCAACACCCAGCGTCTGGGCGTGCTCGGAATCACCCGGCAGACCGCTCCGGGCGACACCCTGACCGAACGCGTGAATCCGGCCACCGCCTTTTGGCTGGGAATCAAGGAAACCTGGTTCGTGATCGAGCGTACGCTGTCTTACATCGGCGGCATCTTCACCGGCCGTGAGGCGGCCGACCAGATCGGTGGTCCGCTGCGAATCGCCCAGATCTCCGGGCAGGTCGCTACCCTCGGATTGATACCTCTGATTCAGCTTTCTGCTGTTCTCTCGATCTCGATCGGGCTTTTGAACCTGTTCCCGGTGCCGTTGCTCGATGGCGGGCATCTTTTGTTCTACACGGTGGAAGCCGTGCGCGGACGCCCCTTGTCGGAGCGGGCGCAAGAGATGGGATTCCGCATCGGATTGGGGCTGGTTCTCATGCTGATGGTGTTTGCGACCTATCACGACATCCTGCGTTTGCCCGGATCATAAAGCGCGGCTTTTTTATGACGTTGCCTATTCGCAACGTCTTGGAATGAAAATGGAAAAGCACTGACATCTTAAGTTTGTTGCCTCGACGAATTTAGCTACAAGCGATGCAACGAATGGGAATCTGCCGGCTCGTGGGGGTACGATCCGGCCAGAAATGACGAGGGCGCGTCGCGCATGAAGTTTGGAATGCGAGTCCGGGGGGGCTTGTCCGCCGCCCTGATCATGTTTGCTGTGCCAGTGGTTACCCCGCTGGCGGTGACGCTTGCCTCAAGTCAGGCTGCCGCGCAGAACGTCAACCAGATCGAGGTGGTGGGGAACCGCCGCGTCGAGATCGAAACCATCCGTTCCTATTTCAAGACCGGCCCCGGTGGCCGGCTGGATGGTGCCGCGATCGACGACGGCCTCAAGGCGCTGATCGAGACCGGCCTGTTCCAGGACGTGCAGATCAGCCGTCCCGGCGGCAGGGTCGTGGTCACCGTCATCGAAAACCCGGTCATCAACCGCGTCGCTTTCGAGGGCAACAAGAAGGTCAAGGACGAGCAGCTCTCGGCGGAAGTCCAGTCGAAGCCGCGCGGAACCCTGTCGCGCCCGATGGTGCAGTCCGATGCCCAGCGCATCGTGGAAATCTACCGCCATTCCGGCCGCTATGACGTGCGCGTCGACCCGGAAATCATCGAGCAGCCCAACAACCGCGTCGATCTCGTCTTCACGATCACGGAAGGCGGCAAGACGTCGGTCAAATCGATCGATTTCGTCGGCAACAGTTACTATTCGTCCTACCGCCTGAAGGACATCATCAAGACCCATGAGTCGAACCTGCTGAGCTTCCTCGGCGGCAACGACGTCTATGATCCCGACCGCGTTGAGGCCGACCGCGACCTGATTCGCCGCTTCTACCTGAAGCACGGCTTTGCCGATGTGCAGGTCGTGGCCGCGCTGACCGAATATGATCCGGCGCGCAAGGGCTTCATGGTCACCTTCAAGATCGACGAAGGCCAGCAATACCGCGTCGGCTCGGTCGACTTCCAATCGGGCATCCCCAATCTCGATACCGCTTCGATGCGCAGCTTCTCTCGCGTCAGCGTCGGCTCGCTCTATAACGTTGAGGCGCTCGAGAAATCGGTCGAGGAAATGCAGATCGAGGCCTCGCGCCGCGGCTTTGCCTTCGCGGTCGTGCGTCCGCGCGGCGACCGCAATTTCGAGGCGCATACGGTCTCGGTCATCTTTTCGATCGAGGAGGGGCCGCGAACCTACATCGAGCGCATCAATGTCCGCGGCAATACGCGCACGCGCGACTACGTGATTCGCCGCGAATTCGATCTTGCCGAGGGTGATGCCTATAACCGCGCGCTGGTAGACCGTGCCGAGCGGCGATTGAAGAACCTCGACTTCTTCAAGAGCGTGAAGATCAACACCGAGCCGGGCTCCTCCAGCGACCGCGTCATCCTCAACGTGGATCTTGAAGAGAAATCGACCGGCGACTTCTCGGTGTCGGGCGGCTATTCGACCACCGACGGCGCGCTCGCCGAGGTCTCGATCTCCGAGCGCAACTTCCTCGGTCGTGGCCTGTTTGCGAAGGCGTCCGTGACCTACGGCCAGTACGCACGCGGCCTGTCGCTGTCCTACATCGATCCGTATCTGCTCGATTACCGTGTGGCGCTCGGCCTCGACGCCTATTACCGCGAGCAGCTGCCGAACAGCTACATTTCGTACGGCACGAAGACCATCGGCTTCAGCCCGCGCCTCGGCTTCCAGCTCCGCGAAGACCTCGCGCTGCAGCTTCGCTATTCGATCTATCAGCAGGACATCTCCCTGCCGTCCTATCTGGCGAACTGTAACAACAATCCGGGCAACGGCCTGCTCGCCTTCAACCCGTCGCCGGCCTGGGTGGCCGCGCACAATGGCGGAAATACCCTGCCGGGCGGCACGGTGACATCGGGCGGCCAGACCGCCACCGATACCACCGGCCTTGGCCTGTGGTGCTACAGCGATGGCGAAGCCTCGCTGCCGATCCGCAAGGAACTGGCAAGCGGCTCGACGCTGACTTCGGCGCTCGGCTACACGCTGAACTACAACACGCTCGACAATAACAAGAATCCGACCGACGGCCTCCTGATCGACTTCAAACAGGACTTCGCGGGTGTCGGCGGCGACGTCAGCTACCTGAAGACCACGGTCGACGGCAAATACTACGCTCCGCTGGTCGGCGACGTCGTGGGCTTGGTCCATGTGCAGAGCGGCATCCTGAACAAGGTCGGCAACAACGATCTGCGCATGCTCGACATGTTCCAGATGGGTCCGAACCTCGTTCGCGGCTTTGCTCCGAACGGCATCGGTCCGCGCGATATCAACCCCTACGGCACGATGGACGCGCTCGGCGGCACCAAGTACTGGGGTGCGTCGTTCGAATTGCAGATGCCGTTCTGGTTCCTGCCCAAGGAAGTGGGCCTGAAGGGCGCGGTCTACGCCGACGCCGGCGGTCTGTGGGACTATCAGGGTCCGACCTCCTGGGCGGCCACGGGCGAAGTCAATACGCCCGGTTGTACGCCGCCGACCACTACGGCGCCGTTCAACCCCGGTACCTGCTTGGGCCTGCAATATCAGGAGCAGAACGTGGTCCGCACCTCGGTCGGTGTCGGCTTGATCTGGGCCTCGCCGTTCGGTCCGCTGCGCTTCGACTACGCGGTGCCGCTCACCAAGGGTCAGTTTGACCGCGTGCAGCAGTTCAAGTTCGGCGGCGGTACGTCGTTCTAAATTCCTGATCGGTTAAAAGCCGGCGGTCTCGTTCGCGGAACGGGGCCGCCGGTTTTTCACGAAAGATATCAGACATTAACCTAGAGCCGCGCCGCGATTTATCCTAAGACGGTGGCGCTTCTTACTCTCATTCATCGGCGCGGATCGTGCTCCGTGCTTTCTAGAACCGGGTCCGGATTGCGACGGGGCGAATGGCGCAGCCGACATTCTTTGCAACGCCGCCTGCGTCGACGCTGGCTGATATCGCCGCGCTGACGAAGGCGCTTCTGGTCGATCAGACCCGGGCCGGCCAAGAGATCAGGGGACTGGCATCGCTCGATGAAGCCGGGCCGACGCACCTCGCCTTTTTTGACAATCTGAAATACGCCGACCAACTCGCTTCGACCAAGGCAGGCGCATGCTTCGTCAGCCCACGCTTCGAGAAGAACGTTCCGGCGCATGTGGCTGTCCTTCGTGCAGCGCAGCCCTTTCGCACCTTCGTGCAGCTCGCCCGCGAATGGCATCAGGACGCGCTTCGTCCAGCCTCCTGGTTCGGACAGGGCGGCGTCGCACCGTCGGCGATCATCGATCCCTCGGCGCGGCTCGAGGACGGCGTTATCGTCGATCCCATGGCCCTGATCGGGGCCGACGTCGAGATCGGGGCCGGCACAGTAATCGGCGCGGGTAGCGTGATCGGCCCCGGCGTCAAAATCGGCCGGGACTGCAATGTCGGTGCGCGCACGGTCATCCAATGCGCGCTGATCGGCAACAACGTGCTGATCCACCCCGGCTGCTGCATCGGGCAGGACGGCTATGGTTTCATTTTTTTCGGGCCTGACGGGCATCTGAAGGTCCCGCAGACCGGCCGGGTGCTGATCCAGAACGACGTGGAGGTCGGGGCCGGGACCACGATCGACCGCGGCAGCCTGCGCGATACCATCATCGGCGAGGGCACCAAAATCGACAATCAGGTCCAGATCGGTCACAATGTGACCATCGGCAGGCATTGCCTGCTGGCGGCCCAGATCGGGCTCGCAGGCAGCCTGACGATTGGGGACAATGTAGCTTTGGGGGCAAAAGTCGGGATCAACAACCATCTCAAGATCGGTGACGGCGCGCAGGTCACCGCGATGAGCGCGGTGAAGGACGATATTCCGCCGAACGGCCGCTGGGGCGGGCATTTTGCAAAGCCGACCAAACAGTGGTTCAGGGAGATTATTGCGGTGGAGCGACTGGTGCGTGATCAGGCGGCCGATTCGAAGGGTGCAGATCTAAAGGGTGCAGATCTAAAGGGTGCAGGTCTAAAGGGTGAAGGTCAGGAGTGATGGCTGAAGATTCGCCAGTCAGGTTTGCGGTCGTCGATATCAACGAGATTCTGAAGACGCTCCCGCACCGTTATCCCATGCTGTTGATCGACAAGGTGCTCGACATCCGCGCCGACTATAGCGGTATCGGCATCAAGAACGTCACCTTCAACGAGCCGCCTTTTCTCGGCCATTTTCCCGACCGGCCGATCTATCCGGGCGTGATGATGATCGAGGCGATGGCGCAGACCGCAGGCGTCATCGGCATCAAGTCGGTCGAGGGCACCGAGAAGCCGCGGGCGGTGTATTTTCTCACCATCGACAAGTGCAA
>Ga0210384_10000284_pt1 | contig 79698 bp, 65 predicted proteins | sample IncBWH2MmetaG_FD_160574 | JGI IMG/M metagenome (GOLD analysis project Ga0210384, IMG submission 160574) | Forest soil microbial communities from Barre Woods Harvard Forest LTER site, Petersham, Massachusetts, United States - Inc-BW-H-2-M | ecosystem: Environmental > Terrestrial > Soil >... | reverse complement strand
CGAAGCGGCGCAAATGCATGCGCGGATGGGGCACTTGTAAGTCTACCGTGGCGATGGTATCGGAGCCGTAGAGAAGGATGTCCAGGTCGATTTTCCGCGGGCCCTTTGCGAATTCCTTTTGGTTACCCAATTGCGATTCGATGGCACGCAAAGATTGCAGGAGCGCGTGCGGTTGCAATTCCGTTTCTGCCTCCACCGCACAATTTAGAAACCAGGCCTGGTCGAGATAGTCTACCGGCTCGGTTTCGTAGATCGATGACAACTGATTGACGTGCACCCTCAGCGGCCGGAGTGCGGCGATTGCCGCGCGGAGATTGGCCTCCCGATCACCAACGTTCGAACCAAGCGACAAATAAATTGTGGGCATTGGCGGGTTGTGAGTGCACGCCCCTGGAACCCATCGCGGCGTGTGCATTAGCGAACTCTAGTTTGTCCGGCGTCTGGATTCAACCGGCAGATCCAAGTAGGGGCTCCATGCGGCTGGCGTTAAGAGTTAAGAGTTGCTTTTGGTTGGCGTCATCTTGGTGAGGGGCCCATAGAAGGGTGACGAAACTGGGGAGGCAAGCAGACAGACAGCAGTCTCTATCCCACCCTGGCGGAACAAAAGGCGCGCGGACGGCGTATCTCTTGGCGGAAGACAGACCTGCGACGAGTGTGGCATGGGGGTGGCTCATGACGAATTTTTGGCAAGACGTGCGGTACGGGTTGCGAGTTTTGCTGAAGAACCCGGGATTTACGGCAATCGCAGTGTTGACTCTGGCGCTGGGGATTGGTGCGAATACGGCGCTGTTTTCTGTGGTGAACGGTGTCTTGCTGAATCCGCTGCCATATCCAGAACCAGAGCGGCTAATGGCGGTGTATTCGAACTCGGATTCGTCCGGGATGGGTTCGATTAGCTACCCGAATTTTGAGGATTGGCGGCGGGACAACCATTCGTTCTCTGCCTTGGGCGCGTTCCGAACTGAGGAATATAACCTGACCGGCGCTGGAGAGCCTGAACGGCTGCACGGACACATGGTTTCGGCGGATTTTCTTTCGGCGCTGGGAATCCACCCCATACTTGGGCGGAATATTTTGGGCGAAGAGGACCAGGCTGGCGGGGCGCCGGTAGTGATGCTTGGCGATGGGCTTTGGAAGCGGAAGTTTGGATTGTCACAGGACGTTCTGGGCAAGAGCCTTACGCTGAATGGGAAGCAGTATACGGTGGTCGGGGTCGCAACTTCGAGGATTACCGGGTTGAGCCCGACAGACGTGTATCTGCCGATCGGACAGTGGACGGATACGTCGTTTCGCGACCGGCATATTGGCATGGGGACAAACGCGATTGGGCGATTGAAGCCGGGAGTCACGTTTGAGCAGGCAAAAGCGGATATGGATTCAGTGGCGAAGAATCTGGCTGCGGCGTATCCAGATTCGAATAAAGGCTCAGGAATTGCGATGGTGCCTTTGAAAACCGACGTAGTTGGGTCGGTGCGGGGGATCTTATTGGTGCTGCTGGGTGCGGTGAGCTTTGTGCTGCTGATCGCTTGCGCGAATGTGGCGAACCTGTTGCTGGCACGGTCGACGGGGCGTTCGCGGGAATTCGCCATACGGTCAGCTCTGGGCGCTAGCCCTGGGCGAGTGATTCGACAGCTTTTGACAGAGAGCGTGATGCTGGGCATCGTGGGCGGCGGCATAGGGCTGCTGCTGGCGAAGTGGGGCACGCGAGCAATTCTTGCAGCGCTGCCGGAAACTCTTCCGCGAACCGAAGAGATTGGGATCGATGGGCATGTGTTGTTTTTCACGTTAGGGATTTCCGTGGTAACGGGGATTGTGTTTGGACTTGTCCCAGCGCTGAAGACGATGCGGCCGGATATGCACGAGACATTGAAGGAAGGGGGCCGTGGCTCGAGTGGAGCCCAGCATCGGACGCAGAGCGTATTCGTTGTGGTGGAGATGGCGATGGCGGTGGTGCTGCTGATCGGGGCGGGATTGATGATCCGCAGCCTGGCGGCCCTCTGGAGTATCGATCCGGGATTTGATCCGCGGAACACATTGTCCTTCAACATCTCTTCCACATCCGGACCGAATCCGACCGCGGGACAACTGCGTACAAAGTATCGCGAGACGATTCGCGGGTTGGAAAATGTGCCTGGAGTGGAGGCAGTTTCCTTAATAGAAGGCACGCTCCCGATGTCCGGGGATTCGGAGCTGCCATTCTGGATAGAAGGGCGGCCCAAGCCGGCGACGGAGCAAGAGATGCCATTTGCGATGTTCACGATGGTTTCGCGGCATTACCAGGAGGTAATGCGCATTCCGGTTCAGCGCGGCCGGGGGTTTACGGAGCAGGATGACGAGCACGCGCCGGCGGTCGTCTTGATAGACGCTACGTTCGCGCGCACCTTTTTCCCGAAGGAAGATCCGATTGGAAAACGTCTAAACCTGGGATTGATGGACTTGCAAGCGGAAATCGTGGGTGTGGTGGGACACGTGGAGAGTTGGGGCTTGGGATCAAGGGAACACGAGAATCTGCAGGCACAGATTTATCTTTCCGTGTGGCAAGTTCCGGATAAGTTTTGGCCGCTGCTGGCGAACGGTGGTGGATACGTTGTACGAACGGCGGGCACTCCGCTTGGAGTGGTGAGCGGGATTCGCGAAGCCGCAGAAAGGGTCGATCAGAGCGCGGTGGTGTACGAAGTGAGGCCCATGCGGGATATCGTGGCGCAGTCGATTGCCACGCAGCGGCTGGCGATGATGTTGTTGAGCGTGTTTTCCGTGCTGGCACTTGTGCTTTCGGCGATTGGGATTTATGGCGTGATTTCTTATTTGGCCGGGCAGAGGACGAAGGAGATCGGCGTCCGCATGGCGATGGGTGCGACCAGCGGGGATGTGCTGCGTTTGGTGCTGGGCGAAGGAATAAGGATTACGATCGTTGGCGTGGGCATAGGCGTCGTGGCGGCGCTGGGATTAACGCGGCTGATCGCGAAAATGATTTATGGCGTCGGGGCGACGGATCCGGTCACGTTCGGCGGAGTGGCGATTTTGCTGACGGGCGTCGCGTTGCTCGCGTGCTACATTCCGGCGCGGCGCGCGATGCGAGTGGACCCGATTATTGCGCTGCGTTACGAATAACTGGAGCAAGGGGGACAAGCCCTTTTGATTGCGCGTCGCCCTTCGTACCTTGTGCATCGCTTCGCGATCTAGCTGTCGCTGATTTCACGTAGCTTTCCGGTGGTCACATCATAGACAAATCCGCGGACGGCGACTTCCTTAGGAATCCAGGGGTGCGTGCGGAGCTTTTGCAATTGATGGCGGACATTTTCGTCGATGTTCTGAAAGGCGTAAAAGAACGCGGGAGAGATCGCCGCGGTCCCTGCGCGATTCTGGACCCTGTTGCGCAAATCCAGTTCCGTGGTGTGCATTAGGCCGCAATCCGTGTGGTTGATGATCATGAACTCGCGGGTATCCAACAGGTAATGTGAAACGACGAGGGAGCGTAGGCTGTCTTCGGTGACGATGCCGCCCGCGTTTCGAATAATGTGGGCGTCGCCAGTCTTCAGACCCAGCGTGCGAATGGAAAGACGCGTGTCCATACAAGTGAGAACGGCAAGATGGCGCTCGGGGCGCGGCGTGAGGCGTCGCAATTCGTGAGTGCGCGAGTAGAGTTCGTTGGCTTGAAGAACTTCGTCGATTACGCTCATAGTCGATTCATTCTAGCAAATTGTGAAAGTTGGATTCGAATTCGGCACACCTATGGGTATTGAAAATCTGAGAGAATTCAGAAGAGGCGAGGCTGGCGCCTGGGTAGTTCTTTGCCGAAGTATTCGTAGGCGCGCGCGGTGGCTACGCGGCCGCGCTGAGTGCGGTCAATCAATCCAATCTGCATGAGGTAGGGCTCGTAGATTTCTTCGATGGCGTCTTCTTCTTCGGAGAGGGCGGCGGCTAGCGTACCTAGGCCTACCGGACCGCCGGCGTACTTATCGAGAAGAGCCAGCATTAGATTGCGGTCGACTTCGTCGAGGCCGCTTTCGTCCACGCCGAGCATGGCCAGGGCTTCCTGTGCGACGGCACGGGTGATGCGGCCGGCGGCGCGCACTTCGGCAAAATCGCGCGAGCGGCGGAGGAGGCGGTTGGCGATGCGCGGTGTGCCTCGGCAGCGGCGGGCAATTTCTTCAGCGCCTCCATCGTCCATCAGGATATTTAGAATTTTGGCCGAGCGATGAATGATGGTAAGCAAATCTTCGGGCTCGTAGAAATCGAGACGATGGACGATGCCGAAGCGGGAGCGCAAGGGCGCGGTGATCAGTCCGGCGCGTGTGGTGGCGCCGATGAGTGTGAAGTGTCCCAGCTGAAAAGGATGGATACGGGCGCCGGGGCCCTGGCCGATGATCAAATCCACGCGAAAATCCTCCATCGCGGGATAGAGAATTTCTTCTACGGCGGGCTGCAGGCGGTGAATCTCATCTAGAAAGAAAACTTCCTTGCCTTCGAGCGAGGTGAGGATCGCGGTGAGGTCGCCTTTGCGTTCAAGGAGCGGTCCAGCGCTGGTCTTGATGGGGACCTGGAGTTCGTTGGCAATGATTTGGGCCAGGGTGGTTTTTCCGAGGCCGGGCGGGCCATAGAGCAGGACGTGGTCGAGGGCTTCGCCGCGGCTGCGGGCGGCTTCGATGGCGATCGAAATGTTCTCCTTGACGCGTTTTTGGCCGATGTATTCGTCGAGGCGTTTTGGGCGAACGCTCGCTTCAATGCGAGCGTCTTCGTCGTAGGGGGCGCCAGAAACGATTCGGTGTTGTTCGCTTCGGTCCATGGATCGTTTTGCGCTAGCGTCAGGCATTGTTGCGACTTCGTTTTACTTTAGAACGTTGGCCGACCAAGGTCGGCCCCTACAACTGCACGATTATGCGCCGGCATGCGTTGTGTGACTTTTGGGCACCGACAATGACTGCAAGGCGGCGCGCAGCAATCGCTCAAAATTTGTTGTGCCAACTTCGCGCTTGGCTTCGCTTACCGCTGTCTCAGCAGTTCGCGCATCGTAGCCTAGATTGACTAGCGCGGAGATTACGTCGGCTTCCGCGCCGGCGGGCGAGGCCGCGGCTGGCTTCTGGGCCTCCAACACGACAGCTTCGAGTTTGTCTTTCAGTTCGACGACCATGCGCTCCGCAGTTTTGCGGCCGACGCCAGGAATTTTTGTCAAGCGCGCCAAATCGCTGCCGCGAATAGCAGGGACGAGTTCCTCGACGCTCATGCCGGAAAGAATTTTCAGGGCGAGAGAAGGCCCGACGCCCGATGCGGAGAGGAGCATCTCAAAGAGATGTTTTTCGCGGGAAGACACAAAGCCGTAGAGTGCGAGGGCGTCTTCGCGGACGTGAGTGTGAATGAGAAGGGTAACTTCAGTGTGGAGTTCGCCGAGCGCGGCGAAAGAAGAGAGCGGGACTTGAACGAGATAGCCGACCCCGCCGACATCGACGAGCACTTGATTCGGGCGTTTTTCGGCGAGGCGTCCGCGAAGCTGGCCAATCATCGAAGGTCAGTATTGCCGCCTTTTGTTCGCCTGTCAACGCAAGAGGGGATGGGAGAGAGCGAAACTGCCCTCTGCGCGTCGCTTACCGTAGAACGCCTCGAACAAAAGAATGCAGCTGCTGGGGACAACCAGCAACTTAAAAGCCTCGCGCTAACTCAAGGGTCTCAATCTTTCGGAACCTGCTCGCATCACGATTCGTTGGGTGCTGTGGATAATGTAATGGCCGACGGATTAGAACTCCCGTGCGTCTTCAAAATGCGGTAACTCTGTTGTAGCCGTGTCTCGGCAAATCCATTGCCCACTGCTCCACCAGAACGTAAACTAGGGCACATCGTGATCGAGCAAAAAATCAATGAATTCTTTGGTGACGCCGAGTCTACTGGCTTTGGAACGGGTTGGTGGAGCGGGGTTTTGTCGGCCTTTTTTGGATTTCTTTCCTTTGGGGGAGTGTTGTGCCTGCATTTTCCTCAGCTACTAAGCTCTCCTGAACTGCGTCTACATTATCCAATGCGCACCATGCGCGTTTTAATCCAATGCCTCATCGTAGGAGCCATTTTATTCGGAATCATTTCTTCGATACTGCGCAAGAAAAAAATTCTGGCATTGACGGGAATGTTGCTGGCAATCGCGGCAACCGCTTTGGGAGGATCAAGCGTACGGATTAACGGTACTATGCACGGCGGGCCCGCCATCGGCCTGGACTGGTTTTTGCTTGATTTGTTTCTGATGGCGCTCATTTACGTGCCACTCGAAAGAATCTGGCCCCAGTATCCAAAACAAGGAACATTCCGGAACGAGTGGACTTTGGATGTGGTTTATTTCATGTCCACTCATCTCCCACTGCAAATTTTGTCTTTTCTGGTTTTATTGCCCGCGACCCAGGCCACCAAATATTTGGGTGTTCCGGTTCTTCAAGAATTTATCGCTCGAATGCCATGGTTTCTGCAATTTTTCCTGGCCGTAGTGGTCGCGGACATCGCTGAATATTTTATTCATTTGGCTTTGCATAAAGTGCCGTTTCTTTGGCGTTTTCACGCCGTTCACCATTCTTCGAAGGCGCTTGACTGGATTGCGGGCTCACGCTCCCACTTTGTGGACGACACACTTGTGCGCGGATTTATCCTGGCTCCGCTCATGCTCGGATTTTCGCAATCGATCATTGTGGCGTATTTGATTTTTGTCACTCTTCACGCCACATGGACTCATTGCAATTTCGGTCCCAATGCTAAATGGCTTGAAAAGTATTTGGTTATGCCCAGATATCATCATTGGCATCATACTTCTCAAAAAGAAGGCATCGATAAGAACTTTGCAATTCATTTTCCGTGGATTGATAAACTTTTTGGCACTTATTACTATCCAGAAGAATGGCCGGAAGTTTACGGCCTAGACGGCGAAAAAATTGCGCCTGGCTTTTTTAGGCAAACCATTGAGCCGTTTACAAAAAGAAAAAGAACGCCCTAAAAATCTAGTACGCCCAATGGGACGTCCTGGGGTAACTCCGCACCCGTTCTCGTTGGTTTCACCAAGCCCAAATATTTCATAAGTTTGACGGTTAGAAATCCAAAGTCGTATTCAGATTTGTCGTGGCTCAGCCGCAAAAGTCCCTCATAGTGGTGATGATTATTTTGCAAGCAAGCGCTAAAGGTCGCCGTTACCGGCAGCCACTCGCCGATATTCATGGCGTTGTCTTCTTCATCGTTGTACCGTCGGTATCCAAAATTTCGGGTGTGGGTCCAATAGTTCTGAATCATGTTTACCCACAGTGCAAAAATTCGGATTCCAACCCACATCACCAGCACAAACTTCAGATCTCCAACTAACTTCCAGAAGAGATAAAAACTAAAGGCTTGTGAAAGTATGGCAAAAAACGGGTTCGCAGCGATCCGAAAAGTCCGAGACTTTAAAATCTTGTCGCCGGCCAAATTCTCAGTGCATTGATACGGCATCACACAGAGATATAGAGTTCGCCAAAAACCATCGTCTGAAAGTTTATTGGGATCCCCGGGATGGTCAGCATGTTTATGATGCAATCGATGGCGATTCACCCAGGCGATCGGATCTACATAGAGCCCGAAGATGTTATTCACGACCGCGACGACTTTTATGAACCATTCCTTGTAGTCGAGTGAACGATGTGCGATTCCCAAATGAAGAACATCGGCCAAATACAACCCGCCAAGAAACCAGCAAAAGATAAAATAAACTCCGCCTATCAATATTCCAATCCAAGGTCCCAAATGAGCTGGGGCGAAATACATACAAGCCAGCATGTAGGAAGAGATAATCAAATAGCCTGTGATATTGTAGATTTTCATGATGACTCCCCGTGCGGCTATTCAAACAGAAATTGGAGCCCCTTTCAAATAACAAGTTACAGAGTAAGCGGCTTGTACCAATGCGCGTTCCCGGCGTAAAGGTGCTGTTATGTCCCGGCTACATCGACGATTCAGTCGTGCGCCAGGGATCAGCGAAAACGAGACGGCCTTTCTGCAGAAGCCGTTCACTCCCCTAAGCCTGGCAAAGAAAGTGAGGGAAGTGCTTGACGGCGCGGCCGTCCGTTGAAACGTCTCAAGACTCTCACTGCTGTGATCGCTTCGGTCCAAGGCAACGCGCGGTATGCCAAAGCAGAAAAAAATGTACGACTTTGCTGTCAATTTGGCGAGTGTCAGCGACGCGCGCGATCTTTGCGGACGGCCTCGTCGATGAGGGCATCGAGCTCATTGCGCGTGAGGGAGACATGAGCGCCGGAGGATTCGCCGGTGTCGTTGGTTTCGGGAAGTTCGGCGCCTCCGCCCGGCGGCGGCGTGACGAAATACCTAGCGCGCGCAGCCATTAACTTTGCGACTTCGCGACCTGAGAGAAGGACCGGGCCACCCGCCAACTCCGCGGAAAGCACGATCCTTGCGAAATGCTCGATGGTTTCCATGCGAAAGAAAGCCGTTAGCAGATCCGGACCGCAGGTGACCGCGCCATGATTCGCCAGGAGTAAAGCGTCGTAGTGCGGGACGAAGGGTTCGATCGCGTCGCTGAGCTCCGGCGTCCCGGGAGTGGCATAGCGCACGAGCGGGATCTGCCCGAGGCCGATAATCACTTCCGGCAATAGAGCTTGATTCAGGGAACGCCCGGCCGCGGCAAACCCTGTGGCTGTGGGCGGATGCGCGTGACAGATGGCATTCACATCGGGCCGCATGCGGTAAAACAGCAGGTGCATGCCAATTTCGGATGAGAGTTTGCGTTCGCCGGCAAGCTGACGTCCTTCGAGATTCGTGATCACCAGGTCTTGCGGCTCGAGCATGCCCTTGTTCATGCACGTCGGAGTGCTGAGGACACGGTTTTCGTCGAGGCGAACGGAGATGTTGCCTTCGCAAGCGACGATGAAACCGCGGTCGTACATCCACTTCCCCGCCGTGCAAATTTCGCGGCGGTGTTGTTCTTCGCTTTTCTCGTGGGTGGGCCAGAGGGAGTTGGTAGTCATCGCACGCACTTCTTCCTTGCCCGGGATTTCTCCAGGCCTTTGCTCTGCCCCCCAGCAAAGTAAACTCTTGGACCCCGAATGGCTGGAATCCAGAGGCGCACTTTATCACACTAGGCGTAGATTCCGCGCAATTTTAGCGCGCTGCCGACGCGGTCAATAGCGAGCATATAAGCGGCAATGCGGTTATTTACTTTGTGCGTCTCCGCATAGCGGACGACTTCGTCAAAGGCGTTTTCCATGACGTCGAGAAGGCGCTCGTTGACCTCGCTTTCGCGCCAAAAGAAGCCCTGCCGGTCCTGAACCCATTCGAAATAGCTGACGGTGACGCCGCCGGCGTTGCCAAGAATATCCGGCACGGTGAAGATGCCTTTGGCGTCGACAATAGCGTCGGCTTGCCAGGTGGTGGGGCCGTTGGCGCCTTCGCAGAGAATCCGCGCCTGGACCTGATGAGCGTTTTGTTCGGTGATTTGGTTTTCGATGGCGGCGGGAATGGCTATTTCGCAAGGTTGAAAGAGAACGTCGCGCGCAGACATTTTCGCGCCGCCGCCGGGAAAATCATGAAGCGGTTTTTTCTGCGAGTAGACCCAGTCGATCACTTTCGTAACATCAAAGCCGTTTTCGTTATACAGGCCGCCGCCGATGTCAGCAAGGCCAACGATTTTGTAGCCCGCTTTCTGCATGAGCTGCGCGGCTAGGGATCCTACGTTGCCAAAACCTTGGACTACGACTCGGCAGCCTTCCTTCTTGATACCAAGTTTGTCGAGCGCTTTGTCGCAGCAGATCATGACGCCGCGGCCAGTGGCTTCGCGTCTTCCGCGGGAGCCTCCAAGTTCGATCGGCTTGCCGGTGACAACGGCGGTCGTGGCTTCGCCAACGTGCATCGCGTAAGTGTCCATCACCCATGCCATGGTCTGCTCGTTGGAGCCGATGTCCGGGGCGGGAACATCGCGCTCCGGGCCGAGCCAGTCAGCGAGTTCCGCCGTGTAACGGCGAGTGAGTCGCTCCAATTCGCCCCGCGAAAGTTTGCGCGGATCGCAAATGATGCCGCCTTTGGCGCCGCCGAATGGAATATTCACCACCGCGCACTTCCAGGTCATCCACGTGGCCAGCGCACGCACTTCGTCGAGAGAAACATCGGGAGCAAACCGGATGCCACCCTTGCCCGGGCCGCGCACCGTGGAATGGAGAACGCGGTAACCAACAAAGACTTCGAGCTGACCGTTGTCCATGCCAACGGGAATGTAGAGCGTGATCTCCTTTTTGGGATATTTGAGATAGCGATAAAGTCCTTGCTCGAGTCCCAGTTTTTGCGCGGCTACTTCGAAGCGCGCTTCCGCGTTCTGGTAGACATTCATTTCTTCCGGTACTGGGGCTTGCGGCATGCGGGACTCTCCTTTGAAGCGACGACGGCAGCAAAACAGTCCACAATTCGCAGTTCGGCCGCGAAAGGAAATCAGGACCGACTTGCAAGGCCAAGAGAGAGGGCTGGCGGTCTACCCCGTGCGTGAAACTGACTTGAACGGTCCGCCAGACTCGCTTTTGGCCGGGTCGCCAGTATACGAACCTGCTCCCTCGGCTGCAAGGGAGAGGGACTTCGAACGCTCCTGAGGAATAATTTGGGTCGGCCGTCGAGTGTTTAGCGTCAAGTCAGGGATTTAAGAGTTTCTTCGATGAGATAGGAGGTTCCCTGGTAAGGATCGCCAGGACTGTCGAACTCCATGGAACAGTAACCTTTGTAATTGCTGTTTTTGAGAATGGCGAAGGTCCTCGCCATGTCTACGTGAACTAGTTGCCCCTTTTCATCGGCTTCCATGGCCTTCACGTGGCAGATGCTGTACGCGTGTTTGAACATCGCCTCGATGCCTTTGTAGGCGTATTCCGTCTTGCCGGTGGTCAGGGTATTCGCGAAATCCGGATTTGTGTGCAGCCAGGGACTGTTCACTTTTTCAATGATGCTGACGATGAAGAAGGGATCTTCGCTGATAGGATTGTCGTTCTCGAGATTTACGAGGATATTTTTCGCAGCGCCGTACTCCGCCACGCGCAGGAGAGTGTCGGCAGCGCGATCTAAATCGGGCTTCGAATCCTTAGCTGGCGGCATGTTCGTGCGGACGCTCGGTGAGCCAACGGTTGCGGCAATGTCGATCCATTGCTTGCTGAAGGCGACAGCTTTTTCGCGTTCGGCCTTATCCGCCGCGTAGGGGCTGTCCTCACCGTCGACGGCAACATTGACCATGGCGCAGCCGTTTTTTTCGACAATCGAACGAAGATCGTTCAGATATTTTGCATCGAGCGAACGGAAATGCTCGCTCCACGGTTCAACCCTATTAATGTTGAATTTCGATTTGACGAAAATCACGAAATTCTTCAAATCCATCTTGGGGATTCTCGTGGGATAAGGCTTATCGTGAGCCCCAGCGATGGTTTCGCGGAAGGGATAGGAGGCAATCGCGATGCGATCGCGGGGCGCGGAAGGAAATTGCAAGTTGGGGCTGCTGCTCACGGCGATTGCGGTCTTCAAGCATGGCCATAGCAGGGTTGTGGCTGCGGTGGCAGCGGACTTCGCAAGGAAATGTCTCCGAGTGGTGGGCGCCAAAGCGGCGCCAGTCTAGCAGAATGAACTCGGAAGCGCTATGTAGAGAGTGATACGAAATTGGGCAAGTCTTGGCATTTGGAGACGCGAATCGCAACCGGAAGTTACGGATACAGGCTCTGCTATAATCCGCTCGATTTTTGAGTGAAGCGGGGTTTCCGGAGGCGAAAAATGAAACGCACGCTGTTTGTTCTACTCGGCCTTTTCTCATTGGTTGTGCCAAGAGCGGCCTTCGGTCAGACACCCACTGATTTGCTCTCCGAGCTGACAAAACCTCATGAATACATTCTAAAACGAGTCTCGAGTTACGACCGAACGGGCGGCAATGATGACTACCGACCGCTTGCCCCAGGGGAAACGCTCACGTTGCTCGACGAAGCCGGGCCTGGCGAAATCTCGCATGTATGGATCACCATCGCGAGCGATGAGAGATTCCATTTGAAAAAGATGGCGCTGCGCATGTACTGGGACAGCGAAAGTTCACCCAGTGTGGAAGCGCCGGTTGGCGACTTTTTCGGGCTGGGCCTAGGGGAATATTTCCTTTATCAGTCCGCGCCGCTTTCGGTGGGTGGCGACAAAGCGCTGAACTGTTTTTTCCCAATGCCATTTCAAAAACACGCACGCATAACGCTTACGAACGAAGGACAAGAGCGCGCGGGGGCGATTTATTGGAACATTGACCTACGGAGCTACAAATCGGCGGTGCCGGCAGACACACTTTATTTTCATGCGCAGTACCGGCAGGCAACTCCGAACAAAGCATTTCCCGATAACAAGATCAATTTAGACGGCAAGGAAAATTATGTCTGGATGGAAGCGACGGGGCGCGGGCACTTTGCTGGAGTAACTATGTCCGTGCTCGAAAATCAGGATGGTTGGTGGGGAGAAGGCGACGACATGTTCTTTGTGGACGGCGAGAAGCTGCCGTCCATCAACGGAACAGGTTCGGAGGATTATTTTCTGGGCGCTTGGGACTTTGGAGGCAAGCCTTTTGCTTACGCCTTATTCGGAGCGCCAATGGTTGGCGCGGAATTCCAGGGCGGCCGATGGTCCGTTTATCGCTTCCATCTCGACTCACCGATCCCGTTTACGAAATCTTTGCGCGCCACGATCGAACATGGGCATGCGAACGATCGCGGAGACAACTTCTATTCAGTCGCCTACTGGTATCAGAACGAACCCCACGGAATTTTCCCTGTGCTGCCAGCCGTGGAAACTCGACTGCCGCGGGTTTTTCCTGCCTCAAGCGGTCAAAGATGACAGGAAGCAGGGTTATGGATGGCTAACACGCCTGAGCGCAGAACAATAAATTATTGCGGACGGAACTGCAGCGTGACCGTCAGGTGCATCGACACTGGTTTGCCATCGAGGGATGCCGGCTGATACTTCCACTGGCGGACGGCGACCATTGCCGCTTGATGTAGCAGCGCGGGGCCGGAAATGACTTTCACCGTCGTGACGTGTCCGGTTTCGTCGATCGACGCATCGATGACTACATTGCCAGACACGTGCTGGTTTTTCGCCAAGATCGGATAGACCGGAGCTACGGAACTTATCAACTTCGCAGCCTTTACATCTCCGCCGACGGGAAGCGGTGCTTCGGGAGCGGTAGGCTGCTTTCCGTTACCCGCCGCGAGTCCGGAGTCCAGTCCGCCCGCATTCGCATCCGCGTTGCTCGAAGAGATCGTTGGAGCCTCCGCATCATCATCCTGCGCAGCCGCAGGGCGATTCATCGTAGGGCTGGCCAAGTGGACATCGCCGAGAGCGGGCTTCTTGGGCTCTGGTTCCGCAGGAGGCCGCGAAATGCGCTCGGTGGCGGCTGCGGGAATCGTCGTGCCTGAGCCGCGTGTGTTGTCTCGAGTCACGGGAGCAGGTTGCGGATTCTGCGGAGCTCGGATGAAAGGCGCGCTGGCGGCGGGCGCATTCGAAACCGGCGTGGCGTTCGAGCTGGAGTTTGATTGAGGCGCGGCCGCGGAAAGTTGCGATGCGGGTTGTGACACGGGCTGCGCTGCGGCAGGGGCTGGAGAACTAGTTTGAGAGCTCGGTGCTGACGTGAAAGGCGCGCCTGTGCCCTGAGCCGCCTTCGTCGGTTGCAAGAAATACCACACGCCTCCTGCGGCCAGCAAAACAGCCGCGGCTATCGCACCGTACAAGACTCCTTTGCCGGAGCCGCCTGAACGCTCATGGGTGATTATTGGTTCATCGAGCGGGAGCAGGCTGCCGAAAGCTGGCAGCGCGGATTCGGGAATGGTTTCCACTGCGGTTATGGGCAGAGGCTCTGAGGAACGCTCTTCTTGTGCGGCAATCTCGGAGAGCTGTTTGGCTTTTTCGGGTTCGGCGAGGTCTGGCGGTGCGGGAGTGGCGGCGTTACGGGCCAAAGGCTCGAGCCACGAAGGTATTTTCACCTCTTCCGTGTCCAGCGATGACTTGATCGGCAGAGACGGAGTTTTTGCAGGCGGAGCAGCTTTGACCGGAGCGGGCTCGGACTTGGCAATTTCGAATATCTGAGAAACCGCGCCCGAAACAGCCTTTGGATCGAGAGCGGGCACTGTGGGCGCTGGAGCTGCTGGCTTTGTGGCCGGCGTAGCACTAAAGAGCATAGAAGAGAGCTGTTCCTGAAGCCGCGCCGCTTGGAGTTTCAACTCTTCGGTCGAGTCCTGGCCGGCGGCGCTTGGTGGCCGCAGTTTGTTTTCAGCCGTGGGAGCGGCCGATTGCGGTGTAGACGCTGTCACAGCTGGCGGCACCTCTGGCGCGCTCAGGAGACTCGCAAGGGAAGACGCCAGCGAAGAAGTGATTGTGGGAGCTGGCGCAACCGGCACGTCGGTTTTATTCGCAAGCGGAGTTACGGGCGCCGCGGTATTTTGGACGGACGGCGCGTGTAGTCTCGGGGACGCAGGCGCAATCACACTCATCTCGGCAGGGCGGGGCTGCGGCGCAGGCTTGATCTCAGAAATTTTCGGTGCGCTGACGACGGGGCTCACAGGCTTTAGTGCAGATGAGATGGGAGCAATGGGATTGCCTTTGGCCGCGGCCGGAAGCGTTGTAACCGGCGCAACGGCGGGAGTCTGCGCTCCGATGCGATCTGAGGGGAAACGCATCCCCCAGAAGCCAACGACCGACTCCGTGAATTCGAGTTCCACATAGCCGCTGACGCTCTTGTAATTCTTCGATTTCACGACCTGGCAGACCACTTCCTTCTTTGTTTTTTCGTTCGTGAGGAAGAGCAATTGGCCTGCGGACACCGGCGAACCCAGCCGAATGACGGCGCCGTTGCCGAAAACAAGGACGGTCTTTGTGGTTTCAGAAAATGGCTCGCGCTTATCGCTACCTTCAACCGTTCGAGCGCCGTTGACGGTTACCGGGACTTCCAGAGCGACAGGCTGCGGCCTGCTCCCCGTAGCCGTATCTTCATGGCGCGGGCCGGCGGCGACCGAAACACCGGAGCCTGTCTCTGGAGCGGCGGTTAGGACTTCATTTTCTTTGCTGCTAGGCGCCATTTGGGTGCTCACTTCGTGCGTAAAGTTTTGTTCGGATACTGGATGGACGGGGCTTTCCCGGAACTTCTATATGTTCTTCTTCGCCCATGCTCTGCAGCCATAGTACGGGCGTACCAACAGGGAAACACCTGTCCCGAAGGACAGGCGTGTTGTGGGTGGAAACTGCTCTAACGACTCAGTGGCGGGCGAAATTGCTCATCAATTTCAACCTGGTAACCGGTGACGAGCTTGTTGGTCTCGTTGGCCATGCCGATGACGGCCTGTAACTCGGCAAACATGGCATCGGTCATGCCTTTTTTGAAAGCGGAGGCGGTGTGCGAGGCGATGCAATAGTGGCAATTGTTGGTTACGCTGACGGCGACGTAAATAAGTTCCTTGGTTAGCGGATCGAGGGCGCCCGGACCCATAATTTGTTTGATGCTTTCCCAGGTGCGTTTCAGAGTGCCGGGGTCGTGAGCGATGGCCTTCCAGAAATTGTTGATCCAATCGGTCTTGCGCGTGGCCATGATGTCGTCATAGACGGCGCGAACTTCCGGGTTCGCGTCTGCATACTCAATGAGGCCAAAGGTCGCCATGCGATTCTCCCAAAACGAGGTTCTCAAAGTTTCGAAGGAACAGTGATCGCGGAAACGTTAGCAAGAACCAGCGGTCTTGGCCAGAAAATCGGCGAGGCATCCATTTCGATCCGCTCTTACCTCCTTTCCTGTTGAGCAAAAACTGTCCGGCCTCGCGACATTTCGTCCCATGAGCGGACAGCCGAGGGCAGACATGGGCTCGCGTAGACAGGTAAACCTTCTGAAACCTGCAAGTTGCGATTCCTTCGCTTGACACGGAACCTGCAAACGAACTATAACGTATCACGATATAGTCTTCCATCAGTCGATAGAGGCGCGCAATCCGGATTGCAGTGGAGCCGCCAGGTGAAAACGTGACGAAAAAGCGAGAAACCGAATCGTTCCTGCCTCTAACACCAGCGATGTTTCATATCCTGCTGGCGCTGGCCGACGGCGAGAAGCACGGATATGCCATTTTGAAAGAGGTCGCGCGGCGTACCGACGATAAGGTGCGGCTGAGCGCCGGGACGCTCTATGGGAATTTGGCGCGGCTGGAAAGCGCAGGGCTTATCGCGGAATCCGATCACCGGCCGGAGGTGGTGCTCGACGACGAGCGGCGTCGCTATTACCTCCTCACGGAATTTGGACGCGAAGTGGCAGTTGCCGAAGCGGAGCGCATGGAAGAGGCGCTCGGCCAGGCGCGCGCCAAAAAGCTTTTCCGAAAACCAAAACTTGCTTAGCGAGGAATGACTGTCATGGGAAAAGAGACCCTGCCGTTTTCGCAAAGGCTGTTTCGAGCACTGGTTCGCGTGTTGCCGTTCGACTTCCGTACAAATTATGAAGGCGAGATGGAAGGCGTCTTTAGAGAGCAGCAGCGCGAGGTGGACGAGCGCGGCGGCCTGCTGGTGGCGCTCAAGCTCTGGAAAGAAACCATCGTTGGGATTTTCACTACGGCTCCGCGCGAGCACTGGCAAATCCTGACAAGTGACTGCAGTTATGCCATCCGCATGATGCGGAAGAATCCCGGGTTCACCGCGGTTGCCATTCTCACACTGGCCCTGGGCATCGGGGCGAACACCGCCATCTTCAGTGTGGTGCACTCTGTGCTGCTGAGGCCGCTTCCCTATCCCCAAGGACAGCAACTTATTTTCATCCGTCAGCAGGAAACGAAGCTAGGCATCCCGGATCTGTCATTTTCGGTGAAGGAGATCGAGGACTATCGCGCGCAAAACCGAACGCTCTCGGGGCTGGTGGAATACCACGCCATGTCCTTTACACTTTTCGGCCATGGAGATCCAGAACGACTGCGAACCGGCGTCGTTTCCGCCAACTATTTTGACCTGTTTGGAGTTCAACCTTTGCTGGGCCGCACATTTTTGCCGGACGATGAGAAGCTTGGCGCGCCGCCTGTCCTTCTTCTCAGCTACGAATACTGGAAAAATAATTTCGGTTCCGATCCCGAGATCGTCGGTAAGACGTTCGAAATGAACGACAAAGTGCACACAGTTGTGGGTGTTCTTCCGCCCGTGCCGCAATATCCAAATGAGAATGACGTCTACATGGCGACTTCGGCATGCCCTTTTCGCTCCTCGCAGATGCATCTCGAAGACCGCGACATGCGCATGATGGAAGTCTTCGGGCGATTGAAGCCCGGAGTAACCGTAGCGCAGGCAAACGCGGATGTCTCCACAATTGCCGCCCGGTTGAAAGCGGCTTATCCAAAATCGTACCCCGACAATGTGGGTTTCACCTCCTCGGCCGCGCCGTTACAGGAGGAACTGACCCATGAAGCGCGACCCACTTTGCTTCTTCTCCTCGCTGCGGCGGCCTTCGTACTTCTCATCGCCTGCGCCAATGTCGCCAACCTGACGCTTGCTCGGATGGCGAAGCGCGAACGCGAACTCGCCGTGCGTAGCGCACTCGGAGCGGGTCGAAGCCGGATCCTGCGGCAGCTTTTGACGGAAAGCTTTCTCCTGGCAATTGTGGGCGGCTTTCTAGGTTTGATGTTGGCCTACGGGAGCTTGGAGCTTCTTACGGACTTTGTGGGACGGCTGACGCCGCGCGCCCGCGAAATTCACATTGACTCCGGAGTTTTGCTGTTTGCGCTTGTAGCCGCGCTGGGCACAAGCATGGTTTTTGGGACGCTGTCGGCGCTCTTCTCTCGAGCAAATCTTACTTCCAGCCTGAAAGAAGGGAGCAGCGGAGCAGGATCCGGCTACCAGCACAGTCGCGTGCGCAGCGCGCTCATCGTTTGTCAAATTGCTTTTTCGTTCATGCTGCTCATCGGCGCAGGACTGATGATGCGCAGCCTTTTCAAAATGCAGCAGGTGGATGCCGGCATCGTCCCGCAACGTGTTCTCGCTATGAGGATCGCTTTCAATTGGTCGAAATACAACGCAGCCGATAAAACACGCGTAGTCATTCAAAAACTTCTCGATCGCGTGAACTCGGAACCAGGCGTTCTTTCGGCGGCCATCTCGAGCAGGTACCCGTTCGAACCCGAGACGATTACCGGCGGCCCCGAATCGGTCTCCTTCTCCTTCCAAATCGAGGGACAGCATTTAGAGCCCGGCCAGGCTCCGCCAGTCAGCACGTACGCGGCAGTCTCTCCCGACTACTTCAAGACCTTGGGCATTCCGCTAAAGGCCGGCAGGATGCTGGCGGATACGGATTCAGACGACCTCAAAGCGCCTCAAGTGGCGCTCATCAATGAGGCAGCGAGGCACCGATTCTGGCCCAACGAAGATTCGCTGGGGAAGCGCGTTTCCGCCGATGGCGGAGAGCACTGGGCGACGATCGTTGGAATCGTCGGGGACGTTCGGGAATTTGGATTGGATCATGCCCCATCACCGGAATTCTATGGTCCGCAGGCAGAGGGTCCGCAGCCTGGAAACTTGATTGTTCGCACAGCGGTGGAACCCCAAAGCATGTCGCGAGCATTGACACGCGCGATTCACGAAGTCGATTCGCAGACGGCGGTTACGCACATCCTAACTTTGGAACAGGCGCGCTATGAATCGATGGCCTCGCCGCGGGTAACGGCAAGCCTTTTGAGCATTTTTGCGGGACTGGCACTGGTGATCGCAACCGCAGGCATCGGCGGCATCATGGCCCTGATGGTCAGCCAGCGCGTGCGGGAAATTGGAATTCGCATTGCACTCGGTGCTCGCCCATCAAGCATTCTTCAAATGGTGCTCGGGCAAGGCATGTTGCTGGCTGTTGTGGGAGTAGGAATTGGAATCGCCGGCGCCGTCGCTTTGACGGGGCTCGTGAAATCGCTCTTGTTTGAAGTGCCGCCAACCGATGTGCTGACATTTAGTGGCGTTGGCCTGACACTTCTGACAGCCGCAGCGCTCGCGAGCTACTTACCAGCGCGCCGCGCTGCCGCGGTCGATCCAAACGTGGCGCTTCGCGCGGACTAACTCCTAACTTCTTCAAAAACACAGCGGCGTCAAAACTCAAATTGATCTTAGGGGGACAGAAATTCCTCGAGGAGAAGACGCGCGAGACGCGGAGGATGGTGCCGGATGACGCCGTGCTCTTCGAGCAGATTGTCGAGAACGACGCGATAGCCGAGCTTCTGAAGCTCGGGCAGGTCAACGACAACCTGCTCCGCTCCCTGACTCCGATAGCGCTTGGCGACTTCCGGCGAAACAGGCCGGCGGTTGGCCACCACCCAGTCCACGACGGAGCGCGGCGTGTGGTGGCGGATGGCGCGCAAATGATCGGCTAGTGAGTACGCGGCGGTCTCGCCCGGCTGCGTCATAAGATTCGCGATGTAAACCCGCTGAGCTGCGGACTTGGCAATCGCGGCGGCAATTTCCGGGATGAGGAGATTCGGAAGAATGCTGGTGTAGAGCGAGCCGGGGCCGAGAAGAATCAAATCGGCTTCGCGAATAGCGTCGATAACCGCGGGAAAGGGCGGAACACGCCGGGGAGAAAGCGAGATTTTTTCTATCGGCGTTTTGCTGGCGGAAATGCGCGTTTCTCCGTGAACGATGCGGCCACTGGTGAGTTTGGCGACGAGTTGGACGTTGGACAGCGTCGAAGGAAAGATGCGTCCGCGAATGGCGAGGACTTTGCTGCTCACGCGAATGGCCTCCGCGAAATCTCCGGTGACGTGTGTGAGAGCCGCGAGGAAGAGATTTCCGAAATTGTGGCCGATAAGCCCGCGTCCGGCATGAAAGCGGTATTGAAACAGTCGGCCAAGAAGAGCTTCATCTTTCGAAAGCGCAACCATGCAATTGCGGATGTCGCCTGGTGGAAGAACTCGATTCTCACGGCGAAGACGGCCAGAGCTGCCGCCATCATCGGTAACAGTAACAATCGCCGTCAGTTCTGTTATGGGCCGCAGAGAATTGGGATGCTCGTCACTGCGGCGGACGACATACTCCTTGAGCCCACGGAGAAGAGTGGAAAGTCCGGTTCCCCCGCCGAGAGCTACGACGCGGAATCCGCGAGAGAGGCGTTTCGGTTTGAGCGCTTTTTTCTTCACCGGACGTAGTGGAACCTGGCGACGAATCGTTCGTTCGAGGCGTGTTTCTCCGACCCTACGCTAGCCAACAACTATAGTACTGCGTTGAGACTCTTTCCTATCAGGCCGGAATTTGCAATTGGGATCTTACTTTAGGCGCGTTCCGGTTCGCGGGCAAGAAATCCACATCATAAAGCTTAGCCGGCAGTGCCATCTTTCTCCGGATAGAGAAGCTCGGTAAAGCGAGGATCCTCCTGGAGGAAAGCGAAGTCTTCATCGTTGCGCGCGTGATAGCGGTTTTCGGGGCGGAGGTCGATAGCGACTTTAAGATTCGCCATTGCCGAATCCGCTTCGCCGGTAAGGCAATCGAGCGCGGCCAGCGCGTAGTGAATGTAATCCGATTTCGGTGAAGCTTTGCGCGCTTTAATCAGACTTTCGCGGGCATCGTCCCAGCGGCCGATGTTCATCATGCCCACGCCGCGCTGATAATGCTCGTCGGCGGTGCGCGGATTCTGCTCCGCGCTCGGCTTCATGCGCTGCTCGGCGATGCGCAGATGCATGCGCGCGCGGTCGGCAAGGCCCTTACTGGGTCCTTCGAGTACTTTTTCCAACTCTTGCTTGGCCTTGGCAAATTTCTGCTGATGGAAGAGGGCAAGCGCTTCGTCGTAGACTTTGAGCTGCGCCTGAACCAAAGGATCGACTAGCTCCACTCCGCCCCGCTGCGCGGGTGGCGGAGGAGGTAAGTTCTTTTTTTTCTGTGAGTTAGAATGGCCATGCGCCGCGCCTTTGCTATGCCCGGATGAGCCCGAAGAGGCTTTGCGCGCTTTTGCCATGCCGCGAATCGTAGCAGAGGAAAATGACGGCGTCAACGAGTGGTAGTGGGATTGCGAGGACACTCATGAGTTACCTCCCGGCGGCATAGAGCGAAAAAAGGGCATCGAAATGGGAGCCTTTTCGCGGAAACTGTAAGCAAGTTACCCGGCAGGGACAGGTTCAGCCGGAATGCTGGCCTGCCAGCACCGCGTATGCTATAAATTTGTGGCCGAACTCTGGTTAGGAACAAGTGCCTTTCATCAACTTTCCTGCGCGCGAAATTAACTGCAAGCTCGTGTACTACGGTCCAGGTCTGGGCGGAAAAACCGCGAACCTTCAGTGGGTCTACGACCACACGGGGCAAAACCAGAAAGGCAAAATGGTGTCTCTGGCCACGGAGACGGACCGCACTCTCTTCTTCGATTTTCTTCCCTTGGATCTCGGAACGGTGCGCGGCTTCAAGACGCGTTTCCACCTCTATACCGTCCCCGGGCAGGTCTTCTATGAGGCCAGCCGCAAGCTGATCCTCAAGGGAGCGGACGGTGTGGTGTTCGTGGCTGATTCGCAGGAAGAGCGGCTCGACGCGAACTTCGAAACAATGGAAAACCTGCAGGAGCATCTGAAAGAGCACAACCTGAATTTCGGTACGATTCCGTACGTCCTGCAGTTGAACAAACGCGATTTGCCCAATGCCATGCCGGTGCCCGAGCTAACCAAGCAGCTCCAAAAAAAAGGCGAGCCGGTCCTCGAAGGAGTAGCCATTCAAGGCATCGGCGTATTTGAAACGCTGAAAGAAGTGGCCAAGCTGGTCCTCGCCGAGCTGAAAAAGGGTGGCTAAGTCAGCCTAGTTGAGCCGAAAGTTTATTTCGATCGGAGTGAGCACAGCTACCGGCTTTTCCCCGTTAGTCGCTGGTTTAAACTTCCATTGACTTACAGTTTTTATCGCCTGCTCATTCATACCGAACGGAATGCCTCTGAGAACGCGGATATCATCGGCTCGGCCGTTTTCCTGCACTGTCACCTGCAAGACCACGCTTCCATTAAATTTTGCCCTTCGCGCTTGGTCTGTGTATAGAGGCGAAGGGCAATAAATGCACTCCGGATGGCCAACCCCGTTTATTCCCGCTCTTACCGGCGTACCGCTCTGCTCGGCAATGTGCATGGCGGCGGGGCGCTCCGCGTCGTAAGGCTCGAAAGGGGTGAACGCCGCCTGCGGTACTGGGATCGCAATCAGCATTGCTTCCTGCGGCCCCACCTCGTCGTTGGAAATATTCAACAGCTCAGTCAATAGGCTGAAGTGATCGCCTAGCTGCTCGATTATGCCGAGGAGTACGGCGTTGGCTTGAAACTCGGTGGCAAGCCAGCGAGCGGCCTCTCGCTCTTTTAGAGCGCTGGACGGAATGTGCTCGCGAGCAAGATAGTGCTGGAGGCGGCTCCGGTCAACGATTTGAATGCCGTTTCCCTGAGCAAGAAGTTCAGCCGAAATGGAATCGGCCAGCTGAATGCCGAGCTGCGAAGTGGAGCCAGGTGGGTTTGTGAAATTTGTGACGAGGATCGTGCAACTGTTAGGACGACACTCGGCCCGGTGGGCTCTTTTAAGAATGCGGGCTGCTAAGGCCTTGAGTTCCGTGCGATAGGGCGAATTCGATTCGGGCCGGTTCTGCTGATCTCGCGCAAAGGACGAGCCAACGGCAAGAAAACAGAAGATAGTTACAAGAACAAGACAATGAGGAACGCGGCCACATCGCAACATTTGGGCAGCTTAACACAACGATACGTAATGCCGTTTAGCCTCGATGCTTTTCACGGAACACCGAATAAAGGGACGAGCTTGGATTGAACCTCAGAAATTGAGTCTCACTAATAAAGCTGAAACTCAATGTCGACGGGGACGCGGACCGGGACAGACTGTCCATGAAACTTGGCAGGCTTGAATTTCCACTTCTGAACGGCGTCGATCGCCTTTTGCGTAAGCGAAAAAGGCGCCCCCTTCAGGACCAGCACCGAATTAACGACGCCATCCTTTGTAACAATCAATGAGAGTTCTACCGTGCCGTGGTATTTCGCAGTGCGCGCGAGGTCGGTGTAATCCGGACTCGGGCAAAAAACGCAAACCGGCAGAGTGGCTCCGTCCACTCCCGGTTGAAGAATGCCAGGTTCAGCCGGAATGGCGCCCGGCGAGCGTTCGTAGGAAATGGCCGGTTGCTTCAAAAGTTGCTGGAGCGCCCCAGTCAATGGGAACTCCGCGTCCCCCGACCAGGTCGTTCCTAGTCCATCGATATTCGCGCTAATTCGTAATTGCTGATTGGCACCGGTGCCGATCGTTCCCCGCACGACTCCACCTCCTCCCATGGAACGCGCAAGCGTCAGGCAGACCGCCTCGCTTTGAAGCTCCTCGAGCCCCATCCAGTTTTCTTTCAAATAAGCATTAAAGGCCTTGCGGTCCTGCACCTGGAAACCGGACGCTAATCCCTCAAGCGACTGCGCCAAGTCGTCAGCAAGGAAGGTGCCCAGTTTTGAAAATTGCTTGTCACCGGCGTTGGAAAAATCGATCACAAAAATCTTTGGAAATGCGGGAACGATCTTGGACTGGCGGATTTGTTCCGCTACGCGCGAGGCGAGCGAATCCATCTGCTCTTGAGCAGCAGGCGGCAGGGCCGGCGCATCATCTCGGGCCGCCGTCGAGGCGCTGAACAAGGAACACGCCATCACGGCAATCAGTAGAGCGCCAAGAGGTCCCAAAACGCTTGAGAGGCTGCTGAGACACACAACCGAAAAGGTCTTTTTCAGCAAAGAGGCCCACATGTTCCGACTTCAAATCGGCGTCATTTGGATGGATTCGAGGTACACCCATGATAAGAGACGCGCAGCGTACGATAAACGTTGCTTAGACTAAGCGAAGTTAGCCAGGGCGGCGGATTCCGTATCGAACGTTGGGATGGCTTCGACAAGGCGCGTAACGGTGAGGGCATCGCGCACGCGGCCGGGGCCGCAGATTAGCCGCAACGCACCGCCTTCGCGAGTCAGCTTGATGGAAATGCGCACGAGAGCAGAGATGCCGGAGCTATCGATTTGCGGAACGCCGTTGAGATCAACGATGACCTTGTGGGCACCAGCCTCGGCAACGGCCTCGAGAGCATCGTGGAGCTGCTCGCTGGGGTCGCCAATCGTCAAGCGGCCACGCACCTCGAGAATCGGGATAGTCCCGGATTCTCGAACGGTGATTTCCATAGGCGGATGCTCGGTCATAGTACTTTGCTCGAAAACCTCGTTCTTGCTAATGCGGCATCGCTCCGCTTCGCCAAAACTATACCAGCAGCGGGTTTACGGACGCGATGCATTATACGATGGCCGCGCCTTGAGGCAAGAAGCCCTCTCAAAGAATTGCCGGGGGTGAGGTTAGCGTCGCTGGAGGACGGAGTGGAGTCAACGCCGGGACTGCCTTCAGGCCTACCCAGCAACGAATCTGAAAAATGAATCTGTCGGATGCAAATTTCTAAATGTGGCGCCAAGTCGGCGCGCGTATAATCCGAGTCGCAAAAGTGGTGGTCACCGTCAGTTTCTTTTTCAGCGTAGCCCCGGCCAAGCCGGGTGCAACCCAAACGCAGCGGAGCGCACATAGCTATGAAGCACCTGGGATGGAAGTGTTGTTTGCTTATGACCATGGTGCTCGCCGCTTTGCCCCTCCTTGCACAGCAAACTCCCGCCCCCGCTTCCAGTAGCTCCTCTGCACCGACTTCCAGCGCACCGCCAGCCACAACTCCTGAAATCTCCAAGGCTGTAAGCGATCAACTGAAACAGCTTGACCAGCGCGTGACGGCGGCGCAATCGGCCGGGGACAACGCCTGGATGTTGGTAAGCGCTGCTCTGGTTTTGATGATGACAGGCCCGGGATTGGCGCTCTTTTACGGCGGACTCGTGCGGCGCAAGAACACGCTGGCGATCATGATGCAGAGTTTTTTGCTGATGGCTTTGATTAGCGTCTTATGGGCACTTGTCGGGTACAGCCTGTGCTTCGGCGGAAATGGTCCGATCATTGGCGGTTTCGAACACGCCTTTTTGCGCGGCGTCGGCGCCGACCCAAATCCCGATTACGCGGGAACAATTCCGCAATCGACTTTCATGATTTATCAGCTCATGTTTGCGATCATCACGCCGGCGCTGATCACCGGCGCAACCGCCGAGCGCATGAAGTTCAGCGGCACGGTCCTCTTCCTGACGCTCTGGTTTTTGGTTGTGTATGCGCCGCTTGCTCACATGGTTTGGGGCAAGGGCGGTTTTCTGAACGCATCCCTCGGCGGAAAATTCCCAACGCTCGATTTTGCCGGTGGGACGGTCGTGCACATCAGCTCCGGAGTTTCAGCACTGGTGTGCGCGCTCTACCTCGGGAAGCGGACCGGCTATCCAAAGCAGCCCATGCCACCGCACTCTCTGGTGCTGAGCTTTATCGGCGCGTGCCTCTTGTGGGTCGGATGGTTTGGCTTTAACGCCGGAAGCGCATTGGCAGCAAACGCCCTGGCGACAAGCGCATTTGTGGCCACGCACATGGCCACTGCTGCGGCGGCTATGAGCTGGAGCATCGCGGAGTGGATCAAGAACGGTCGCCCGAGCGCTCTCGGCGCAATCTCCGGAGCGGTTGCAGGGCTCGTGGCAATCACACCAGCGGCAGGATTCGTGGCTCCAATGCCCGCTCTCGCAATTGGCTTTATCGCTGGCCTGGTCTGCTATTACATGGTGACAAAAATAAAATCGATCTTCGGCTATGATGATGCGCTCGATGCTTTCGGCGTTCACGGCGCGGGCGGCACCATCGGCGCGCTCTTGACCGGCGTTTTCGCACAACAAGTGATCAATCCGATTTTTGGCGCGGGCAAACCCGTCGGCGGAATGGACGGTCACTGGGGACAGCTCGGCAACCAGCTTGTAGGCGTATTGATTGCCTGGGGCTTTGCGCTCGTCGGGACCATTGTGCTCCTCAAAATAACGGATATGATTACCGGCGTGCGTGTGAGCGAGACGGACGAGATCGAAGGCCTGGACATCACGCAACACGGCGAAGAAGCGTACAACCTCGAATCCTGAGAGGGTCCCGGAATGATCATCACGGCAGCGTCAGGCGTTGGGCGGAGCAGAAACCTTCATGATGAAAATTGAGGCAATCATTCAGCCCTCGCGTTTCGAATCCGTGAAAGACGCCTTGCGCGAAATTGGCATCGAGGGCATGACCGTCACCGAAGTCCGCGGCCACGGTCGCCAAAAAGGCCACACTGAAGTTTACCGCGGTCGCGAATATACCGTAGACCTGTTGCCAAAGCTCAAACTCGAGATGGTTCTCCCCGATCCGCTGGTGCAACGCGCCGTGGACACAATTTTAAAGACGGCCAAGACAGGAAAGATTGGCGACGGTAAAATATTTCTATCACGGGTTGACGAAGCCATCCGGATCCGGAACGAGGAGCGCGGCGAAAACGCGCTCTAATTCAAGTGACCACCGCAGCTCGCCCAGGTCTTAATCCGGCCAACCGACCCGTAAAAACCATGCATGGTTCTCTAACTCCCTTGTCCGTCCTTGGACCGCTGGCCGAGGACGAACGGCAACGCATCCGGCAGCAGTTTGAAGCCGGCGGAAGTGCGCAAGACACGCTGCGCGCGCTTTGCGAACTTGCCGATCGCACTGCCCAGCAAATTTTTGGTGAAGTTCTGCGCGTCAACAACGCTGAGCCACAGGGCCTGACCCTTGTGGCCCTTGGCGGCTATGGTCGCCGATTGCTTTTCCCCTACTCGGATTTGGATATTCTCTTTCTGTTCGGCAACGAAAAAGCCGAGTCCGAATTTCGTCCCCTCATCGCGGACTTTTCGCGAACCTTATGGGATCTCGGTTTTCGCGTAAGCTCCGCCGGCCGCACCCTCGAAGAATGTAAACGCATCGAAGAAGACAACGCGGAATTTCATCTCGCCCTTCTCGACCGCAGATTTCTCGCAGGCGATGAAGAACTTTTCGACCGCCTCGCCAAAAAAATCCTGGCCGGACCGGAAAAACAAGCGCGGCCGTTTATGCTCGCGGAACTGACCAAACTCACGAAAGAGCGCCATGCGCGTTACGGCAACACGATCTACCATCTCGAACCGAACGTAAAAGACGCGCCGGGCGGTCTTCGCGATTATCAAGCGGCTGCTTGGCTGCGGCAGATCGCCAACGGTCAGAAAGACGGCTGGAAGAATAGTGCAGGCGAGGAAGAATTAGCCGCCAACGCCGTCGATTTTTTAAGCGCCATCCGCTGCTTCCTGCATTACAGCAACGGCCGCAACGACAACACTCTGACCTACGAGTTGCAAACCGCGGCGGCGGAGCGCTCTCTTGGAGTTCCGGACGGCGCGGCACGCGATGCGAAGCGTAGTCCGGAAGAGTGGATGCGCCTTTATTTCCGCCAGGCTCGTATTCTCAACCGCCTTCTCCTGCGTTACATCGAGCAAAAGCCCGCTGTGCAGCCGACCTTTCGGGAACGATTCTTTAACGCGGCACGCAGCGCACGTGCTGAGATCGGCAAAGGAAAACCATTTGCCGTGCGCGACGGCTTGCTCGAAGTGGTCGACGAATCAGCCCTTTCTGATCGTGCCGTGACCTTCGGGCTCTTTGCCGAGGCCGCGCGAACCGGAATCCCGCTGAGCCGCGAAGCGGAACGCGCCATCTTTTACATTCTGAAGCATCCCGAGCTTCCGCAGAAAAACACGCAAGTGAATTGGTCCATGCTTCGGGAAATTCTCGCAGCCGATTACCCCAGCATGGCGCTCCGGCCGATGCAACGTCTCTCTCTTCTGATGGATGTCTTGCCAGAGTTCAAAGCCATTGATTCCCTGGTGGTCCGCGATTTTTATCATCGCTACACCGTCGACGAGCACTCGCTCCGCACCATCGAACATCTTCAGGAGCTCGCCGAGCCGCCCGATGAGCGCGCCGCTCATTTCCGCCAGCTCTGGAAAACCGTCGACCGCCGCGATTTGCTGATTCTCGCTCTTCTCCTCCACGACGTAGGCAAAGGCATGTCCGTTGAGAATCACGTCACGGGAAGTCTCGAAGCCCTGCAGAGCGCCGCCGCGCGTCTCCAGCTGTCCGCCTACGAAATAGACGAAGTTCATTTTCTGATCGAGCATCACCTGGACATGTCCGCGACCGTCCAGCGCCGCGACATTTTCGATCCTGGTACCGTTTCTGCCTTCGCCGATACCGTGACGACGCAAGAGCGCCTTCAGCGCTTGTGCTTGATGACCTACGCCGACATTCATGCCGTGAATCCCGAAGCCCTCACCCCGTGGAAAGCCGAAATGCTGTGGCAGCTTTTCGTCGCCACCTCGAATCACTTCAGCCGCACCCTGGACCGCGATCGCTTGCACGCCTCCGACGAAGTGCCTCTGCTCGAACAAGTCAGCAGCCAGGCTGGCGGCGCGAAGAAATCAGAAGTCGAGCGGTTCCTCGAAGGATTTCCACGGCGCTACAGCGCAGTCCATTCCGCTCCGGAAATTGCGGCCCACTTCCAGCTGTACCAAAAACTGGGGACAGAGCCTGTCCAGACCGAACTGAAAGCCCGCCACCATTCTTTCTCGCTGACATTGTTAACCGCCGACCGCCCGGCGCTCTTTGCCACCATCTCCGGTGTGCTCGCCGGCTGGGGTATGAACATCGTGAAGGCCGATGCCTTTGCCAATGCCGCCGGCGTCGTCCTGGACACATTTCAATTCGTCGATCTGCATCACACGCTCGAACTCAATCCCAGCGAAATCGCCCGCTTCCAGAAGAGCCTCGCAGACATCGTGAACGGAAAAGCGCCGCTTGAGCCCCTGCTGAAAAGCCGCGAAAGCGCCAGCAGGGCGAAACCGCCGAAAGTGGCTGTGGAAACACGCATCGGCTATGACGACACGTCCTCGGCGCACAGCACGCTGCTCGAAATCATGGTGCAAGACCGCCCGGGCTTGTTATATGACGTTGGCTCCTCCTTGGCCCGCCTCGGTTGCAACATTGACGTCGCCCTCATCGACACGGAAGGCCAGAAAGCCATCGACGTCTTTTATCTGACGGAACGCGGGAAAAAACTCAGCCAGCAAAAAAAGGAATTGTTACAAGAAGTGTTGCAGAGCACGCTGTCCTGACTCCTTGTATCCCTCTTCAGTCGACCCGCAGTTCATTTAGGCACCCGATCGTCCACTGCGTGCGGATTCGAAGGAGGACGCGTGTGCACCAATGAGACCCGAGGAAAGTGGAGAATTTAGAATGTGTTGGCGGAATGAGAATGGCTACAAATACTATGAAAACGGGGAAAAACGTTTAATCAGTGTCTTAGCCTCGCTGTGCTTTTTTGAACAGTCATCTGCGCCGTGTCGTGTAACTCTGAATGTCCCTTTAGTCAGATTGAGCCTGCCGTCTCACCCTTCACAGGCGTACGAAGGAAGAGGCATGGCCATCTCCGAGCGTCGCATCACACCACGTTTCAAGCTGCACACTCCCCTGTCTTTCCATCGCATGGAAGCGCTATTCGAGGGCGAGCAACAGGCCAAGGCGATTAACATCTCGACGCGCGGCGTCTACTTCGTCACAAATCTTGTCCTCCGTGTCGGTGAGGCGGTCGAGCTTCACCTCGAAATGCCAAAGCGGGTCACTGGAGCGAAGGTCAGCAGCCGTCGATTCACGGGAAGAGTCACACACGTTGAGTTGAAGAATATGCCCCTGGGGCTCTCCGGAATTGGCGTGCAATTGCTTTATTATGAGCGCGATCTAGTAAGGGTCGCGAGCAGACGTCTCTGAAGCAAAGCAGACTCAGGCTCTCGCCATTCAAGCGGTGGTCCATTCTTAGCAGCCTCGCTAAAAGCGGCCAGCCGTTGTCCCGCCTCCTCCCATCATCAGTACCGTAGAAATACGGGTAAGAATCCGGGAATCAGCGAACCCACGGGTACTTTTTTGAAACTTGACGTTTTTTCGCCTTCATTCAAAATCGCCATCACCCCTTCCAAAACCTACAAGGAGACGGGTCGGATGCTACTGAAGGCGCTGAGTCCGACGTTGGTGAAGGAGCATAACTTCAAGTTCACGGTGGACGGTGAAACCCATTTGTTTCTGGTTGAGGAATTGGTTGCAAAATTCTCGAGTTGGCCTGCCAGATTCCGGCTGAAACTGGATGCCTCTTCCCGTTCCGAGGGCAAAACGTTTTACGGGGAAAGCTGCTATGAAGTTGCGGAAAAGGCCGCGGACTTTCTAGCCCTCGGCGGTAGCTCGTCAAGCCCGAACAAAACAACATACTCGTCACAGAATTCGCCACCGCCTCCTCGCCCAACTCTCCAGCCACTTCAGATTCAAGAATCCGAATCCGACTAATTGTCCTGAAAGCGTGGGCTCCCGAGCACCTGGCTTACCTTCCCTACTTATCGGTAGCCGCACCGGAAGAATCCGTTGCATGGGCAGGGGCAGTTACCAGCGAATAGAGAAAGAACAACACTCCGAGGCCAATCAGCGTCCCGCCCACGCATACCAGCACGACGAACGCGATGGGCCTCGACCACACCAGACAAAGCGCCTCAATAAGCAACCCGGTGATCACAAACATCCCTGAAATGCGCAGCCGCTGGCACATCGAATCACCCGTACGCATTAGCTTCCCCCGTCCCAGAACTTCACCTTGTCTCCCCACCGGCCCACATTGTGAACCACGTCGTGGCAGCCGCTCGAAATGCAGGACAGCGTGTTGCCTTTTATTGCTGGTAGCGTAGCCGGGTCGGCATTGTGAGTGGCGCCTTGTTCGAACGAACGCGCGCCGAGATGGCAGTGGAGGCACTCGCGATTGTTGAACGGCTCGTGCAGCTTGATGTCCTGCGGCAATGGCTGTTGCTTAAGGTAGTAGACGTAAAGATGCCGCATACCGCCGAGTTTCGCTTTCAACGATCCAAACATCGCGTAATTCGTGTGGCAGGTGTAGCAGGCCTCGTCTGCGGGAACGCGATGATTCTGATAATGCGCCGCTGCGAGATACCCAGGGTCATCGATATGCAAGCTTTTTCCGTAAGGCTCCATGATGTGGCAAGACAAGCAGAACGCGGTGCTCTTCGAGCGTTCCATTTCATTGTCCATGCCGGCCATGAGGGAAAAGAGCGGAAGAAAGAAAAGCACGCCGAACGCAAGAATCTTCCCGGCGCGGCTCCCCGTGATTGCGGGGCGCACCGCCACAACGCCCGCGAGAACCGCGCTAAACAGAACCAGAATCACGATGGCGAATGTCGGCATGGCGCCAAAGAAATCAGCCAGCGATTCACTTCTTCAAGGTGCGGATGTAAGCAACGAGATCCTTGATCTGGTCTGCTTTTAAGCTCTTTCCGTAAGCCGGCATCTTTCCTTTGCCGTTGCTGATGATTCCGGCAATCGCATCGTCACTTTGCGCTTGCACATCCGCGGAACCGAGATCCCGAACGTTGTTCGCTTTTCCGACGGCGGTTTTCCCCTTTCCGTCCGCGCCATGACAGCCTGCGCATTTTGATTTGTAAAGAGATTCTCCTTCGGCCTGCCCGTGCGCTGGCAGGGCAAAAACTCCAAATGCCACGCAAAACAAAAGCCCCAAGATTCCCTTCCCCGCAAGTCTCATTTCTCGATTCATATTTCCTCCCGAAAATTTGTTCAATTCACTTCAAAACGCATATCGTACGGAGAGCGTATACAGATTGCCCCTGAAATTTCTCGGCGCATAAATGTCTTGCACCGCTTCTGCGCCCGTCGCCCCGAATGTCGGGTCTTCGTGGTAACCGTAATAATCCCAGAAAGCTTTGCCGGTCCAGTTCTTCGAGAACTTGTATTCAAGTCCGCCGAAAGGATGAAGCCATTTGGAGTTCAGCGGGCCAGTCACCTGATTGGGAATCAGCTCCTGCGGATCGAGGCGCAGGTCGGAACCGCTGGTGCCAGTCAGGTTGGCGCCCAAACGCACTGTCAATTTGTGGATCGGCTTGTAGGTGAGGTCAAAAAAACCGTAGTTGGAATTATTCGTATATGTGGAGAGTTGCTGTACCAGGCCCGGAACGTTCGGGCACGCCTGTATGCCTGGCCCCGGTTGACCCGCGGCCACGCTGATGTAGCAAATCAGAATTTGCGAGTACACATCATTGTAGTCATATCCGATTTCCATCCCAAACTTGTCGTTGGGCTGGAGCATCGCGGAGATAGCGTAAGTGCGATTGTGCTGCGAGTCGTTTTGTTGGAACTGGTTGTTGCGGGATTCCCAAATAAGAATGTTTCCGTCCAGGCTCAGCCAGTTGTTGACAACATATTTTGAGCGGACGCGGTATTCCTGTGACTCCTTCGGGCTGATGCGCGTAAACGTTCCATCGGCGCTGAACAGCTCCATGTCATAACTGATCTTCCACTTCTGGTTCGGCCGAGCCCATAGGCCCAGCAACCCGGAGTATTCGTTGATCGGAGGCACAACTGCGCTTGCCGGGGCGAAAGGGGGGATGGAGACAAAACCGATGGAGTTGTCTGCGTTCAGCGTACAGCCGGCGGGGAGGTTGGCTTGCGAAACTGGGCCGGGATTCACTACAGCGCAAGAGCCGCGGGCGGCCGAAGCGGCGGTTGGGCCCGGATAAAAGACTTGGTCCAAAGCTTCATAGAAATTGTCGGCAATATAGCGGTGCCGGTAACGGAATCCGATTCGCGCTCCGTACTTTTCGGAAAAGCGGTAGTCGAATTCCGCCAGATTCGTTTCCTGCTCCTGTTTCAGGAAATTGCTGTCGATGACGTTTGAGAGGTCCGGGTACGAACTCGAAGTATGAGCCACAATTCCGGGCACTACGCCCGTGGGCGGGACGCAGGTGAGCGGAACCGGAGAGCTAGGAGTAAAGAAATTCGCGGCGGTGTTCAGGTTGGGGCTAAAGAATGAGCAACTCGAAAGCGCGAATTGGGCCGGATCGTGCCAATTCGAGTAATGGAATGTCTCGTTGAAGCTCAGCTTGTTGGTGATGTGCCAGGTCGCGCCGAAATCCGCAACGGCCGCCACACGCCTCCCTTGCACAGGCCCTGTGTTGAGCTGGTTGCTTAAATTTGTCCGCGATTCTCGGCCCACGACGGTCTGGTCGTAGCCGGACACGCTAGTGTCCCCGCTCGAGTAACTAATCCGCGCCGTAAGGTCCCAGTTCTTCCAGTAATTCGATTGCACGGTAAGTTGTTCGGTCGGCGTATTCGTGCGCGTGCGGCCGTGATCCAAATAGCCGTTGGTGTAGGCGTTGCAAGTGGGATTCACAAAACCCGAAGCAAGAAACGTGCCAGCGCATGGCTGACTGGCCCCTGCATTGAAAGCAACTCCCAAGTCCACATTCAAAATCGGACTAACTGGAAAGGGCTGTGCATAGTCGCCGATTCCAGTGTCGCCTTTGTAGTAGGTCCAGATCTGGTCGTAGCTGATATTCGTTCGTGGGAGAATCTTGAAATCTATGCCTAAACGATAGGTATTGACGGTGGTTTTGACATCCGCCAGAAGGAACTGCTCGGTGCCTTGGTGAATGGTGGTAAACGCCGGGCCCTCGTTGATATTGCTGGAGTAGCCCATTCGGAAACGCACCGCGGATTCCGGACGAATGATCAGGTTGTAATTGCCCATCTTCCGCCGCGTGTTCAAGTTATGGGGCGAGACGGCAATGATGCATGCAGTACAAACTGTGCCGCCGTAACCGGGAGGTCCGTTGGCAAACGGCGTTGTCGGGTTCAGCGGATTTGCTAGGAGTGAATAATCCCAGGTGTTTTCGTCTTTGCGGAACAAAGCGTCAAACTTGTACCAGGTGTTCTTGGACACCCGGAGCCGCGACACGACGTTAGGATCCCCGCCATAACCGAAATTGCTGGCCGAAAAGTGGTCAAACAGAGTTCCGTGATGATCGAGAGAATTCATCTCTGTGTTGAATCCCAGCAGGCGCGCCCCTTGCTGTAAATTCACAAAGGTGTCGTAGGTCTGCGTATTGCCGGAGATGCTTGTGAATCGGCCGCCGAACTCAATCGACTGCTTCACATTGTAATTTCCCTGGTCGATACCCTTCTGCTCGTCCTCCTGCTGCGCCTCCGCCTGCGTTGCATCGTAGGAGAGCAAAGCGCCAATCAGCAGCAAGCCAGCGCCTATCATCCGGTGCTTCCTGTTGATTCTGCGGAGCTGATGGACTCCTCGCATAGCGGCTCTCCCTTACGGGGTGAAGAAAAACTGATTGCTGTTCGAACCATGTATGGCCGTGTGGCACATCGTGCAGGCTTGGTACTTCTGCGCTTGGTTGTGGAACGTGGGTGTCGCTTGGGGGCCGCCGGCATCGGCTGAGAAAGCATGGCATTCCAGGCAAAGGAGGTTTACCTGAGCACGTATCAGCAGGCGTGGATTGGAGGAACCGTGAGGTGTGTGGCATGACGCACAGCCTTCGACCTTCACCACTTCATGTTCATACACATACGGTCCCGCTTTGTCCGTGTGGCAGGTGAAGCAAACCAGGTCTTGCGATGCCGTGGCCCGCAGTTGGCGGGACTGGAATCCGCCATGTTGATTGTGGCAGTCCGTGCACTTTACCAATCCTTCGTTCACGCGATGATGGAAGGGCCGGTTGAACTGCTGCTTCTTGTCGAGGTGGCAGCCGTAGCACAAATCCGGCTGTTTCGCTTTCAGGAGGAACTGGCTCTCTTTTGCATGGTGGGGGTCGTGGCAATCGGTACAACCCACGCTATTCTGGAGGTGCACGGAGCGCGCGAAATTGCCGTGCTCCTCTCCATATTGGTGGCAGTCCAGGCAGCGGGCGCTGATCTCCTGCGCCGAAACACCCTTGAACGTAAAAATCTTGGTCTTGTCGCCGCCGCCGTCCACGTGGGCCTTCCCAGGACCATGGCACGCTTCGCAGCCATGCCATTCCGGTCCTTTCTTGGTATCCAGGGTGGTTACAAAGTGCGGAGAATCCTCATAGCTCTTGAAAAAACCTTTGACCGGCATGTCTTCATGGCAGGTCTTACACGTCTCTGTGCCGACGTAAAGCGAGGGATCCGTCTGGCGCACATAGCGCTTTTGATCCGTCTTGTTTGCTGAAGTTTGTCCTCGTAACTGTCCGCCAAACGAGAGCACCACAGCAACAAAAACGAAGCCCAGACCGAAGGAAAAAACTATTCTCGGCTTCTTCCCGTGAACACCCATCACCACCCCTCCGTTTGCACACCTCAGCCTTAGACCTCGGAGTCTTGCAAAACTAATGCAAGGCTAATTCCAAGTCTGTGACTGCCGTCACACAGCCGCGTGAATAGTGGAAACAAGCAAGTTCCTTGTCGGGTTCACAGCAGGAATGCTCTGCGAATACTATTTTGATACCAACGCAATGATTCCAGTCCAGAATGGAATCGGGGGTAACCATGGTGCATTCCCCTACTGGAGAGCGTGGCTGATGTTGCACGCGGAGGAATAGCCAGGGAGAGAACAAGGCGTTTGCGACGTCCATGATGGGCGAGATTATCGTCCACGGCTCGGAGTACTTCTGTGCAATACAGCACACTTTTGTGCGAGCAAAGTCACAGAAACTGGGGGTCGAATAGCCCAGCCTGAGAATGGACAGGATGCGATCTTGCTATGGACGCCAGAAGAAATGTCTTCCCAGGCCGAAGAACCGGCAGAAAAGAAAGCAATGCACGGTAACCACCGGCTCTCCAAAAAACTCTAAGAGCTGAGAGAAGAATCAGACCGCATGAATGGGACTAAGATCTAGTCGAAGGAGAAAACACCATGCCTTCCGCGTCAGGGACAGGATCCGCACAGGCGGCCCTTCCGCTGCCTCTCTCTCCTGAGGAGTTGCGCAAGGTTCACGCGTACTGGCGTGCCGCTAACTATCTCTCCGTTGGACAAATCTACCTTCTCTCCAATCCGCTTCTGCGCGAACCCCTGTCATTCAAACACATTAAGCCTCGGCTTCTGGGACATTGGGGTACGACTCCCGGACAAAACTTCATCTACGTTCACCTCAATCGCGAGATCAAGAAACGCGACCTGAACGCGATCTACGTCGCCGGCCCTGGGCATGGTGGTCCGGCGCTTGTGGCCAACACTTACCTGGAGGGAACGTACAGCGAGTTCTATCCGCACATTCCGCAGACCGAAGACGGCATCCGGAAACTGTTCAAGCAATTTTCCTTTCCCGGCGGAATTCCGAGCCATGTCGCGCCGGAAACTCCCGGCTCGATTCATGAAGGCGGCGAACTCGGATACTCGATCGCCCACGCCAATGGCGCGGCGTTTGATAATCCGCACTTGCTAGTCTGCTGCGTGGTGGGAGACGGCGAAGCGGAGACGGGGCCGCTCGCGGCAAGCTGGCATTGCAACAAATTCCTCAATCCCGCGCGCGACGGCGCTGTTTTGCCAATCCTGCATTTGAACGGCTACAAAATCGCGAACCCCACTGTGCTCGCCCGGCTGAGCGATGAAAAGCTTACGCAACTGTTTTCCGGCTACGGCTACAAACCGTATTTCGTCGAAGGCCACGACCCGCAAACGATGCATCAACTCATGGCGCAAACAATGGACGCGGTCCTCGATGAGATTCACGACATCCAGCAAAGCGCCCGGAGCGGTGGCGGAAACGGAAGCGAAACGAAGCTGCCCACTTGGCCGATGATTATTCTGCGCACGCCCAAAGGGTGGACCGGGCCAAAGGTCGTCGATGGCAAGCCAGTGGAAAACACCTGGAGAGCACATCAGGTTCCTATCGCGGATTTTACAAAGCATCCAGAGCACCTGGCGCAGCTCGAAGAGTGGATGAAGAGTTACAAGCCCGAAGAACTCTTCGATGAGAGCGGCAAGCTTGTGGCAGAGCTTGCCGAGCTTGCGCCAGCGGGCAACCGGCGAATGGGAGCGAATCCGCATGCCAACGGCGGGCTTTTGCTGCGCGATCTCGCGATGCCGGATTTTCGCGATTACGCCGTCGATGTGAACAAGCCGGGAACGGAAAACGCGGAAGCGACGCGCGTGCTCGGACATGTTTTGCGCGACGTGATGCGGCTCAATGAAAACGCGCAAAATTTCCGGGTGTTCGGCCCCGACGAAACGGCCTCGAACCGGCTCGAGGCATTGTACGAGGCGACTCCTAAAGAGTTCATGGAGCCGACGCTCCCAACTGATGAATTTCTGTCGCCAGACGGCCGCGTGATGGAAGTGCTCAGCGAACATCTGTGCCAAGGATGGCTCGAAGGATATCTTTTAACCGGGCGGCACGGGCTCTTCTCCTGCTACGAAGCGTTCATTCATATCGTGGATTCGATGTTCAATCAGCATGCGAAATGGCTGAAGGTCACTCGCGACATTCCGTGGCGCAGGCCCATCGCGTCGCTGAATTATCTTTTGACTTCGCACGTCTGGCGGCAGGACCACAATGGCTTTACTCATCAAGACCCGGGCTTCATCGACCACGTGGTGAACAAGAAGGCCGACGCTGTGCGCGTGTATCTGCCACCCGACGCGAATACTCTGCTTTCCGTGGCAGATCATTGCTTGCGCAGCCGGGACTACGTGAATGTGATCGTCGCCGGCAAACAACCGGCCCTGCAGTACTTGGACATGAAATCCGCGATCGAGCACTGCAGCGCGGGGCTTGGGATTTGGGAATGGGCTTCGACGGACAAAGGTAGCGAGCCGGATGTGGTGATGGCGTGCGCGGGAGACATTCCGACGCTTGAGACGCTGGCCGCCGTCGACTTGCTGCGGCAGAATTTTCCGGACATCAAGATCCGGGTCGTCAACGTCGTTGACCTGATGACGCTGCAGACTTCCTCGGAACACCCTCACGGGCTTGCGGACAAGGAATTCGACTCCATCTTCACGGACGATAAACCTGTGATTTTTGCGTTTCACGGTTATCCAACGCTCGTTCACCGGCTCACCTACAAACGGAAGAACCACGAGAATTTCCATGTTCACGGTTACCGCGAGGAAGGAACTACCACGACTCCGTTCGACATGACCGTTTTGAACGAACTGGATCGATTTCATCTTGCCGGAGACGTCGTGGACCGCGTCGAACGCTTGCGTCCCTTGAATGCGCATTTCAAGCAAATGTTGCGAAACAAGCTGGTGGACCACAAGGAGTATATCTGCGAGCACGGTGACGACCTGCCGGAAATCCGCGATTGGAAATGGCCGTACTGAATGAAGATTTTGGTTCTTAACTCCGGATCTAGTAGCCAGAAATCGTGTCTCTACGAGCTGGGCGCCGCGCTCCCGGATTCTCCTCCGGCACCTCTGTGGGAAGCCAAGATCGAGTGGCGCGAAGATGGCGCAACTCTCAAGGTGCGCACAAGCTCCAGAAAAACCTCTGAGCAACGGTTGGATAAATCCAAAAGAGCTGAAGCCATTGCGCAGCTGCTGAAGGCGTTGGTCTCCGGCGAAACTCGGGTGCTCACACAACTTTCGGAGATTGATGTTGTCGGCCATCGTGTGGTGAACGGCGGCCGCGAGTTCACGAGTCCGACGTTGATCACGCCCGCGGTCAAAGCGGCGATCGAGAAGATGGCTGCGTTTGCGCCGCTGCACAATCGAGCGGAACTGGAAGGAATCGCGCAGATTGAAAAGCTGTGCGGGCCCGTTCGCCAGGTCGCGGTGTTTGATACGGGTTTCCACGCAACTTTGCCGGATGCGGCGGCGGTTTATCCGGGGCCGTATGACTGGGTTCAGCGCGGCATCCGCAAATTCGGCTTTCATGGAATCAACCACCAATACTGCGCGGGACGAGCGGCGCAATTGCTCGGAAGAAATCTCGCCGACCTGAAACTTGTGACTTGCCACCTTGGCAATGGTTGTTCTCTTGCGGCGATTCGCGGCGGCGTGAGTATTGACACGACCATGGGATTCACTCCGCTAGACGGACTGATGATGGGGACTCGCTCGGGTTCGGTCGATCCGGGGATTCTTACGTACTTGTTGCGGCAAGACCGGCTCGACGGCAATACTTTGGACGAAATGCTAAATGCAAAATCCGGATTGCTGGGAATTTCCGGAGTGTCCAGCGACATGCGCGAAGTTGTGGCGGCGATGAAAGAAGGAAACGCGCGCGCGAAGCTGGCGTTCGACATTTTTGTGCATCGGCTGCGGTCGGGAATCGGCTCGATGGTTGCGGCGTTGAATGTGATCGATGCTTTGGTGTTTACGGCGGGGATTGGCGAGAATTCGGTGGAAGTCCGGGCAGCGGCTTGCGCCGACTTGGGTTTTCTCGGACTTGCGCTCGATCCCGCAAAGAATTTGGCGTCGCCGATGGAAAGCGACATTTCGGCGGCTGGCTCAACGGTTCGCGTGCTGGTTTTGACCGCGCAGGAAGATTGGGCGATTGCTCGCGAATGCTGGAAGCTGAGTAGGACTTCCTCCTCCCCCCCGGTTTTTTCGTAACTGCGGATTCTAAAGGGTTTTAAGTCCTGTGTTTTGGAAGTGCGGATTCCAAAGGGATTACCGGCGTGTTTTTCGTAAGTGCAGATTCTGCGGGAGTTAGCGATACTTGTTCCGCAACCACGCGCGTGGGTAGAACTTGTAAGGCTGGATTTTAACGCAGAGGGCACAGAGTTCGCAGAGAGGACAGAAGAGTGGAAAAGAAGAAAGTCCTGATGAGAGACCCCCACCCCCCGTCTTTTTTCGTAAGAGTGACAAATAAAGGGGTTATGGTTGACGTGGCTGGTAAGAGTGACAAATGCAGGACTTAAAGCGGCCGTTTTTTCAGTCATTTGCAGAGGGCTTGTAAGAATGGCAGCGAAAGGATTTACGGCGAGGACGTTGACCGTCGACGGTCCATAGTTGAAAGAGGAAAAAGCAGATCCCTTCCGACAGGGTCGGAACCTTCGGTCACTGCGTTCGGGATGACCGGGAGGAGTTAGAGAGAGGCATGAGCGAGACATGGGGAATGGTAGCAGGATATTGGCGAATTGTCAACTACTTTCCATTAGTTACTGCATTGTCATTCGAACGGTGGACGGGATTCGAATCGGAGTGGCGGAAGTTGAGGGATAAAAAGGAGTTGGTTGGGGAGTGATTGGTTTGATATGGCTGTGGAAATGTGTGGAAAAGTCAAAACACCACCCTGTGATGAACCTAACTTCAAAGGAATGCGGCACCCAAGAAACCTCTCAGTGTCTTTAGGCCGCTCCGCCCGCCCGTTTTCGAGTCAAAAGGAAATCTGGTTGAATCCTCCAGACCCCGGGAGTAGAGTTGCGTCATTCCTGGTCGGGCCCTATTCCAAATGAATTGATTGGAGGGATCATGCGTCATTTGCCTCGACTCCTTTTGCTTCCTCTGCTTGCGCTCGCCGCCAGTCTCATCTATTTCACTTCTTCCGCGCAGGAGAAACCTTCGAAACCCGATTTTGATATGACGGCCAGCTACATCGAAGCGTGCAGTTGCGACATGTTCTGTCCCTGCTATTTCAACACTCATTCCACAGATCACATGGATGAGCATCATATGGACGCACATTTTTGCCGCGCCAACCTCGTTCTGAAAGTAGACAAGGGCTATTACAAAGAGACCAAGCTGGATGGCGCCAAGGTCTGGATCGCAACCGACCTAGGGAGTGATTGGAGCACTGGCAAGGACTCCTGGCTGGTGGTGAACTTCGATCCCAGCGTCAGCAAGGAACAACAAGCCGCAATGGCTGACATTCTCGGGCAGCTTTATCCGATTCCCTGGCAGAAAAAGGGAGTGGAGACCGGCGAATTCTCATGGAATGTCGACACGAAAACTGGCGTAGCGCATGCGAAGATGAACAGCGGCAAGGGTGAAGTTCTTCTGGAGCGCGTCGAGGGCAATAGCCCCAACCACGAAGTTGTTATGCACAACTTGAAGTACTGGGGCGCACAGTCCAACGATGGCTTCCGCATGTGGAAGAGCAAGCATGAAGCCTTCGAAGGAGACGGCCACAAGTTCGCCTATGAAGGCACGAACGGTTTCCTAATCACCATTCACTTTTCGGGCGCGGCAAAATCCGCCGCTGCGGATTAGTCCTCAACTCAAGCGTCAAACCGACGTGTGAGGAACCCTGCGGGCCAGCCGATGGGTTCCGCACCTAATTTCTGCCACTCAATCGCATTAGCAAGAATTAAGCGCCCGGTTAATAGCCGGGCGCCATTTTTTGCCCAAACGGCCCGCACGGGACGCTGATCGCCGCGTCCTTGATTTCGATATTGCTCAACGTTTTTATTGTGCGCGGCACGTTCGGCTGGCTGAAGCGAAAGTTTCCTGCAAGCGCGCAAGGCCGCATTGAAAGCACAGCTTGACTCGGGAATGATGCTGAAGCGGAGAACGCTTATCCGATTGTTGGGATCAAATGAGATGCAAATTCCGGAAGACGCGCACAGACCGCTGCAGGCGAGGGGACTGAAATTGCGGAGGAAGAGTTGGTGGACGTGACAGGGATCGAACCTGCGACCTCATGCTTGCAAAGCACGCGCTCTCCCAGCTGAGCTACACGCCCATCTTCGCAACTGTAATAGTTTAAGACAATTCTGGCGGCAGTGCATCCTTGATCGCCTTTCGCTGTGCCTGAAATTGCGCCAGAACTTATCTTCCTTTTATTTCTATTTATCGCGGGGCTTGCAACTTGGCGTTAGTCGCTATAATGTTAGCGCGACTATCGAAATGCAGGCCGCACAGCCCCGGAGCGGCGCCCCATCCAGGAGGAAACATTTGATGCGCCGCGCGAAAGTTGGCGTAAGACGACCGGCCTCGCAAACACCTGGGAGCGAGAGCGAGGCTGCAAAAAAAAGGCGCAGTCACGCCACCTCCGGGAGGAAGCCCGTCGCCGGCCTTCGCGAACGCAAGAAAGCGCGGCTCCGCCAGCAGATCATCGAAACGGCTTTGCATCTTTTTCGCCAGCGCGGCTACGAGAAGACGCGCATCGACGATATCGTACACACTTTGGAAATCAGCCAGCCCACGTTTTTTCGCTATTTCCCCAGCAAAGATGCGGTATTGCGCGAAGTGGGACGCCGTGCGTTTGCGCGCCAGGCGGAAAGCCTGAAGTCCGAGCTGTCCATCAAGGCGACGACCGAGCAGCGCTTGCGTCGATTTTACGAAACGCTGGGAAACACGACGGAAGTGGGGCGGCCGCTTTGGCAGGCCGTCATTTTGGCCGGCGCGATGGATCCTGTGCGCTCGCCGGAGTTGCGGGGAGCAGAGGCGGCGACGGTGAGTCTTTTGCGAGAAATCATCGCTGAGGGGCAAAAGAACGGCGAGATCACGCGTGATTTTCCGGTGGTGCACCTGGCGGAATTCATGGAGGGGCTTTTCAATACGGTAGTGCGGCAGTGGGCTGTCGATCTTACCGGACCTCATAAACTTACCGAACGGGTGCGCAATGCCGTCGAATTTTTCTTGCGCGGCGCGAAGCCCTAGGAGACAGCGGCAGATTCCCGGCTCATTGCGTCAAAGCCAGAGAGGTTCCAATCGCTTGTGCGAAAACCATGAGTCACACTTCCCTAAGTCGTTGAAGTGGGCACGATGAAAGCCGCCATTCTGCGCGAGTTCAAGACCCCACTTAGCATCGAAGATGTTGCGCAGCCGTGTCCCGACGCGCATGAAGTGCTGATAGAAGTCGAGGCGTGCGGCGTCTGCCATTCGGACTTGCACGTGGCGGATGGCGATTGGCCGCAGCTCGTTCCCATCACCAAAAGACCTTTGATCCTGGGCCATGAAATCGCGGGCCGCGTGGTGGAAAAAGGCGCTTCGGTTCACCAGCTGGAAGTGGGTGACCGTGTCGGCGTTCCCTGGGTGTACTGGACTTGTGGCGAATGCGATTTCTGCCGCGAAGGGAACGAGAATCTCTGCGTCAAACAAAAAATTACCGGTGTGACCGTGGACGGTGGATACGCAGAGTTCGTGAAAGTGCCCGCGAGCCATGCCACGAAAATTCCCGATGCCCTTTCCTCTATCGATGCCGCGCCTCTTTTCTGCGCGGGAGTCACCGTCTATCGCGCTTTGAAACACGCCGAAATTCAGCCAGGACAGCGTTTGGCGGTGTTTGGCGTGGGCGGGCTCGGCCACTTGGCCGTGCAAATCGGCGTGGGTTTGGGAGCGATCGTGACGGCGGTGGATGTGTCCGATGAAAAGCTTGCACAGGCGAAAAGCCTGGGTGCGTCCGCCACGCTGAACGCAGAAAGCGTAAACGTCGTCAAAGAATTGCGGCGCGTGGGCGGCGCTCATGTTGCGCTGGTCACCTCAGCTGCGAAAAAGGCGTACGACACGGCGTTTCCATGCATCAGGCCAACTGGGACGCTCCTCGTAGTTGGCCTGCCTTCCGAGTCACTCTGCTTCCCGCCGATCATGATGGCGGCAACGGAAGTGCGTATCCAGGCATCTTCCGTCGGCACACGGGAGGACTTGCAGGAAGTCCTGGCCCTGGGCGCGGCGGGAAAAGTCCGATGTCAGACGGCCAGCCGTCCGCTGGCGGAAGTGAACGATGTGATGGAGCAACTGCGGCTCGGACGAGTCTCCGGCCGGATAGTGCTCGTACCACGCTAAACGGAGTTCTGATGCTCGGCCCTTTCGGTGGCTGGCCACAGGGCCGCGCCTCTCCAACCGCGGCGTCCGCCATACATCCAGAATGCCGAATGGCACGCAGGCCAAAGGCCGGTATACGCCCCTGGCTGGATCCTCCCGTGGTTTCAACTTGACGTTAGTCAATATTATGTGATACGGACAATCATAATTTTGGATAGTACGTCGGGGCATGGGGTCTTCGAATTCCTGGGACTGAGTAAGAGTCTCTCGCAGTGGCTCCATGAATATTGGCATAGCTGGCGTAAACCGACACGCGGGTGGGCGGTGGCACAAGAGTCCGGCCAAGCCGGAGATTGACGGTGCGAAGCAGGCTTACGTGGGTAATTTCAGCAAAAGTTTTGTGATGTATTCGCTGAATCAGGAGGACTTATGAAGCCAGTTTTTTTTGCTGCCGCATTGCTGTCCTTTGCATGCTTGCTCCCGGCAAACCGCGTTGCGCGAGCTCAAGGCGGCGGTACATCGGGCGAGATCCGCGGGACGATAACGGACCCCACCGGAGCGACCGTTCCAAAGGCCACGGTGACCGTTGAAGATTCCGAGAAAGGAATCCGGCGCACCGCGGTGACGGAGACGGACGGCGAGTATCGCCTGACGGGACTTCCGCCAGCTTCCTACACCCTGACTATTGAGAGCTCAGGATTCCGGACCGAGATCCGAAAAAGCGTGGTCCTGAACGTCGGAGAGACACTCATTCTCGATTTTCGTCTGCAAGTGGCTTCGGCGACGGCGAATGTGGAAGTAACGGCGGAATTGCCGGCCGTGGAAACATCCAGGGGGAGCCAGGCGGACACCGTAGTGCAACAATATATCGCGGACCTGCCCATCAGCCGCCGCGACTACCTCACCTTTACCTTGTTGATGCCGGGAGTGAGCAATTCAAACACGATTACGGACAATGCCGACTTCCGCGTAAAGCAAACGCCGCAGAGCGGGCTCTTTTTATGGAAGCAACGGCCGGGGCAACAGCGTCACGGTGGATGGAGGAGAAGCGAACGATGACGCCGGGGGCGTGCGCCTGAACCTGGGCCAGGATGCCGTGCAGGAATTCCAGATCAACCGGAGCGATTACGGCGCTGATCTTGGGGGCGCGAGCGGCGCGGTCATCAATATTGTCTCGAAGTCAGGCACCAACGAATTGCACGGCAGCCTGTTTGGTTTCTACCGCAACGGCAACATGGATGCGCGCGACCCGTTTGCGTTCACGCAAGCGTTGCAACCCGGCGGGCCCTTCTCGCTCGACGCCCAGGGCACGCCCGTCAAGAACAAACTGAATCGAGAGCAATACGGAGCCAGTGCGGGCTTCCCAATTCAAAAGGATAAGACGTTTCTGTACGCTGCGTACGAGGGGTTGAATTCAAATGCGCAGGACTCTGTCCCACTGCTGACGAATAGCAACATTTTTGCGCCCACAATCGCTCAGCAGCAGCTTATTGGCAATCTGGCGGCGCAGCCAGCCACCAATTTGGTTCCATGCCTTACGACGAATACGGCGAATCCGCTGCTAAATCCTTTTATTCTGCCCGCGCCAACTTGTGCGTTTGCGCTTCAAAGCATTTTGACGATAAATCCCGCCCCAGTGCCCGGCAATCCTTTTGTTCCAGGGATTAAATCCGCGCTGGATCCTTATATCGTCAATCAGTTCGAGATCAACGGCGGGTTGTTCCCATTTCCGATCCGCTCCAACGCTGTTTCCGGGCGTCTCGATCATCGCTTCAGCGACAACGATCAGGCTTTTCTCCGCTACAGTTTTGTGCACCTCACCGAAAAGGACCCTGATTTACAGGCATTGACGGGGCTTTCCCGCGGCAATTCCGAACTCGCGTGGGACAGCACCGCGCAGGCCTCGTGGTTCCATCAGTTCAGCGCCTCGACGCAGAACGAAGCCTTCGCCCAGTGGAATTGGAACCAGTTTAACGTGAACACCAATGACCTCGGCGGACCCGGGTTGGACGTCGAGGGATATGGATTTTTTGGCCGCGGCATTTTTCTTCCCAGCCACTCAACAGAACGGCGCTATGAATTCGGAGACAATCTGACCCTCGTTCGCGGGCACCACACGATCAGGACGGGATTCGAGGAGTTAATTCGCGGTAATAACACCACCTCGCAGACCTTTTTTGCGGGCCGTTTTGAATTTCTCGAACTACCCGGTGCTTTGGTTAGTCTTTGCTTGGAAGCCCCAGCGGCCTGCGGAGCCAATACGCCGACTTCGAGTATAAGCACGCTCCAATCATGGAGCCTGGGCTTGCCCGCGTTTTACGAACAAGGATTCGGCAACCCGAAATACACACAAAACCGGCCATTCACGGCCGCTTATGTTCAGGACACCTGGCAGTTCCGGCCCAATCTGACGCTGCACTACGGCCTGCGATACGAGTTGGATACACAGTATGGAGTCTTGCATACTCCCAAGAAAAACTTTGCGCCGCGAGTATCCATCGCATGGGATCCCTTCAAAGATCACAAGACGGTAGTCCGCGCCGGGTACGGCATCTTTTATTCTCCAATTTACGCGCAGATTCCCGGGGTCGTGAACGTGCTCGGTAACGTCAACGGCACGCGCACCATCGCCAATACTCTCGTTTCCATCCTCGGCGCGGCCACGGGCAATCCGTCGATTCCCGTGACCAGCTCGGCGATAATTTTCCAGACGCTCTATGCTGAGGGACTCACTGCAAATCCGGTGCAGAACAGCATCATTGGTTGTGGCACTCCGGCTACGGCGCAATATGCCTGCATCACTCCAGCGGACTTGACGCAGTTTGGCCTCACGGTCGCAAATACCGGCCCGCTGCCGCCAGGCACAGTGCTTTTCGCGGGCCAGCCGGGTTATGCGAGTCCCATGGCGCAGCAAGCCTCGCTGAGCGTCGAGCGGCAGATAGGCGCGGGATTCACCCTCTCCGCAAGCTATATCTTTGTTCATACCACTCACCTTCCCGTTGCGCTGGACTCAAATCTATTGCCCGGCGCACCGATCTGCCCGACTGCAGGCGTCGCGGACTGCGGCCCGCCAGGCCTTGGAGCAAACGGGCTGCCCACCAATGGTCTCCCATTCCAAGATTGGGGAGCACCGGAGTGCGCGGCCGATCCCGGGCTTTGCTTTGCCGATCCCACGCACACGATTCTCCAGAACAACATTTACAGTTCGGCGGCCTCCGCTCTCTATCAGGGCGGAATACTCGAACTCAAGAAGCGCTTCTCGAATCATTTCACGGTGCTGGCGAACTACACCTACAGCAAAGCTTTGGACAATTCCACGGACTTCAACAGCGACTATTCCCCGTTTAATGCTACGTGCCTGCGTTGTGATTGGTCTGTCTCGGATTTTGACCAGCGCAATAAGGTGATCATCGCCGGCGTCTTCGAAAGTCCGTGGGAACATTCCCGCATCCTTGGCGGCTTCCAACTTTCTCCGGTATTTACGTTTAACAGCGGCCATCCGTTTAATCTCCTGGCTGGCGCGGACATCAATGGAGACGGTCACTTCACCAACGACCGCCCTCCGGCAGATGGACGCAATACCGGTATTGGCCCCAGCTACTACGACTTCGACATGCGGCTCAGCCGCACCTTCAAGGTGCATGAGAAGATAGCTCTGCAACTGACCGCAGAAGCCTTTAACCTGGCCAACCGCACGAATTACGCCAGCGTGAACAATATCGTCGGCGCCGCGTTTGCTCCGCCGTTCAACGTGCACGGCTTGAAACCAGGCACGGTCCTGAGCGATGGGTCAGTGTCCGGGCCCAGTACTCCGCTTGGCTTCACGGCGGCTTTCCCCAAACGCGAAATCCAGCTCGGGCTGCGGATAATCTTCTAGCACCATCGCCACCCTGACACGGCGGCGTGCCATCGGATGCCGCCACGGAGGACGTGCGATCGATCGAAGGTTGTCGGCTGGATTTTTCGCGCCGCCCATGGGCGCCTGAGATTCCCTATCTTGCATGCAGGAGGAAATTGTCATGTGGCAAAAGACAAAGCGGACCATCTTTATTTCAGTATCAGTGGCGATCCTTCTTTTCTCGATTACGAGCAACGCCCGCGCCCAAGCAGGTGTCACCATGCTCCCCGGAACCCTTCCGGACGGCGCCACCTACTTGATTGAAGTTCCGGCAAATTGGAACGGCACTTTGTTTCTTTACAGTCACGGCTATGTGGTGCCGGGAAGCGCGAAGAACCCCGCACAAGATGTCGGCGATCCCTTCACGCGATCCTTCATGCTCTCCAGCGGCTACGCTTTAGCTGGATCTTCCTACGCCACCACCGGTTGGGCCATCCACGAAGCGCTGCCTGACCAGATCGCCGTTCTCGATGTGTTCAAGCGGGTCTTCGGGCATCCGAAACGCACCATCGCTTGGGGACACTCCCTCGGCGGCATCATCACCGCTGGCCTCATCCAACGCAACCCGGAGCGCTTTGATGCTGCGCTGCCCATGTGCGGAGTGCTTTCCGGCGGCGTAGCCACCTGGAACACCGCGCTCGATGCCGCGTTTGCTTTCAGGACGCTGCTTGCGCCCGGCGCGGGGCTCCAAGTCGTCAATATTGCAGACCCGCCTGTAAATCTCACCCTCGCGGAAGAAATGCTTGGGGCGGCGCATGCTACACCTCAGGGTCGAGCGCGGATAGCGCTCGTCGGGGCTGTGGGTGACTTGCCAGGATGGTTCACTCCACTGTCAGCAGAGCCAGCGTCGGACGATTTTGCCTCACAAGAGGCCAACCAGTTCGAATGGGACCTCCAAGTGGACTTTCCATTTGCTTTTGCGTTTCGCGCGGAACTCGAAGCGCGTGCGGGGGGCAATGTCTCCTGGAATACAGGAGTCGATTACCGAAAACAGTTGGATCGTTCGATTGGGCGCGACCAAGTTCGAGCACTCTACCAGCAGGCCGGCCTCGATCTTGACGCCGATCTAGACACGCTGAACGATACCGCGCGAATCAGCGCCGATAAAGAGGCCGTTCATTACCTGGAGAGAAATATTATCTTCGACGGTAAAATCCACATCCCCGTGCTGACTCTGCATACCAAGGGCGACGGATTAGTGGTGGTTCAAAATGAGAGCGCCTACAAAAACGTTGTCGATGAAGCAGGCAACGGAGAATTCCTGCGCCGCACGTTTGTCTCGCGGGCGGGTCACTGTGCCTTCACGCCCGCGGAAACCATCGCCGCCGTTCAAACGCTCATCAACCGCTTGGATACGGGGAGATGGGACGACGTCGATGCCACCGACCTGAACAGTGCCGCGGCAGCTCAGGGACCTTTGTTCAACGTCTTCATCATTTTAGACGCAAGCGGCAACATCGTTTCCCTCGCTCCTACTCTGCCGGCATATATCGAATTTGAACCAAGCCCGTACCTTCGACCCTTTGACGCACTCAAGGCAGATTGTGATCGCGGATTCCCGTGCGGCAATCCATTTTTGCAGTTTAACCAGCACTAGACGATCGGCGGTTTTGGCGTATCTTCGCGCCTTCGAGAAGAATGGGTGCTCCCGGGAAATAGCGTTAGTTTCTAACATATGATATAAACATTCGCCCCGCGTCATTTGCGGCGGGCCAATCTGGAAATCGCACAAGAGGTACGGGATGCAGATCATTCCCCAAAAACCGAAGGAGCCGGATTCATGGATCTAAACTTAACCGCCGAGGAGTCGGCGCTTCGCGACGAGCTCCGCGCGTGGCTTGCTTCCAACCTCCCGAAGGACTGGGACGAGTGGCGTGAAAAGCCCATGGAAGAGTCCTTCCCATATCTGCGCGCCTGGCAAAAGAGGCTTCAGGAAGGCCGCTGGGCCGCGGTTTCCTGGCCCAAGGAATATGGCGGCCGCAGCGCTACGCTGATGCAGCAAGCCCTTTTCTGGGAGGAGATGGCACGCGTCGAAGCGCCGCCCATGGCCAATTCGCTTGGCTTGGGTCTCATCGGCCCCACCATCATTGCTTACGGTACCGAAGCTCAGAAAAAGCGCTACATCCCCAAAATTCTGAGCGCAGAAGAGATCTGGTGCCAAGGCTTCTCCGAGCCTAACGCCGGTTCCGATCTCGCAGGTCTGCAAACCGAAGCGCTCCTCGAGCGCGATCATTACATTGTGAATGGCCAAAAAGTCTGGACCAGTTACGGCTGGGTGGGCGACTGGTGCGAACTCGTCGTTCGCACCGATGCCGCCGCAGCGAAACACAAAGGGCTCACCGTTCTTCTCGTGGATATGAAATCGCCTGGCGTCGAAGTTCGACCTTTGCGCCAAATGACCGGGGAATCCGAGTTCAACGAGCTGTTCTTCCGCGATGTTCGCGTGCCCGTTGAAAATGTCCTCGGCAAAGTAAACGACGGCTGGAATGTGGCGGTGAGCACCCTGATGTACGAACGCGGTTCCTACGGCGCACGCCTGCATCTCATCTTCAAGCGCTATTTCACGCGCCTCATCGAGCTCGCGCGCACCATCCAACGCAACGGCCGCCCTGCATCCGAAGATCCCATCATTCGCCAGAAGCTCGCGCAATGCAGCGCGGAAATCGAAATCATGCGCTTCAACCAGATGCGCGCCTTCAGCCGCATTACGGCCACTGGTGTCCCGGGCCCCGAAGGCTCGATCCAGAAAATTTTTTGGAGCGAGCTTAACCAACGCCTGCAGCAAATCGCTCAGGAAATCCTCGGTTCCTACGGTCAGCTCACGGCAGGCGATTCGCACGCCATCGACAAAGGGCAGTGGTCCTACGCCTACCTGCGCACCCGCGGAAACACCATCGAAGCAGGCACCTCCGAGGTGCAACGCAACATCATCGGGCATTTCGTCCTTGGTCTGCCCAGAAGCTATTAACCAGAATCCACGAAACCAGAAATTAGGAAAGGGATGCGCGATGCAATTCGGTTTGAGTGAGAGCCAGGAATTTCTGAAAGACAGTGCCCGCAAATTTTTTGCCGGTGAGTGCCCCAGCGCGGAAATGCGGCGCCTGATGGAAACGGATACCGCCTACGACGCCGCGCTTTGGTCGAAGCTCACCGACCAGGGCTACACGGGCATCATTTTTCCGGAAGAGTATGGCGGAGTCGGTCTCGGCAAAGTCGAGCTGATGTTGCTGATGGAAGAGTCCGGCCGCGCGCTTTTGCCTGGCCCATTTTTCTCGACCGTCGTCCTTACAGGATCCGTATTGGACGCTGTCGCTGCGCCTGCACACAAGAACCAGTATCTCGCGCCGATATGTCGAGGCGAAGTTCGCGCCACCGTCGCCGTTCTCGAAGCAAGCGCAAGCTGGAACCTCGGCGATGTCGAATTGACCGCGACCAATGGAAAACTGACCGGCGAGAAATTCTTCGTTTCGGATGCTGCCATCGCCGACTTCCTCATCGTCGTGGCGCGCGACGGAATCTTCGTTGTCCACTCCAAAGCTCGCGGCCTGAAAATATCTCCCATGTTGGGAATAGACCTTACTCGAAAACTCTATGTCGTTGAATTCAGCGACACTCCAGCGGAAAAAATAGGCTCTAACTCGAATCTCGCGCGGGCTTTCGATGTCGCCACCGCGGCGCTCGCTGCGGAACTCGTTGGCGGGATGCAACGGACGCTCGACATCACCGTCGAATACGCGAAGACTCGAAAACAGTTCGGCAAACCCATCGGCATGTTTCAAGCCGTGCAGCACCAGTGCGCGGACATGTATCTCGAAACCGAGAGCTCCCGCTCTGCCGTGTATTACGCCGGCTGGGCGCTGGAAGAAAATTCGCCCGACGCAGCGGCCGCCGTTTCCATCGCTAAAATGTACGCGAGCGATGCCGCGCGCACCGTCGGCAACCGTGGCATCCAGATTCACGGCGGCATGGGTTTCACCTGGGAAAACGATGTTCACCTCTACTACCGCCGCGCGAAAGCCTCAGAAACCGCATTCGGCGATGCCACTTTTCATCGCGAGCGCATCGCTTCGATGGTAATCGATTCCGCCAGCACCTCCGCGAGAAGTGCGTAAAATTATATTCACTCGAGAGCACCCTTGACCGCTAGTGCCTGTCACAACAGGAGGCCTAATGCCGTTCGTTGAAAATGAAGGGGCCAGAATATATTGGGATGAACAAGGCTCCGGCGAACCTTCTTGCTCATCATGGGCCTCAGCTATCCCTCGTACATGTGGCATCGCAGCCGCCCGGATCTCGCGAAACGATTCCGTACCATCGCTCTCGATAATCGCGGTGTGGGCCAAAGCGATGCGCCGCCAGGTGTCTATCCCATGGCGCTGATGGCGGGCGACGCGGCGGCCGTGCTAGATGCCGCGGGCACCGAGAGCGCACACGTGTTCGGCGTCTCCATGGGAGGGATGATTGCCCAGGAATTTGCGCTGCAATATCCGCATCGCGTGCGCTCGCTGATTCTGGGTTGTACTGCCGCCGGTGGTCCCCATGCCGTACAGGCCGAACCGGAAGCCCTGCAAGCTCTTTTGCGCCGCGACGTCACTCCCGAAGAATCCAAGGAAGCCATCATCCCTTTCATTTATGACGCCGCTACGCCGCGCGAGCGCATCGATGAAGACATGGCCATCCGCATGAAGTGGTATCCGACCGCGCAAGGGTATATGGGTCAACTTCAGGGCATCTTCGGCTGGGAGGCCCACAGCCGCATTGTGCAAATCAAGGCTCCCACGCTGGTCATTCACGGCGAAACCGACCGGCTCGTTCCAGCTGCCAATTCTCGTTTGATCGCCGAGAAAATTCCAGGCGCGAAGCTCGTGCTAATCCCTAATGCCAGCCACATTTTCGAGACTGACCAGCCCGACGTGGCGCATCACGCAATCTTGGAATTTCTAGCCGCACAGCAGGCTCGCGCGCAAACGCACAGCTAATGAAGCGCGATGCCCTACCGCACCGAAACATACAAATCCACTACGGAATCCGCCGGATTTTTAGCCCGTTGATCGTAAACCTCGAAGTCCGCCTTGTAAGTTCGGTCTCCACCCAACGCGCTCTTCGGCGTCGCCCAAACTCTTTGCCACATTTCTACGACGACTTTTTGCACGGGGCCTTTCTCTGAAGTGAACACCGCGTATCGTCCCGCAGGCACATTCTTCACGACCATGCCCGCTGGCACGCTCTCCACTTTCGTCACGCGCGCCCCCAGCACGTAGGTGTACTCCCCATCCTTGTCGCTTGCATATTCCGTGTACAACGCCACAATATTCCCGTCCGCTTTATTCGGAATTGCCGCTAGTACTCCTTCTTTGAATAAACGTTCCCACTGCTTGCCGATTGGGCGCTCCGGCGTCATTTGCTCCGCATTACTCGTCCGCACGGCGATGCCAACCACCGTAAATTCGTCCTGCTGCACAGCCCGCGGGTTCATGTCTGACCCTTTCTGCGCTTCAGAGGACGCAGCCATCGAACACATGACGACTGCTGCAGCAATCACCGCCCACCACATCGCGCACCAAGGTGTTCTTCGAATCATCAAATCCTCCACTCGCACCGGCGACGTTTCATTTCACAGCTTGTCGCAATCGTTGCAAGTATGACCCTGTTGTGGCTCCGCATTCTATTCGTTTCTCGCCGGAAATTCGATGCGTTCCATCGGACACTGCCCGCAAGCGCCCTCCTAACACAGATAGGACTATGATGAAGGTGTGCGGTTCTTAAGAACCGCACGAGGGTACAAACATGCGAGCAATAAATCTCTTCTTCACAAGCTTGCTCCTCATCAGCTCCATCCTCGCGCAAGACAAGCCCGCCGGCGCCCAGGCTGACATGAGCCACATGCAGCACGGCGGCTTTATGCAAGGTGGCATGCACCACACAATGGCCAAAGGCGTGAAGCTCGAGCAAAAAATCGACGGCCACAGCATCGTCGTGCGCATCGGCCCGATGAATCTGCCCGCAAACACAAGTCACATGAAAATGCCGCAGCCTCCCGACCTCGAATGGCAAATTCCCATTGACGGCTGGCTCCTTGCCTACTCTCCAAAGCTCGTCGACGCCAACGGCAACGTCGTGCCCGGCCGCGTTCTTCATCACACCGCTTTCTGGAACGAAAACCGCGCTGATTTTCTCTGTCCGAACAAAGAGGAACACATTTTCGGCGCCGGCGGTGAACTCACCAACTGGGCCGAAGTTCCCGGCTACGGCTATCGCGTGCAAATGGGGGACAAAATTCGTATCGAGACCATGGTCCACAATCCCACCGACAACTTATACGAAAACGTCTATCTCGAAGTTACAATCCCCTATCAACAAGTCGCTGACAGCCCGCGGCTAAAAAGCGTCTACCCCACCTGGATGGACGTGAAATCCTGCGGAAACTCCGGATACGATTTGCCCGCGGGCAATAGCGAACAAACCGGCACGGTCACTGTGAAATACGCCGGCGTTTTGCTCGGCGTCGGCGGCCACATGCACGACTACGCGAAACAGCTCACGCTCGAAGACGTCACGCGCAAAGAAACCGTCGCGACCCTCGACGCCAAAGTCGACGACCACGGCGAACTTCTTAGCATGCCCACTGTCCTCTTCCTCGATCGTGGCGGCTACAAATTCGACGCAGGTGATCTCCTGAAAATTTCCGCCACCTACGACAATCCGGCCGGAAAAGTCCTGCGTGACGGCGCCATGGGCATCGTCGTCGGCTATTTCGTGCCTGCCAACGACTCCGCTATGGCCGCCCTGCGCCGAAAGCCAGCCGCCGCCCATCACATGGCAGGTATGTCCCACGATCAGTAAGAGGGTCCAATAAAGCTCGTTCGCTTATGCGCGAGCTTCCCCTTGTCCATCGCCAGCGAAGGCGAACTTTCTTCGAACTGCGCCTAAGACGTCCTCCTTGCAGCGCAGTCTAATCGTGGGAGCTGCGCCTCAACGGCCTCATGACACTCAACTCCATGTACAATGCCGTCGGCTCGCAACTGCTAACACAGTACTCCGGGAGCAATCGATGGAAACTGACGAACTAGCCGCTCCGATTCCAGGATCGGAGTCAACCGGCACACAAACGCAGCCCGGCAGCAAATCTCGTTGGCGAAGGCTGCGCGATTGGGGCGCTCGGCAATGGGCATTGATCCGTCCCGGCCGCGAAGCGCGCCGCGGGGCAGTCTGGGGAACGCTAGCTGCAGCCGCTATTTGCGTAATTATCGGCGGGCTCTACATTCAGACGGGCTTTGGCTACGTTTTCGATTTTACGTTTTGCATCCTCTTCGCCGCTATCTTAATTCCGTTGGTCGCTCTCCTCGTCATGCTGCTCCTCAGCATTTTCCGAAAATTGCCCCGCTATGCCTCAGGAGTCATCGTCGGCTCGTGCATGGTCGTCATGATGTTATGGGGCCCACCGCAATTGGGCGTTTTCATGGCGATTCTGATGGGCCTCGCTGCCGGAGTTCTCGGCGCCACAATTGGCACCTTTTTCTGGGGCAATTTCGGCCGGGCTGCGCTGAGCAAGAAGATTGTCGTCGCATCGCTCTTCGTGCTCGCTCTTGCCGGCAACATCTATTTCGTCTGGCTCTTCGCTCACGCGGGCTCAATGGAAAAGCTCATCTCCTGGAAGCCTCCGGCCGATTCCATGCCCGCGAAACTGACGGCGCCGGATCCTTCGTCGACGGGGCCGTTCCGCGTCTTGCAACTTTTCTACGGCGTGGGCAACGACATCCGCCGCCCCGAATATGGATCCAGCGTCGCGATCAAAACGCGGACGGTGGACTCCACTGACTTCTTCAAGGATTTCGATGGATGGAAGCGCTGGTCGCGCAAGAAATATTGGGGCTTCGATGTGGATAAACTTCCGCTGAACGCGCGCGTCTGGTATCCGGAAGGGCCCGGCCCTTTTCCTCTCACTCTCATCGTCCATGGAAATCACAACATGGCGAATTTTTCCGATCCGGGTTACGCCTACCTCGGTGAATTGCTTGCCAGTCGGGGCATCATCCTCGCCTCGATCGATGAAAATTTTCTAAATAGCGGACTATTTCATGACCCGGATAAGCAACAAGCCGTTCGTGGCTGGATGTTGCTGGAGCACCTGAAGCTCTGGAAGGAATGGAACGGGGCAGAAGGCAACCCGTTCCATGACAAGGTCGATATGTCGCGCATCGCGTTGATGGGCCATTCGCGCGGCGGGGAAGCTGCGGCCACCGCCGCGGCTTTCAATCGCATGAAGTACGCACCTGAAGACGCCAACATCAGATTTGATTACGGCTTCTCGATCAAGGCTGTTGTCGCGATCGCGCCCGCTGACGGCCAATACAAACCCGCCGGACAGCCTCGTTGGATTGAAGATGTGAGCTATTTAACTCTGCAAGGCGCTCATGACATGGACGTTGCCTCGTTCGACGGCAGCCGACAGTGGGATCACGTCCGCTACACGCAGCCCGGCCCCTGGTTCAAGGCCGAGATTTACGCTTACCGCGCGAATCACGGCCAGTTCAACACCGTCTGGGGCAACGATGATGCCGGCAAGCCGCTCGGCTGGCTGCTCAATCTCAAACCCCTGATGCCCGGCGAGGAACAGCGCCGCATTTCGAAAACGTATATCTCCGCATTCCTCGAAGCCACGCTCAAGGATCATCGTGAATATGTTCCGCTGTTTGAAGACTGGCGCGTCGCTCGCGCCTGGCTGCCAGACACGTTGTACTTCAATCGATATCAAGACGCCTCCTACGTTCCTCTCGCAGCGTTCGACGAGGACGCCGATCTCACTACAACCACGGCTCCTGGCGGCCACATCGAAGGCGAAAACCTGTCCGTCTGGAACGAGGGCAAAATTCCGTTTCGCGATGGCGATCGTGGCTATAACGGGGTGTTTCTAGGTTGGAACCGCGCCAAGGATGCTCCTGCTGCGACCTATACGGTCACATTGCCCGCAGGCGCCGCCGCGAATTGGCATCTCGGTCCAGAATCGACCCTCGAACTTTCTATAGCTCCCTTGGACGAAGACGTATCACTACCAGGAAAGAAAAAGGACGACGACAAAGACAAGAAAAAAGCCGAGGAAAGGAAAAAGGAAGAGGACAAATCCAAAAAGAAAGAGCGCGAATCGCCTGATTTCACGATCGAGCTCGTAACTACCGACGGCGCGACGGCCAGTGCTCCCGTAAGCCGGTTCATCTCCATCCCGCCTCCTTTCAAGGAGAAGTTCACGAAGCTCGGAGTGCTGGACGATGTGGGATACAACCAGGATTGGGAAGCGGTCTTCCAGTCCGTGCGCGTTCCGCTCTCCGATTTTCAATCTGCGGACAGTTCCAAACGATTCGACCCTGCCAAACTCACCATCGTGCGGCTGAAGTTCGATCGCACCCCGATTTATAAAATCTGTATCAGCGGAATTGGTTTCGGCAAGCAATGATGTAAGCTGTGCTCTCTTTGGAGGCTGCTTATGCATGTTTTGCGTGCGCGTATCGTTTGGATTTTATCTTTCGTCATTTTCGTGTTCCTCGCCGCGGGCGCTGACGCACATGTCACGCGCGTCGAGATCATTTCTCGCACAGACGTTCAGGATGGACGCGCCTTCGGGTTGGCCGGAGCCTACGAGAAAATCGTCGGCCGCGTCTATTTCGCAGTCAATCCGGACAACCTCCATAACAAGCTGATAGTCGATCTCGATAAAGCACCTCGAAACGCGCAAGGCGAAGTTGAGTTTTCCGCCGACCTCTATCTCCTGAAACCTAAGGACATGAACAAAGGAAACAACGCCGTTCTGTTCGAGGTATCGAACCGCGGGGGCAAAGGAATTCTGCGCCTCGTCAATGGCGTAACTTCCTCTGAGCCTAGCGCGGAATTCGGAGATGGATTTCTGATGCGCGAAGGCTACACCGTTGCCTGGGTTGGGTGGGAATTTGATGTCGCCGATCACGGCGACAATCTCAAGCTCTATGCTCCTGTCGCTCATGATGCTGGAGGAGAAATTCGCGGTCTGGTGCGTTCGGATTTCACGCCCGCGCAAAAAGTGGAAGACATGCCGCTCGGCCACTTCCTTCTCGGATCAGTGGGCGGCAAAAGCTATCCGGTCGACGATCCCGCAAGCCCAAAGAATGTTTTGACCTTGCGCGACGCGCCCGATGGCCCGCGGCAAACGATTCCTCGCGGCCAGTGGGGTTTTACCCACACCGTGGACGGCAAACTTGCCGCCGATCCTCACTTCATTCACTTGGATGGAGGATTCCAGGCCGGGAAAATTTATGAAGTCGTTTACGAAGCAAAAGATCCCGTCGTCGCTGGTCTCGGCCTCGCGGCTGTTCGCGATTTTCTTTCGTATCTGAAATACGATCCGCAATCCACCGCACCCGTAAAGCGCGTTTACGCTGTCGGAATTTCGCAGAGCGGGCGCTTTCTCCGCCATTTTCTTTATCAGGACTTCAACGCCGACGAACAAGGGCGCCAAGTCATGGACGGCGTTATCGCTCACGTCGCGGGCGCGGGCAGAGGCAGCTTCAATCATCGTTTTGCGCAGCCTTCGCGCGACGCTCAGCCACTCTCTAGCATCTTTTTTCCCACGGATCTTTTCCCCTTTACCGATCTACCGGAAACCGATCCTGAAAGCGGCGCAACCTTTGGCTTCCTCGACGCTCCCACCAAATCCAAAACCGCCCCGAAAATATTTCTCACCAATACTTCTTACGAATATTGGGGCCGCGCCGCCTCCTTGATTCACATTTCGCCCGACGGTTCGAGCGACGCGAAGATCGGAGAAAATACTCGCGTCTATTTCCTGGCTGGCCTGCAACATTTTTCAGCACCGTTTCCTCCACAAAAAAGCAATCCTGGCTCGCCCGATTCCAACGCGCAGCAGCGCTACAATCCCAATCCCATTCAGTGGTACTGGCGCGCGCTGATTACGGACATGGACCAGTGGGTGAAAGACGGCACGCCGCCGCCTGCGAGCACGTATCCGAAAATTGCGGACGCCAAGCTCGTGCCACTGAGCAAATGGAGTTTCCCAAACATTCCGGGTGTCAACAAGCCGCATGAACTGAACTTGGCATACCGCCTGGACTTTGGGCCGCAATGGAAAGACGGCATCGTAAGTCTGGAGCCTCCCAGGGTTGGCAAGCCATTCCCGGGTTTGGTTCCGCAATCGGACGCCGATGGCAACGATCTTGGCGGCGTGAACTTGCCGGAATTGCAAGTTCCGTTGGCCACGTATACTGGTTGGAATCTGCGCGATCCGAGTATCGGCGCTGGCGACTTGCGGCTGAGCTTCTACGGCTCCTTCATTCCCTTCGCGAGAACCGCTGCGGAACGCGAGAAATCCGGCGATCCGCGGCTCTCGATCGCCGAGCGATATGCTTCGCGCGAGCAATATTTGGGCAAATTCGCAGAAGCGGCCATGAAGTTGATTCACGAACGGTTTTTGTTGCGTGAAGATTTGCCGGCCATGCTCGAACGCGGCGAACGCGAGTGGGACGAAGTTGCAGGGCAGAAATAAGCCGGGTAGCTGATCAGGCCAGCTGGAAGACAAAATGGAGGAGAGATGAATCGGAATCGCCGGGATATTTTGAAAGGCGGAAGTCTTGCGCTGCTGGGTGGCGGTTTATTTCGCCGCATGGACAAGATTGATGGAATGCAAACGCAAGGAGCGGGCGGTTCTCTTGCAGAAATTGTGAAGAGCCGCAGCTCTGGTACGAGCGAGAAGTTGCTGCTTGGCCCAACCCCCGGCGAAGAAGGGCCGCCGAAACCGGCGAAAATTGACCGGCTGCCGCTGGATTGGAATAAGCAAACCGTTGCGCGATTCAAGGAGCAACTGGCGCAAAAAGACATCCACGCGTTTGTGGCTCGCGACCAGCTCAACATTATTTATCTGACGGGCTACTGGCACACGCACACTGAGCGGCCGCAGTGTGTCTTCATGAATAAAGACGATGCCGATCCCTGGTATTTGTACCCCGCGTTGGACCGCGACCTGGTGAAGGGTTGGTGGTTTGGGGGCGGCTGGGAATATTTCGACACGAAGCACGCCGAAGGAGGATTTCCGGAGCAAGGGAAAGTCGTCCAGGGAAAGACCGTCGATTTGTTCCAGATGCTCCTCGAAGGAATGAAGGCGAAAGGCATTCAGGGAAATAAAATTGGCATTGACGGCAAGCTCTATGCGGACGAGTTGGCGACGGCCAAGAAAGTTCTGCCTAAGGTGAAATGGGTGGACGTCAGCGACACGCTCCTGACTATGCGCGAAGTAAAAACGCCGGAGGAGCTTGCGCTGACGCGGCGAGCGTATACCTATTTTGACCGCGCACACGCTTATGCGCGGGACTACATTTTGACCTACGGAACGGACGTGACCGATTATGAAGTGGGCATAGCGAGCACATTTTGGATTAACAATGTGCTGCTTTCGGATTTGGATCTCGCGGGTGGCTTGCCGCACCATGGCGTGTCGGCGACGGTCGAGATCGACTGCCGCGTGGGCCGTCTCTGCGCCTATCCGCATCCGAACCAGCCGCGGTTTAACCGTATCCAGCGGAACATGCCTTTGCAGGTCGACGGCGATGCCTACATCGGCGGACACGGCGGAGAGAACTACCGCATGTACATCCTCGCGGACAACGCGGGACAGTTTGATGAGCACATGCGGAAACTTTGGGAAGTGAGCCAGCACACATGCGACATGCAGGTGGAATTGCAGAAGGAAGGCGCGACGTGCTCGAGCGTCGCGTATGAGATTCATAAATACCAGGTGGCGCAGGGAGTGCAGGATTTCATTTATCACCGTCCAGCGCACGGAGAAGGCTCGGAAGGACACCAGCCGCCCTATCTTTCGCTCGGCGACTACACAGTCCTGAAGAAAAACATGTGCTTTTCCGAAGAGCCGGGGCTCTACGATCCAAAAGCAGGAGTCGGATTCAACTGGAGCGATCACGTGGTCACCGGCGTAAAGTCTGGCTACCGTATGAGCCGCGTGCCGTACTCGAAGGAGTGGAGTTGGGTGAAGATCTGAAGTGATGAGATTTTTCCGACGTTAACGCTGTAATTCCATTTGGGCTGTATCACGGTTGTAACTGAGAGCGCGGCTTGCGTGTCGGGCCAACGAACGGCGTAGTTCCGCTAAGTCTCGGCCATCCCGGGGGTCAAATCTACAAAATCGAAGTCGGCAAGCTCAGGCCGCTGCCTATTCGCGGTGGACGGTGCTGGCGCGCGCGATAAGGGATAGACTCGACGTGCGACGGGCTGGACTTGTTGAGAGGGAATGTGGTTGAGCCAAAGGCAGAGTACGAGAAGCGGTTGGAAAAATACCTGAAGGTCATTGATGAGAAGGATCGCGTCCACCTGCTGGTGGGCTACGCAAAGTTGGCGGTGATGGCAGTGGGATTTTTGCTTCTTTGGAGCCTTTTTGCGAAGCATGTGCTGACTGCCTATTGGTTGACCGCGCCCGTCGTTGCTTATGGGCTGTTGACGATTTTGCATGGGCGCGTGCTGCGCGCGAAGAACCGGGCTAACACAGCGGCGGAGTTTTATCGCAAGGGGATTGCGCGCATCGAGGACCGCTGGGCCGGGAGCGGACAAACGGGAGAACGCTTTCGCGATGCGAATCATGTGTACGCAGAAGATTTGGATCTTTTTGGGCACGGATGCCTCTTTGAATTGCTTTCGACGGCGCGCTTGCCGATGGGGGAGAACCGGCTGGCGAGTTGGCTATGCGAGGGCTCGGAGAGAGGAGCGATTCTGGAGCGGCAGAAATTGATTGAGGAATTGTGCGAGAAGCTGGATTTGCGCGAGGGCTTGGCGGTGACCGGGGAGGATCTAAGGGCGCGGTTGAATCCGGAATCGATGATGGAGTGGGCGGAAGGAACATCGATTCTGCCGCGCGGAGCCTGGCGCGTGGCAATGGCTTTGCTGGCACTCGGCGCGGCTGCGGGAATCATCTATTGGTTTGAGACTGGAACGCTCTGGCCACTTTTGAGTGTGATGGCCGTGGAGGCTGTGGTCCTCGCATGGCTGCGGCGCAGAGCACATGCCGTGATTGAGGGAGTGAATTGCAACGCGGAAGGGTTACTGCTCTTTTCCGAGATTCTGGAACGGCTGGAGCGACAGCCGTTTGTGTCGCCGCGTCTGCAAGGGTTTGCGGCGGAACTGAAGCAGGGGAATGAGCCAGCTTCGCTAGCAATCCGAAAATTTTCGCGCATCGTTAATTGGATTGACGCCAGCGACAGCGCGATTGCGAAAATGTCCGAGCTGCCGTTTCTCTATAGCGTGCAGGTTGGGATGGCGGCGGAGTCGTGGCGGAGGCGCTGGGGCGCCAAGATCCGGCGATGGGCGGAGTTGACGGGAGAAATGGAGGCCCTGCTTTCGCTCGCTGGGTATTCCTACGAGCATCCTGCTGATCCGTTTCCTGAATTTATTGACACGGAAGCGGGACTAGGATTTTTTGACGGCGAAGAGTTGGGGCATCCGCTGATTGCAGCCGAGAAGTGTGTGCGAAACAGCGTGCGGCTGGACGCGCAGACGCGCGTGGTGCTGGTGAGCGGGTCGAACATGTCCGGGAAGAGCACATTTTTGCGCGTGGTGGGAATCAACACGGTACTGGCGATGGCAGGCGCGCCCATTCGGGGCAGACGGCTGCGGTTGACGCCATTGAGGATTGGAACGCGAATTCGCAGCACGGATTCGCTGCAAGAGGGGCGGTCGAGCTTTTATACGGAGATTTTGCATATACGGAAAGTATTTGATGCCGCGAATGGAGCGGTGCCAATGGTCTTTTTGTTCGATGAGTTGCTGGAAGGCACGAACTCAAAAGACCGGCGGATTGGAGCGGAGGGATTGATCCGGGGGCTGCTGAAGCGGCGGGCGATCGGGATTGTGACAACGCATGATCTGGCGTTGACGGAAATTGCGTCGGCGGTGGGGAATGTTCTGCGGAATATGCATTTCGAGGATCAGGTGGTGGACGAGAAGATGCGGTTTGATTACAAGTTGCGCGAGGGAGTGGTGGAGAAGAGTAATGCGCTGGAATTGATGCGGTTGATTGGGTTGGAGACTTAGGCGACGCTGGTACTCATTCGGCGCGCGGACCAAAGATTCAAAAGCAGGTCCTTCGCTCCGCTCGGGATGGCATCTAAGAAGCTCGGGATGACAACTAAGAAAATTATCTTGTTAAGCGGCAGCGATGCGGCGGATTAAATCTTCCTGCTCGGTTTTGCTCTCGGCGCCGATGGTGAAGGCGTCGAGGAGATTCAGACCCAGCGCGAAATTCAGCGCTTCATCCTGACGGTCGCGCAGAGCTCCCTGACCTAGAATCTTCATGCCGATGATGCCCTTCCCCTTGGCGCGCATTTCCTTGATGACGCTGACGACGGCGTCAGGATCGGAATCCATGAACGTGCCGATGGGATTGATGCGCACCAGATGGACTTCGACCCAAGGAGAATTGGTGGCGGCGCGGAGAGCTTCGATGGAATGGCACGAACAGCCGTGGGCACGGATGATGCCCTTTTCCTTGGCCTCGGAGAGGACGTCCATGACGCCTTTGTAACGCTCGGTCCAGTCAGGCTCTGTCAGGCAGTGCATGAGACAGATGTCGAGGTGATCGGTGCCGAGTTCGCGGCGGAATCGATCGAGATCGGCACGAGCAGATGCGGCGTCGCGTGCCCAAGTTTTTGTGAGAACGGTGACTTTGTCGCGCGGAACATGCTTGAGGGCTTCGGCGACGTGCGGATGGCTGCCGTAGCTATCGGCGGAATCGAAGAAGCGGAGGCCGTGCTCGTAGCCATTCAAAAGAAGCTCGGAGAGGCCCTGGACGCCGAGAGCAGTCTGATGAGAATGATGGCCGGAGCCGACGGTGCCCGTGCCCATGGCGAGGCGACTGGTTTGGATACCGGTCTTCCCCAAAGTGATGTTGTCAGACGCGCTAAACTTGCGCGGAAGGGGCTTGAGGCTTAAAGCGCTGGTGCGCTGCGGGAATACAGAGGAATGCAACCAAGCTGCTCCCGCAGTGCAGGCAGAGCGAAGGAGAAATTCGCGGCGTTTCAAGGGGCCTCCTCAGAAACGTCCTTCTGGCGATGTTACACCTAATATGGACGGATGGATGCGGGCGTCGGTTATCAATTGTGACGATGTTATTTGAAAGGCGAGTCGCTAGTTAAGAGGCGAGTCGGAGGGCTTGAGTTCGCCTGGTGATGGCAGCCGCGCTTCCAGCGACAGATTCGAGCGAATGAGCGATTCGACTTGATTCCAGACTGCGGGATCGCACTCGATTTGAATGTGGGGCTTCATGAAAACGCGGTCCCACCAGGGATATTGGCCGCAACTGAGGGGTTTTGTTTTGTAGTCGGAACGGAAATTCCCAAGGATGCGCGTGCGAGCAGGATCGGCCGCGCGAATCTGAGCTTGGCCATGGAGCATGCCATCGAGCTGATAGAAATTGACAGCCTGGCCAACATTTGCGGGAATTACGGCGTCATTCTCGCCCCTCTTCGAGACGCTATCGACCTGGATAGTTAGAACTACCGGGATGCCTTCTTTTTCCAGCTGGCGGGCGAGTTCGACCGTTTCTGACGCGCCCCAGCTGTGGCCAAAAATAATAATGCGTGCGTTCTGCTTTTCTTCAAGTGAAAGCTTTCCATCGCCGTTGGCATCAAGGAGGCGAAGCACCGCCTGATGGGCATCCTTACCGCGGTGATTCTCAAATGTCTGGACAAAAACGCTCGAAGCAAATTCTTCGCGTAGCCGCTCGACCAGCTGAACTTCGGTATGCACGCGATCATCGTGGCGAACGTAGCCACCTACAAAACCGATGACAATGACCGGTGAAGAGGTAGTGGCAGCTGCAGGTATAGCCGGAGACTTTGAACTCGCCTCTCCAGAGACGAGGACCAAAGAAAAAATCAAGAACAAGACCCGGAACGACGGAAGCATGCGCTGCACCGCGACAGGGAACCTACATCAGTACAGATGAGATAGACAAGACTAAAGTTGCGCAAACTGGAAAGGAAGAAAATGGTACGGGGAGTTGGAAAAGAGTGGGAAAAATGCCTTAGTACTCACAGGACCCGCTCGAAGCCGGGGGTTTATTGAATCTGACTGAAAGAGATGGCGGTGGCGCGCGCGCTACTGCAAGGCAGATTATTGTTGGCCGCCGTGGAGGTTGCGCTATTGACCCGGGCCGCCTCCAAGAGGGCCCAATCGCTCTTGAATTCCGGCATGATTTCACGGCTATGCTTGGGGCTCTTTAGATAATGGTCGGCACGTGCAAGAGTCAGCGCATAGGCCCACTGGGAATCGCTGCCAGAAGCAAAAATATTGCTCGCGCTTAGGCCGATCCTCGAGGGCTTACCTCCTTGCGAGAGATCCAACCAAAGGCTCCCATTGGCGTCTACAGAGAGCGTGCCAGTCCGATCCAGGTATTTGTATAGACGGCCGAGAAACTCGTAGTTCGGAATGATTTCGCGGCTAATGGCGTCGTTCGTGAGGGATCCAAAAGCCTCGCGATATTGTTTCCATTCCTTCGCGGTACCCACGAGTTGCGCGCTTTCCTGATTAACCACGGCTTCAAGTTGTTCTTTACGTGTCACGTCATTCTCTGCCTTCGCCTCGCGGATTTCCTGCTTGATGTCCGCCGATTCGGCGTTGGGATGCTGCTCCAATTCATGCTCGGGGTTGAAGCGCCCCGTAAGCAGGTAGGTGGCGGCCATAAAGGGCAGTTCGTGGTCGGCAAAAAGAATCATGGGCACGAGAAGTTTTTTGGAGTGGTACAACTGCTCGGTTCCGTTGCGGCACTCGGTGCTGCGCTTGATGGTGCCGGGCAATTGCGCGAAATGCAACACACGAAGGTGCGCTTCCGGATGGCGTTCGGCAAAATGGGTAAAGGAACGGGCAATAGCTTTCGGAGTAATCAGGCCGAAGTCGTTCAAATAGTCGGCCCTGGCGGCGTGGGGATAGTAGGTGTTGATGACGCGACGGGAGAACGTAGCGCAATTCTTCGTAACGCCGTTAAAGTGGTTCTGATTGGGAAGAGAATTGAATTCCGCTATGAGCGCTCGGTCCTGCTCGACAGAGGTCTCCACAACGAAAATATAAATGCTGCGCTCAAGGGTGGCGCCGACCATTTCGCGCCACTCGGCTCTGCCGCTCGTGCGGCAAGTCGGGCCGTCACAATAGCCCACGAGAAATTTTGTGCGGTATCTTTCCTCGAGGGTGTGCTTGATTTTTTGCGAGCCGAAAAGCGGCCGATTTTGCGGATCTTCAACGCCGTATAAATAAATAGATAGGGGAACGATATTCCACTCGAACGGCTGGTCCTCGCCAAGAGTGGTGTAGTTGCTCATGACCGAGCCTTGCTCGTCAGGACGGCACAGACGGAGCTTGACGGGCGATTCCGCGCAGATCCGCGAGAAATAGACGGCGCTATGGCCGGACCCCGTAATTCTGGCGAGGCTGGTATCCAGGGACTCGTTTAGAAGGACGCCAACGTCCGCATAGGCGGGACAAGCGACCAAGCAGACGAAAAAGAGTACTAGGACCGTGCCTAGCCGGACAAAAATTATCCCCACCCCGTCAGCCAAGAGTCTGGCCGATGCGACGGAAGAGCGGATTGTGGTTAGCTTGGCCACCGTGATTGGTCTCCTTTCTGCCGAAGGCTCAAGCTACAAGTTTAGCCTACCGGGGAGGAATCAGTGGGTTGGTGTAGGGGCCGGGCTAATAGTGCTTTAGGCAAATAAGAGCCCGCACTAAAGGACAGGTGCTTTTTCCATAAACCATTGAAACAAAACGACCTATCGTAAGTTACGACGCCCAGCGTGCGGTGCAGGGTTACTTTAAAGTTTGCTGGCGCTGGCCCTGGCGGGGAACGATCCGCCGGCTAGCGCGGCACGAAAAGCCTTTGCAGTACCCTTAAGTACTAACCCAAATTGGGAGCGAATGTTTTGGCCTGGAATGGCTCTGGCGGAGAGAACTTTAGGAGGTTTTGGGCGTGGGATGAAGGGCTGTTAAGAACCGGTCCTCCCAGCAAACCAAGACCGCTAGGAGCCGGGCATTTCTACTTTGCGCCGTCCGGGCACTGTCGTTTTGCAGCGCGGACGAAAGGCATGCTTTGCTGGAGATAGGTGGTCTGTTAGAATGAAAGGCTCAGTATTGCAACTTCTAGAGCAAATTTCCGGCTGCTATAGTCAGCCTAAGTAGGAAAAACAATGGCACTGAAGTGTGAACTTTGCGGCAAAGGGCCGCACTTTGGCAACGTGATCAGTCACGCGAATAATACAAGGCGTAGACGGTGGAATCCGAACCTGAAACGCGTACACGCGTTGGTGGACGGCGCGAGAAAGCATGTTCGAGTTTGCACGGCCTGCATCCGCGCGGGCCGCGTCAAGAAAGCGGCCTGAACATCACACCTTGAACCCCTCGCAAGCCAAAATTAGCGTGGCTGTGCGCTCGCACATCCCCAGGAAAGGGATGGCGCGCACGGCGATGCTTTTGCCCGTCGCGGCTATTGCGCTAGCCATGGGCACGGGCTGCAAACAGAAGTCCCAGCCATCGCCGGATGTGTGGGCGGTGGTGAATGGGCAAGAGATCAAACGCGATGACGTGGATAAATACTACCGGACGCGGGTGAATCCGGAGGGGCAAGAGCCTTCACAGGAAGAGGCGCTGTCGCTGAAGCTGAATGTTCTGGATGAGCTAATCAACAACGAGATTCTGCTGGAGCGGGCAAAGAAGCTGAACCTGGAAGCAAGCGACGGTGAAGTCGAAGACAAATTCACCGAGATGAAGAGCCCCTATACCGAAGACGAGTTCCAGAGACAGTTGAAGGATCGCGGCGTCTCGGTGGATGATTTGAAGCGCGACCTGCGGAGGCAGCTCTCCATCACGAAACTGCTGAACCGCGAAGTGGTGGCGAAAATATCGATCACCGACCAAGACGTCACCGACACGTATAACGCGAATAAGGGTCAATTCAACGTCGTGGAGCCTCGCTACCGGATATCCGAGATCGTTGTGACGCCGCGCAAGGAACCGCAGATTCGCAACCTCAAGAATGACGACGCGACGAACGAGGTTGAAGCAGAGCGCAAAGTAAAAATGCTTGAGGACAAGCTAAACAGCGGCGCAGACTTCGCACAACTGGCGATGGACTATTCCGAGGACATGAACTCTTCGGCCATGGGTGGCGACCTGGGGTACGTGCCGGAATCGGCGCTGAACCAGTCTGATGCGACTCTAAAGAGGATTGTGATGGGAATGAAGCCGGGGCAGGTGAGCCCGCCGCTTCCGATTCAGTCCAAAGAAGGCCCGCGCATCGTCATTTTGAAGCTTATCTCGCGCGAGTCGCCCGGGCAACGGAACATTAATGACCCGCAAGTCCAGCAAACGATTCGCGATACCTTGCGCAACCATAAAGAACAGTTGCTGCGCGCCGCGTACCTGACAATTGCGCGGGATGACGCGCGTGTGACGAACTATCTCGCACAACAAGTGATCGAAGCTGCGGGCAAGTTGCCGGATGCCGCGAAGACGGATTTCCCCGCAAAGTCATCTGGGCATTAATTCTCTAACGAAAGAGCTACGCTGTATTTTTCCCGCGTCATCCGACCATCGTGCGGCGCAGCGCCTCGCGCTCCATTCCCTCCGGAGTTTCCCCCTTATTTACGTACGTATAGCCAAGCCCTACTGCCGCTCGCGGCATCCCCAACAAATTCGAAAGGTCGAGATGACGCGCTACCTCGACGACATAGGCGAGCCGAATCTTAAGGTAAAGACTGAGCAGTCCCAGTATTCCATGAGATTTTCTCAATAGACTGAAGACCTGCTCCTTTGCTTCCGGCTTTTGAAAAACGCGAGCGAGGACTTGGGCTGTTTCCTTCAGTTCTGGAAACTCGTCGCCATCTTCAAACGATTTTCGCGAGGAAGCATAACGCGTGGAGAGACTTCCGTTCTCATACAGAGCCAGCCAGAGAACATCATCGTCGGCGTTGCAACTCGCTAGAGCCGTGCAGGAGAGGCGCGTGGAGAGAGTTAAAGCGAGAGATTCGAGAATCCCCAGGTCAAATTCATCAGTCTGCTGATCATAGACGACGATCCAGCCTGCGGTCTCGGGCGTGCCGTAGGCGCGCCGGCCAAGTTCCTCTAGCACAGCGACAACGTCCGATTGCTGCGCGCCTTTCACCGAGACGTTGGTATACCAATTCCCCATGGCGGCTCAGGAAACGATGCAGAGCACTTCACCGGCGTTGACGGGCTGGCCCTCTTTGACGTGAAGCCGCTCGACGATGCCCCCCTTTGGCGAACGAATTTCGTTCTGCATTTTCATTGCTTCCACAACGAGCAACCCCTGACCAGCTTCGACTTTTTCTCCCGCTTGGACGAGAATGCGGACGACTTTGCCGGGCATGGGAGCGATAACTTGCTGCCGGCCTTCGGCTTCGAGTGCGCCATGACGCCGCCCGCGCCATGCGCGGGGATCGACAACCTCGGCGGTAAACTCCTGCAAGCCAGTCTGGAGCTTGAGCACGTCGTCCGGCGAATGAGTGATGCGGACTTCAAACGATTGACCCTCGAGAAGCAGGGAGAGCGTATTGGGGTCGATTTCGACGGCATCGGCATCGACATGTTGACCATCGAGCGAGACTTTCCAGCGGTCCGCGTCGCGTTCGAGCTCAACGCTGCGCAGCGTATTTCCGGATGGGCCAGTAAGATGGATTTCAAATTTCATGGCAGGCGATCCAATTGCTGGCGACGGCCTTCCTGCTTCCAACGGGAAGATTGCGAAGACTCCTGATTTGAAGAGGACGGACCAGATGGCTTGTCTAAGTGCTTTGCCTGCCAGAGGGCGGCTGCGATGGTTGCGGCATCAGCGGCGCGGTCCGAGTTTGCGCTTTCGTTAGTCGAAGACGTAACGGAAGGCGAACGCTGAAGCAATTCGTCGAGCCACTTGGTGTGGATTTCTCCGCGAAGAAAATCGGGCTCAGCGAGGATGCGGCGGAAAAGGCCGGCATTGGTCTTGATACCCGTGACGGTGTACTCCTCGAGAGCACGGCGGAGGCGAGCGATGGTTTCTTCGCGGCTGTTGCCCCAGGCGATCAACTTGCTCAGGAGAGGATCGTAGTCCATCGGAACGGTCCAGCCTTCGTAAACACCCTCATCGAGGCGGATGCCAGGGCCGCTCGGCGCATGTTGCGAGAGAATTATTCCCGGCGAAGGGAAAAAATTATTGTCCGGATCTTCGGCGTAGAGGCGCACCTCCATGGCGTGGCCGCGCGGCGTGATGGTCTCCCAGGCAAAGGGGAGGCGATGGCCGGCGGCGATGGCGATCTGCAGCTTGACCAAATCGAGCCCCGTGACTTGCTCCGTGACGGGATGCTCGACTTGAAGACGCGTGTTCACTTCTAGAAAATAAAAATTGAGATGGGCATCGACGAGGAACTCCACGGTGCCGGCGTTGACGTATCGACCAGCCCTCGCAAGACGGACGGCAGCATCGCCCATTTTCTTGCGCAGCTCCGGCGTAATGACGAGCGAAGGAGCTTCCTCAATCACTTTTTGGTGGCGCCGCTGGACCGAACATTCCCGTTCGCCGAGAGAGACGACGCGGCCGTGGGCATCAGCCAGGATTTGAATTTCTATGTGGCGCGGCTTTTCGAGATATTTTTCGACATAAAGGCGCGCATCTCCGAACGCATTTAGCGCTTCGGAAGAAGCATCCCGCCATGCAGGCGTAAACTCGGCGTCGCGCGTGACGACGCGCATGCCTTTGCCGCCGCCTCCGGCAACCGCCTTCAACAAAACGGGATAACCCATGTTTTGGGAGAGGGCCTGAGCGTCATCCGGATTCTCAATGGGATCGTTTGCGCCAGGAACGGTTGGCACATCGGAGCGCCGCGCGAGCTGGCGGCCTGCCGTTTTTGAGCCAAGGGCCTCCATGGCTTCCGCGCTTGGGCCGATAAAGGTGATTCCCGCCTCTGAACAAGCACGCGGCAGCGCTGCATTTTCCGCGAGGAAGCCGTAACCGGGATGAATGGCATCGCATCCGGAGCGGCGCGCGACCTCAATTATTTTGTCGATGCAAAGATAACTTTCGCGTGAGGGTGCTGGGCCAATGGGGTAGGCCTCGTCTGCGAGACGAACGTGAAGCGATTTGCGGTCAACTTCGCTGAAAACCGCCACGCAGCGAATGCCCAACTCGCGGCAGGCGCGCAGGATGCGCACGGCGATTTCGCCGCGATTAGCAATCAGGATTTTTCGAAACATGGACCTTTCGTGTTGCTCCGAAATTTTAGCACGAGGGATATCGCCGCCAACCACCTAGCACGCCCGCAGTGTCTAATCGCTTGAGTTGCAGTGAAGGCGGAGAAAGCTGACTACCTGAGGGTGACTTTCACCTCGAATTAAGCAAGGACCTGGGCCAGGATCAAAGAGGAATGTTGCCGTGTTTTTTACGAGGGTTGGTGTCGCGCTTGTTTTCCAGTGCGCGAAGAGCGTTGATGATGCGGGGGCGCGTTTGGGAAGGTTCGATGATGGCATCGATGTACCCCTTCTCGGCTGCGACGAACGGGTTCGCGAAGCGGTCACGAAACTCGGTGATTTTTTCCTGGCGCAGGCGTTCGCGGTCGGCCTCGGGAGCCTTGTCCAGTTCGCGTTTGTAGACAATGTTTACAGCACCTTCTGGGCCCATCACGGCGATTTCCGCGGAAGGCCAGGCGAAGTTGGCGTCGGTGCGGATGTGCTTGCTGGCCATAACGCAATACGCGCCGCCGTACGCCTTGCGCGTGATGACAGTGATTTTGGGAACCGTTGCCTCCGCGAAGGCGAAAAGCAATTTCGCGCCATGTTTAATGATGCCGCCAAACTCCTGCTGCGTGCCGGGCAGAAACCCGGGAACGTCTTCGAAGGTGATGAGCGGAATATTGAAGGCGTCGCAGAAGCGGACAAAGCGAGCGCCTTTGAGCGAGGCGTTGATATCAAGAACACCGGCAAGGAACGTAGGTTGATTAGCGACAATGCCGACAGGGCGGCCGTCGAGGCGCGCAAAACCTACAACAATATTTCTTGCGAAGTGCTCGTGGGCTTCGAATAAGTAGCCATCATCAACAATGGCGTGGATGGCGTCTTTGATGTCATAGGGCTTTTGAGGCTCGTCCGGAACAAGCGAGTTCAAGGATTCTTCGCGGCGGTCTGGTGAATCCGCGGACTGGCGTCGCGGAGGATCGTCAACATTGTTAGACGGTAGGAAACTCATCAGCTCGCGAATCATGGCGAGGCAATCGGCGTCGTCCGCGCAAACAAAGTGCGCCACGCCACTCTTTTCGTTGTGAGTCATGGCGCCGCCGAGCTCTTGCTTGCTGACTTCCTCGTGCGTGACGGTTTTGATGACGTCGGGCCCGGTGACGAACATGTAGGAAGTCTCGCGCGTCATAAAAATAAAATCGGTGATCGCGGGCGAGTAAACCGCGCCGCCCGCGCACGGCCCCATGATTGCGCTGATCTGTGGAATCACCCCGCTGGCGAGCGTGTTGCGCAAAAAAATATCCGCATAACCAGCAAGCGAAGCGACTCCTTCCTGGATGCGGGCGCCGCCAGAGTCGTTGAGGCCGATAACAGGAGCGCCGGCGCGCATGGCGAGGTCCATGATCTTGCAGATTTTCCGCGCGTTAGCCTCGGAGAGCGAACCGCCGAATACAGTGAAGTCCTGTGCGAAAACGTAGACGAGGCGGCCATCGATGCGCCCAAAACCGGTGACGAAACCATCGCCGGCAGGGCGCTGCTCCTGCATTCCAAAATCCACGCAGCCGTGACGGACGAATTTGTCGAGTTCTTCGAAGGTGCCTTCATCGAGTAGCAGATTTATTCGTTCGCGCGCCGCCAGCTTGCCGGCCTTGTGTTCGCGCTCGCGGCGTTCTGCGCCACCGCCAGCTTCTGCTTCCGCGGACTGGCGGCGAAGCTCCTCCATGCGTCCGTGGTGCTTCTCTTTTGCGCTCGCGGCGGCGTTTTTCTCAGGCAAGTTTTCCTCCGGGAGCAGCGGGCTCATTTTTAGAAAAGATGCGAACGGCCAGATGCGTGGCAAGCCAAACTGTGCCAAGAAGCAGGACAACGCCAAGAACCAGTTCCGCGCAGATCGCAACGGCTCTCTGGAAGGGTGACTCGCGAGACGTGACGTAATCCGTGGCTTGCACCAGAATGAACATCGCGCCAAGAGTCATGGCAACGATGAGAACGGTAGTCAAGATTGATGCAATAACCATCTTCATAAGATTGGCGCGGCGCACCGAAACCGCAGAAGGAAGGATAGCTCAATTGGGCAAAAAGCAGAATGCGCAGCGGGGCGGAAACGAGAGCTGGAAACATCAGTGTAAACGCTTATAAGCTTCTGGCAAGGACGTCGAAGTCCAGCGCGACCGCTTCGAAGCTCAGCGTAAACCAGACCAATCGTCGGCAACAAGTATCGAGTCGCTCGGATTCGAGGGATCATACTTCACGCTAGCAGGCTGGCCGGCAACGAGCCGTTCGAAACGAATCTGCCCTTCGAGTCCGGTAATATCCTGCGCCGTGTGATAAGTGACGCCAGAAATCGCGTAACTGTAGGTGACGAGGTGCCTGGGCCTCAAATCGACGATAGGACGGGCACGAGAACCGAAGAGTTTTCTTTGAGCTTCGTGCGGCTCGGGAGGATGTTCGGCGAGCTCGACGACTTGCCCTTCCGCGATGCGCCCGATCTGATTCAAGTGGAGGCGCCGCCTGCGCTCAACATCCTCGGGCTCTTCCGCCGGGTGAAAGAACGCGTAGGCGATCATCATGATCGCTGCAATGGCAGCACCGGCCATGGCGAGAACCACTTTCCAATCCGCGAACAGAGCTTTCAACTAAAAATCTCCATAGCTGCAATGAATTGTGGAGTGATGTGCGCCCGCGCAGCGGCACACCGAAGTTGAGGACACGCAAGAAATAGGCCGCCCTCCAGGATCGCCCCACAGTTGAGTATTTTACCGAAACAGCGGCTGGGTAGTGAAACTACCTGTGCGGGGCTTGCACTGGATTGCGCAACACGCCAACACCGCTCACGCTGACCTCGACGGTATCTCCGGCGACAAGGGGGCCGACGCCAGCGGGCGTGCCGGTGGCAATCAAATCGCCGGGGAAAAGAGTCATCACACGGGAGATCCAGCGGACAAGAAACGCGACCGGATATGCCATAAGCGAAGTGCTTCCGGATTGGCGTAGCGCACCATTGACATGCGTCTCCACCAAGACATCTGTCGGATTGAGCTGCGTCTCGATGTGCGGGCCAACGGGACAAAACGTATCAAAACCTTTGGCGCGTGTGAACTGCACGTCGCTCTTTTGCAGATCGCGCGCCGTGACGTCGTTGAGGCAACTGTAGCCGAGGAGATAGGAGAGCACGTCGTCGGAGTCTTTCAAATGCGCACAGCGCCGCCCAATGATAAGCGCAAGCTCACCTTCATGTTCCACGCGCTGGGATTGTGGCGTAAGAACGATTGCCTCGCCTGGACCAATAATCGCTGAAGGAGGCTTAAGAAAGATAAGCGGCTCCTTGGGCACTTCATTGCCAAGTTCTGCGGCGTGCGCCGCGTAATTGCGCCCGACGCAAACGATTTTTCCAGGATCGACAGGAGCCAACAATCGGACGACCGCAACCGGCCATGTGCGCGAACCGTGCGACCATGAACTCCACGGAGGTCCGGAAATGTCGCGGATGTGATCGCCCTCATGCACGCCATAAAACGCAGAGGGTGGCGGCTGAGCAGATGAACCAGTTGGAACGAACCGGCAGAATTTCATTCGGGATCAGCTCGGATGATGATTCGGATGAGATACGTGCGACGCGCGAGCGCGCCGGATGATAGTCCATATCCAAGAAAGAGAAACCACGAGCATGTAGAGCACAGCGCCGAGCATAAAGATCTGAACGGCGCTGAAGCGCTCCGCTAGGCCTCTGAAATCCATGCACAGAACGCGATAGGCCATGCTGAAAAGGCCCCATGCGACAAGGCTCGAAGCCAGCAAATTACCCGGCATCCGCCAAAACCGTAGAATCGGAATCAATGCGACTAGACCAAGAAGGACCACCGCAGCCAAATTGCGCGCGAGTGCAAACCGGTCAAGGGACGGGACATGATTCGCGACGATCACCCATCCGCTGAACACAATCGAGAGAATGATCCCGACGTAGACACCCGTGCGAACCGATGCATTTCGCAAAACGTGGAACGACTCGTACGCGGGCAAGTGTGCACGAACGGTCATCAAGCGATGCGCTCCCAAGATAGATGCGAAATAAAACCCGGGCCTACGGAGAAGGTTTCGCGACATCTACGGCGACGGCCGCGCTAGCTTCACTTTCATTGCCAGCACGGTCGACGGCAGTCACGGAGTACCAGTAGTGGTGGCCGGGCTCTACAGACGTATCACGATACGCCGGTGCAAGCAACAACTCGGGCGTGATAAGCACGCCGCGCGTGTCCTGTTGCTCACTTCGATAGACGCGGTAGCCGGCTAGGTCGGTTTCAAGATTTATGGACCACGAGAGGTCCACGAGGACGGAACCGGGCGTAGCGCCGGGGAGCACAGCGGCCACCAGATTTTGTGGAGCGGCGGGAGGAAAAGTATCGCGGGGGGAAACGATCGCGGGGACGGAATCCGAGGACTCCAGTGCGTTGCCATCCACTAGCACGACGCTTCTGACGATATAGGCGTATGTCTTGCCGAAGTCGAAAAGAGTGTCGCGGTAAGTGGTTTCGTCCGACGGCGCTAGCAAAGTGAGCGGCGACTTCCATTTGGCTTTCGAGAGGTCGGCTGCGGCCGCTTCCGCCGAGGCAGCGTCGAGTTCGCCACGATAAATTCGATAGCCGGAAAATGCGGTGAGCGGATCGCTGCCGGACGTACGCGTGGGAGCCATCCAGCTCAACTCAATCGCGGGCTCGGTGACGCGCGCCTCCAGCTTCGCGATTGGCTCGGGCACGGGATAAACGCGGACAGAAACGGCGTTGGAATCTCCCGAAGCGCGCTTTTTGGAAGCTCGCGTCCGGATGACGTAGACGAGCGTTCCGCCGGGGTGCGCGCGGGTATCCGCTGGCGCCACGGGGTCGATGAATTTCACGTGCCCTTCCGCGATGTAATTCTCCACAAGCGAACCCGGGACCGTGTAAACGACGCGCAATGACTTTGCGTCGGGCGAGCCGTCGGGCTTTGGAGTGCCCCGGACAACTTCGACCGCAGGCGGCGATGCCAGGCGATCGCCGGTGATGGTCCTCGTGGGCAATGTGAAAATGAGTTGCACGCCATCGCCGGCTTGACGCGCGGTAAGATCGGTCACCGCGACGGGAACCGGCGGAGTAGGCGGAGTAGGCGCGCCGGGCGCACCACAGCCGGCAGCGAAGAGAAATGCGAGTCCTGAAACTCGAAAAGTGAAACTCGCAAAGCGGGCATGCTCCTTGTCGCGCGATACGGCGTTCCGCAAGTTTCGAATTTCCATTTTCGATTTTCGGAGTTTACAGGATATAGCGGCTCAAATCCTGGTTCTTGACGATATCCGCAAGCTGTTTGGTCACGTAGGCGGCATCAACCTTCACATTCTTTTTCTTCAGGTCTGGCGCTTCAAAGGAAAGTTCATCTAGAACTTTTTCTAGGATGGTATGTAGGCGCCGCGCACCAATGTTTTCGGTAGACTCGTTTACGCTGGTGGCAAACCGTGCGATGGCCGCGACGGCGTCCTCGGTAATGTTCAGCTTCACGCCTTCTGTCTCCAAGAGAGCCACGTACTGCTTGATGAGAGCATTCTTCGGTTCCGTGAGAATGCGTATGAAATCTTCTTCTTTTAACGATTGCAGTTCCACGCGAATCGGGAGGCGGCCTTGAAGCTCGGGGATGAGGTCCGACGGTTTTGTAACGTGGAAAGCGCCCGCGGCGATGAACAAAATGTGATCGGTGCGAATCATCCCGTAGCGCGTGTTGACTGTGGTGCCCTCAATGATCGGCAGAATGTCCCGCTGAACGCCTTCGCGCGAAACATCCGGTCCGTGGCCGGATTCGCGCCCGGCGACCTTGTCGATTTCGTCGATGAAGATGATGCCCATCTGCTCGGCGCGCTCGACGGCAATACGCGTCACCTGGTCCATGTCCAGCAGCTTGTTTTCTTCCTCTTGAATCAGGTATTCGAAAGCGTCGGCGACGGACATCTTGCGCTTTTTTTTCTGCTGGCCAAAAAGGCCGGAGAGGTTGGAGAACATGTCCTTCATATTCACGTCCATGTCCTCGACGCCTTGGTTCGAAATGATTTCAAACGAAGGCATGGAACGCTCGCGGACTTCAAGGTCGACCATGCGCTGATCGAGCTTGCCTTCCCGAAGCTGGGCGCGGAGCTTTTCTCGTGTGCGCTGCGTTTGCTCGCGCTGCGCCGCAGCTTCCGCTTCCGTCGTGCCAGGAGCGGGCGGCGGTGATGGCGGAAGCAAAAGGTCCAGAACGCGTTCTTCCGCGGCCTGTTCAGCGCGGTCGGCGACTTCATCCAGCTTTTCTTCGCGAACCATGTCGATGGAAGTCTCGACGAGATCGCGAACCATAGATTCCACATCGCGGCCCACATAGCCAACTTCGGTGTATTTCGAGGCTTCCACTTTGACGAAGGGACACCCGGCCAGACGCGCGAGGCGGCGTGCAATCTCTGTCTTGCCGACGCCCGTTGGGCCAATCATCAAAATATTCTTGGGAAGCACATCCTCGGCGATCTCCGGCGGAAGTTTTTGGCGGCGGACGCGATTGCGCAAGGCTACAGCGACAGCGCGCTTGGCCGCGTTTTGCCCGACGATGTATTTATCGAGCTCCACGACAATTTCGCGCGGAGTCATGTCGTCGAGCGCCGGGAGAAGCTGCTCTTCTTCTACGGGCGCGGCGCCGTTGCCGCCCGGCATGAAAACAACTTCTTTATCGGTCTTGCTGCTCATGAAATGTCCAATCTCTTTTTCTACAGACTTCTTGTGTGCGATCCACTGTTGCGCAATTCGTTGGATGCGCGAAACCGGTCCCGCGTATTATCGCGCGACCCCTAGAGTTCTTCGACGGTAAAGTTCGCATTGGTATAAATGCAAATCTCGCTCGCGATGCGCATTGCTTCCATGGCCAGATCTTTCGCGCCGAGCTTCGAATGTTTGATCAAGGCGCGCGCCGCGGCCAAAGCATACGTCCCGCCGGAGCCGATGGCACACAAACCATCATCCGGCTCAATCACATCGCCATTACCGGAAAGCAGAAATGTGGCTTTCGAATCGGCGACAATAAGCAGCGCCTCGAGATGCCGCAGCGCGCGATCCTTGCGCCACTCCTTGGCCAGCTCGACGGCGCCTTTCTGCAAATTGCCGGAGTGTTCCTGGAGTTTGCCCTCAAATCGCTCGAACAGCGAAATGGCATCGGCGGTAGACCCGGCAAAACCGGCGATAACTTTATCGTTGTAGAGCCGCCGGGTCTTCCGCGCCGTATGCTTCATCACATGGTCGCCCATGGTCACCTGGCCATCGGCAATCAACACGGCCTTATTGTCTTTGCGCACGCACAAAACCGTAGTGCCGTGCATCGGCGCGCTTCCCTGGCTGTTACGCATCCAACCATTATACAGCGGGGATTACTTCAAGGCACGTCCGGCCGTCGAACGCGGAGAAGTTGATCGCAATAAACTTCCGCTCACTCAACCGGAGAGGAATTCAATTGGGAGGCGGCGGTGGCGGCGCCGTCGAGTCGCTGGCCGGCGGCTTTTGTAAATCCGCGAGATGGTCCTGCAACGTTTTCAGTTCGTTCCGCGCCCGATCCAACTCGGCCGCAACAATTTCAATCTCTTTTTGCTTCGCTTTCTTTTGCTCATCCGGCGTGTTCGCCATTTCTGCATTTAAACTGGCAAGCGAAGCCTGATCATCAGTAATATCTTGTTCTTTGTTTTTGATCAGCAGTTGGGTCTCTTCAATGGAGGTTGGAAGCTTAATCTCACTTGTAGCTGCCCCGGTGGCCTTCGGCTTAGCAGTCGGTTTGGCGGCAGCTTCGCCTTCCGCAGCTTTTTTCGCTTCCTGCTCCACCTGGTAATTGTCAGCAGGAGTTCGCAGCAAAACCACGTCATCGTTCGTCCAGACTTTGCGCTTCTTGGGCGCATTTGGGTCGGAGGGGGATGGTTCTTGCGAAGCAGGTTGCGAACTTTGCACGGGCGTTGGAGGAGGCGGTGGCGGTGGCTGTTGTGATTGCTGCTGCTCTTGCAGCGACGCGGCAGATACAACGAACCTGCTTGGTGCCAAGAGCAACAAGGCCCCAAGGGTTAGTAATGCCATTCCGAGTCTTCGGCAAAGCGTAAGTCGGCTCATTCTTGTTCCTGCACCTATTGTCGAATCTCGTGGAAGGAAAGAACTTTGTAACTAAAGGGCGCCTGTACGTAGTTGATCCAACAGCTACTATACGAGATTCCATCGCTGCCCGCCCCAGAGGTGAAGTCGAAGGAAGACGGCCCGGTATTATTTCCCGAGCCTCCTACGGTGTTGGCCACGAGCATAGCTCCATAGAATCTGCCGGCGCCCCCTTGGTGAGAATAGATAACGCCCTGCCCGATCACCAGGACGATCCCATCCCAACTGGCATCGGGGTCGTACGTAAACGTACCCGTGACAAGGAGAATTCCAAACCCCGTGTTGTGCCACCCGTTAAATGTCAGGTCGCCGTTAACCACGATGGTCATTGGATTCGTTACGGACATCCCCGCCGGCATGTCGCTTTGCGTCGCTGGCCCGTTGATCACCACATCCGCATTCTGGGTGATCGTCTGCACAAGATAGTTAAGCCCGCTCACGCTTTGCAGGTTTGCTGCCAAGCCTCCGGCGCCTCCAACGTAGTTTACGTTCGGTGTTGTGCCTCCAAAGCCTGTGTAATGGGGCCTGTTGGCGGCGAGAATCGCGCTCAAGATATTCGTTTGGCTTGCATCTGAGTTATTGGTGTACCCGACTCCCTCAACGCGGCTCGCTCCGGGAGTGCATCCGTTGGGCAATGAATTGAGGGGGTCATTTTGGTCGATTCCGCTTACCTGGAAACTCCCTGAGCTCGGCACTGAAAAGGTCACGTTGTTGCCATCCACGGTCAGCGCCGAGGGAAAACTCAAATTAAATGACATGGGAGCCACGAGGTACTGCAAGATTTTCTGGCTGCCGCCGGGCAACTCGGCCAGCGCGGTGACTTCCAGCGCTTGCACAGCTGTCGACGTCGATCCCACAACCAGGCTAGGCCACGGGTTCCCAGAGTGGTCGAGATGAAATGGATCGTAATAAATCGGTGTGCTGTTGTTATAGGACCCGCTGGCGTTCACCTGCAAAAAGAGAGACTGCTCGGTCGC
>Ga0210384_10000283_pt1 | contig 79823 bp, 61 predicted proteins | sample IncBWH2MmetaG_FD_160574 | JGI IMG/M metagenome (GOLD analysis project Ga0210384, IMG submission 160574) | Forest soil microbial communities from Barre Woods Harvard Forest LTER site, Petersham, Massachusetts, United States - Inc-BW-H-2-M | ecosystem: Environmental > Terrestrial > Soil >... | reverse complement strand
GAGGGCCTGCGCATGGAGCTCAAGGCCGACAACATTCGTTGCACCGTGATCTCTCCTGCCGCGGTTGCAACGGAACTACCCGAAGGTAGCTCGGAGGAGACCACCAGAAAGAATTTGCGCGAGTTCTACAAGATCGCTATTCCGGCGGAGTCAATTGCTCGCGCGATAGCGTACGCCATCGAGCAACCAGCCGACGTAGAAATCGGCGAGGCCGTCATCCGGCCCACGGCTCTGGACTTCTAGCACGGAGACAAACTATGCGGCCTTTACTGCTCGTCACGTTGTCCAGATCCTTGGAGCCTTCCGGCATGACTTATGCAGGAGGAATGCGATGAAAGTCTTGTTCATATCCTTTGTAGTTGGTTTGGGTGTAGGGATTTTGTACGGTCTGATTCGCGTGAAGAGTCCGGCGCCGCCCATCGTCGCCTTGCTCGGCCTCTTGGGAATGGTGATAGGCGAACAGTTTGGGATTTGGGTCCAAACGAAAAAGCTGGACGTTTCGCATGCCGCATCGGTTTGCCTTGTCGGTGAGCGCTACGACCGGCCACATCGGTCGGAAGCGCCTTAACTTCCCAGTCGCGGGAATTTGCAGATCCGGGAGAGACGAATGGATTTGAAAAAGATACTCGCAGGAACTTCTGTTGCAATCTTTTTGACGATTGCGTTCACGAGCGACTCGCAGCACTTCAGCACGTTCGCCCAAACGGCGCGACCAGCCGAAACCAAGGGCATTGCTGTCGCCCCGCAGTACGACACGACGCACGTCTACGTAAGTCCTCAGGACTTTGACCACTTCGTCGCGAGCCTGATTGCGACGTTCGGCGGCACAACGACGAAGCAGGGAGTCTTCACGGTAACCCCTACTCCAAGCAGCACCATGTCGCAGTTGGTTCTGACCCCCGCGGGGAGTGTGTCGGTATTCGGATTCAAAACTCCGATTCCCTATCCGTTCGGGGGCGAGCGAACGGGCTATCTAGTTACCGACATGGACGAAGCGGTCCGCGCTGCCAAGGCAACCTGTGCAGACGTGTTAGTCGCTCCATTCGATGATCCGATCGGTCGGGACGCAGTCATTCAATGGCCTGGTGGCGTAAAGACACAATTGTATTGGCACACCACCGCGCCATCTTATGCCCCGCTCCAAACTATTCCAGAGAATCGAGTCTACGTTTCACCGGACCGGGCGGAGGCGTTCGTGCGTAGTTTTATCGCCTTTTCTCACGGGAGTGTCGTTTCTGATGAACCGAGCGCGCCAGGCGTAGAAATCGGAAGACCCTCAGAAACCTATCGGCGAGTAAGGATCGAATCTAAGTTCGGCAAGTTGACCGCGCTCGTTACCGACGGCCACCTTCCGTATCCGTACGGCTGGGAAATGACCGGTTACGAAGTCACGAATCTGACGGACACCTTAGCGAAGGCCCAGGCGGCTGGGGTCGTAGTCTTGGTCCCTCCCTATACTGCCGATCAGCGGAGCTGTACCGTTGTGCAATTCCCGGGCGGCTACATTGCGGAGATTCATGCGATCGCCATCAAACCGAACTGAGGTTGAGCAAACACCTTGATACGATTTTTCGCCATCTTGTCAGTTGCTTTGCTTTTCGCGCCAGCCCCCGCCCGGTCCCAGTCCGTATCTTCAGCCAGCCTGGACGTGCCAGACCGGAGCTTCAAGTTACTGCGGGAGGACGAGGACTGGAGTTTTCTTGCCAATCCTGCCAACCGTCAGGATTTCTGGGACCCTCTCAAATATATTCGGCTTCGGGAAGGACGTAACGACTGGTTCATGACGATCAGTGGAGAGGCCAGAGAACTATGGGAGCAGATTGGGAACGACAACTGGGGACAATCTCCGTACTGGAATGGCTATCTTAACGAGAGATACATGCTGGGTTTCGATATTCATTACGGAAAACATGTTCGCACGTTTCTAGACCTGAAAAGCGGCCTGAATTCCTTCCGGTATGGCGGCCCGCGGCCGATCGACGAGAAGAAACTCGATTTCCAGGCGGCTTTTCTAGAGATCGGCAACACCTGGGGGCAGAATTCGGTTGCAGTTCGCGCGGGCAGGCTTGAACTCGAGTACGGTTCTGGGCGTTTAATCGATGTCCGTGAAGGCCCAAATGTTCGGCTCAGCTTTGACGGTTTCTTGATCGAAAGCAAGGTCGATACCTGGCAGATTGACGCATTTGCCGTGCGGCCTGATCTCGATAAGCCGGGGTTTTTCGACAACGCGCCGAACCACGCCATTGGTTTTTGGGGTGTCTATGCAACGCGGCCCGTAAGACGGAAGAACAGTTTGGATATCTACTATCTGGGGCTGAACCGCCAGCAGTCAACGTTTCAGAGAGGCACGGCCCATGAAGTCCGGCACTCCTTAGGCGCGAGATTTTCGCGCGTTATTGCCACCGAAAAAGCCGGCTGGGATTTCGACTATGAAGCGCTTTGGCAGTTCGGAACCTTCGGTTCCGCAAACATAAGCGCCTGGACAGTGGCTTCGGAAACCGGTTACCGGCTTCCAAACGTTCCGCTCAAACCGCGATTCAGCGCTAAGGCGGATATCTCAAGCGGCGACAATCTGAGGACGAACACACTCGGCACATTTAATCCGCTGTTCCCCAAGGGAAATTATTTTGGTGTTCTCGCCACGACCGGTCCCGGCCCTCTCAACTTTATTGACATACACCCTCACGCCGAAGCGACGCTGCCTCGCGGCGTGACTGTCTCCGTCGATTGGATCTTCCAGTGGAGGGAGAGCTTGCAAGATGGAGTGTATTCCGTCCCAGGATTCCTGATTATTCCTGCAGGAATGAGTAACTCACGTTTCGTTGGAAACCGTCCGGGTACGGAGGTTCACTGGCAGGCGAATCGACATCTATGGTTTCAAGCCGACTACGGGATTTTTTATGCAGGCGAGTTTGTCAGACAGAGTCAGCAAGGCCGCAACCTGAATTACTGGGCGCTATGGGCTGGTTACAAATTCTAGGGCATCTGCGTGACTCGGCGGACGCGCTCTCGAGACCTACGATGAATGCGGACGGCAAGGCTAGAGAGCGTTCGGACATGTTGCAGGAAATCGACGATTCGAAGAAGACCGCCCATGCAATTGGCATGTTTCGAGAGGAGGGCCGACAATGAGCAAAAACCAATGTAGTCGGCCGGCTAGTTGTTCATGACGAGCAGTCCAACCGCTGAAAAAACCATCGCGTACGCTCTGCTCGGAATGACAATCGTCACTGGCGTCGTCGATGCGGTCGGTTATTTATCGCTCGGGCGCGTATTCGCAGCGAACATGACGGGGAATATGGTGATTCTCGCGTTTTCGACGGCACGCGTATCTGGGCTGTCCATCGTGCGCTCGTCGACGGCGCTCTTGTCATTCCTTGTAGGGGCGATATTCGGCGGACGAATCATGGCCCGAGCTAGCGCGGAGGCACAGATTCAATTCGCGACACAAATGTTCCTCTGGAAGTAGCCTTTCTGTTTGCCGCGTCTTGTTGCGCTATCGGATACAGAGGACACTTGCTGGAAGATTCGTTTCAATCGTTTGCTCTGATTGGTTTGCCGGCGCTCGCGATGGGCACACGCAATGCCGCTGTCCGGAAGCTCGCAATCCCCGATCTGACGACTACGGTCTTGACTCTAACGATCACGGGCATAGCCGCGGACTCTTCGATCGCTAACGGCAAGCAACCCGAGATTGGCGAGAAGGGTTGAGTCGGTCGTCGCAATGTTTTTGGGTGCAGCGTTGGGTGCGGTCATCATACATTACTCGATCTCAGCGGCCTTGTGGCTTGGGGCCGCGATCTCCGCTTTGTGCAGCGTGGCGTTGTTTCGTTCATCGCGTGCGTTTGGCCAGCTGTGAGGGCGAGACTCGCCTTTCAACTGGGGCTCTACTTGACTTCACAGACCGCAACAAGATGAATGACACAGTCGTCCGGCCAGCCACCCGTCTTGCCATTCGCGAGAGGGATCCTATGTTACATACTCTAGGCACTTGTTTACATCTGCCGAGGATTTGGTACACTGTTCCCGGGGGCATTATGCAAAACTCGAAAGCCGAAAAGCTCCGCAAGCTGGCGTCGAAGCGCCAGATCGTAAGGGCCAAAGATGCCAGGGAACTCGGCATTCCCCGAACGTATCTCCCGCGGCTGGCTCGCCGGGGGGACCTAGAAAAGGTCGGCCGTGGTCTCTATTCCTCTCGGGATTTCTCCGGAACCGAGAACACTTCCCTCATCGAGGCCGCTTACCAAATCCCTAAGGGAATCGTTTGCCTGCTCTCCGCGCTCCGGTTTCACAATTTCACCACGCAGTCTCCCCACGAAGTCTGGATGGCGATCGGCCACAAAGCCTGGCCTCCCAAAGTTCCCTCTCCCCCCGTTCGCATCGTGCGCATGTCCGGGCCAGCCCTTCACTTTGGAATGAAAGAATATTCTATTTCCGGTGCAACTCTTCGAGTGTTTTCCCCGGCAAAGACGGTGGCCGACTGCTTCAAGTTTCGCAGCAAGGTTGGCGTCGATGTCGCCATTGAAGCCCTCAAGGAGTGTCGCCGGCAGAAGAAAGCCTCGATTGACGAACTCGCTGCCGCCGCCAAAGTCTGCCGCGTCGCCAACGTCATGCGTCCGTATCTGGAGTCACTCTAGTTGACTAAACCGGCCTCAAAGAACCTCCCCGCTTCCGTCCGCCAGAAGCTCGCGAACCTAGCGCGCGAGCGCAACGTGGATTTCGGACTGATCCTCGTCAAGTACGGACTTGAGCGCACTCTCTTCCGGCTGAGCCGCTCCCGTCACCGCGACGATTTCATTCTGAAAGGCGCGCTGCTCTTCGAGCTGTGGACCGAACAACGCTATCGCCCGACACGGGACGCTGATTTCCTCGCTCGCGGTGACAACGCCCCGGAGCGCTTCGCCCATATTTTTCGGGAGCTCTGCGTTTTGGAAGTCGACGAGGACGGCCTGCGCTTCGATGCCGAGACCGTCGAAGCGGAACGGATATCCGAGGATGCCAACTACGAAGGGGTACGGGTGACCTTCGTTGCGTATCTCGAACGCGCAAAGATTCCCATTCAGATTGACATCGGCTTCGGCGACATCGTCACACCCGCACCTTCCGAGATGGGTTATCCCACGCTCCTGGAATTCCCTGGCCCGCGTTTGCTGGCCTATCCGAAAGAAACGGTTGTTGCCGAAAAACTCCAAGCAATTGTAAAACTCGGAATCGCCAATACCCGCATGAAGGATTTCTACGATCTGGAGATCCTGTCTCGAACATTCGCGTTCGAAGGAAAAACTCTCGCCAATGCGATTCAAAACACCTTTCAAAAGCGTGGGACTAACCTTCCGATGGCAGGTCTGCCCGTCGCCTTCACGTCCGAGTTTTATGACGACGTGAACAAGAAACGGCAATGGACCGCGTTTTGCGCGAGGAACAAGTCCTACGTCGAGAAGACTGAATTCAAGACGGTGATGGAAGCCATCCGAAACTTTCTCGCTTTCCCGGTCCGCACCATCCAGGAAGGACATTCGTTCACGAAGACGTGGAAGCCCGGCGGACCCTGGCGTTGACACGGTTATCAATACACTTCGTTCAAGGAGTTCTCAAGACTCGGAACGATGCGAACTACCGGATTTAGTCTCCTGTTCTCTCCTCCTCTCTGTGGGCCCACTCCTCCGGGGGACTTCCAGAAAAATGTACTAGTACCAAGATTTTTTCTCCTTTTTTCCCTTCTGAGTGTTCCTTAAATAGGTATGGGGCTGTGATGGATACTTTCTCTGACAGCCTGGGGCTCTTTCGGGAGATTTAGATTCTTTCTTACTTTTTCCCGTTTGGATGTTCCTTATATAAGTAGGGGCTGTTGAAGGTAGTTCTCTGCCGGCATGGGAATCCTCCGCCGGGTTAAAGTTTTTTCTCACTTTTCCCCGACTGGATGTTCCCTAGTAAGTAGAGGGGACTCAGTGGACTTCTGCCATGCAGATACTCACTACAGTTTCTTGTAGATCGGGAGGGCGGAATTTTTTCTTACTTTCTCCGTTGTCAAAGCCTCTTTATTAGTAGAGGAGTGGACGATGTTGAAGGGAATCCATCACTTTCAGAAGCGCGGGAAGGTGAAGTGTGCATGAAATACAAAGATCACCATATGCGTCACCCTCGCGGTCACCTTGGCGATCGAGCAAGTGCCCAAGGAGCAAGAGGTTGCGCATGGCGCGACGATCAATTTGGACGCGGGCAAAACCCTGTGTTGGGCTGGAGCGACCCCACTTTTGCACACGGTTCCGTGGCCAAAGTGATGCTTGTGGTCGCTCCAGCCCACGAGGAGATTCCTTCCGATGTTTTGCCGCGTGTGTCGCCGAATTCTTAGACGAAACATGTGTAGGAAGAAGGGTGAATAAGGTGAAGACTGTAAGAATTACCCCCTGCACTTTCAAAACTGCCACTCCTTTGCCTAACGCTCGACCCACGGAATTCATTCTGAAGCGTTTTCCAACCACCACCTCTGCGAAAGTTACTGCGCAAAAAAGGGTAAATCGGGCGGGAGCGACCCCACTTTTTTGGCAGTCAATCCGCCCAAAAGCTTTGTCCGGGTCGCTCCCGCCCGTTGCTGCATTCCGGTGCGCATGTTTTTTCGCCAAGGGCGAAGCAGCCTCGCTCCTGGCCGTCAAATTCCCAAGTTCCGGTGAAGGGGACTTCACCACCCTACTTCACCACAACCTCACCTGCTACTTCACCCTTGATCGAGGACGGCATTACGGAAATCAATCAGATGAATCGTCCCGAAGAACGAAATTGTGCGCGGCCCAGACCGCGCCTGGGGCGGGAGCGACCCCACCCTTTGGCGCACGGTGCGTCACGGTTGCGGTGGGGTCGCTCCCGCCCTCACAGAAACTTCGTGTCCGCGTTTTGCGTGGTGGCATACACACACCCGAGAATTTGTCAGACAGGAGGTCTGACACTTTGTATGAAAACGAAAGGAGAAGCCCATTGGCTATATTGAAGTCACCACCTAAGCAGCCCAAAGCAGTCACCATCCAAGCGCGTGTCGAAGAATCGGTAAAGACTCAGCTTGAGCTCTATGCTGAGTTCATCGATGCTTCGCCGTCCTACGTGATCACCGAAGCACTGAAGTTGCTGTTCCGCAAGGACGACGATTTCAGACGATGGGCAGACCAACACGCAAACAACCACAACAATGGAAAAGCTAAAGGAGACGTTCTTGCGAAGGCCGTCTAACAAACATGAAGTCCCGTTCAACCCAATTCGGTGCGCGCGAGAACACAGCGTCCCCAAGACAGCATGCCCCGCGCTTTGCAGAAAATGCTCGCTCGAATGCAATTTGTATTGAAGAGGAGAACTCAGAAGTGGCGGAAGATTCCCTTCTAGCCGACGCGCTCGCGGAACGTAGCAAAAGCCGTCAGCATGCCACGTCACAACACGCGGCCACAGAGGGAGAAGGCAGGGCCCGTGCTGAGCGCTCGGCCCAAGCGTCCACACTCAAACCCTCACAAGGATCCAAGCCGGCCTTCGAAACCTTGATCGGCAGTCCCGAAGCGGCGAAATTGCTGGGCAACATTCACGTTAAGACCCTACAGCGCTACGCGCGGACTGGAAGTCTTCCCGGATACCAAATTGGCGGCCACTGGTATTTTCGTGTATCAGAGCTGGACGTATGGCTGCAAACTCGGATAAATTCAAATTGCCAACCCGATGACCGCGTGGATTTCACACAGGAGAAGACACAGTGAAATTCACACGGCAACGTTATCAGTCAGGAAGTTTGTCACGCGAAGTACGGAAGGCCGGCCCCGCGGTTTGGATTTTCCGTTGGCGCGAGAACGCAACGGAAGGAAGGGTCTACCGGAAGGTGGTTGTGGGTACCATCGAACAGTTCCCAACCAAGACAGCGGCAAAACGTGCCGTTGAAATATTTCGCTCCACGATCAACGCGGTCAAACCCGCTGTGCCCGTGACCTTAAGGCAATTGGTCAAGCACTATGAAGAGAACGAATTGCCAAGCAAGGCGTTCTCAACACAACGAACCTTCCAGACGTCGCTGAAGACTTGGGTTCTTCCGAAGTGGGGCGAATACAGGCTTTCAGACGTGCGCACAGTGGAAGTGGAAGGCTGGCTTCACCGCCTGCCACTTGCGAACGCGACAAAGGCGAAGATCAGAAACACCATGCACGTCATCTTTGCCCATGCCGGCCGCCACGAGTGGATTGCGACGAATCCTATGACGCTAGTGCGCCAGAGTGCGAAGCGTGAGAAGTTGCCCGACGTACTGGAGCTGGATGAACTCAAGAAGTTGCTGGCAGAGCTTGAGAACCCCGCCCGTGCGCTGGTCTTTCTGACTGCTGCCACGGGATTAAGGGTATCTGAAGCTTTGGGGTTGAAGTGGTCTGACGTTGACTTCGCCGCTGGTGAAATCCGGCTCAGCAGAGCCGTAGTTCATCAGCATGTCGGTGACATGAAGACAGAGGCTTCCCAGAAGCCCGTGCCTATGGATGGCGCGCTGCTCGACGCTCTGCAGGATTGGAGCAGACAGGCACCGTACCAGCAGATGGGTGACTGGGTGTTTGCTAGCCCGGATATGGACGGCAAACAACCGTACTGGCCAGAGACGCCGCTAAAGTGCTACGTGCATCCCGCTGCGAAGCGCGTAGGCATCACCAAGGCTCTGGGATGGCATTCCTTCCGCAGAACGTTCGCAACGCTTCTGAAAGGCGGCGGTGAGGACGTGAAGACGGTCCAAGAACTGATGCGGCACGCAAGCAGCAGATTGACGCTGGATGTGTACGCGCAGGCTCTCACCCCGGCTAAACGGGCAGCACATCTGAAGTTGGTTGGATTGATTCATCCAGCGGCAGAAACAGCAATTGGTCCTTCATGGTCCCGCGCTGAAGATGCAGTCGCTGTAAGTAGTTGAAATAATGGAGCGGCCTATCGGAATCGAACCGACACCTGAACCTTGGCAAGGTTCCGTACTACCACTATACTAAGGCCGCTCAACGACAGTTCTTTTTATAACATGCCCGCGCGGCAGCGACAAGCCTTGCGTGGCTTCCCTTTCATCACCGACAAAATCTCGAAGTTTCCTTTTCAGGAGACCATCGTAACGCGCGCTGATTTAACTACAGGCGAACGCTTTTGCCGGTCCGCGAAACGATCCGCCTTATCTTTGTCGGTGTAAACGCGGCCGAACTTCTCCCCGTCGGCATAGTAAACGGTCACCAGAAAATGGTGATGTTTGCGCCGCTTGTCCTTGCCAAAATTAGTCTTTTCTTTCTTTGCGGATTTTTTCGTCGGAGTTTTGGTCACAGAGGCCATCCCTGATTAGGTTGGTAGGTCACTGCGTTCACTATCGCAGGGAAGCGCCACTCGCGCAAGTACCGCTATAGATAGTAACGCTGCATTTATTACAAGAAATTTAGGCAATTGAAGAATGCCGGAACCCGTCCGATTTCGAATGTCACGCTTGCTCGCTCCGCGCATCAAACTTATTAGCGAGCCGAACATGGAATGGACGGAGAGCCAATATGGACCGCCCTCAAATGCGCGTTTTCGCCCCAAAATGCAGTCAAATTCGCGATTTTCCTACTTTTGCCCCTGGTGGCCCCCGAAACATTCTTTAAAAGAAGTTGCGGCCCATGAAACTTTTCCCACCTTTTTTCGTCTTAACATGTGAGGACAACGATAAGCTGAATGTGGCGGAGATTGAACATGATTATGACAATTACGAAACACCCGCCCCTCGTGGAAGACCTGCGAAATCATTCGCAGGAGCAGATCGCTGAATTGCGCATGCTGCTTCAGTCCGGTGCTCCTTCGCGGCCAGATCCGCGGCGACCCGGCTTCTTTGAAGTCGAAGGGCGTTCAAGTATTTATTACGTTTTCAAATATCCTACGGGAACGAAAGTAATGCTGCTTGGCATTTGGGACCGCGAGAGCGATCCTGTTGCAGAGCTTGTGGCTTGCACCTGTCCTGCCGCGTAATCTTCGATTTTCTCCTGAGAGCGTAAAAATCTGAGAAGCGCTCCGGCCCAGCCGGGGCGCTTTTTAGTCTTTTTTCTCTTCGTCCAATTCCAAGGAAGCGGAGTTGACGCAGTAGCGCAGCCCCGTCGGATTTGGGCCATCGTCGAAGACATGTCCGAGGTGCGCGTCGCAGCGGCTGCACTTTATCTCAGTGCGAGCCATGCCGTGGCTGGCGTCGGTCTCCGTCTCGACAGCCTCCTCGTTTGCCGGAGCGTAGAAACTTGGCCACCCGGAGCCCGAGTGGTATTTGGTATCAGAACGAAACAACGGCTGGCCGCAGCAGACGCACTTGTATACCCCCGGCGTGTCCTTGTCCTCGTATTCCCCGGAAAACGGCGGTTCCGTTCCCTTCTGACGGGTCACATAGTATTGATTCGACGTGAGTTGCTTCTTCCAAGCGGCTTCGTCCTTGCGAATCTTTTCGTCCATGGTTGTTCCTTGCTCTGTGCCTATTTGGCCTTTGCCTTGCTCTCTAAAGCTATCAGATTCGCTGAACTAGGGAGAGGATTCAGCCCAGTCCGCGGATCGACTCGTGCACGCAGATTCTAACCCGAAAACCGCAATGCCAGGAAAGCTCGAAAAACCTGTCTCAGAGAAGCGCGTAGCTCGCAGAGCGAAGATTTCGCGGCCCGTACGCGTTCGCCCTTCCGAGCCTCGCGATGATCACTTTGAAGACCTGCCCATCAGCGTGAACGTTTCAAAGACCGGCATCTATTTCACCACACGCCAAAAGTCCTACTATCCTGGCATGCGTGTTTTTGTGACGTTTCCCTACTCCTCACCCCACGATCCCATGAACTGTGAGTATGTCGCACAAGTTGTTCGCGTGGAGAAGCTCGAGAACGATAAGACCGGCGTTGCCGTGCATCTACAGATGAGCATGAACTATAACGCTGGAGGAGATTCGCGCTCGGCCAGCCGGAACTGAAGCTTCTGCGCACGCTCAGGCTCGCCCAACCCACTTCGAGAATTCCGCAACCCCACAAGAAAAAACCCGTAGTTGACACCGAACATGATTTTCTTTAATTTCTAACTATGACCTCTCGGGCGCATCGCCACCACCATCATCACGGCCACACGCCGCGCCCGATGAGGTGTGCATAGAGTTTCGCAACACAAAGCACTCATCGGCCCGCTGGCGCAGTAAGCCCCAGCGGGTTTTTTGTCTTTTGGCGACTAGTTTTGGGAGGCATGCACTTGGAATCCGTGAACATCGATTTCGACAAAGCAGGCGGGCTGGTTCCCGCCATCATTCAGGACCAGCGATCGGGTGACGTCCTCATGCTTGGCTTTATGAACTCCGTCTCGTTAGCTGAAACCCAGCGCTCCGGCGAGGTGGTATTCTTCAGCCGCTCGCGGAATAAACTTTGGAAAAAAGGCGAATCGAGCGGGCATGTGCTCAAGGTCCGCGAAGTCCGCGTCGATTGCGACGCCGATGCGCTGCTCGTGCGCGTCGAAGCAGTCGGTCCTGGCGTCTGCCACGAAGGCTATCGCAGCTGCTTCTTCCGCAAAGTGGAAACTGATGGCGCGGCAACAATCATCGAAGAGCGCACGTTTGTGCCAGAAACTGTCTACGGCCAAGAGAAGCAGGAGAAAAAAACATGAGCTGTCTGAAACTAGGCATCCCCAAAGGCAGCTTGCAGGACGCGACGCTGGAGCTCTTTGCTCGCGCCGGGTGGAAGATCACGCTCAGCTCGCGCAGTTACGTTCCCACCATCGACGATCCCGAGATCGAGTGCCTGATGGTGCGCGCGCAGGAAATGGCCCGCTACGTCGAAACCGGAGCGCTCGACGCCGGAATCACGGGTCACGACTGGGTCGTTGAAACCGGGGCAGCCGTGGACGAACTTTCTGAGCTCGTTTACGCAAAACAGCGGCTGGCGCGCGTGCGCTGGGTCCTTGCCGTTCCCGAGGACTCCGCGATGCGCGAGATCCGCGATCTGGAAGGCAAAACCATCGCCACCGAAGTCGTACAGATCACGAAAAAATACTTGGCCCGTCACGACGTGAAAGCCCGCGTCGAATTCTCCTGGGGCGCCACCGAAGTCAAAGTTCCGCAGCTCGCTGACGCAATCGTCGAGGTCACTGAGACGGGTTCATCGTTGCGCGCCAATCGCCTACGTATCGTGGACACTGTTCTTGAATCCGCCACCGTTTTCATCATGAATCGCTCGGCGGCCGCCGAACCGTGGAAGCGCGAGAAGGCCGAAAACCTAATACTCATGCTGCAAGGGGCGATTGCCGCCGCCAGCAAGGTGGGCCTGCTCCTCAACGTTCATCGCGACGATCTCGCCGCCGTTCTGGCGGTTTTGCCAGCTCTCAAGAAGCCTACGATTTCCGCTCTAAGCGATCCGGATTGGGTCGCCATCAACACCATCGTCGAAGAAGCCGTGGTGCGACAGATTTTGCCGAAGCTGAAGGCCGCGAAGGCCCAGGGTATCGTCGAATATCCCTTGAACAAAATCGTACTCTAATGCGCATCCTGAAACTCACCTCCACCGTAGAAAAAAGTCTTCTCCGCGTTCGCCGCGAGCGCGACCTAGAAGCCGAACGCATTGCCGCAAACATCATTGGCGACGTTCGCAAACGCGGCGATGCGGCGCTCTCGGCATGGGCAAAAAAACTCGATGGAGTCGACCTCGACCGCGGCGTCTGGGTCTCTCAACACGAAACCAACGCTGCGCGCAAGCAAGTGAGCATGGATTTTATCCGTGCTATCCGCCACGCAGAAAAAAACATTCGCAGCGTCGCTGAAAAACAACTGCCGCGTGACTGGTCTCTTAGAGTCGAGTCTGGCGTGACCATTTCTCAGCTCGTGCGTCCAATCGACGCCATCGGCTGCTACATTCCGGGCGGACGTTTCGCTCTGGTTTCAACTTTGCTGATGACGGTCGTCCCCGCGCAGGTCGCTGCCGTGAATCGCATTACGGTCGTTTGTCCCAATCCGAATCCAGAACTCCTTGCCGCAGCAAGTTTGCTTGGCATAACGCAAATTGCCCGCATCGGCGGGGCACAAGCCATTGCCGCGTTGGGGTACGGCACAAAAAGTGTTCCGCGCGTGGATAAAATCTTCGGTCCTGGCAATCGGTTTGTAACCGCCGCCAAGCAACTCGTGAGCAGCGATTGCGCCATTGATCTTCCCGCAGGCCCGACCGAAGCTATCGTTCTAGCAGCGAACGGCAATCCGAAATGGATCGCGGCTGATCTACTCGCGCAAGCAGAGCATGCGCCGGATGTAGGAACTTTCCTGGTCACTACGAGGGTGAAACTGGCTCGCGCCGTGCGGCATGAAGTCGCAGCGCAATTGGCAAAGTTGCCGGCGAACAATCCCGCTCACGCGTCCATGCGCAAGACTGGCGCAATCCTGCTCGCGTCGTCTCTGGAAGCCGCTTGCGTTTTCTCTAATCGCTTCGCGCCGGAACATTTGAGCCTTCCACACAATCCAGACGCGTTGCTTAGAAAAATCACCGCCGCAGGCACAATTTTCCTCGGCCCTTGGGGGGCACAACCACTGGGCGATTACATTAGCGGCAGCAACCACGTTCTGCCTACGGGCGGCTGGGCCCGAGTGCGCGGCGGTCTGTCTGCCGCCGATTTTGTGAAGTGCATCAGCGTTCAGACCATCGAGCGCTCCGGTTTCGGACGACTGGCCAGTGACGCGGTAAAATTGGCGCAAGCGGAAGGCTTGCTCGCACACGCCAACTCTGTTGAGGTGCGCCGATGAGGGTTCGCAAATGAAACCGCAACTCCCCGTTCGCCAGGCCATTCTTGATCGCCGCACCTACGAACCGCCAGGTGAGGGCAGAGCCGACAAACTTCGGCTCGACTTCAACGAAAACACTGCCGGCTGCTCGCCGGCCGTCCAGCGAGCTTTGGCGAAACTCACGCCTAAACTCCTCTCGATGTATCCCGAATATGAGCGCGGCACTCGCCGGCTCGCGCGTCACTTTCAAGTGGCGCCCGAAGAACTTCTGCTCACCAACGGCGGTGATGATGCGCTTCGGCTTTTCTTTGACGCGTTTGTCGACGCGGGCACCAGTGCGGTTATCTGCGAACCGACTTTCCCGATGTATCGCTACTGGGGAGAAGTGGCGGGTGCGAAAATCGAAGTCGAGCGTTATGGACCGACGATGGAGTTCCCCCTCGACGGAGTGCTGCAGGCTCTCATTCTGCGCCCGCGCGTCTTATTCGTCTGCAATCCCAACAATCCAACTGGCACGCTGCTCGAAAAATCCGTCATCGAAACAATCTTGAAAGCTGCCACCCACACAGCCGTCGTGGTCGACGAAGCCTACGCCGAGTTTTCCGGCGTTACCGTCGTGCCGTGGATCAACCAATACCCGCAACTTTTCGTTGCCCGAACTTTTTCCAAAGCCGCAGGTCTCGCCGGCCTTCGCCTCGGAGCCGTCATTGCCTGCACGGAATCGCTCGCGGTCCTTCGCCGCGCCACGGCACCCTTCCCCGTCAACGTAGCCGCGCTGGCCGCCGCGGAGGCCGCCGTTGGCGATTCCAGAACGATGAAGCTCTATATCAAAAACATCCTGCGCACCCGCGCGTGGTTCGAAAAAGAACTTAACAAACTCAGTGTGAAAACCTATCCGAGCGCCGGTAATTTCCTCCTCGCCGACTTTGGTCCAAGCGGCTCCGAAATGTGCGCGCAACTCCTAAAAAAAGGTGTGCTTCTCCGCGATCGCGCAAAAGACATCGGCCCCGGCATAGTTCGTCTTTCTATCGGCACACAAAAAGAAATGGAGCGCTTGCTGAAGCTTATCAAGCGCTACCGGTAATCGTATGAAGCGCATCGCCAGCATTCATCGAAAGACAAACGAAACCGACATCCGGCTGAAGCTGAATCTCGACGGCCGGGGAAAATCTCGCGTGGCAACGGGCATTCGTTTTTTCGACCACATGCTTGATCTCGTGGCGCGTCACGGAGCTTTCGACCTGGAAATCATCGCGAAGGGCGACCTCGATGTCGATCAGCACCACACTGTCGAGGACGTTGGCATTGCGCTGGGAGAAGCTCTCGTGAAAGCGCTCGGCTCAAAACGCGGCATCCTGCGCGCTGGATATTTCCTGATGCCCATGGACGAAACGCTCGCTGCAGCAGCCGTCGATCTCGGCGGCAGACCATATTGCGTCATCAACGCGAAAATCTCTTCCAAGAGGGTCGGCGATTTCCAAACCGAACTGACGGAAGATTTTTTTCAAGGCTTCGCGCAAGCCGCGCGCGCTAATGTACACTTGCGCGCGCTCTACGGCCGCTCGTCGCATCATCAAGTCGAAGCCATATTCAAAGCGTTCGCGCGCGCGCTGCGTTTTGCCGTCTCGCGTGACAAGCGGCTTCGCAGCGTTCTTCCGAGCACGAAAGGCCTTCTATGAAGGTTACGCTCATCGATTACGGCGCGGGCAATGTGACGAGCGTCGAGCGCGCGCTGCAACGGCTCGGTACGGCAAGCGAGCGGTCCCAATCGCCGGAGTGCGTTGCCAAAGCCGAAGTGCTCCTTCTCCCGGGTGTTGGCCACTACGCCGCACTGATTCGGGCCCTGGACGAACGCGCGCTTCGTGCGCCTTTACTCGATGCGATCCAACGTGGCATTCCTTTTCTTGGTGTCTGCTTGGGCCTGCAGGCGCTCTATGAAACCAGCGAAGAGGCACCTGAACTTACGGGCCTGAAACTCTTTCCGACTTCGGTTCGTTCCTTACCCGCCATCGTCAAGCTTCCCCACATGGGCTGGAATCAGCTCAAGCTCACTCGCACCTCGCGCCTGCTGGAAGGCATTCCCACAGATGCGTATTTTTATTTCGCGCACACTTTCGCCGCCACAGACGCCAATGGGGAGGCAGTGGCTCTGTGCAGCCACGGCGCGGAATTCGCCGCCGTCATCGAAAAACAAAATATCTTCGCGGTCCAGTTTCACCCGGAGAAGAGTGCCTATGCGGGCGCGCGCGTCCTCCAAAACTTTTTAGCGGTCTGCGAAGGTCACTGACGATGTCCAAACAATTGTCATTCGGAGCAAAGCGAGGAATCATCTTTTACCGGGGAACCCGAGAACACTCATGAGCCTCGCTCATCGCATCATTCCGTGCCTCGACACCGACGGCGAGCGCGTCGTTAAAGGCGTGAACTTCGTGGGGTTGCGTGATGCGGGCGATCCCGTTGCTCTTGCTGCGCGCTACAACGCGGAGGGCGCGGACGAGCTTGTTGTCCTTGATATCGCCGCGTCCCGAGACCGGCGTCCCACATTTCTCGAAACGATCAGAAGCGTTGCGGCGGAACTGGCGATTCCGCTTACGGCGGGCGGAGGCATTCGGACGCTGGACGACGCTCGCTCCGTAGTCCGCGCCGGCGCTGACAAAGTGACCGTCAACACTGCCGCTGTCGCTCGACCTGAACTCATCTCGGAACTCTCTCGCGAATTCGGCGCTCAGGCCGTCGTCCTCGCCATCGACGCAAAGCTTGCCAACGATCATTGGGATGTCATGGTGCGGGGCGGCCGCGACTCTGCCAGTCGCGATGCTCTCGTGTGGGCGCAACAAGGCGTCGAACTCGGCGCAGGCGAAATTCTGCTCACTTCCGTTGATCGCGACGGCACGCAACTCGGTTTTGATACGCCTCTTACCTCGGCCATTTCGCGCACCGTTTCTGTTCCTGTGATCGCCTCCGGCGGTGCAAAACTTCCGGAACATTTCACGGAGATCTTTTCGGAAGGGGCAGCTGACGCGGCCCTCGCTGCTTCCATCTTCCACGACAATGCGCAATCCATCCGCGAGCTCAAGCAGTATCTGGCGGCGCGCAACATCGAGGTCCGTTTGCCGTGCTGATTCCCTGCATCGATCTCCAAGGCGGCCAAGCTGTCCAGCTAGTCCACGGCCGCAAACGCGAACTCGCCGTTGCCGATGTGTTCGGCCTACTCGAAAGATTCAAATCCTATCCCTGGCTGCATCTCATCGACCTGGACGCCGCGGTCGGAACCGGCGACAACAATGCGCTGGCCCGCGAACTCTGTCTCGAAGCACGCAAACGTTTCAAATTCAAAGTCCGGATCGGGGGTGGCATTCGAACCGTCGCGCGTGCCGAGGGAATTGCCAAGTGGGGCGCGGACCAAATCATTATGGGCAGCGCCGCGTTTCGCAGAGGGGAAGTCAACACCCGCTTTCTCCAACAACTTACAAGAAAACTGTTACCCATTCGAATCGTCATCGCCCTAGACACCGCGGAGGGCCGCATCACAATCAACGGCTGGCGGCGCAAACTCGCCTTGCGTCCAGAAAATGTAATGTCCCAACTCGAACCATTTTGCGCCGCCTTTCTCTGCACCGACGTCGACCGCGAGGGCACCATGACCGGCGCCAATCTCGACTGGTTCCGTAAGCTCCGCGGCGGCACCAAGCACCCCATCATTGCCGCAGGCGGAATCAAATCGCGCCGCGAAATCAACGCCCTCGAAAAAATCGGCATGGACGCGGCCGTTGGCATGGCCGTCTACAAAAACTGTCTCAGCTGAATCCGCTATCTGCGCGTTTCCCATGACAGACTTCTATGTCTTTTTTCTTCTCTGTGCTCTCTGTGACCTCTGTGTTAAACAAACCTGCAGCCCCGGTGCGATCCATCGGAACAAGCAATTAGTCCGTTGCGCCAAATCCAAGTTGAGATACGATACCCAGCCATGCGAAAAACAATCGTCCTTTCGTTCGTTCTTCTGGTTCTTATGTGCGCGGCTCGTGCGCAGGAAACATCGAGCGATTCCCTGCCCTTCACCATCAAGCCGCTTGGCGGCAACGTTTTCGCCGCAATCGCCAAACCTAAAGGCCCCGCGGGCTCAAACGCCGGCTTCATCATTGGCGACGACGGTGTGGCCGTCATTGACACTTTTCAAGACGCGGCCGCCGCGAAACAACTTCTTACCGAAATCCAGAAGCTCACCAAGCTTCCCGTCAAGTTCGTCGTCAACACGCACTATCACCTCGACCACGTCACCGGCAATGCCGTCTTCGCACAAGCCGGCGCGGTCATCATTGCGAACAAAAATGTCCGTACCTGGATTCACACAGAAAACCTGAAATTCTTCGGAGCGGGTATCAAGCCGGAGCAAAAAGCGTGGGTCGATGGCCTCTTCGCGCCCAACCTGGTCTACGATTCGGCGCTCGAACTATTTCTCGGCTCGCGTCGCGTTCTGGTTCGCTACTTCCCCGGCCACACGGGCGGCGATTCCGTAGTCAGCGTGCCCGATGCGAACGTCTATTTCTGCGGCGATCTCTTCTGGAGGAAAACGCTGCCCAATCTCATCGACGGCAGCACCGACAAGTGGCACGACACCGACGCGAAGCTCGCCGCGGAAGGCCCGAAGGCAGCGTTCGTCTCCGGTCACGGCGACGTCGGCACCGCGGAAGACGTGCTGGAGTTGGCCCGCTATCTCGGCGAGCTGCGCGCCATGGTCAAGGGAGCCATCGATAGTGGATTGGCGGGTGACGCGCTAATGAACAGGGTGCTCCCGCAGCTTCAGGAGAAGTACGGCAGCTGGGATTTCTTTGATCACTTCGCCAAGCGGAACATCACTGACATGGAGAAAGAACTGCGCGGCGAGAAGAAGATTCCCCAGACCGCCCCTTGATAAGCAAGAGACCGGTTCGGCAGAGTTTTGCGGAAAGGTTCGAACGTTTCCTGAAAATCGTTTTTTGCAGCTATCGCAAGTAGGCGTCGGTGATGTACTGCTGCACCATGCGCTGCGTGTTGAAGAACGAACCATTGATGGCGATGGCGTGCTGCATGATTTGGATATACAGCCTCGGCTCTTTGTAAAACATCGGAAGAATCACGTTCTCTAACTTCCAGTAGAGCGATTCCGCTTCCTTGCTGTTGTCCGTGGTGACGTCCGCCGGGTCCATGGAACGCCGAGGCTCGCCAATCGACCATCCGGTGACGCCTTCGATATGCCCTTCCACCCACCAGCCATCGAGAATGCTTAGGCTGGGAACTCCGTTGAGCGCCGATTTCATGCCGCTCGTGCCGGAAGCCTCGAGAGGAAACTGCGGCGTGTTGAGCCACAGGTCCACGCCAGAAGTTATTTTGCCGCCGAGGTCGAGATTGTATTCGTCAAGGAAAACAACAGGAACAGCTTTGCGCAGAGCCTTCTTCGCTTGGAAGATGCGCCGGATAATATCCTTGCCTCCGCCGTCGTTGGGATGCGCTTTGCCCGCGTAGATGATCTGAAAATGTCCCGCATTCTTGGCGATCTGGCGCAAGCGGTCCAGGTCAGAAAGGATCAGGTCCGCGCGCTTGTATCCTGTCGCGCGACGCGCAAAACCAATCGTGAAAACTTCTTCGTCCAGACTGAGGCCGGTTTTTCCGCGCACGGTTTCCAGAAGTTCATGCTTGGCGATTAGATGCGCTGACCAGACTTCTTCGGGGGGAAGCCCAAGCGCACTGCGAAGACTGTAATTGTCTTCGCGCCACTGCGCGATCTGGCGGTCAAAGAGTTGTTGAAATGGCGGCGAGGTCCACGTCACTGCGTGAACGCCATTGGTAATGGCCTCGATCGGAACTTCCGGAAACATCTGCCGAGATGTGACACCGTGCTGCTTGGCCACGCCATTGACGTACGTGCTGAGGCTGAGCGCCAGGTACGTCATATTTAAATGGGCTCCGCGCGCCGCAGCTTCCTGCAAGTCCGGATAGTTTTGTTCGGTTTGCAAAGAGCGCTTCACGAGCTCGGCGACGGCAGCGTCCTTGAGATCGAAAAATTTACTCTGCTGCGGAAAAACACGCGTGAGATATTCGATCGGGAAACGGTCATGGCCGGCAGGCACCGGCGTGTGCGTGGTGAACATGCACTTGGCCCGCACTTTTTCGATGTCTTCGCCGTTGATGGCGGTGCGCCCCGCCTTTACCGCTTCCTCGCCTAGCAACTCCAGCGAGAGAAGGGCGGCATGTCCCTCGTTCATGTGATAGCGAGTGAGATCTTCGTACCCAAGCGCGCGCAGCATGCGCACGCCGCCGATGCCCAGCAAAACTTCCTGGCACAACCGATAATAGGAATCGCCGCCGTAAAGCCCGCCGGTCAGATTGCGATCCCATTCGGTATTGGAAGGGAGATCGGCGTCGAGAAAATAGACCGGCACCACAAAGCCCCGCACACCTTTGACGTCATAGCGCCAGCAGCGAAGTTCGACGCGGCGATTTTCCAAAGGTACGGTTACACGCGCAGTTTCTTCCTTGAGAAAATCTTCGACTTTCCAAACGACGGCTTCTTCTGTTTGGGTGCCGTCTTCGGAGAGATGTTGAGAAAAGAATCCTCGGCGGTAGAGGAGCGAGACCGCGACCATGGGCAAGCGAAGGTCGGCGGCGGCGCGGATGGTGTCTCCGGCGAGCACACCCAAGCCGCCGCTATAGCTCGGCATGGCGTTCTCGAGCGCAATCTCCATGGAAAAATAGGCGACAAATCGTTTAACTGAATTCGCTTGCGTGGACATCTCTCTCGCTTCTCCGCTGGCCGCCGCGACGGCAGCCCTGCGGGGAAAATGCGCAACAACTGACCTTTAATTGTCGGGGAAACGCCGCGCTCAATCAAGCAAGTAGAAAGGATTGGTTGCTATGTGCGTTTCAGGATGATTACATGCCTCTGTACAGGAATGCCTGTCCCACCATTCCATTCATCAATTCTATTTGCCCGGCGCGGGGCGAGCTTGGGGCGTCGGGCGAGTGAGTAGATCGACGTACTCCTTGTAAAATTTCTCCTTGTCGAGATCTTTTTGGACGTCGACGAGGACTTCGCCCATCCCGGGTTGATGGCCAGGGGCCCAGGCGAGCGTGTCGCCGTAAGATGCGCCGTGATTCACTTCCACATCGACGTAGAGCTTCTGCCACTTGGTGATAAAGCTCGGATCGAGCCAGGCGACGGCGGCGAGTTCATCCCAGAGATAGTTCGCTTCCGCATATTTCGCTACGTATTGCGCGGCAGGTGTGGGGCTCTTTGCAACCTGCTCGATGAGGCTCTTCTCCATGCGCGTCTTGACGGAAATGTCTACCGTGGTAAGAACGATTCGCGGCCATTGGGCATGGAGCACAGCGTGTGACGCCTCCGGATCCATCCAGAAGTTAAATTCGCGGCGCGGGCTGAGGTTAAATTCAGGGTCGTCAGCCTGCGGATTCATGCTCCCGCCCATGACAATCAGCTCCTTCGTGAGCTCAGAGAAGTGCGGGTCCAAAGCAATAGCCACGCCCAGGTCGGTCATCGGTCCGGCAGCATAGATGGTGACTTCATGCGGGTACTGATGAACCATTCGAACCATGAAATGAGCGGCGTCTTCGGTCGATGGCTTGGTTGTGGGAGCACCTTCAGGCATGGGCGGAATTTCGTATGGGCCGTGGACGGGGTGGCGGCCGGCGAAATTCCAGGCGCCCTGATAAATGATCTTGCCGTAGAGGGTTTCCCACTTGGCGATGTATTCCTTGGAATTCACAAGTGGAAAAACGGCGCCAGGAACTACCGGAATGTCCGTTCGGCCGATGATTTCCAGCAGGCGTAGCGTGTGCTGCACCTCCTCGTCGCGCCAAGCATCGCCTGTAAGAACAGTGATGCCAAGAACATCAGTCTCCGGCGAATTAATGAGCGTGAGAATGGCCTGCATGTCCGTGCCGCCGGGACCGGCACAGTCCTGATCAATGATGACCTTGCGCTTGGTCTGTGCGTGAACTGGCAGAGTAAAGAGCACAGCGAGAATCGAGAGCCGCGCGAACGAGCTAGCCCAAGGCATCAAGCATTTCCTTTCCGGAATGGTCTGCGAAGAATCGAGAGAGGATGATAAACCAGCCCCGTGGTGGAGGCCAGCGCCTCCAGCAAAAACGCGGCCCACCGAAACTGAGGTGGGCCGGCCAGATTCAAATTGAATCGCCGTGTTGCAGTTCGCGATTAGAACGTAAGCTTCAGTCCAAACTGGACGAGGCGCGGGTTGTTTACGGTCGAGTTGACCGCGCCGAAGCCGAAACCGTTGATGTCGTTCAAGGGCATGCCGAACTGCGCGTGGTTGAAGAGATTGAAGATTTCCGCCCGGAAATTCAGACCCATGTTTTCCCAAGGCAGCTTGAACTGTTTGATCACGGAGAAATCGGTATTCACGAAATCCGGACCGTAGACGGGAACACGACTGGCGTTGCCGAGTTGACCCGGTGTGGGCGGCGCAAAGCAGGCTGGGTTAATGTACTGGGTCTTGGTTTGGTTGGCGGAGGGATTGCAGCCGGCAACCTGGTCCGGACGCTCAAAAGAGTTGCCGTTGCCACCCGTGTTGAAGGAGACGCCTGAGGTATTGTTACTGTCAATCAAGGGGAAAGCGAAGCCGGAAGTGATTTTTTCGATCAGCGTTACCTGCCAGCCGCCCAGCAGAGAATTCGTCACGTTGCTCCAGTCGGAGCCGAACTTCTTGCCTCTGCCAAACGGCAAATCATAGATGATGCTGGCAGTAAAGTTGTTGTGAAGATCGAGTTGAGACGGGGCCCAATCCAGATTGGCCCAATTCGGCAGCGGGAAGTACGGAGCGCTCAGCAATGACCCGAGGCCGTCGCTAAGCCCATTGTCGTAAGTATGCGAATACGTGTAGGAGATCAGCGCATAAACGCCGTAACGGGAACTCTTGGTCTCGGCCTTCGCTTGAAAGGAATTATAGGTGGTTTTGCCGAGGTCTCCGAATTCCAGAATGGCGTTGAAGTTTGGTGGAGTGTAGGGCGAGACGAAAGGAGCGCCGCCGGGGCCGCAACCTAGAGTATAAGTTCCTCCGGCAACACATGCCGTAGGACCGTTGGTGTCGATGGCGTTACCGGCGACCAGGATGTGGTTGCCACGCGAACCGGCATAGCCAGCGGTGAGCACGATGTTGCCGGGCAACTGGCGCTCGATGTTGGCGTTGTACTGCAGCACCTGTCCGCTCCGCCAGTCTCGCGGTTGGTAGAAATATGTCCCGCTAAACGTGGATAGAGTCGGCGGAGTGTTGAAAATTTGAAATCCGTTAGAGATGCTGGTTACGGCGCCGCCCGGGCCGCAAGCCGGAGTATTACCGGATGGGGTAGAAACTGGGCAGCCCCCGAACTGGAAAACGTCGCCCTCGGCGAAAAAGGGTGGGTTCTGCCAAAGGCCCTGCGCGCCCTGGCTCCAGGCGGAATCGTGGTAAATGGAGAAGCCGCCGCGGAGGACGGTCTTGTCGCTGCCAAGGAGTTTATAGGCGGCACCGATGCGTGGTTCGAGGGCGGTCCAATCCATGTGGATGCCGGCGGAACCGCCAATACCGTTCTGATTGGCGACGAGGAGCTCACCAGTGGTGGCAAACGCGCCAGTAGCAATGGTGGGCGGAAGGTAATCGGCCATGCGCCCGGCGGCCTCGGTGATGGGTGTGGACAGATCATATGCCAAACCAATATTGAGGGTTAGATCCTTGGTGACTCGCCAATCGTCCTGGACGTAGGGGCGGATGATTTTCCAGCGGCGGCCGGTGACCGGGCCGTTGAAAGTCTGATCGTGTTCGGAGATGCTCACATAGCCCAAGCTTAGATCCGCTTCGGCATTACCGGAGAATGCGCCGAGGGGAATCCAGAAACCATCCTGGAAGGCTTCGGCGCCGACGTTCATCTGATTGGCTCGGACATCAATTCCGACTTTAATTTCGTGCTTGCCGCGAATCAAGTCGAGGGAATCGGCAAACGTAAAGATATTGGTTCCACCCTGAAATGGAGTGTAGCCGCGATCGCCGAGGGACCATAAGCCGCCGTTGAACAACACCGAAACCAAGCCGCAGCTATAAGCTCCCGGGGTACACGTCTCGCTACCGGGCGTGCCGGTGCAGCCGAGATTGGCGCCGGGGATTCCGATGCCAGCAAGGTTGGCGGAACTGCAGCTGCCCGTTCCCTGCGAAGTGATGTAGTTGAAGATGCGGTTGTAGCCAAAGCTCGCCGTGTTCACCGTCGTGGCTGAAAAAACATGGGTTTCGCCAATGGCCACGTTGCGGGCGTGATTGACGATGCCCTGATTGCTGCCGAAGGCGTTGGCCTCAGCAAAACCGCCGGTAAAGCCGCCAGGAACGAAGGAGCCGGCATCGTCGTAGCTAAAGCGAGCGAAGATATTGTCGTTGGCCGAAAAGGTGTGGTCCACACGGATGTCAAACTTCGTTTCATAGAGGCTGCGGACTGGTTCGCTTACGAAATTGAATCCCTGAGCGGGATTGTTGGCGTTCGGGAAGGGATACAAATTCACCAAGGCCGCACCGAGGGGGTTGATTAAAGCGGCGGGTATTTTGGCGCAGTTGACGCCGGGAACCTGGCTGCCGTTCGGATTGACGGCGGTGGGCGGACCACTGGCACTGCCAGTGCACTGAAAAGGGGTACCGCCCGTGTAGGGGTTGGTGATTGAAGTGGGGGAAACTGGAGCCCCGAAAGGATCGGCGCTGAAGTCCGCGTAGCGCTGCGCCGCGCTCGTGTGCATCGCAGCGCTGGGGACTAGACCGGTAAACGTGATGCCATGAAGTTGATCCTTTTGCTCGCCATCGACGAAGAAGAAAGTTTTGTTCTTGCGAATAGGACCGCCGATGGAGCCGCCAAATTGGTTCAGATTGAATTTCTCCGGAGAAGTCGCAAAGAAGCTCTTGGCATCGAGTGAGGTATTGCGAAAGAACTCGAACAAGGAGCCGTGGAAGTCGTTGGATCCGGATTTTGTGTTGACCAGCACGGTCGGGCCTGCGCGGGTTCCGTATTGGGCGGAGTAGTTGTAGGTCAAAACTTTGAATTCTTGAATGTCATCGATCGAGGAAAAAGTCCCGATACCGCCGGCTGTCAATTCGTTGTTGTCTACGCCATCCAGGATCCAGTCGGTGCTGTTGGGGCGCGAGCCGCCGACAGATAGCGAGAAGGATCCGCGTGCGGCCACCTCACTGCTGGCAGCGGACGTGAAAAAGCTATTGGGGTTCGTCTCCGCCGTTGCGCCGGGGGTGAGAGTGGCAAGTTGCACGAAGTCGCGCCCATTCAGAGGAAGCTGCGCGACCTGTTGCGCGTTGATGACCTGACCGAGGGAGGGATTGGCGGTTTCTACCGTTACGGCGGACGCGGACACTTCTACCGTCGAGGAAACCGTGGACGGTGCGAGCGAAAAGTTCAATTCGCGCGCCTCTTCGACTTGCAGGCGCACATCCTTGTTCTCGGCGCTCTGAAAACCCTGAAACTCGACTCGCACGGTAAAGATTGACGCCGGTAGCAATGGAATAAGGTAGTGTCCTTCTTCGTCCGTTTTCGCCTGCCGTGAGACGCCGGTGCCTTGTGAGGTGGCAGTAACCGTGGCCCCACTGATGGCCGAGCCGGATTTGTCCGTGACAGTGCCCGAAAAAGTGCCAGCGGCTTGTCCGTAGAGTGCCGGAGAAACGGAAAGCGCGATCGTAGATACCAACAGAAGAAAAAGTATTCTGAACCTCATGAGTGACGCCCCTTTCGACAACCCCTGTTTACGACGATTGCGATGGCACAGCCCCGGCCCCAAATGTGTTATCTCGCGTGGCGGCGAAAAAAGTTTTCACAGCTATTGGTTTCAAAAACTGTCCAGGACCAGAACAATCGAACAAAAGAAAAACTCGATGCAGGGTCGTGGCACACACTGCGGAAACAATCTTTGCGCTAAGACGCGAATATGAACAAATGTTAACAATCCCCAGGACATTCCCCCAGTTGCATCTGTGGCGGTAGGCTAGCGTCCGGTTGAGAGAAGTGTCAAGACAAAAGTAATGTTTGGAACGATTTGTGGTGGAAAACTATTCAAGGATATTTTGATTTTGCAATGAATTCAAAATTTTGATGGAGGTTGCGGAGAAAAAAGAGCCCCAGAAGCGGTGTGCCGGGAATCGGAAGTACCGAAACGGGAATGGCCCGGATGTCGGCTATAATCACGCACCGTGTCCGCGAAAAACATTTTGGATGATGTGCGCGTCGTCGAGTTGAGCGAAGCGCTTGCCGGCCCTTACTGCGCGATGCTGCTCGGGGATTTCGGCGCCGATGTCATAAAAATCGAGCGGCCGGGAGTGGGCGATCAATCGCGAGGCTGGGGACCGCCGTTTGTGGGCAGCGAATCTGCCTATTTTCTTGGAGCGAACCGTAACAAGCGATCGGTTGCGTTGAATTACGATCACCTACAGGGAGCGGAGGCGCTGCGGAAGCTGATCTCCGCTTCCGATATTTTTATTTGCAATCAACCCTCCTTGGCTTCTTTGAAGAAGCGTGGGATCAACGCGGAAACACTACGTGAGAAAAATCCCCGCCTCATCTACTGCAGCATCACGGGCTACGGCTTTACGGGACCGAAAGCGGGCCGGCCTGGCTATGACATTCTCGCGCAAGCTGAGGCTGGCGTGATGAGCTTTACGGGCGAGCCAGACGGAAGCCCGATGCGCTATCCGATAGCGATTGCGGACATGACCTGTGGCATGTACTCGGCCATGGGAATTTTGGCGGCGCTCTACGCGCGCGAAAAAACGGGCCGCGGGCAGTATTTGGATATGGCGCTACTCGATTCGCAACTGACTTGGCTGGCGAATGTCGGAAGCAGCTACTTGAACGCGAAAGCCTCGCCAAAACGCTGGGGCAACGCCCATCCAAGCATCGTGCCCTATGAGGTGTTTCGCGGCTCGGATGGCCGGTCCTTTGTTGTAGGAGTGGGAACGGAAGCGCTGTGGAAGAAGTTTGTCCGCATGATGAGAATAGAGAACGGCGTCGGCCAAGATGAGAAGTTCCGGACAAACGCGCTGCGAACCAAGAATCGCGTCGATCTAATACCTCTTCTGCAAAAGATGTTTGATGGCCAGGCCGCGAACGTTTGGCTCGAACTATTGGCGGCAGCGCAGATTCCTGCCGCTCCCATCAACTCAGTCGAAGAGGCTGTGAACGACGCGCAGACGCTAGCGCGCAACATGATTGTGCAGCTCGAGCATCCGGCATTAGGGATGGCACGCAGCATCGGGAATCCAATTAAATTTTCGGAAACGCCGGTCAGTTACCGCCTGCCGCCGCCACTGCTTGGCGAACACACGAGCGAAGTGCTGCGGAAGCTCGGTTATTCGCCGGAAGAAGCACAGGAGATGTCGGCTCCGATGAGCTGACAGTGCGGGGCTGCAAAGCGGCAAGGGTCGCATACATTCTATAGCCGGCCGAGCGCACGTTTTGTTAGAACAAAGAAGGCCGCGCAGAGCCGCCCAGCAACGAGTTGTTGACGTTCACGATGGTGTGTGTGCCCTCGCTGCCTCCCCACGAAAATAGCAAGTACACCTGTGGGAAGCCTCCAGCGCGGAGGGTTAAACCCGTGGAAAAGCTGTGCAGCCATGGGCTGGATCCAAGCCCGCCGCGTGTGAGCGCCACTTTTCCTTCGTCAACCATAAACGTAAAGCCCAGCGGCAAACTGCCGATGGAGTGCTCAAAGCTCTCGCGAATCAGCAGAACGTTCGGCGCGCGGAAGCGATAATCCTGATAGCTGCTCAGCGACTGGTTTCCATTGATATCGGAACCGCCTAGCGTTGGCTGAAAATAAAACGGCACGATGTCACCACCTGGCGTCATCGAGAGCGCCGAATAAACGCGCACGCCAAAACTTCCCTGAAGATCCCGACTAAGCTCCTTGCACTCTGAGCCGGACGCGCCCTGCGTGGTGAGGCATTCGTGATGTTGCGCGAATTTGTCCACGGAGCATTCCGCATTTTCCGAGTCCCTATCTATGGAGCACTCGTCCGGACCGTTCGTATCTCTTGGCACGATGAAACGGGTAGTCTTTCGGTAGATGGCGAACTGATGAGATAAATCCGTGGTCAGTCGCTGAAAGGAAAACGTCGAGTTTCCAGGTGCGACGTATTGCTGGTAGTTGAGGTTGTAGTCCAGGTGAACGAAATCATTTAACAGCACCGGGCGCATACGGACACCCTCGCCAAGCTGCAGAGTACCGGGCTGGTTCGTGAGTCCTGGCGCGGTGGCTTCCGTGTAGAGCGCGCCAATGGTCGGGCTCGGCTGGTCGAGGCTCGGGAAAATATCCACGAATCGTCCGTTCATTTCGGCGTAGAAGGCTGCGCTCAGCTTCGCGTAAAACGGCTTGACTACGCTCGCGCCGGCAATCGTCTCTCGCATGCCGTAAAACGAGCGGCCCGCCTCCGTTGTGTTTGGCCCCAATCCAAAGTAGGTGAGCTTATTCAGCGTGATCGTCTGGGCGTAGACATTGATGACGGGCCGCTCAGGTAGAGCGGTGAGGTTGGGCTTCAAGTTGCGGCCCTTTGTGCCAAACTCGACGGTGGGAGCCTTCTCGTGCGTATTCACAAGTTTTAGATAAACACCCGCGCGCCAAGATTCGTTATCGGACGCGACCGCGTCCGAATCCCATGTGATGCGCCAGTTTTCCGTAGTTTTGTGGCCCACGTAAGCAAGCCCGACCCCGAAACCATTCTGTGGAGCGATGCTGCCGACGGCGATATGCAAGGGTTGCCCGGTGAAGAGCTCCTGTCCGCAATCAATAAGTTTTTTTAGGTCGAAACAACTATGCTGCAGCTTGTAAAGCTCCGAAGGATTGTCGGGCCCGGTGTCCGCGGATGCCGCGGGCTGTTGCGCACTAATCACGGGCGCTGCAAGTGCAATCAGCAGAAGAATTACGGCGGCGCGGGGCATCTGGACCTCCATCACTTTTTCGCAGGTTTTCCGGCGTGTGTGTGCAGAAGAGCGGTGGCCTTGTGGACGTAGGCGCTCACATCGGCTTCCGTTTTTAGAGACTTCATGTCGGTATTGAGCAACGTGGTCAGCTCATGCACATGCTTGATCAGCGCCTCGCGCATGTGCAGCGCTTGGGATCGCAACAAAGTCCCGGCCGGACGGTTGGGGTTGTATGCACCGGGATCTGTCTTCGGAACGCTGATTATTTTGGGCGCCATATTTTCCTCTCCGCTATTGAAGATTGTTGAAGACCACGCAGTCATCGTCAGGGCGCATCTGGTCAGTCAGAAGCCCCAGAAAAGTCTTGGCTTGCTGTTCCCGAACGGTCCGCTTGGCGTCGCCTTTGAGAAAAAAGTTCGTCACGGTGCCGGGAATTGAAGCATGTTCAAAAATCTGCGCATTCACGGGATCCTCGGTGCCAGTCACAACGGTGCCACGCGGAATCCAGGGAGAAATAAGCACAGCGGGAACTCGGATACCAAGCCGGTCAAACGCGAAAGGCTCACCAGTCCCCGTGGCATCAGCCGATGCAACCTTCCCATCCGGAGTGCAGGCTGGCGGGACCACATGGTCGTAAATGCCGCCGTGCTCGTCATACACAACCAGCAGCGCTGTGCTCTCCCAAAGCGTTGGATTCGTTCGAATGGCGTTGTACACGCTGCCTACGAAGCGCTCGCCCTCCCGCACGTTGTGGTCCGGATGCTGGTCTGAAGCCAATACTTGGCCGCCGTCCGTCCCTGGATGATCGTTGTAGCAAGGCTCGATAAAGCTGTACTCCGGAAGTGTGTTCCCGGAGCAGTCGCCGATGAACTGATCGAAGGTGGCGAAAATCTGCGGCTGATTCTTGAGCAGATTGACGATTTCCATGGTCGAGCTCGGCTGATCGTAGTAATAAATCTTCGCCGTGTGTCCGGCCTGAATCATGCGTTCGTAGATGCTTGCGATCGAAGTGTCCAAAATGTAGAAAATATCCATCCCCACTTGGCCAAACGAAGTTCCGTAGTGCGCAAACGCTCTGTTGCAAATTGTCGGCCCCGGAATCGACGAAAACCAGCCATTAAACACCGCGAACTCTGTGGCAAGTGTCGTCAGCACCGGCAATTTGTCCGGCGTAAAGTAATACATGATGTTGTGCGAGCGGTTAACGTCCTTCGTCTGCGAGAAATAGTCCTTAACAAACCCCTGCATGTTCGCGACACGCCCCGGCCCTGGCGGTGCCCCGCCAAAAATTTGCAGATCCACGCCCGGAAAGTGGTGGTCCGGATCCGGATCAAGCTGGCTTTGAAACTGCGCGTTTGGCTGCACTTTGACGATCGCCCCGTTCGTATCCGGATTCGACTCGTTTCCCGTCAGCCCATTGATCTTGGGATATTTTTGCTTGAGCGCGCCCAGCATGTGGTCAAACGACCGATTCTCCATCATGAGCACAACAATATGTTTCAGGCTGTCCAACCCCGCTGACATACACACCCCCGCGCATTTCAGAGTTTTGGCTGGTTCTCTGCAGGTAGTGACTTCCGACCGGCGAAACGTTTCATCGTCTCGAGCCACTATTTGCATAACAGCTTAGTCGTCAAACGTCCCTAGTCAAGGATGGATCCCAGGCGGGGGTGGCGGAATGGAAACGTTCGAATCGCGGCGCGATTACTCGGGAAGTCTAACAACGGCAGACTAACCGTGTCAGTCCAACCCGGCAGACCAACCGTGGTTAATCCTCGCAAGCAAGGAGGCATACGTGTTCGGATCGCAAGTCCTCGAAGTCGTCGTAGGCCTAACTCTGATTTACCTGGTTCTCAGTATCGGTTGCTCGGGCGTTAAAGAAGTCATTGCCGCCATGTTCTCTCTCCGCGCCAAGACGCTCGAAAGCGGCGTCCGCAACATGCTCAAGAACGGCCCGAACGACTACACGGCAAAACTTTTCGCTCATCCGTTAATTCAGGGCACCGCGCCCGAAGGGCAGAAACCGTCCTACATCTCAGCGCGCATGTTCGCCGCCGCTCTCTTCGACATCGTCGCTCCCGCGGACGCCGCGCAGCCCCGCACGATCCAGTCTTTGCTCGCGGGCGTCGCGCAGATTCCCGATGCCAAGCTGCGCACCACTCTCCTCAACATGATCGATTCCGCTGGCGGCGACGTTGACGCCGCCCGCCTCAAGGTCGAACACTGGTTCGACGACACCATGGCCCGCGTAACCGGCTGGTACAAACGCATGGCCCAAAAAATCATCTTCGTCGCCGGACTCCTTCTCTGCGCGGCCGTAAACGCAGACACGCTGATGATCGTCAAAGAATTATGGAGCGACCAGGCCCTCAGCAGCGCGGTGGTTGCGCAGGCCGTGAAAAAGGTTCAATCTACAACTCCAGCCGATTACGTCAACCCAGAGGGTTCTTTACAACAAGTCGCCGGAGAAATTCGCGAAGCAAATACGCCGCCCATCGGATGGTCAAACGCCAAGAACGACCTCCGATCGCTGCCAAGCGGCTTCGGCGCGGGAGCTTTGAAAGTGCTGGGCATTTTGCTCACTTCCTTCGCCATCGTCCTGGGCGCGCCGTTCTGGTTTGACATGCTCAACAACCTCATCAATTTGCGTTTGTCCGGGAACCCGCCGACAGTACGCGCGGTGGAAGCTTCCAGCAAGTAACGGCAACTGGAAAGACAGACAAGAAGTTTCAGGGATTCGAGAACCGAAAGGAGCTTCAAATCATGAACGCAGGACAAAAACAAACCAAGTTAGCCGGCAGCACAAAACATCGCCTGCCCAATGCGGAAGTCGTCGGAGAAGTGCCCAGCGCGGAGTTCCGCGTCACCGTCACCGTGCGCCGCCGCAACGAACTTCCCTCCATCGAAGCCCAGTGCAAACAGAAGCCCGCCGATCGCACCTACATGACGCACGAAGAACACGCCGCTAAACATGGCGCCGATCCGGCCGACATCGCGAAAGTCGAAGCCTTCGCCAAAGAAAACGGCTTGCGCGTCACAGACACAAACGCCAGCCAGCGCACTGTCACGCTTTCCGGCACTGCTCCGGTCTACAGCAAAGCCTTTGGCGTCGACCTCAAAATGTACAAGGCCGGCGACTTGGCCTATCGCGGCCGAGAGGGCGACATCCTCATCCCAGAAAATTTGCAAGGCATCGTGACCAGCGTCACTGGCCTCGACAATCGCCCTTTCGCTAAGCCGCACTTCCGCGTCAGCCGCGGCACAGCTCGCGCGGCGGGTGTTGGCGCGGCTGCCGGCAGGTCGACCGCGTCAGCTTCGATCCCAGCCGGATTCACGCCGCCGCAGCTCGCCTCGCTCTACAATTTTCCAAAGAATCTCGACGGCACCGGCCAAACCATCGCCATTCTCGAACTCGGCGGCGGCTTTCACCCACCGGAATTGACAACGTACTTCAAGAATCTCGGTATCACCAAACCGCCAAGCGTCACCACAGCTTCTTACCCAAACGGCGGAACAAACAGCCCCGGCACCAACGCGCTCGATCCCAATAATCCTGACGTCGAAGTCATGTTGGATATCGAAGTCTCCGGCTCCATCGCGCCAGGCGCAAAAATCGTCGTTTACTTTGCCCCGGATGCCTCTGACCAAAGCTTTCTCGGCGTGATGAACGCCATCATCAGCGATACTGTCAACAAACCCAACATCGTTTCGATCAGCTGGGGCGGCCCCGAAGACTCCGCCACTACGCAGTTCCAAAACGAGTTCGATCAGCTTCTTCAATCCGCTGCAAGTCTTGGCCTAACCGTCTGCGTCGCCGCCGGCGACAGTGGCTCCGCTGATTTCGCCTCCAACGATCCCAACTGGGACGGCAAAGCTCACGTGGACTTCCCCGCCTCGGATCCCTTCGTGCTCGCCTGCGGCGGCACTCAATTGACCGCCTCCAGCACAGCCATCACAAAAGAAGTCGTCTGGGACGATGGAAAAAATGACGGCACCGGCGGCGGCGTAAGCCGCGTCTTCGCGCTGCCCAGCTATCAACAAAAGGCTGGAGTCCCTCCGGCCGCTGATCCTGTCGGCCCAGTGATGCGCGGCGTACCGGACGTTGCCGGCGACGCCGCTCCCGCGTCTGGCTATCGCATCATTTGCGATGGCACAAGCTTCCCCGATCCCTCGCAGGGACTTCCTCCAGTTGGCGGCACCAGCGCCGTAGCGCCCCTCTGGGCCGGCCTAATCGCTCGCATCAATCAAGGCCTCGGTAAGCCCGCCGGCTTCATCAATCCCCTGCTCTACGCCGCACCTGCCAGCGCCACGTTCCGCGACATCACGCAAGGAAACAATGGCGACTACAAAGCAGGCGCCGGTTGGGACGCCTGCACAGGACTAGGCACCCCCAACGGACAAAGCCTGCTCCAAGCTCTGACGTCTTGAGCTTTATCGCCTAGCGACGGGAAATCCTTAACCGCTGTCCGTTGCGTAGAATTATTTACGTGGAATTAAAGAAAAGACGGCGAGCGGCGCGTACCTGATGCGCCGCTCGCGCCCTTTATGAGTGAATCAAACGGCCGAAGTCGAGGCAGCAGTCTTTAGTTGCGCTTGTAGGTCCCGGGCATTGAGGATTTCCATCGCGCGTTGCAGCAGTTGCTCAAATTCGCAGCGTTCGATTCTCGGACCGGTATGATTAATATTCAGGCTCTGCGCAACTATGGCTGCGTTTTGTTCCTCTGTAGAAAGACTGAAATGATCTAGATTCACCAAACCACCCCTTGTAAAAGAATTGCTGGACCCTAAGTAGTGCCCAAAGGGCGAAATCGTTTCACGCTATCACGATCTTCGGCCGGCGAACTACCACTTCCGAGCTAGCAAGATTTGAGGCGTTGGTACGTCAGGAACCGGCGTAAAGCTGAAACGGGGCCCAATAGTAGGGCTTCCTGAAGACAGATTTGGAATCCGTTGAACGCAAGAAGGATAGTTTGGCCTCGCGCAAGGCGGTAGCGGGATCCTCGCCGCGGCTGAGGCCATTGTAAAAAGCGTCCATAAGTTGGCCCGTGGACGGAGCATTGCTGACTTCCCATAACGCGCCTACGACGTTATGAGCGCCAGCGCGTAGAAACGCCCACGACAGCCCAACCAAACCCTCGCCGGAATACGCGCGCGTTCCCGAACCGTTGCAAGCAGAAATGGTCACCAGTTCGGCGTTCAAATGACGCGTGACGATATCCCTGGCATAGAGCTTGTAAGTATCGCTCGTCGGTTCCTTGCTCAGAATGACCGCGGATTCCAGTGGCTGCGCTCGGCTTGCGGTTCCGTGGGTGACGAAGTGGAGGTAGGCGTAGTGCTCGGGGTTGCTCGCGAGGTAGGCGGCAGGCGTAGCCTGCTCGCGCCTCAAAACCGTGCGGCTCGCTTCCGGGAAGTAGTGCTCGACATCTTGCATTTCGTCTTCAGCCTGGGGCAGGGGGTCGAACTCATCGTTCGCCTTCAGCGCGTCTCCCACCAGTAGTAGATTTTTCTTCTTCGGAGGTCGACGGCTAGCACCGGAAGCCAGCAAAGAGAGTGAGCTAGCTGTAGTGAGTGTGACGTCTTCAATCCAAAAGTGCGGCTTCGCTCCCGGCACAATCAGAGTCTCAAAGTTCAGCGAATACAGGCTGCCGTCGGGTAACAGAATCACGCGTGAATTCTGCGGGATTAGCTTCTGCGCAGGAGCCACGAGCGCCGCATAGAGTCTCTCCCCAGCGGCCTGCTCGGTTGCAGCTACATCCTTGGAGGTCGCAACTGCTTCTCGATACGATTTGACCACCCCGTCGATTTCCGGACTCGCCGGAAGTGTAAGGCAGGTCGTCTTTAGCGGGGAGATGACCCAAAGATAGGAGTGCTTGTCTCCCAGCCAGTAGAAGAATAGGGTCGCGTGCAGTCGTCGAGCGATCTGTTGCGGCTGAGAATTCGCCGCCGAAAGCTTTGCGATTTTTGTCGAAGGTCCGAGACCTTCCTCAAGAGTTTGGGCGCGGCTTAGTTCCGCGATTTTCAAGGCGTCTTGCGGCCTACGGTGAGCAATCAAAAATTCCACGTAGTCGTCATAGAACTCTATCCCGCCCGAAAGGAAGCTCACCCGTAGTCCTGGCTCGGTTATAGCGCCGCGGGCCGTCTCAATGGTGTCAATGGAATTGCGGTACTCCTGCTCGGCCTTTTCCGGAAGGCCTTGGTCGTCATGGAGTTTCGCCAGCCTTGCGTGCGCCTCCCACCGCAAAGGCGTATCCGCATTGGGATCCTGAAGCACGCGCTGGAAGAGCCTCTCTGCTTGAGCGAAATTCCGCTTACTTGTCTCTATGCGGCCTGAGAGAAGTACCGATCCCAACACACCAAAATGATCTAGACCATTGTCCTCAAGCTCGATCGCTTCCAACTCGTATTTTTCGGCTTCATCTAGCCGGCCTGTCCGCAAGCTTGTTTCGGCAAGGTCGTTCAGACACTGCGTAATTGTCTGCATGTTCTTCAGCCCGCGAGCCAACTTGAGCGTGCTCAGGGAAAGAGCTTCAGCTGATGCGTAATCGTGAAGTTCACGATAGGCGTTCGAGACACCGGCCAGCCAATAAAATTGGTTTCCGGTTAAGCCCAGCCGCTCCGAAGCATCGGCTGCTTGTCTGTAGAAGTCCAAGGAGTTGTCAAAATCTCCCAACTCAAAATAGCTCCATCCGAGATTTCCCAGCGTCGCTGCCACCAAGCCTTGCATCTCAAGTGAGCGGGCGAGTTTGAGAGCGGACTGGCCCCGTTCCACAGCCTCGTCGAACCGCTCTTCTTTTGTCGCAATCCAAGCTAGGCTGACTCCCGCACTCGCCTCCTGGTCGGTCCTGCCGCCCTGCCGCGCTAGTTTTAGGGCCCTATTGAATGTCCCCTCGGCCTCCGCATATTTCTGTTCGTCAACTTCAAGCGCTCCTTTGAAATTCAAAACCTCACACATCAGTTGGGGCTGGAATCGGTTTGCCAAGTCTTCGGCGATCGCCAGTTTCCCTTCCGCCTTGGGAAAGTCCTGGGCAACCCGAAAAGCCATTCCTTCGAGCATGCTTTTCCTGACAGCAATGTCGGTTGTGGCAAAAGCTGGCGGCAAATCATCATGCAGGACAGCCTGCGCCTCCGCGGACGCCGATTGGGAAGCCAGAATGTGCGCCTTCATTATGCGGAAACGCCAAGACCATTCCAGGCTCCTTTTTCCATATTGAGAGAGTGCCAGGTCGACGAGGGAGCTTGCGGCTCTTAGGTCTCCGTGGCGGATGTCGAGTGCAATTTGATCGCGAAGTGCCTCAGGAGAGGGCCCAGAGTGGCACGCGATAGAGACACTAATGAAGACCATGTAAACAAAAGGGATGAATGGACGCCACACTAAGACGTTTAAGGGGTTGACATCGGAGGAGGTGGTGGTTGCCCATTTATGCGAGCCTCTGCGGTCGTCAAATCCGCAACATGCGGGGAACCCAGTTCCAGACGCATCATTGTAAGAGTCCTGGTTCCTGGCTCGGCGAAGATTTCTGCCAAAGAGATAGTCCCAAAATTTTCGACTTTGAAAACGTGACGACGCGGGTCTACGCCAGGCAGGTCCGTCTCGATTCTGTCCACCAGCGAGCAAATCACAACTCCTTCATTCCGCGCGACTATTCTCCCGGATTCGTTCCCCTTTTCAACATGATTCCGCAAGTCTTTAAACCCCTTGCATTCGACCAGCAGCTTGTGCCGAAGAATGACTTTCACGTCGTGCCCCGCGACCCTCAAATTGTGAAACTCGCTTCCGTCCGCGACGATATGCCCTTCAGGCTGCCTGGGATTGTGCGTGGAAGTTAGGCGACAAACAATACGATCGGCGGTGACAACGTCAAGAATGTTTAGGTCTTCGATTACCGTCGTGGCATGAGTCTTGAATGTATTCTCATCTATTTTTCTGCCCGAAACGTGTGTGTGAGCGGACTTAAACGATACAAAGTCTTCGAAGTGGAAGTTGTCGGAGTGGGCCACGCTGTGGCCGCCAATTGTCGGCAAAGACGTTGAGGCCTGTGCGTCGATCAGGTGGCGGCCGGGATGACGAAACTCTCCGCTGAATGCATGGCCCTCTGCATGAAAGTGGAAAGGTATGCGGTGATGCGTGCTCATCGATGACACCTCAGTGAACTAAAACGGAGCCCAATACTCTTTCATCTATTACAGAAATTCAACTGTAAACGTAAGCCGTTGAACATCCTTCTCGTTTGCCGTTTGGCCGTTGCCATCGGCGTCGCCAAAGAAGACCAGATTATACTTGCCGGCACTCTCCACGCCGCCCATAACCGGCAAGGAAACGGTCTGGTATTTTTTGTCGCCGCTGATCGTGCCATGTTTCACAGCCTTGCCAGCCTGATCCAGCAGCTGCCAGCTGTACTCGCTAAACGTGCGAGCCGGCGTGAAGTCAAAGTTGAGAAGAAAGCTCTCTCCAGGCCGAACTTGCAGCTTCGTCCCAGCCTCATCCCCGCCTCGAACGCTGCCCGCCAGATGGAACGAGGAACTTATGATTTCTGCCGATTGGGATGAGGAGCTTCCCTTCAGTTGTGGGATTGTAACTCCATTCTGATAGCCAATGAAAAGCAGCAGCGCCGCAAACACAGGAACCGCAAACGCAGGCCGCAGCCAGCTGAACCATCCGCCTGTCTCCCGCGCAGCGGGAACAAGCTTTTTATCATCAATAACTTGAGGAACTTCTTCGCGCGCCACCTGCCTCGCGCCTTCCATAAAGGCGACGGCAGCCTTCATTTCTTCAGCGCACGCCGAGCAATCAAAGTAATGCTCTTCAAACGCTGCATGCTGCTCCTTCGGAAGCTCCCCGAGGAGGTACTTCTCGGCGGCCTGTAGACGCACCGCCTCGTTATGATCCATGTTTGTCATTGTTTGTCATCCACCGATAGATAGTGCGGGAGGGGGCCACTTCGTTTCACGTCTCCTCCCCGGCCGAGAGCCTTCCGGACAGCCCGTCCCTATCTTTCTCATACAAAACCCTGAACTTATCCTTGGCCCGGTGGAGCAAAACGCGCAAATAATCTCGGTCCACCCCAAACTGCCTGCAAACCTCATCCTTATCCTTTTCCTCCAAAAAGAAGGCTCTAAGCAGGTCGCGGTCTTTTTTGGGCAGCTCCTCGATGACCTGGCGAACCCGATCCTTCATCTGCTTCGTAACTAACAAGCCCTCCACGTTCACGGCGCGGTCGGGCATCTCCAGGTACGTGTCATCCCAAGGGCTGGTTCGGGAGGAGGCCCGGTAGAACTCCTGCAAGACATAGTTACAAGTGGAGTTAACGAACGCGCCGAAGCGCTCTGGCTGGCGAATTCCGTCCTTACGCAGGGTAACCAGCACTCTTATATAGGTTTCTTGGCGAAGGTCTTCAACGGTTTCCGAGGCGAGCATCCTCGCCCGCAATTTAATCCGCAGGAGTTGGTCAAAATACGTCACGAAATGCTGCTCCGTCGAGGGGTCTCCCTCGCGAAGGCGCTCCACGTATTCCCTGGTGAATGCGAAGAGTTCCACGTAGCCCTCAGTTTTAATGGCGACGAGTATAGCCGCGCCATCTACCGGGAGCAATGGTTCCCGTTTTGAATCGAAACCGTGAAACGAATTGCCCCCCTCTTTCACTATTTGGTTGTAGGAACCCATCGAATACTTGGGCGTCCTGCTGCGAAGGGACGGTTCCCCTGTCCCCCGCGTGTCCCACCAGGGCGCATCCGAGTCGGACCTGGACCCACAAGGATGCGCCTCCCCCCTTTTAAGGGGAGGAACACTGAACTTGGAGGCTCCGTGTCACGTTCGTTGCAAACCCACAGTATTTCCAATCCTGCATCGCGGCCACTCGATCCAAACATGCTGAGTACTAATGCGCGGACACTCGGTATGTGCTACACCAGTTCGCGTATCACGGCACTGAGCGTCGAGTTTGTTGCCAAGCCCGATGAAGCCCACAAGGTCCATGCGGCTTTGCCCGCGGCGATCGATGGAGCGCTCGGAGAAGTAGCCGGTTTCGCCGGAAGTTTCGTCATGATCGCGAACCACGAAGCGCGGCTCGTAACGGTTGTCACTCTGTGGAGTGGAGAAGATCGCCTGCAGCGTTGCAGCGAAAACGTGCGCTGGGTCCGGGCTCTGCTCGCGCCGTATCTGGATCGCTGCCTGCGCGTTCAAACACTGGCCGCCTTTGTGCCGGGAGCCACACAAAGTTTGCAGCCATTCGAACAGCCTTGCACCGAAGCCGCATTCGAAACATGTCTGCAAGAGGAGCCTGCGCTGTGCGTAGCCTGAAAGCACACTGGGCCGCATTCGAATTGATTTGCCATGGAAATCTGAAAAACTTTCCGGCAACGGTTGAGTGCCCTCGCAACATCCAACTTTATGGGCGGTTAAATACGGAGGATGGGTGCGGGCGGCATGGGAGTTGAGGGACTTGAGTTGGGGGCCATATCAAAGATGTTTGAAGACAAGATCTGCGCAGTGGATTTTTGTGAAGGGGCCGCTGTGGCTTCACTGGCTCAGCAGGATTTTTGCCTGAACCATTTCATCGATCTCTGCTACGAAAATTTGCAACGTATCGATCCTCGGGGCCAGAAGACCGGACGCATGCCGCTCGATCTCGCCTCGCTGCGGGCGTTCATCGAGGAGTGCTCGCGGAGGACGCTGGATGTGGCCTTGCACTGTGAAGATATCGACAATTTGCAGCGCGGCCGTCTGCTGGACATTCTCTTGTGGGCTGGCGAACTTTTTCTTCTGTTGCGCGCCCCAACACGCGGTTTCGCAGACTCCCTTTTAGAAGAGCACGATTCCGTGCTTACCCGCTTGGCTGCGCGCCACTTCTAAAATTCCGTCGCGTGCTCATTCCTATTTGTTCAATCCTTCTTACTCAACGGCGTTTAGGATCTTCGCTTAGTCCTTGCCCTCGCCAGCCTTAAGTTGCTTCAGTTCCCTTTCACGATCCAGATAGCTCTCGCCGTTCGTGATCCACGGAGCGGCAGGCTCATCCTTTAAATAGTGGCCAAACCAGGCAAAGATGCGGCGCTGGTAATCGATCTGGTTGGGTTTTTTGCGCAGGCCGTGATCCTCGCCTGCGTATTCCAGGAGCACGACATTCTTCTTTGCGCGCCGCGCGATGTTGTAGAGTTCGACGCCTTGATGGAAAAAGACGGTGCCATCGCTGTCGCCCACTTCGATGAGCAGAGGCGTGGTCATATTTTGCACGCCAAAGACTGCGGAGTTGCGGATGTAGGCCTGCAAATCTTCGTAGAGCGGGACTTCCATGCGCTGCTGGCCCGTTTCGATGTGATCGGTTTCCGCGATGCCGGAGCTCCAGTGGTGATTTCCGTAGTTACTTACGAGATCGGTGATGGGAGCGCCAGCGACCGCCGCGGCGAAGAAATCCGTCGTGTGCGTGGCGAGATAGACGGAGTCAAAGCCGCCCCAAGAATGGCCCATGACGCCGACCTTTTTGGGATCGATCACGTTCATCTGAATGACGCGCTTGACCGCCGACGTGACGCAATCTACGACGGAAATTCCTGGATCGCGGGGACGAAAAACGATATCCGGCTCGAGCATGAAATAGCCGTGGCTGGTAACGGCGCCCACATTGTAGTAATTGCGCTCAGATGGCGCGCTGTATTGATGCAGGCCATCGGACAGCTTTTCGTACATGTAGACGACCATGGGATATTTTTTGGCGGGATCGTAGCCTGCGGGATAGTAGAGAGCGCCCTGCAAGCGTTCACCGTGGCTGTTTTTGTATTCGATCAGCTCTTCGTGGCCCCACGCGAAGTTGCTTTGGAATGGATTCGTTTTGGTGACTTGCTTGGGATCCTTTAGATCAGGCCCACCGACAAAAGCATTGGGGGATTCCGTGAAGGTTTGCACGACGTATTCAAAAACTTCTGCGTCTTTGGCTTTTCCGAGGCGGTCGACGCTTTTGTCTTGCCAGACGAGATGCTCCTCGGTCAACTTGCCGGAGGCGCCCGGATTGAGGCGCGCGTAACCAGATTTTTTTGTCCAGATACCAAACATGCTGAGGTATATAGGCTTATCGGTGTCGATGAACTCGTCGCGCGGATTTAGCTTCACGTAGCGGTGCCGGACTTGGTCTTTGGCGCCATCTGTGAGCTTGGTGGATTGAGAACCGTCGGGCGAAACCTGCCAGAGATCGAATTTGTCGTAAAGAATGATGCTTGCATCATTCTTCGTCCAACCTGCAAAGCCGAACGCGGGTTTCTGTTTGATAGTGTAATCGGCTTCGAGGTCCGCGAACGCCGTGGGGACAGTTTTGGTGATGTTGACGACGGCGCGCGTGGAAGTGTTCACCGTCCAATAGTTGTTGTCGTGAAAATAAAGAAGGTAATGGCCGGCAGGGCTGGCCTCGAGATAGTAGTCATCGTTGAGGCGGTCCTGAATTTTTGTGCGATTGCCTGTGGCGAGATCGACGAAATAGACATCCGCGGCAGGACGTCCGATGCTGCGTTCCATGGCGTAAGCAGACCAGTTCGCGGCGTAAGCCGTTTGCTGATGGTTGAACGGAACAATCTCTTCCTCAAGATCTTTGCCGAGCGGGACAAACTGGCCATCCTGCAAATGCCAGGCGCATAGAATATTCTTCTCGCGATCCCGCTTGGCACTGAGCTTTTGCTTGGGCATCACTTCAGCGTCGCGAGCGCCCCAGATCGCAACCGTCGCGGGTTCTTCGGCATCTTTGGCTTTGTCCTTGCCCTTATCTTTCGACGCGGAGTCTGTCTTCGTCGAATCGGTTTTTGTCGCGTCTGTTTTTGCAGCGTCTCCGCTCGCATCTTTCTCAGACTTTTTCGGTTCGGCGATTTTTTCTTCCCATTTGGCCATTCCTAGAAAAACCGTGTCGCCATCCTCGGACCATGTTGGTTTGTGAAAGGAAACGGTGCGCATGCCGGCAGGAAACTTCGCGTCTCCCGTGGGATCGTAGGTGTGGCTGGCTTCGGAAGCGTCGCCCAGATGGGTCCACGCGAGCGCAATTTGTGTCGCGCTTTCGCGGTGGTCATCGGATTTCGAGCGCAAGACGGCGAGATCGGCGCCGTCTTTGCGCCAAGCCAAGCCGCTATAAATAGATGCGGAAGAATCGAGCACACGAACAGACGCGGTTTCGGAATTGAAGAGCTGCACGCCGTTGCCAGTTTTGTCTTCGGAGTTGATGGCCATCGCGAGAAGCGTGCCCCGCTTCGGAAGATCCTGCCAGGCAAATTCAGAAACATTGCCGAAGGAAGTGTCGTGTCCTGTGGAGAGTTGGCGGAGGATGAGTGTAGCGCCCGGCGTATCTTCGCTTTCCGTGTTCGCAGCGGCATCGGGCGCTTCTTTTTTCTCGGGAGCATAGCGGCGCATGGCGAGATATGTTCCTGTCGGACTGAACGAGAAGGACTCGATGCCGTCGACGACGATTTGTTCGCCGGTCGAGAGATTGAGAAGGCCGAGCCTTCTTTGCACGGGCTTCTTGTCTTTTTTCATCTTGTCTTCTTGCGCTTCGGAGTAGCCGATGGCGTAGGCGACCCAACGTGAATCCGAAGAAAAAACCGGCTGCGTGCCGAACGCGGCGGTCTTGGTCGTGCCGTCCGCAATGTTTGTGACGCGCAGCTCGTTCTCGCGATTGGAGCGGTTGATGCCGTAAGCAAGCCATTTGCCGTCCGGCGAGAGGCCGCCGAATTCTCGCGGCACGGCGAGTGATTCCCATTGGCCATAGTCGGCCGGCTGCACAGGGGATTTTTTTTGTGCGTGGATCGAGGTGCAAAAAACAAATGCCAAGAGGAATGCCGGAACTAGTCGTCGCATCGCGCGCCTTCCTTGCTGGTGAGAATGACTGGATCGAGCACGCGAATTGTGCCTGCGATGGCGTCGTTGGCGCAAGCGGGGAGGGCCCCCCTCCTGGTTTTTTCATAAATGCGGATTCTAAAGGACTTTAAGTGCTGTGTTTTGAAACTGCGGATTCTGAAAGGCTTATAGGCACACTTTGCTGAAGTGCGGATTTCAAAGGGGCTGGGCTGTTTTCCGCGCCGCGTGGAACGGCCGAGCGAGAGTGGAAGTTTAGATTCTAACGCCCCGACCCGGTAGGGGCGGGCGCCAGGCACGGAGTTCACAGAAAGGACGTCGATGGGGAGGAAACGGAGCCTGTTTAAGGATGACTGGGAGTTTGACGGAGTGGATGGCGAGCGAAACATAGGATATGGTAGCAGGAGGAGTGCTCTATTGTCAATTATTTTATCATTATGTTTAGTACTTATTCGAACGCGGTGCGCGGATTCGAATGCGACTGGCGGAAGTTGCGGGATCGCCAGGAGTTGGCCGGGGGTTAATTGGCTTGATACGGCTGTGGAAATATGTGGAAAAGCCCGAGGAACCCGCCTCAAAAGGGCAGACTGGGCATCTCTTGAGTCTTTTGAAGCCCGCGTCTGACCCGTGTCCTTATTGACAAGTGTAAAGCGACAGGCTACAGTGCCTTGAGTGAAGATACGCAACTTCACTCACAAGGGCCTGAAGAAGCTCTACGCGGAAGACAGCGCGAAAGGCGTTCCGCCTGACTCGGCGGACAAGCTCCGCAAGATGCTGGCATTCCTCGACGATATGCAGGACCCGGAGGAATTGCGCACGCTGCCGACTTGGAAAGCGCACATGTTGACGGGTGATCGCAAGGGCACATGGAGTCTGAGCGTTACACGCAACCGGCGTTTGACGTTTCGAATCGATACGGCAGAACTCGAAATCTGCGATCTGAATTTGGAAGACTACCATTAGATAGAAGGAGCTGAAGCAATGCCTATGAAGAACCCTCCCCATCCAGGGGATTTTATTCGGACAGAAATTATCGAGGCGGCAGGCCTGTCGGTGACGGCTGCGGCAGCGGCGTTACAGGTTTCGAGGCCCGCACTTTCTAGTTTGCTTAACGGCAAGGCTGACCTTTCCGGGAATATGGCGTTGCGTATCGAAAAAGCGTTTGGCGTGAAGATGGATACGCTGATGCGGATGCAGGCCTCTTACGACATTGCGCAGACCCGAAAACGTGAGAAGCAAATCCGTGTACGACGTATCCATCAGCTGGTACACGCGTGAAAATGAATTAGTCGGCGGAGGAGTTGCCGACCGGGTGGCGCGTGCGAGTGAAAAGGCGGCGGGCGGCGGTGGCCCAGGGCACGGTTTCGAATTCGGCGAGATATGAGTAGGCGACCGGGACGACAAGGAGAGTTAGGAGGAGGCAGAGGGTTTGGCCGCCGATGATGGTGACGGCGATGGACGCGCGTTGTTCGGAGCCGGCGCCTATGCCGATGGCTACGGGGATTAGGCCGGCGACGATGGAGAGCGTGGTCATGAGGATGGGGCGGAGGCGGACGCGGTTGGCTTCGAGGATGGCTTCGCGGACGGGCATGCCGGTGGCGCGAAGGCGGTTGGTGTAGTCGACCTGCAGGATCCCATTTTTCTTTACGATTCCCAACAACAGGAACATGCCGAGGGCGCTCCAGAGACTTAAGGCGCGGCCTGTGATCCAAAGGGAGAGCAGCGCGAACGGGATGCTCAGCGGGAGCGTGAGCATGATGATGAAGGGGTGGGAGAAGCTTTCGAACTGGGCGGCGAGGACCATGTACATGAAGATCGAAGCAAGGAGCATTGCGAGCAAAAGATTCCAGGTGGTTTCTTCGAGGACTTTGACTTGGCCGGTGAAGCGGTAAGAATAGCCGGCGGGGAGGCCGATTTGCTTAATGGAGTCGACAGTGTGGGCGGCGGCGAGGTCGAGGGGATAGCCGCTGGCAACGTTGGCGTAGACGGTGACTTCGAATTCGCGGTTGTAACGCCAGAGCGTGGCGGGGCCGGCGCCGCGCACTATGCTCGCGACATTTTCCAGGCGCACCTGGCCTAGCTTTGTAGAGGGGACCATCATTTGCGCGAGGACGTCGGGATTGTCGCGCTGCTGCTCGAGCAACTGCATGATGACCGGGTACTGCTCAGAGCCTTCCTTGAAGCGGGTGATTTCGTCTTCGCCGGAATAGAAAAGGCGGACGGCGTCGCTGACGTCGGTCATGCGGACGCCGATGTCGGCGGCACGCTGGCGGTCGACTTTGACCTGGAGCTCGGGAGTGTTGAGGTTGAGGCTGGGGTTGACGTCGACGAGGTCGGGATATTGGTGCATCAGGTCGGCGACTTGCTTGCTGATGTCGGCGAGCTTGTTGAGCTCGGGGCCGCGGATGACCGCGCCTATGGGAAAGTAAGTTTCGCCGCCAAAGACGGACGGGAGGCGGACGTTCGAAACCATGTTGCGGTAGCCGGCTAAGAAGCCGCGAATTTCAGTGGCGAGCTGCTCATGGCTACGTTTTCTTTCGCTTCGCGGGACCAGGCCGATGAAGAGATGCGCGTGGTTTGTGGGGCCATGGGTGAAGGATTGCACGAAGGCGACTTCGGGGAGGGCAACGACGCGTTGAGCGATCTCAGCCGCGCGATCGGTGGTTTTCGAAAGAGCTGTGCCTTCGGGAAGCGTGAAGGAACTGATCAACTCGGATTGATCGTCTGAGGGGATCCAATCGCGGCCAACCAAATGATAGAGGCCGAAAGTCGAGAGGAAAGTTCCGACGCAAATGAGAATGATGACCCAGCGATGAGCCAGCGACCATTGCAATAGTTTTAAATAGGATTGCTCGATCCAATGGAGGATTCCGGTGGCGTGGGCTTTTTTCTCTTTTTCGCTGACCTTGAGGAGACGCGAGGACATCATGGGCGTGAGGGTGAAGGCAACGAGTAGAGAAACGAGAATCGCCATGGCCATGGTCCAGCCAAACGAATTCACATATTTGCGCGCATAGCCGTTCATGAAGGCGATGGGCAGGAAGATGATGACTAGAGAAAGCGTGGTGGCCATAACCGCGAGGCCGATTTCTTGCGTGGCTTTGATGGCGGCGTTTTTGCGATCTTCACCCTTCTCTTCCATGAAGCGAAAGATATTTTCGAGGACGATGATGGCGTCATCGATGACGATGCCGACGGCGAGGGTGAGCGCGAGGAGGGTCATGTTGTTGAGGGAAAAGTCCATGCCGCGCATAAGCGTGAACGTGGCGATGATGCTGGCAGGGATGGCGACGGCGGCGATGAGCACGGCGCGCCAGTTGCGCATGAAGAGAAAAACGATTGCGCTGGCGAAAATGCTGCCGAGGATCAGGTGTTCGAGGAGCGAGTGGACCGACGCTTTGATGAAGTCTGAGATATCGTGAATGACGAGAAGCTGGACGCCGGGAGGGAGTTGGGCACGGAGTTCGTCGAGCTTGGCTTTCACGTTGTCGGCGACTTGGACGGTGTTGGTGCCGGACTGCCGCAGGACTTGAATGCTGACGACGTCCTCGCCGGGAGCGCCTTTGCGATAGAGAGCGGACCAAGTGCGCAGCTCTTGCGCGCCGTCTTCTACTTGGGCGACGTCGCGGACGCGAACTTGCGCTCCGCCGCGCGTGCCGATGACGATTTCGCCGAACTGCTCCGCGGAAGTGACGCGGCCGAGAGTACGAAGGCCGAGTTCCTGCGGGCCAGTGATCATGCGGCCGCCGGGAGCTTCGATGTTTTCGCGCTGGAGAGCGTCGCGGACGTCGAGGACCGTGAAATTGTGCGCGGTGAGTTTTTGGGCGTCGAGTAGGACGCGGATTTGGCGCGCTTGGCCGCCGTTGAGCTCCACGCTGCCAACGCCATCGACGGTTTGGATCGCGCGGCGGATTTGTTTGTCGGCGATTTCCGTTAGTTCGCGGCGGCTGATGGGGCCGCTGACTAGCAGCGTGAGAATCGGGTCGGATTGCGGATCTTGCTTGGTGATGACGGGAGGCAGCGTGTCGCGCGGGAGGCGATTTACCGCGGCGGCTACTTTTTCGCGAATGTCTTGCGCGGCGCCATCGATGTCGCGTTCGAGGACGAAGGTGCAGGTGATGTCAGCAAAACCTTCGCTGGAGTAGACAGTGATTTCGTCAATGCCGCTTACCGACGAAATAGCGTCCTCGAGAGGCAGGACAACGCCAGTGACGACTTCTTCGGGAGTCGCGCCAGGTAACTGGACTTCGACGTTGACTGTGGCGGGATCGGCCTTAGGAAAAAGGTCTACAGCGAGGCCGCGATAGGAGAACGCGCCCAGCGTCACAAGAAAAGCGATCAGCATCACGGTGAAGACGGGATACTTTACGCAGGTTTCGGCTAGCTTCATCGGCGTGTTTGAGTGATCTTCCGGCGAAATTACTTAAGCGCCGGAGTGTTCCCTTCGGCTTGTTCTTGAACGGTGGCACCGTCATGCAAATCACCGGAAATGGCTACCGCGACGCGATCGCCGGGCTTCAAACCTTCGGCCACTTCAAAGCGCTTGCCGCGCTGGTCTTCTGTCTGGCCCGCAGGGCGGATTTGGTGCTCGGAAACGCGATTGCCGTTCAGAAGAAAAACTTTGTAGACGCCGTAGCGGTAATTCACTGCGCCTTCCGGAAGAAAAATGGTCTTTTCTTCCTTCTCGCTGGGGATGGAAGCCTGCACGAAAAAGCCGGGCTTCAGGCGGCCGTCGCCGTTGGCGAGAAGCGCTTCGGCTTCAAAGGTTCGCGAATCCTGCGCGACGGCCGGATTGATGCGTGAGACGCGGCCGTGAAATGTTTCGCCGGGAAATGCTTCGACCTGCAAATCCACGTTGGCGCCGGCTTTCACGGAGCCGGCCCAGCGTTCGGGGACGGCGAGGCGGGCGCGAAGAGTGTCGGTTCGAACGAGGACCATCACCGGGCCTTGCACGCGAAGATATTCGCCGGGATGAACGTCGCGTGTTTTGATGGAGCCGGGGAAGGGCGCGCGGATCGTTGCATCTCTCAACTTTTTCTCCGCTAAATTCTCGCTGGCCTCGCTGGAGACGAGGAGAGCTTTCAGGCGGTCGACTTCCTGCAAAGCGACCGTATAGCCGGCTTGCGTGCTTTGAAAGCGGCTGGCGGCTTCATCGAGCTGCTGCTGCGAAATCAGCTTGCCTTGGAACATTTCTTGCGCGCGGCCATATTTGCGCTCAGCGTCGAAGAGGTCGGCAGCGGCGCGTTGGACGGAGGCGAGTTTTTTTGGATCAGCCGGCGGCGGATCATTCGGGCCGATGCCGAGTTGCGCGCGGACCTGCGTCACGAGGCCGCGCTGCCGGTCGACTTCCAATTGTAACTCTTGTGGATCGATGAGAATAAGCGGCTGGCCTTCTTTTACGGTATCGCCGACATCGGCGAGGACCTGGGAGACGCGGCCTTCGACCTGCGCGCTCAAGATGCTCTCTTCCAGCGCGAAAAGCGAGCCGGCGGCCTGGACGCGGCGTTTGGCGGTTTCCTCCGCGACGGTGTAAACGTGAACCGGCGTGGGATGAGCAGCGTCGCCGAGCATGCTGCTGGAAACGGATTTCGAGCAGCCGCCGGCGAGAATTGCAGCGAAGGCGGCCACGACCGCCCAAGGTAGACACATTTTCATAAAGTTGCGAATGGAATAGTGAGTCCGCGTTCGCTTGAGGGCGATTCCGTGAACGCTCTTAGAACACACTATGGCCGTCATCTCCTGCTTGCCCTTTGGACGCACGAAGTTACCACAATGTTTCGTCTCCGGGAGCTTTTTCTGAGAGAAACATTCGTTGCAATTATGACGCGAAGTTGCGCGCGAAGCCAGGCTAACCCAGGCTCGTTGCGTTGTTCAGTCGTGGCTCGGTAAATTGTTCGCTGACGTACTCTGGGTTCCGCCAATTCCGTTAAATTTAGGTCTTAGCAAGTATGTTACTTTTGGAGTACACTCCCGATATTCTCTCCTGTAGAGGCGCCCATGCCTAAGTTTTTCCGCCGATTGGGATTTCTTACCGCGCTTCTGTACATGTGTGGCGTTCAGCTCTCCGCGCAAGACTTGTCGGTGCGAGTCGAAGCGTTCAAACTGATGGAGCACGCCAACGCAGTGAGCCGCCCGACTCACAGAACTCGCAATCACAAAGAAGAAGTTACGTTTCGCGCCTACCGCCTTGACGGAACTACGGTCGACGGGCGCGCCGATAACATCATTGCGGGCGATATCGAGCGTTACGAGACGACTTTCGGCGACTTTCACAGCATCAGCATTCACTTCCCGGACAAGATCGTACAGAACGACTTTCCGCCCGAGCCCGCGGAGACTTTGGAGTTGGAAAAACTGACGCCACTACTCATCGGGAGCTTCGACAAGTCGGATATCATTCATTCCATCACGCCAGCCATTCTAAATGGGCGCCCCGCCAAATGCGTTCAGTTCGAGACCGTGAATGGAAAAACGCGGCAACCAGCAAACGAAATCTGCTTCGACGATGAACTCGGCGCGCTCGTCCGCTGGAACGTCGCCGAGGACCTCATCGAAGACACTGACTACGTCTCTTTCGAAGGCGTTCTAATGCCTCGAACGATCCGGCATTACATCAACGGCAAGCTGCGCATGGAAGTGAAACAGGAGTTCAGCGTGATCGAAGATCCGATCGATTGGGCTGCGCTTACACCGCCGGACGCGCACCCATTGAGGACTTGCCATGACTACAAGCCGCCGGCTATTCAATCCGCGCCTCAGCCGGCTGATGCCGGTCCGGGGCCTTGGTATGACGTCCAGGTTCATGGGGGGATCGGCCCGGACGGGCGGGTGCAGCAGGCGACCGTACTTCCCGCCGGAAGACCCGACTTGGAGAAGCGCGCCATTGAGATTGTTTCCTCGTGGGTCTTTTCCGCGCCGTTATGCAATGGAAAGCCGACGATTATTGGCACCGACCTGGTCGTGCACTTCGCGCCGCGTTAGCCAGGGACGATAGTCTTCTCTTGTAGGAAAAAATGGTGCGCCGCGTAGGAATCGAACCTACAACCTATGGATTAAGAGTCCATTGCTCTACCAATTGAGCTAGCGGCGCGCAGAGGATCAAAGAATTTTACACGGGACGCGCAATTTTGTCGAACAGGCTTGGCGCAGGTGGTGGGCCAATTTCCGATAACGGCGTTGGCCAGGATTTGGCGATTGATTCATCGCCACCGTTTTGCGGGGTTATCGACCACCCACATTTCCTCTTGAAGCCGGTAGACGTGGCGGTATTATTCAGAGAGCTTTTGGAGATACCGGGGTTCCCGCCAGTGAACGAAAAACAACATCGGTCCTTTCAGATCTTATTCAAGCGCATCGTGGAGTTGACGCTCATCTCCGGAGCCGCATTGCTGATCGCGCCGCTTGGGCACACGTGGCAGCACGGCCAGCAGCAAGGCAGCATGCCCGGAATGGACATGCGCGACAACGATGACATGAGCAGCATGGGCCCGAGCATGGCAGCCATGGCGGGCCACATGTATGTAACGCCGCTTCGGCCAAAGCAGCCCGGCGACGAGGAGAAAGCAAAGGCCGTCGTGGCGCAAGCGAAGGCAACTATGGAACGCTACAAGGATTACCGCAAGGCTTTGGTCGACGGATATGTCATCGCGAATCCGAAACTCAAACAGCCCCAGTATCACTTCATGAACAAAGCCAATGCCCGGGAAGCTGACCTCCATTTCGACCCAAGCAAGCCAACCGCTCTGCTCTACCGCCGAACTCCCATGCTGGAATACAAGCTAGAGGGCGTAATGTACACCGCCAACCCCGACGCAACAGAAGATGAACTGAACCAAGGCATCCCGCTCAGCATCGCGCGCTGGCACAGGCACATCAACTTCTGCGAGGCCCCGGAAGACCGCATAAAAGACTACCAAGCCGCCCATCCCAAGTTCGGAATGTTCGGCTCCATAAACACGCAAGAAGCCTGCACAGCCGAACGGGGGATTTTCCACGCCCATGTGTTCACCTGGATGCTCCACATTTTTCCGTACGAACCCGACTTCAAAGAGGTTTTCTCCTTAAACGACGACGTGCCCCACGTGCATTGATCCAGGCGAATTCCGATCGGAAATGAAGACAGAAAGCCTCTGCCGAGGGTAAATCCCGCGGTCGTAAACCCCTAGTCCTTGGCAAGCGCGTCAGATTGCGGTGACGGATGCGACGCGAAATCTTCGGACCGACGGGAATGTGGGTTTACTTGGCGCGGAGTTGGGCGGCTAAGTCGCGGGCGACTTGGCGGGCGCGCGGGAGGTCGGCGGGATCGAAAGAGATGGCGGAGACGCGTGGATGGCCTCCGCCGCCGAATTTCTCGGCGAGCGAGGCGAGATTTTTGTCGGCGGTGGCTTGATTCCACGGGTTGGTGCCAAGCGAAACTTTGGCGCGGACAGCGGAAGAGCTGACGCTGACCGAGTAGACGCACTCAGGATGCAGAAGATACGGGATGAACTTGTTGTAGCCCTCGAGGTCGAGGTCGCTGACGTCGAAGAAAATTACGCCGTCGATGGCTTCGGCGCGCTGGCGAAGAATTTCGATGGATTTGCGGTGGCGTTCGAGCAAAGGCCCCAGGTGTTTGGCGACGAGGGGAAGCTTCACCATTTCGGCGAGGGGACGATAGGCGAGCTCAGGAATGATGCGCGCGGGCAATCCGTCCTCGGGAGCCGCTTCGATGACTAGGCCGAGCTGCGTGGCGGGTTCGGTGAGCTCGACAGCAGACTCTGGCGTGGGATATTGCGCGCCATCGATGATGTCGCCCCAGTGAATCAGTTCCTCGAGCGGCTTTGTGTCAAAGCCGAATCTTTCTTTGGCTACCGTCGCGATAAGTTTTGTGCAGGACTTATAGTCCGGCTCGTAAAACATGTGCGGGCCGGGATTATTGCGGAACTGCTCGGCGTCGGCGGGCGTGAGAAACGCGCTCTGATGGTGGTCGAACCACCAGCTGACCTTGGGTGAGTTCGAGTACTTGAAATCGACGATGGCGTTTTCGTCGCCATCAAATAGGCCGGGAGTCCACGGCTGCGAGGCGCGATGGGTCATGCCAGTGAAACCGAACTCCGCGGCAGAATCGAATTTTTCCTTGTAAAAGCGATAGAAGAGAGCGGCAGAGGCAGTCCCATCAAAACAACGGTCGTGGAAGCACAGCCGGACGCGGGTCATGTGTAAGCGATGGCGCCTTTCGATTTTTTCTGCCTTAGGGGCAGAAACAAAGCCTTTTAGGTTGGCGGGACCTGAAAAAGAAGTCAAGCGGAAAGCGTCGATGAGATGCACCAAAAAAAGAAAGCCGCCCTGCATGGCCGGACGGCTCTCCATAGACGTAAAGTTTCACAAATTCCTAGTTGTTGACCATCTTCTCGACAATGTCTCCAATGATCGGCAGCTTGAATTTCTCGTGTAAGTAAGCTTTGTACATAAGGAATATCCAGGCCACAAAGACAGCCAGCCCGAAGATAGGGAAGATGGCCACTCCAAGGAGGCCGATGATTGGAACATGAAGGAGGATAAGCCACACAATCCACAGAGCAAACCAAATCGGGACGATGCAAATGTTGAAAGCGATGGATTGGGCGCCATGAAATTTTACGAACGGACGCTTGTCGATGAGCAAAAAGATGAGGCCGGAGACCCATCCAAAAAGGTAGCAAAGCAACCCGGCGACGTTTTCATCAATTCCTGCGGTGGGGGAATCCGCAGCCGCAGCGGGAGCGGCTACCGCCGAGTTCTGCGCGGCGGCTTGCGAGGCGCCCTGCGGGGCTCCGCACTTGGGACAAAACGAGGCATCCCCTGCATCCTGACCACACGCTCTGCAAAATGCCATGAACGCACCTCCCGGAGGGCTCAACTGAGCGCGGAGGGTAGCAAAAGCAGGTTTCTAGAGCAATGGCTTTTGTCAACGCAGAGGGAACGAGACAATGGATGCCGAAAAGGAAGCCGTCACAGCGGCCTCCTCCTCGATCGCTAATTAAGCCGTTCCCTGTCCTTACTTCACTTCCCCCCTTTTTCCGGCTTTTCCGCTGCCGGGGCAATGGCAGGGATGTTGGCTCTCTGGATGGCAGCGTTTAGCGCGGCGAGATCCTTGGACTCGATCTCGTGCCAGGCGGCCAACTGCACTTCAAGGCGCGAATTGAGCTCCTCGAAAACAGTGAACGATGCAGCAGTTGGCGCGGTGTCCGCGCTTTCCACGGTCTCCTGCAGATCTGCGAGCTGGTTGGCTACCTGAATCGGAAAATTCAGCGGATCTTCGCCGCTCTTGGATTTCGGCTGAATGATTTTTTCCTCGACGGCGTTCATTTTCTTTATCAGGGCGTCTCCCGAGTCGAGAATGGGCTTCGCACTCGGGTCCGCGGCGAGCCGCTTCTTCAGGGCTTCGAGTTGGCTGCGCACGCTGCGAATCTGGTTCACGGCTTCGTTGCCTGCGCCAACACGGTCGCGGATTCGCAACGCAAACTCCAGCTGCTTTTCGAGGTCGGCTTGCGACGCGGAGACGCGCGGATCCTTGGTCAGTTCCAGAGTGGCGCTGGAAGTCTTTCCACCGACGGTTAATTTGATTTCGTATTTGCCAGGAACAACGAGTGGGCCCGCTGGACGGCCACCCCAGCCAACCGCGCCCGGAACGATCGTTGGTGCGTCGTATTGCAAATCCCAGACGAAGCGGTTCAAGCCGACTTCGACAGGAAGCTCTTGTCCGGGCCTGCTCACGCCGAACTCTTCTTCGTCGGGAGAAGGGCCGCTGACGGATTTCTTGCTCGAATATTTGCGAACGAGCTTGCCGCTCGCATCGAGAATTTCGAGCGTGATTTGGTCCTTTGGCACGGTTTTCAACGAATAGTCGATCACCGCGCCAGCAGGCGGATTAGTTCCCACGGGAATGCCGGCGGGCAGCGTGAAACCCGGCCCGCGAAAGCGGACGACGCTAGCCGGCTGATAAAGATGGGCTTCGTCCGTTGTCGGGGCCGCAGTCATTTGGCGAATGGATGCGATGTCATCGAGCACCCAAAAGGCGCGGCCGTGGGTGGCCACAATCAGGTCGTTGTCTTTTATGATGAGGTCGTGAATGGGCGTGGTGGGCAGATTGAGTTTCAGAGATTGCCAGTGTGAACCATCGTCGAAAGAAATGTAGACGCCATTCTCCGTGCCAGCATAGAGCAGGCCCTTGCGTTTCGGATCTTCGCGGACAGAGTGCGCGTAACTATTATCGGGCAAACCCGATGTGATCTTCGTCCACGTCTTGCCATAGTCAGCCGTTTTAAAGAGATACGGACGGAAGTCATCGAGTTTGTGGCGATCGATGGCGACGTACGCGGTGCCCGCGGAGTGCGGCGAAGGTTCAATGATACTCACGAGGCTCCACTCGCCGAATTCCTTGGACGTCACGTCGGCCCAGTTGTTGCCGCCGTCGCGCGTGACGTGCACGAGCCCGTCGTCACTGCCGGCCCAAATAAGGCCTTTCTCGACGGGCGATTCGGCGATGGCAAAAATGGTGCCGTAATACTCGACGCTGGTATTGTCTTGCGTGAGTGGACCGCCGCTGGATTGCTCTTTGGCCTTGTCGTTGCGCGTCAAGTCTTTGCTGATTGCCGTCCAAGTCATTCCACCGTCGCTGGTCTTAAACACCGCTTCCCCGCCGTGATAAATGACCTTGGGATCATTCGGAGAGCTTGCAATCGGAGCGGTCCACTGAAAACGGTGTCTCAAATCGGCATCACCCGCGCCCATCGGGTTGAGCGGCCAGGAAGAGATGTCCTGAACTTGATGAGTTTTCTTGTCGAAGCGCGTGATCAGTCCGTCGTAAGAACCGGCGTAAACGACGTCAGGATTTGCGGGGTCGGGAACGACAAAGCCCGCTTCGCCGCCGCCGACTTCGTACCAATCCGAGCGGTCGATGACGCCATCATCGCTGCGGCTGGCGATCGCCACCGTGGAATTGTCCTGTTGCGCACCATAGATGCGATAGGGGAAAAAGTTGTCTGTGGCCACGTGATAGAACTGCGCGGTCGGCTGGTTCCCTTGGGTAGTCCAGGTTTTGCCGCTGTCATGAGAAATGGTGGCGCCGCCGTCATTGGTATTAATCATCCATTCCGGATGCGTGGGGTCGATCCATAGTCCGTGATTATCACCGTGAGGAGAACGAACGAAGCCGAAACTGTGCCCGCCATCGGTCGAACGGTAGACGGCTGTGTTCAATACGTAGACCGTGTCAACATTTTTAGGATCGGCGAAAATGTGATGAAAATACCAAGCGCGCTGTGTATAGCGATGATCTCCGGTAAGGAGTTCCCAGGAATCGCCGGCGTCGTCGCTGCGATAGATGCCGCCTTTTTCCGCTTCAATGATGGCATAGACACGATTACCGTCGGCGCCGGAAACGGCCACGCCGATGCGCCCGAGGACGCCGGAAGGAAGGCCGTGGCCTTCAAGACGCTTCCAAGTGGCTCCATCGTCGCTGGACTTATATAGACCGCTGCCGGGCCCGCCGCTGACGGCAATCCACGGATAGCGTTGCGCCTCATAGAGAGCTGCGAACAAGATATGCGGATTTGAAGGATCGAACGTGAGGTCGATGGCTCCCGTCTTGTTGTCCTTGAAGAGAACTTTTTGCCATGTCTTGCCGCCATCCGCCGAACGGAACACACCGCGCGTCTCGTTAGGGGCATACGCATGGCCCATCGCAGCGACAAAAAGGATGTCAGGATTAGTTGGATGGACGATGACTTTGGATATATGGCGCGTGTCGTCCAGCCCAATATGCGTCCAGGTCTTCCCAGCGTCGATGGATTTGTACATACCATCGCCGTACGAGATGTCTCCGCGCCAGCAGGATTCGCCCGTTCCAACGTAAATCACATCCGGATCGGATGGGGCCGCGGCAATCGCACCAACGGACATGATTCCCGTTTTGTCCGTCATCGGCGTCCAAGTGTTGCCGCCGTTAGTCGTTTTCCAGACGCCCCCCGCAACGGAGCCGAAGTAATATGTTAGCGGGTCGCCTGCCACACCTGTAGCAGCGAGGGCGCGTCCCCCGCGGAACGGACCGACCTGGCGCCACTTCATTGCCTTCAGAGCATTTTCATCGAGCGTTTGTGCGCGCAGAGCCGTACCTGTGAGCCCCAGCAGAAGCATCGCCAGCAGAACCGAAGAAATATTCGCCAATCGTTTCAGACTACTCATCGTCGTCTCCCCCAGAGAAACAAATGTTGCACCGGTACTACTGCGGATAGTAATGCGCGGAGCAGAATAGTACATCCTGTGTCGTAATCCTTGCCAGAAACTATGGATGGATTGTGCTTGTCCAGTTCTTGACGCGCTGAGGAGTGCTTTTGGGTACAATCCCGGCGTGACGAACCCGTCTGCACCTCGTCAGCTCATTCCAAATTCAACCCTGGCAAACCCGCCAGATCCTTCTCGCCGAATATTTAGTTTCGATTGGCTTCGTCACGCCACTCCGCCGGAACGGAGTTCGCTGATCGCCGGCGGGCTCGGCTGGATGCTCGACGCCATGGACGTGATGTTGTATTCGCTGGTCATTGCGTTCCTAATCCGCGAATTTGCTATGGATACGCGAACGGCGGGCCTGCTGAACTCGCTGACGCTGGTGGCTTCCGGCATTGGCGGATTGCTTTTCGGGATTCTTGCCGATCGCATCGGACGCATCCGCTCGCTGATGGCGGCTATCCTCGTGTACGCGCTGGCAAGCGCGGCCTGCGGCTTCTCGCACACGATTCCGCAACTGGCCACGTTCCGATTCGTGTTGGGCCTTGGCATGGGTGGCGAATGGACCACCGGCGCAGCGCTGATTGCGGAGACCTGGCGCGCGGAGCATCGCGGCAAAGCGCTGGGATTCATGCAATCCGCTTATGCCATTGGAGAAGCGATTGCCGCACTCGTCGTAGCTCTTGTTTTGCCGCACTTTGGGTGGCGGCCCGTGTTTTTTGTCGGCGTGCTGCCGGCATTTCTCGTCTTCTGGATTCAGCGCAGAGTCCCGGAGCCGGAATTGTGGAAACAACGCTCGGCGCGCAAAGAAAGGGTGTCTCTGCGCAAGCTTCTGGAGAAAGGCGTTTTGCGCAACGGCATTTTGGCCACGACGATGAACGCCTGCAGCATGTTCGGCTACTGGGGATTGTTTACGTGGATTCCGGCATATTTGTCGTTGCCGCCATCGCAGGGGGGACGAGGGCTCAGTCTCGTCAAAACCACCTCGTTTTTTCTGGTGCTTTGTTTTGGTAAATGGCTTGGTTATGCGCTGTTTGGATTTTTCTCGGATGCGTTTGGACGACGCAAACCATACTTCCTCTATCTGATCATCGCCGCGGCGCTGGTTCCTATTTACGGGATGTCGCGAAGCCCATTCTGGCTGCTGACCCTCGGGCCGCTCGTCGCATTTTTCGGTACAGGCTATTTCTCAGGGTACGCGGCCATTGCCAGCGAACTTTTTCCAGGTGAAATCCGCGCCGCCGCCATGGGGTTCAGCTACAACATCGGCCGGGGACTTTCCGCTGTTGCGCCGTTTGCGGTGGGAGCGCTGGCGCTGCGGTATGGGATCGGCCCGGCGTTTTTCTTGCAAGCGGGCGCGTTCTTGTTGGCGGCGCTGCTTGCTCTGGCTTTGCCGGAAACGCGCGGGCAGGCGTTGGATTGATCAGCAGATTAGGCGACGGCGGAGCGCGAGTTAATGCGGACTCCATCCGCGCTAAGTGTGAAATTCAGCGCGAAATAAGGAGCCTGGGCCAGGATTTTTTGAAATTCGTGTTCGTCCGCATAGGGCCGCTTGGGAACGCGGCGCGCAAGAATACTGATATCCAGCGGATCCTTCTGGAACGGATAAGGCTTCAAAGTGACGAGATTGTTCTCGCCGGGCTGTAGATCCCAATCCGCTTCGCTGCCATTGCCGTTCACTGGGACGGTATCGATCGTATAGCCATCCAAGGGCGCGAGACAGAAATACAGCGAGAGACGATCGAGCGCTTCCAGGCGCTGAAGGTTTGCTTGCAACGTGTGGTCGTCCGAGTAGGCTTTCAGGATCGGGTCCGCACGAAGATCGACCTTGAGCCGCAACTGCTGGAGTCTCAGCCGCTGCAGGAAGTCGGTGACGAGGGGCGATTCGTTGGACTTGACGTACTTGGCTGAGAAGCCCGGCATCGTCGCGCGAGTCCGGTCGTAGAGACCGGCGCAGTGCATGCTGACGAGAAGTCCCGCATAATGGTCGACTCTAACGACACGTTCAATCCCCCGCTGATAGAGAGCGATGTGCTCTTCGGTAGGAATGGACATGAAGTTGTAAGGCGTGAAGGTCCTGGGATCGATTTGGGGCAGAAGTTCCCATTCGTTCCAGCCGTTGTCATGCTCCGCAGCCGCCAAACAGAACGATTCAAAGGGCTCCGGCCGGCTGAAAACTCGATTGCCCAGCGCGCGCGCAAAAAAACCCGACAGCATGGCATGGTCGGTCTGCCGGATCAGGATAAGGTGATCGCCCTGCTCTTGAATGATCATGGCGCTGCCCTCATTCGCAGCGGGGCCTAGCGATGACGCCTGCTGGGGTGAGGCGCCAGTTTTCGGCCGCGGGGATGGCCAAACGGGACACTAAATACAAGGCTATTATGCTCCTGAGACAGAGGACAATCCAGCGCCATCGTAGATATGGCGGCCCGGGGGCGATTCCCGGTATTATTGTTAGCGTTGGCACCACTGCGGGAGTGGCGGAACTGGCAGACGCGCAAGACTTAGGATCTTGTGGCCGAAAGGCCGTGAAGGTTCAAATCCTTTCTTCCGCACCATGTTTCAAGAAGAGCGGCTATGTCCAAAGGCCTGGTGGTCTTGTTGAGGCCTTTATCTGGATTAGGCAGGCGGGCGGGGGACCATCTGGGACCACATTATGAGCATGCAGGCAGAATGCCTGTGGCTGTTCTTTCCCGCTGTAGAGCTTTTCCCCATCTAGCAGTTGTTATTTGTGTTATTGGATTCCTCGCGGCGATTCCATCGGCCCACTCTATTCCGGCAACTTCCTGGCATGGCGTGCTGCGCGATTCGGCGGGGAGTCCCATCAGCAACGCGACCGTAAGGCTGCGTGCGACGACTGGAATCCTTGAGTTTACGGCCACGAGTTCGGCGAATGGAGAGTTTTCGTTTGCCGAAATCGCAGCCGGATCCTACGAAATTTCGGTAAACGCCGCCGGCCAGACTTGGAAAGCAGCCAATCCTCTCGTCCTACAAGAAGGAACCGCGCTGACCGCCGGTCTCGAACTTTCCAAACAAAGCCAGACTGTGCTCCTGTTAACGACGGGAGCAGGAACTTCTAAGCAAGCAACTGGCGGTGAGCATCTCTCCAGCGGAGAAGTGTCCAGCCTGCCTCTGAACGAGCGCGACTTCAGCAAGCTGCTCCTCTTGGCGGCAGGAACCATGACCGATACAAACGGTGCCGCGAATTTCACACAGCAGTTTGCCGTGAATGGCCAGCGCGGTTCCGCCTCAGTCTTCGCCATGGATGGCGCCGATACGACTGACCCGGAACTTGGCGGTGCCACGTTTTCGAATTTTAACGTTGACGCCATTCAGGAGGTCCAATCGAGCTCCGGTGTAATGCCCGCGGAGATCGGCCACGGAGCCGCCGGTTTCAACAATGTAGTCACCAAGTCCGGCACAAGCGATGTGCACGGTAGCGCCTTCGAATTTGTCCGCAACGCCGCATTCGACGCGCGGAATTTTTTCGATCACGCGAGCGCCGTGGAACCCGGACGAATCCCGCCATTTGTCCGCAACGAATTTGGTGTAACAAACGGCGGTCCATTGGTTCTGCCAAAACTTTACGACGGGAAAGGCAAAACCTTCTATTTCGTTGAGTATCAAGGCTTCCGGCAAGTGCTTGGCACAACGCAGGTATTTCCAGTCCCCACAGCGGCGGAACGACAAGGAATTGATACAACCACTTTCCCAGGCGATACCTTGATCGTCCCCGTTAATCCCGCAATCGCGAGCGTCCTGGCGGGCTATCCGCTTCCCAATGAGCCCTCGGGGCCTTACGGAGATCGCACGTATGCAACCTCTTCAAAGGTAGCGACGAATACAGACCAGTTTTCCGTAAGAATCGATCAACGCCTTTCGGACAAAGCCATGCTTTTCGGCCGGTTCAGCCTGAACCAGGTCAGTGGCCCAACGACCAATCCCGATCAGACGGCAATCGACCCCAGCTTCGGTGTAAATTTTTTCGATCATCAGCGAAGCGCGGCGCTGAGGTATACCCGAACAATCTCTCCCAACCTGGTCTCCGTTACTTCGCTCGGTTACATCCGGAGCACTCCGTTTTTCCCTTCCACCAATCACACGCAACCAGCAATTACCTTCGCGGATAGCCTCTACGAGAACTTTAACTCAGCAGACGGCTCCATCTTTGGTTCCTACGGCAACCTCTACCAATTCAAGCAGGACATGACCTACACGCATGGTTCCCACAGTTTCAAGTGGGGAGCCGAACTGCGCTTTAATCGGGACGCCACGATTTTCGGCCTGAACCCGAACGGCATCTATACGTTTGGAGGCGGGCCCGCTTATTCGCCCGTGTTTATTCCTTCGGCGAGCGGCCGGCACGACATTCAGCCCGGCCAGCTTTTGCCCGATTCGCTTACTGGATTGTTGACGGCGACGCCTTTCTCCTACTCGATCACAGCTGCCGCCAGTGTCACGCCCGTTGGAAACAAGTTTGACGAAGCCGGCGTCAGGCGCGAGGCGTACAACTTTTATTTTCAAGACACGTGGAAGGTGAATTCCCGCCTGAGCGTGAATTACGGTTTACGGTATGAGCTGAATAGTCGCATCAAAGAAGCAAAGCACCGCACATCTGTCGCCTACCCCGTCGACGCGGCTGGTAATCCAACTTCTTTTTATGCGCCAGACGCCACCCAGGTTTTCCTTTACAACCCACAGGCTGTCTATCCTCTCAATTTGAATGGCTGGGGACCGCGCGTTTCGCTCGATTATGCGGTGAACAAACGCACGACTCTGCATGCCGGCGGAGCGATCACTACAATTCTCCCGAACCTTTGGCTGGAGAATTACGTCACCGGAAACTTTCCACTCGTTTTCCAACCGCTTATCACGGCGTTGCCTGATGTTCCGGTGCCGTTTCAAAATGCCGTCGTTCCAGAGATTCTTCCTCCTGTGTACACTACGGGGGGCCAACCTCTTTTTGCATCGGGCAGCGCCAACCTGCCCGCGAACATACCCATCGATCTGCAGAGATTTCAGGACGACCTTGCGGCAACTACCCCAGGCCATGAAGTGCAATTATTTTCCGTCGGCGTTATCAGCCGGCATTTTCGCAATGGATACATTGGGACATTTACGGCGGGAATCGATCACGACTTCGGAAGCGTGAAGGTTTCGGCCGCTTATGTAGGAACAGTGGGAGTCGATCTTGCGAGCGTGGAAGCGCCCAACGGCTACGGCGGCGCTGACCCGGCGTTTGCGCCGTTCACGCAGTTCAACGCCCAGGGCCATGCGATTGGCGGATTTGGGCCGGAAATGGTGATGAATCCGTCTGCTCATTCGACTTATCATTCGCTGCAAACCAGCGCCACTGAAAACTATTCGAGAATTGGGTTGAGCTTTCAGGCTAGCTACACCCTCTCTAAATCCATCGACAACACGAGCGCCGTGCCCGGCGGAATATCGGGATTGCCCGGGGTTACGTTGCAAACCCTGCCGCAAAATCCTTTAGATCCGAGCGCCGAAAAGGGGCCCTCCACCTTCGATGTGACGCATGTTTTCACGATCAGCTTGTTCCAGTCGCTGCCGTTTGATCGTGTGAGTTTTCTTCAGCCGCTGGGGAGCAGGGTTACGAAAGGCTGGCAATTTCTGAATATCACCACGTTGACGACCGGGCCGCCATTTACAGTTTATTCCGGAATCCAGCAAACAGGAGTAGGGGCCGGCGGGGCGGATCGCCCGGACTTGGTTGCGATGCCTAACCTCTCGACGAGCCGTCCTATTCGGGAGGATTATTTTGGGCGCGGCGCAAACAACAGTTCTTTCTTTTTTATTCCGATTAACGTCCCCGGCGGAACTGGCCCGAATCAGGGGGTCTTTGGCACGCTCGGCCGCAATACTTTCCGTGGTCCCGGTTTTCACAACTTCGACATGGCCCTGATCAAGGACACCCCGTTTGGAAAAAGAGGCAATCGCGAACTGGGAATGATCGAGTTTCGCGCGGAATTTTTCAACATATTTAACATTGTGAATTTCGGCTTGCCCTCGAACACCGTGCTAGGCAGCGGGTTCGGCGTCATCAGCCACACCGCCGGATCCTCCCGGCAAATCCAGTTCTCGCTGAAACTGATTTACTGAAGAATGTGGAGCGCGAGCAACCCAGTTTCGAGGCCTACTCGCGAAGCAGTTCAGCTTTCTTTTTCGCTTCCACCTTTAGCCGTTTCGCGTTATCAAGTGTTTGGCGATTCTCCGGCCTCTTGGATGATTGCCTTCTTAAGGAGTAGGCATGGAACGCAGCATCCGTGATGTAGTGAACCTCTATAGCCCGCACGACCCGCTGGAAGATGCTTGGACAATTCCCGCGCCGTGGTATTTCGATGAGCGTATCGCGGAACTCGAGCGCGCGAGCGTTTTTAGCGCGACGTGGCAGGTTGTGGGCCGCACGGATCAAGCCCGCGAAAACGGGCAATTTTTCACGGCGGAGCTAGCGGGGGAGCCGCTCGTCGTTGCGCGCGGAGACGATGGCCAGTTGCGAGCCTTTTACAATGTGTGCCGCCATCACGCCGCCGCTGTTGTCACCGAAGCGCAAGGGTGCGCAAAACAGTTTCGCTGCCCATACCACGGCTGGACTTACGGAATCGACGGCGCGCTGAAAGGGATGGTCGAGTTCGACGGCGTCTGCAATTTCGATCGCGCAAAAAATGGCCTCGTGCCCGTGCGCGTAGACACCTGGGAGAATTTTGTTTTTGTAAACCTGGACGGACGCGCCGCGCCACTCCGCGATTTCTTGGGCATAGTGCCGGAGCTTGTGGCGCCTCTCGAGCTGGCAAAAAAGCTGCACTTCTTCGACCGCCGCGTCTACACGCTCAACTGCAACTGGAAGGTCTACGTTGACAACTATCTTGATGGCGGCTATCACGTGCCGCACGCTCACAAAGGACTGAGCAGCGTCATCGAATACACCAAATACACGATCGAGAATTTCGAACGTGCTTGCTTGCAGTCCAGTCCTCTCTCGTCGGATTCGACTTCAGAAGCTGGTGTCGCCGCGACCAGGCAAGGCCGCGCGTTTTATTTGTGGCAGTATCCCAATTTCATGATCAACGCCTATGAAGGCGTGATGGACACAAACCTGGTGCTTCCGCTCGGAGTAAATCGCTGCGCGGTGGTCTTCGACTACTACTTCGCCGACACCAGCGCAGCCGCCGAAGCCCGTCACAAAGAGAGCATTGCCGTGAGCGAACAAGTGCAAGACGAAGATATGGCCATCTGCGACGCCGTGCAGCGGGGTCTCAGCTCTCGCGCCTATATCGCCGGACGGCTGTCGGTCCGCCGAGAAGCCGGCGAGCACCTCTTCCACCGTTTGCTTCACGCCGATTTCACCAAGGCCCTGAGCCTGACCGCTGCAGCCGACTGACAGATACGCCTGACGCCCGCTCCTTTGCCAAAGCGGTTTACTCGAGAATTCGCAGCGTGAACGCTACACGATTGAATCGGCTTCCCGAAGCGCCAACTTGTAACCGCTAAGCTCAGTCGCATGAATTGACGCTCACCACAGCGTCGCCTATACTCTTAGTTTGCGTTGCAGGCTAAGTTCTTCCTGTCTGGCCTCATCTAAGTTCACGTGCGGCCGTAAAGCGGCCGACAAGCTTGGCTTTCAGCAAGTTACTGGGGCGCATGCCGTCCAGACCAGCGAGAATTTTCGCGAAGACCCGATCGTTGCCGCATCATTTATCTAGGAGAGGATTGTTCCATGGCTGAAGCAACTTGCCGCCGCGAGCTGGACCTTGAGATTCCCGCGGAAGAAGTAACGAAAAAGATCGAGAGCGTGGCCAAGGAATTCGCTCGCGTCGCACGCGTGCCGGGATTCCGGCCGGGCAAGGCGCCCGTATCGCTCATCCGCCGTCGCTTTGCCGAGGACATCAAAGGCGAAGTCCTGCAATCGCTCGTCCCGGAACGTGTCGAAAAGGCCGTCTCGGAACAAAAGCTGACTCCGGTTTCGCAGCCGCAAGTCGAAAAGCTGGATTTTGCCGAAGGCCAGCCGCTGAAGTTTCGCGCCGTCTTTGAAGTCCTGCCGGAATTCGAGCTCGGGAATTACAAAGGTCTCGCCATCGAAATGCCCGCGATGGATATCACTGACGCGGACGTTGCGAAAACTCTCGAAGAGATGCGCGAGCGCGCCGCCGCATTTGCGCCGGTCGAAGGCCGCTCCGTCGAAAACGGCGACTACGTACAATTAAAATTGATGGGCACTCCCGTAGGTGGGGGCGAACCGCTCCAAGCCGATAGCGTGCTCTGCCACATCGGCGCGGAAGAAACGATGGAGCCCTTCAACGAAAATCTGCGCGGCGCGAATATCGGCGACCACAAGAGCTTCGAGGTCGCGTATCCTGCCGACTATCCCGATGCCAAGCTTGCCGGGAAGACGTACAACTATGCTGTCGATGTCCTCGGCATCAAGAACAAAAAGCTGCCCGAACTGAATGACGAGTTCGCGAAAGACGTAAGCGACGCCGCCACACTGGATGAACTGAAAAAGAAGGTCTCTGAAAGCCTGGAACACCAGCGCGATCACCGTCAAAAGGAATTGCAAAGAGAGAAAGTCATTACCGAGCTCGTGAAGTTGCACGAGTTTCCTGTACCAGAATCGCTGATCGAGCATCAAATGGATGTGCGATTGGAACGCGTGGTGCGCTCACTCGCGGCCCAAGGCGTCGATCCCCGCGCTGTAAACGTGGATTGGGTTACGCTGCGGAAGCGCCAGCAGGAGCGCGCCACGGATGACGTGAAGGCCGAACTGATCATCGACCGCATCGCCACCGCGGAAAGTATCGACGTGACCGAAGAAGAAGTCGATCACGAACTGGAGCACATGGCCAGTCATAGTGGCGAATCCGCAGAGGTCGCGCGCGCTCGTTTGACAAAGCAGGGTGCGCTCGATAGGATGAAAGCGAAGTTGCGGAGTGATAAAACTCTCGACTGGCTCGCGCAGAACGCTCAGGTCAAAACCGTTGCGGTAGCAAGCGCCGCGGCGGCAGATGCAAAGTGAAACTTTCCGGCGGCTCAACCACTTAAATGAAAAATTTCGAAGAACCAGAGTATCGCGGCACAACGCTCGTTCCGATGGTGGTCGAACAGACCAGCCGCGGCGAGCGCGCCTACGACATTTACTCCCGGCTGCTCAAGGAACACATCATTTTTATCGGTACGCCGATTGACGACCACGTCGCCAATCTGGCCACCGCGCAAATGCTCTTCCTGCAAGCCGAAGATCCGGAAAAAGACATTCAGCTGTATATCAATTCGCCGGGCGGCTCGATCACGGCAGGCTTTGCAATTTATGACACCATGCAATTTGTGAAGCCGGATGTCGTCACGACGTGCGTGGGCCAGGCAGCTTCGATCGCAGCCGTTCTTCTCGCTGGCGGTTCGCCGAAAAAGCGCTTCGCGTTGCCGCATGCGCGCATCCTGATTCACCAGCCATGGATGTCCGGTCTCGGCGGCCAGGCCACCGATATCGACCTCCATGCGAAAGAGATTCTTCGCATGCGCATGGTCATCAATCAACTGCTTTCGCAGCACAGCGGCCAGTCGGTCGAAAAAATCGAGAAAGACGTCGAGCGGGATTTCATCATGAATCCCGAACAAGCCAAGGAATATGGCATGATCGACGAGATTATTTACAAGCATCGCTAACGGGCGGATGCCGCAAGGGGCGGCGCGCGGTTGCAGCTAGTTCTTAAAAGTTAGTAGCGATTCGAGTTTCTCTTTGGCTCCAGGGATAAATCGGCCTAGAATAAGGGGTAGAGACTCCGTCGAAGCCCAGCGGAGACGAGGCCTTCACACCAGTGAAAAAATTCAACCCAGACGAGCCGCTGCGCTGTTCCTTTTGCCACAAGACTCAGGAACAGGTCGAAAAGTTGATCAGCTCTCCCTCGGACTATCCGCGCGCCTACATCTGCAACGAATGCGTCGGCGTTTGCCAGACCATTCTTGAGGATGAAAAGCGTGAACAGGCCGCCGCGCCCGCTCGGAGGCTGCCGCGTCCGCCGGAGATCAAGCAATTTCTCGATGGCTACGTCATTGGTCAGGACCGCACGAAAAAGAAACTCGCTGTCGCCGTCTACAATCATTACAAGCGCATTTTCTTGAACAAGCAGCCGGGCGACGTCGAACTGAGCAAGTCCAACATTCTTTTGATTGGGCCCACCGGCACCGGCAAGACGCTTCTCGCGCAGACGCTTTCGCGCATGCTGGACGTTCCATTCGCGATCGTTGACGCGACGACGCTGACTGAAGCCGGCTACGTCGGCGAAGACGTCGAGAACATTATCTTGAAGCTGCTGCAGGCCGCCGACGGAGACGTCCAGAAGGCCCAGCAAGGCATCATCTATATCGACGAAATCGATAAAATTGCCAAGAAGGACGAGAACCCGTCGATCACGCGCGACGTGAGCGGCGAAGGCGTCCAACAGGCGCTGCTGAAGATTCTTGAAGGCACCATCGCCAACGTGCCGCCGCAAGGCGGCCGCAAGCACCCGCACCAGGAATTCACTCCTGTCGACACCACGAACATTTTGTTCGTCTGCGGAGGCGCTTTCGTCGGCCTCGAAAAAATTATCGAGAAACGCGCTGGCCGCCATTCGCTCGGTTTTCACACCGACGCCGCGCCATCGACGCCAAGCCGCCGCAACACCGAATTGCTCGAGCAAGTGCAGCCCGGCGATCTGATTCGCTATGGGCTAATCCCAGAATTTGTCGGCCGTTTGCCCGTCGCCGGCGTGATGAACGATTTGGACAAAAATGTTCTCGTGCGCATCCTGACGGAACCGAAGAACGCGCTGCTCAAGCAATACCAGCGCCTGTTCGAATTCGAAAATGTCCGTCTGCGTTTCACCGATGACGCGCTCGATACCGTTGCCGAGCTCGCTATGCAACGCAAAGTCGGCGCACGCGGCTTGCGTATGATTCTCGAAGACCTCATGCTGGAACTGATGTATCACCTCCCGATGCAGCGCAAGGTGCGCGACTTTGTCGTCACCGCGGAAATGGTCCGCAGCCGGGAAATTAACTGGAGTTTGCTCGAAAAGGCCGGATAGGCCGCTTTTGGGATTTCGAACGATTTTCAGGGGCCCTAATGTTTAACCGCGAAAAACAGGATTTGAAGCGCGTGCCTATGATGCCGGTACGCGACATGGTCATCTTTCCTCAACAGATGACGCCTTTCATCGTCGGCCGCGAAGCAAGCGTTCGTGCGCTCGAAGAGGCGCTAGCCGGCGACAAGAAAATTTTCCTGTCCACGCAGCACGACGCTTCGGTCGATGACCCGAAGCCCGAAGAAATCTACGCCGTTGGCACGCTCGCGAACATCGTCCAGAGCGTCAAGCTGCCCGATGGCAATATCAAAGTTTTGGTCGAGGGCGTCGAGCGGGCTCGCGCTCTTTCGATCACCTCGGAAGAAGGCTTCTTCCGCGCAACCGTCCGCTTGCTGAACGCGCGCGTTGAGCCGTCTCCGCAAGTCGACCAGACCGTACAAAAGATCACCGGCCTTTACGAACAATTTATCAAGCTCTCGCAAAGCTTGAACTACGACACGATGATCGCCGCGGCGCGTGGCGATGATCCGGCGCGGCTCTCCGATACGATCGCTGCTAACCTCCAGCTTCCTGTCGACGAAAAACAGGACTTGCTCGAAACGGTCGATCCTATCGAGCGCCTCAACCGCATCGGCGACATCCTCGAAATCGAACTCGAAAAGCTTAACGTCGACCGCAACATTAACACCCGCGTGAAGCGCCAGATGGAGCGCGCGCAAAAAGAGTACTACCTCAACGAAAAGCTCAAAGCCATCCAGAAGGAACTGGGCCGGGGCGAAAAGAGCGAGATCGACGAGCTCAAAAAGAAAATCGATGCCGCCGGAATGAGCAAGGAAGTTCACGAAAAAGCTATTCAGGAGCTGAAGCGTCTCGAATTGATGCCGCCCATGTCGGCGGAGTCCACCGTCAGCCGGAATTATCTCGATTGGCTTCTCGCTGTACCTTGGAAAAAGAAGTCCAAGGAAATTCGCGACATCCTGGCCGCAGAAAAAATTCTCAACGAAGAGCACTACGGCCTAGAAAAAATCAAAGAGCGCATTCTGGAATTTCTGGCCGTTCGTCAGCTTGTGAAGAACCCCAAGGGTTCGATCCTCTGCTTTGTTGGCCCTCCAGGCGTCGGCAAAACTTCCCTGGCCATGTCCATCGGCCACGCTACCGGCAGGAAGTTTGTCCGCGTGTCGCTCGGCGGAGTTCGCGATGAAGCTGAGATTCGCGGCCATCGCCGCACCTACATCGGCGCCCTACCCGGCCAGATCATCCAAATGATGAAAAAGGCCGGCACGGTGAACCCCATTTTCGTCCTCGACGAAGTCGACAAAATGTCCACCGACTTCCGCGGCGATCCATCCGCGGCGCTCATGGAAGTCCTTGACCCCGAGCTGAATCACAGCTTCACGGACCACTATCTCGACGTCGAATACGATCTTTCGAAAGTGATGTTCGTCTGCACCGCCAACGTGCTGCACACGATTCCCCAGCCTTTGCAGGACCGCATGGAAATCCTGCGGCTTCCGGGTTACACCGAGCAGGAAAAGTTGGAGATCGCCAAGCGCTTCTTGGTGAAGCGCGCGCGCGAAGCCACCGGCCTCAACGAAAATAATCTCAAGTTCACCGACGAAGGCCTGTTGCACGTCATCCGGCACTACACGCATGAAGCCGGAGTTCGCAGCCTCGAGCGCGAAATCCAGAACATCGCTCGCAAAATGGCGCGCAAAGTCGTAACCGAGGGCGCGAGCGTCAGCGCCGAGATCACGCCGGCCAACACGAACGACTTCCTCGGTGTGCTGAAGTACCGCGAATACTGGCTCGAAAAGCACAACGAAATCGGCCTGACCACCGGCCTCGCCTGGACGGAAGTGGGCGGCTGCGTGCTGGCCACCGAAGCAACTCTGATGGAAGGCAAAGGCCGCCTCACTCTCACCGGTAAACTCGGCGACGTGATGCAGGAGTCGGCGCAAGCAGCCATGAGCTATGTGCGCTCACGTTCCGCGCAGCTCGGCCTGGCAAGAGACTTCTATCGCAATGTCGACATCCACGTGCACGTGCCCGAAGGCGCCATCCCCAAGGACGGCCCTTCCGCCGGAATTACCATCTGCACTTCGATCGTCAGCGCGCTGACTAAAATCCCCGTGCGCCGCGATATCACCATGACCGGCGAAATCACCTTGCGCGGTAAGGTCCTCCCCATCGGCGGCGTCAAAGAAAAGCTCCTGGCCGCCCACCGAATGGGCTTGCATACGGTACTGCTTCCGAAGGACAATGAGAAGGACCTGGCGGATATCCCGCAGGAGATCCTCTCCTGTCTCACAGTTCATTTTGTAGAAACCATGGATGAAGTGCTGCAGTTTGCGCTCGAACGGCTGATCGTGCCGCTCGCACATCCCGAGGTTGCGCCCGTTGCGGAACCTTTCGTCGCCAGCGCCGAGAAAGACAAGAGTTTGACCAACTAAGCAGCGTGGTTTTGGGCCCGCCCTGCGAGCTTTTCCCTGCATGTCGTGGCTCCGCGCTGCCGCCGGTTACAGAAAGTCTGGTTTGCCCATCCTGGCATGTTTTCGTTTGTCCGCCAGTGCGGTGCGCCACCTCACTAAAAATCCGGGATTTTGTTGACCGCAGCGCGGCCACGCAAAAAAGAAGGTCAATTTACACAATCAAAGTTAAGGACATATGAAAGAAACAAGCGTTGAAGGAAGCAATCAGATGAGTATTAGCCTCGCCGAGTTAAAAGAAAAAAACATCACCGACCTCGCCAAGATCGCCAAGGAATTGAATATTCCTGGCGCCAGCGGCATGCGCAAACAGGAATTGATCTTCCAGATTCTCCGCGCCCAAACGGAGAAAAACGGATTGATCTTTTCCGAAGGCGTCCTCGAATGTCTCCCCGACGGATTCGGATTTCTCCGCGCGCCGGAGTACAACTACCTCCCGGGCCCCGACGACATTTACGTTTCGCCGTCGCAAATCCGCAAGTTCGATCTCCGTACCGGAGACACGGTCTCCGGCCAAGTGCGCCCGCCGAAAGATGGCGAGCGATACTTCGCGCTGATCAAAGTCGAGGCCGTCAACTTTGAAGACCCGGAAGTTGCGCGCAACAAAATCTTCTTCGATAACCTGACGCCGCTCTATCCTCAGGGCCGCCTCAAGATGGAGACCACAAAAGAGAACATGACGGGCCGCGTGCTCGATCTTCTCTGCCCCGTTGGCAAGGGCCAGCGCGGTCTCGTCAACGCCCCGCCGCGTACCGGCAAAACCATGATCCTTCAGTCCATGGCCAATTCCATCACCACCAACCATCCCGAAGTCGCGCTCATCGTTCTTCTCATTGATGAGCGGCCAGAAGAAGTCACCGACATGCAGCGCACCGTCAAGGGCGAAGTCATCAGCTCGACCTTCGACGAACCACCGCAGCGCCACATTCAAGTCGCAGAAATGGTCCTCGAAAAAGCCAAGCGCCTCGTCGAACACAAGCGCGACGTCGTCGTGCTGCTCGATTCCGTCACACGTCTGGCCCGCGCTTATAACGCCGTTACGCCGCCTTCCGGAAAAGTTCTCTCCGGCGGTATTGACGCCAACGCTTTGCAGCGCCCGCGCCGCTTTTTCGCCGCCGCCCGAAACGTCGAAGAAGGTGGTTCGCTCACCATCATCGCCACCGCGTTGATCGACACCGGCAGCCGAATGGACGACGTCATCTTCGAAGAGTTCAAGGGCACGGGCAACATGGAAATCTATCTCGACCGCCGCCTCGCCGATAAGCGCGTCTTCCCGGCCATCGATATTCAGCGCTCCGGCACGCGTAAGGACGAGTTGCTCCTCCCGCCGGACGAGCTCAGCCGTGTTTGGGTCCTGCGCAAAGTCTTGAGCCCTCTCTCAACCGTCGAAGCGATGGAGCTCTTGCTCAGCCGCCTCACGAAAAACAAGACCAACGCAGAATTTCTGGGCTCGATGTCCGCACCGACGTAAACAAACCTGCGACATTCCCTCTATTTCTAGCTTCTATAAAAAACGGCGCAGCCAGTTTCCCGGCTGCGCCGTTTTTTCGTAGCTCAGGCCTTCAGGCCTGACGTTTTTGTTTTAGTTGTCGTGGTCTACATCAAGCGGCGGCTTCCGACTCCGCTGCGGCAATATAGTCCACGATTCGCTCCGACCATCCATCGACGTGCGTCCATCCATTGCCGTAGCTAACGCCGTGCTTGTACGGGGCCACGTTCACCACGTACGCCCGCGGCGTCCACGCCGTCAGGATTCCGTCGTGCGTCTGTTCGTCGGTAATCACGATCACTCGGTCAAGCCCGCGCCACTCCGGCTTCTCGTGAAGCATGGTCAGCGCGCGCTTGAGGTACGTTCCCGAGTGCGCCTGCGACGCCGTGATCGCGTCCCGCAGCGCAAATCCACGCCGCGGAGGAAGCTCCAAGCACGCATCGGAGAAGGTCGCGATCGAAAACTCCTCGGCCTTCTCACGAAGCAGAATGGCAAGTCCCGCCGCCGCATCCATGCGCGTGGTCTCGCCCTTCCCCGAAAGCACGCCGTCCATCGACCCGGACACGTCCACGACGAGTCCAGTCGATCCCGGCAGCTTTTCGAGTCCGGCGATTCCCTTGAGCATGGCGCTCTCGATGGCGTCTTCGAGCTTCGGGGCGTGGCGAGCCGCCGTCACGAACCGGAACGGCAGCGCCCGCGCAACTCCCTTCTCGAGCCGCTCGCGCACCAGCTTCGGATCCACACCCGATGCAAGCATCAGGCGCAGGTTTCGCAGGACGGCCAGGCCGCCCAGCTTCCCCTCGCGCAGGAGCCGTTCAAAGTTCTCGCGCTTGTCCTTCCCTGCGGACAAGGCAACCTCCCAAGTGTCGGGAGGCTCGAGCGTGTTCTCAACGAGCTTCTTCCAAACAGCTTCCTGCTCGGCATCCTCCGGCTTCGCGTGGCAGAGAAACAGCACGTCGCGCAGCGTCACGATCGAATCGCGGTTGTACTTCGCAAGCTGGTAGGCGTCGAACTTCGTGAACGCCTGCGCCAGCCCGCGCTTCACTCCCGCGGACAGCGGCTGCTTCATCTCTTTCCAGTAGAGCGCCACGAACTCGCCGAGTTCGTCGGCCCGCTGGATCACGTGATCGAGCGTTTCCGCCACGAGCGGTCCCGCACCTTTGCGCCGCGCAAGTTCGCGCGTCACAAAAAGCGGCGCATGGCGAAGCTGCATCTTGTCGCGTGCTTCGCGCGCCAGAGCCGCCACATCCTCTGGCTTACTCTTCGCCACAAGCTCCGCGATCCGCTTCGCGATGTCGTTCCCCTTCTCGTAGAACGCATCTTCCCAGAGCAGACACGTCAACACGGTTCGTCGCAGCTCGCGCTTCACATCCACGCGCTGCGCCACTGCACCTTCGTGCGTCCGCACCGGAAACATCCGCTTCCACACATTCATCTTCACCATCTCGACCTCCCTCCTTTCCTTGCCGCTCCCGCTATCGAAGAGCGCAAACCTGTCGCCGCTACGCTACTCGATTAGTCACTCCACTTCGATTGTCATTCCGAGCGCAGCGAGGAATCTGCTTTTCACTCGCATCCGCGGCGGTTTCAGTTCACCAACCGCGGATGCGACCCCTTGATGTGAAACTTGCCGTCCGTGTTATGCACGCACACCAAATCACCTTCCTCGATCCGCAGCATTCCGGCGAGCCATTCAGGAATCACAATCTTCAAAAACTCTCCCTGAACCTCGGAGATGCCGCGAGAACAATCAACCAACTCCGAGCCACCGTCTGCCAAGGCAATCAACAGCATCAATTCGCCCTTGACCTTCAACACCGGGCCTTCCAATGACATTACGTTTTCCACGTCGCACCTCCTTTCTTTGCGAACACTGCTGGACGGGAACATCCGGCCAGGGACATTAGGCGCTCTGCCCATTGAGCTACTGGCTCGCCTCAGCCAGATGGGATTCGAACCCACACCTCCCGCGTGTCAGGCGAAGTAACCCTGTCCTACACCACGTCCAACTTCGAAGCCTCGCGCCAATCTTCCGCCGCGAGCAAACTCTGTAGCGCGGGGCCAAATCTACGCAGCCCTGCGGCTTTTTCCGCAGCAGCACAGACTTCCGTGTTCAGTCTGTGCCCTCTGCCTCGGCGCGAATCGCCCACCGATCAGCGATTCGCGCCGGCAAACCTAGCCGGGAGGAATAGTCGCTCAGGGCTGCGAGGTCTCATCCCCGCTTCTTGTCGAGAAGTATCCCTGCTCTCCACCATCCCGGCATCTCGTTCGCATAGCAGCTCTTCGCTGTGTTGATCTCGGTGGCACAACCAACCCCTTTCCATCGCGCGTTTTTTTGCGCGATGAATCCTGGCTGTGCGCCATTTTCTCTCGTCCTTACTTCGTTACCCCATTACTTCTCGCCTGCGCACACTCATAGGGCGTGCGAAGCTCACTTCTCTCCGCCAATTTACTTCAGCTGAAAATTCCGGGAGGAATCGGCGCTCTCGGTCTTTGGGATTTGAACCCAGAGCCTCGCGGCCCCTTACCATCGAAGTACCCGTGAACTTCACCATCCCGGAAACACGTTTTTTGTGACAAATCCTGATTGATGAAAGGATCTACGCCGGCCCTGCAGCTCAGAACCTTTAGTTCCCGGCTACAGTTTCATCGCCAAACAAAAACACATTGGCGACGAATGGTGTTGGATCGAAACGACTTAGGCGGCCAATAAAGGAATTGGTTTAGAGTCGCGTGAACAAGCAATCCACGAGACTCGATCGCCTTGGTGCGGTTTCGACTTGGCTTTTATCTTCGTGTCTCATATTTGCTTTTCACGCTCAGTGAGGACCTGCACCAAAATGCAGCAGGGTACGACTGAGGTAATCCGAAAGTAAACGAACTCCGTTTTCCTGTCAAGCGCTATTTTTCAAAAATCTTCATTTTTGGCTCATTTTTCGCGTTACTTGTTAATTTTCAAGTACTTGATGCCCGCAAAGCTCTTTCTACGGAACGGTTTATCCTTGGCTCTCACAAAATGTTTCCACACGCGATTCAAGATATAATCCGCCGCAGGTCGGTTTGTGCTGCCCCAATCTCCGACGGAGAAGAGGCCGAACCCATCATGCGATGGCAATTCCGGATTCTAGTAGTCACTTTGTGTGCCCGCGCCGCGTTTGCCCCATCTGCCGATGCGCAGCATGAGCACGGCTCACCGGATATCGCAACTCTCGGCAAAGTCAGCTTCTCTACTTCCTGCTCGCCGACGGTCCAGCCCGATTTCAATCGCGCGGTCGCCCTGCTCCACTCCTTCTGGTACAAAAAATCGGAAGAAACTTTTCTCGCCATCGCAAAAGCCGATCCTTCTTGCGGCATGGCTGAATGGGGCGTCGCCATGACGCACTACCGCCAACTCTGGGATCCTCCGACTCCCCTCGATCTGCAAGCAGGCTCGGCCGCCGTCGAAAAAGCAAATGCCGCCGGGGCCAGAACACAGCGCGAACGCGATTACATCGCCGCGATGCAGATTTTCTACAATGACTCCGACAAGCGCACCCATGCGGCTCGCGCTCTCGACTACGAAAAATCGATGCAACACATTTACGAGCGGTATCCACAGGACATCGAAGCCGCCATCTTCTATGCGCTGGCCGTCCGCGCCAATGCGCCCATAGAAGACAAAACTTACGCGAACCAGAAAAAAGCCAGCGCCATCCTCGAAAAACTTTTTGCCGAGTACCCCGCTCACCCCGGCCTGGCTCATTACATCATCCACTGCGATGATTACCCTTCCCTGGCTCCACTCGCTCTGGAAGCCGCGCGCCGATACGCAAAAATCGCCCCCGACGCGCCCCATGCGCTCCACATGCCTTCGCACATCTTTACACGCCTGGGCCTGTGGCAAGAATCCATAGACTCGAATCTCGCCTCCGCCGCGGCCGCCAGGAAAAACGGCCTCGTGGGCGATGAACTTCACGCCATGGATTATCTTGTGTACGCCTATTTGCAGACGGGCCAGGACCGCGAAGCCCTCGATGTTTCTCACGCCATGCCCAAGCCCCAGCCAAACGATGCCGCTTACTATACGGGCCTCTATGCCGCTGCCGTCGTTCCTGCACGGTTAGCGACCGAGCGTCACCGCTGGTCCGATGCCGCGGCTCTCCCCTTGCCTGCCGGCGCTTTCCCTGGCGGCCGCTATTCATCAGCCGAAGCGAATCTCTATTTTGCCCAGGCCCTCGGCGCAGCTCGAATGGCCAACCTCGAGGCCGCGCGGGAGGGCTTGCAACGAATGACTTCTCTTCGCAACCGGCTGCTGGAAAATCACGACAAATATTCGGCTGGGCAGGTCGATATTCAGCGCGAATCGGTCACCGCTTGGATCGCGTTTGCCGAGGGCAAAACGGACGGCGCACTTAGCCAAATGCGTGCTGCTGCGGACCACGACGACTTCGTGGACAAACTTCCGGTGACTCCAGGATCAGTCGTCCCTGCTCGTGAACTTCTCGGCGAAATGCTTCTCGAAGCAAAGCAGCCCGCCGCCGCTCTCGAAGCATTCGAAACCTCGCTTAAGTTTGCCCCGGAGCGATTCAATTCGCTCTACGGTGCCGCTCACGCCGCTCAACTCGCTGGCGATCGCGAGAAAGCCTCCGTTTACTACACTAAACTGCTCGCCAATTGCCCTCGACCCACAAGTGACCTTCCCGAACTTCGCGAAGCCAAGCTCTTCCTCACCCAGAAATAATCGGCGCTCGCATGTCTTTCTGCACGCCTACCTGACGCGCGCGTAGATAAGTCACCAGCTCGAGCGCGCAGTTCTGCATCTCCACTCCAAACGCATCCATCTGGCTTGTCAACAGGTTGTAACACCACACCGCCGGCACCGCGACCGACAATCCAATCGCGGTCGTCAGCAGCGCCTCCGAAATCGAGCCTGCGATAACCTTGATCGCCGTTGCGTGTGCGATATCAATGCTACGAAATGCGTTCAAAATTCCGATGACCGTGCCGAACAGTCCCACAAACGGCGCTGTCGCGGCAATCGTTGCGAGTCCGCTCAAGCCGCGCTTCAATTCTTCGGTGGTTTCCGCGCTCGAACGCTCGAGACTTCGTTGCACGCCTTCAATCACTTGCTGTTCGGGCATCCCGTGCGGCGCCGCCTGAAAATCCAGTAATCCCGCGGCGACAATGCTCGCAATGTGGCTCCGCTTGTTGCCTTCCGCCGCCACAATTGCCTGATCCAGCTTGCCTTCGCGAAACGAATCCATCGTCTCCACGATGTACGCCTTCGATTGCTCACGCGCCAGCCGATAGCGTAAAGCGCGGCTCGCGCTCACGCCTACCGATCGCACAAACATGATCGCCAGCACAATCACCACTCCATGACATAGCGTTCCCATGGAACGCCACAACTCCAGCAGGTTCCAGTCGCCCATGCGGCCCTCTCGTCGCTTCAACTCCGTGCGTTCAATAGACACCGCATCGCGGAGTTTTGTGCCGAGCCACAAAATGTATTTGGAATGCGTATGCGAGTTGTTCTTTTGCGAAGTTTTGTTTTGAAAAAGACGCGAGAACGCGCCAGAAGAGGTCTTTGGTTTAGCTGTCGAGAAAAGCCGAATTACAAGTCCCTGCCCGCCGCTTTCGACAATTCCTTTTCACGCTCGCGCGCTAGCATTACGACCAAACGCGCGGTTTCTTCGACGTCCATCGCGGTGTTATCGACCAGCACCGCATCCGACGCGCGCACCAGCGGCGAAACTTTTCGTTCGCGGTCGCGGTGGTCACGTTCGCGAACTTCTTCCAAAACCTGTGCGAGGGTCATTACTTCGCCTTTTTCCTGGTGTTCCTTCCAGCGGCGCTCGGCACGCACTTCCGGCGCAGCTTCGAGAAAAATCTTCAGCTCCGCGCGAGGGAAAACCACAGTGCCGATGTCGCGCCCTTCCATCACTACGCCTCCGCCCGCGCCGGCGCGCTGTTGTTCGGCAACAAGGATTTCTCGCACTCCAGCGATCGTCGCCAGCCGCGACGCCGCTTGCGCCACTTCGGCGGTCCGGATCGCCTGGGTCACTTCTTCGCCGTCGAGAAAAACGCAATTCTTCGAGCCCGCCGCTTCCTGTTCTGATGTTGGAGGTTTCAATTCGATGTGCGTCCCGCGCGCCAATTCGTCGAGCGCCACAAAATCGTCGAGCGAAATTTGTTTCCGCAGGGCCTTTAGCGCCAACGCGCGATACATTGCGCCACTGTCCAGATACAAATACTCGAGAACTTGCGCGACGCGCTTCGCTAGGCTGCTTTTCCCTGAGCCCGCTGGTCCGTCAATGGCAATAGTGAGTTTTGGCATTTTGGTGGCACAGCCAATCCTGGCTGTGCGCATTTTTCCTAATTGCGCCACAAAACCGCACAGGCAGGATTGCCTGTGCCACTCAAAAACCCATAATGTTGTAGCCACAATCGACGTAAATCGTTTCGCCCGTAATCCCCGAACCGGCATCCGAAAGCAAAAACGCCGCAGTCGAGCCAACTTCTCCCGGATCAACGGTGCGTTTCAGAGGCGCGCGTTCTGTCTGCGTCCGAAGCATATCCCCAAAATTCGCAATACCTCGCGCGGCCAGCGTCTTGATGGGCCCCGCGGAAATGGCGTTCACCCGAATAGCCTTCGGTCCCAAATCGTAGGCCAGATACCGCACCGTGGCTTCCAGCGCTGCCTTCGCCACGCCCATCACGTTGTAATTCGGCACCACTTTTTCCGAGCCGTAGTACGTCAGCGTGACGATTCCTCCTCCGGAGGCCATCAGCGGCGCCGCACCCCGCGCCACCGCAATCAGCGAATATACGCTGATGTCGTGCGCGATCCGAAATCCTTCGCGAGAAGTCTCCACAAACGGTTTCTTCAATTCATCGGGCGGAGCAAACCCCACGCTGTGCACCAATCCATGGATAACTCCATACTTCGCCTTGATTTCATCGAACACCCGCGCGACCTGGTCATCCTGCGTAAGGTCGCACATGAATCCATCCGCGCCCGGCAATTCCGCAATGAGATCCTTCGCTTCCAGCGCAAGCCGTTCGTTCATATACGTGATGCCCAATCGCCAGCCCGCCTGCGAGAGCTTCTGCGCGATCGCCCACGCGATGCTGCGTTTATTCGCCAGGCCAAAAATCACCGCTGTCTTCTGCCCTTCAGTCATTCAGTTCCTCTCCTGGGATGTTGTTAAGCCACTGCACGACGCCTACGGATCCCGATCTTCTCTTCTCTGTGTCCTCTGCGAACTCTGCTCTCTGTGTAAAATCTTTTTTTCTGGCGTCAAATGCGATGAAACGCCTTCTCAATCTCCTTCACGGAATAGCGCAGCACGACGGGGCGTCCGTGCGGACAACTCATCGGACAATCTGTCTTCGCGAGCGCGCCGAGCAACCATTCCATTTTCGTCTGATCGAGCGGCATGTTTACTTTGATCGCCGCGTGGCAAGCGGTCGAGGCTGCGATTTTGGCTTGCAACGTATCAATGGAGATTGCCGCGTTTTCCCGCTCGATGCCGTCGAGAATTTCTGTAAGAAGTTTTTCTCCATCTCCTGGCGCGATTCCCGCGGGAACTGCTTGAATCGCGACACTTCGTGGCCCCATCGGCTCGACCTCAAATCCATTCGCAGCCAACTCTTCCGCAATTTTCTCGTAGATTACAATTTGCCGTGGCGAAAGCTCGATTACCAACGGCATAAGCATGCGCTGCGCTTCCACTTTTCCGGCGCGCCGCGCGTCGAGGTGCTGCTCGAAGAGCACGCGCTCGTGTGCCACGTGCTGATCCACAAGCCAAAGGCCTTCGCCGTTAACCGCAACAATAAAGCTCGAACTCACTTGGCCGAGTGGTTTTAGATCTGCGATTTGATCAGGCCGAGGGAGCGTGGCCGGCGCGCTCGCACTCGGCGCAGCGAGATTGCCAGCCCAATTAGCAGCTGCTGGCACGACCGCGGAAGCTAGAGCCGTGCCGAATGCGGAATCAGGCTCGAAGGAAAACCGTTGATCGACAGGCTGCATTGGTGCGGCGGTCAAATCGAAGCCGCCGTCGGAGCCAACGCCTGAACCTACGCCGATTTCCTCCATCGTCGGAATAATAGCGCGCGGAACGCCCGTGGCTGCGGCAGCGGCCGAGCCACTGTCGAGCGCGTTTGCATGGGACGCGGACAGTCCCTGCGACGAGGCGCTTGCAGCCGCGGCGGCGAAGCTGGGAACGGGGCGAACGCTCATGAGCGCTTGGCGGATCGAGTCGCGCGCAAAATCGTGGACGAATTGCGAGCGGCGGAAGCGCACTTCGATTTTTGCGGGATGCACGTTGACGTCGACTTCGTCGTAGGGCATTTCGAGGAACAGCAGAGTGGCGGGAAAAACCGTGGGTGGAAGAATGTTGCGATAGGCTTCGTGAATGGCGTGGAGAATCAAGCGGTCGCGCACGAGGCGGCGATTCACGAAAATGTAGATGCCGTTGCGGTTGGGGCGTTGCACGTCGGGGCGCGAAGTGAAACCTCGGACGGTCAACGTTGCGCTTTCCTCACCGGCTTCGAGTTCCGGCTCGGTGATGGCCGCGCGAAATGGCGCCGACACCGGCGGAATTTCCACCAGCTCTTCCATCGATTGCCGGCCGAAGAGTTGGTAGATGCGGTCGGCGAGTTTTTCGGCGGGCGGACTGTTGATGATTTCCTGCGTCGGCGTGGTCAGGACAAAGTGTTTGTCAGGATTGGCCAGCGCGTAATGCGTGACGAGCGAGGCGATGTGGCCGAGCTCCGTGGTGTCTGACTTGAGAAATTTCTTGCGCGCGGGAACGCAGTAGAAAAGATCGGCGACGCTGATCGTCGTTCCCGCAGGAAGGCCCGCGGGCTTCACGTTGACAAGTTTGCCGCCGGCAAATTCAAGGCGCGTGCCTTCGGCTTCCGATTCGTCGCGCGTTTCGAGCAGCAGCCGCGAAACCGCGGCAATCGTTGGCAGCGCTTCCCCGCGAAAGCCGAGCGTCGAGATGGAAAGCAAATCATCGGCGGAGCGCAGTTTGCTCGTGGCGTGGCGCTCGAAGGC
>Ga0210384_10000282_pt1 | contig 80073 bp, 59 predicted proteins | sample IncBWH2MmetaG_FD_160574 | JGI IMG/M metagenome (GOLD analysis project Ga0210384, IMG submission 160574) | Forest soil microbial communities from Barre Woods Harvard Forest LTER site, Petersham, Massachusetts, United States - Inc-BW-H-2-M | ecosystem: Environmental > Terrestrial > Soil >... | reverse complement strand
GGCGGCGGTGTCGGGGTTGGAGGCGGCGACGGCGTCGGTGTCGGTGGCGGCGACGGGGTATCAGTCGGCGACGGCGTCGGCGATGGCGTATCTGTCGGCGACGGGCTCGGAGTTGGGGACGGTGTGTCTGTCGCTGAAGCGGATGGCGTCGGTGACGGAGTATCTGTCGCTGAGGAAGATGGAGCCGGCGACGGCGTATCTGTTGGACCCGGCGAAGGCGTGTCCGTGGGACCCGGCGACGGAGTATCGGTCGGACTCCCCGACGGCGTATCCGTCGGGCCAGGAGACGGAGTATCCGTTGGGCCAGGCGACGGCGTATCGAGCGGACCTGGAAGCGGGCCGCCAAACGTCACGCTGATCTTCGCCGTCGCGCGATCGATCGCGATGACGACGTTCGTCGGCCCGTTCGACGTGGCCGAAACCGAGAATCGCGACGTCCGAAGCGGGCGGAACGTCTTCCCCGAAGCGATCGCGAGCACGGCTTTGCCGGCGAGCTTTGTCTGGCCAACAGACACAACTGTCGTGCAGTCGACGACTTGTCCGCGATTGAGTGTGCCGCAGCCGGATGCGTCAGGCGAGAGGCGCACGTTGAAGCTCTCGTTGCCAAACGAAAGGAAAAGCAAGAGATTCGCAGATGACGCCGACTGGTGGAATCGCGCGCGATGCGAAGACGGAGTCGTCTTCGACGCGCTGGCCGGCGTGGGTGTTGGGCTCGGTGACGCGACGGCGTCGATGGTGATCGCGACGTCTAGCGAGGCGCTTGTTCCCGTCGAGACCGACATCGGCTTCGCGTGCGATTTTGTGGAGGGAACCGAAGGAATCACACCTCCGCCACCGCCGCACGCGGAAATCACCGCCGCACATACGAAGACTGCCGTGTAAATACACGCGGAAACGTGACGCTTCAATATACTGTTGAACGCTCTACCCCGCGAAGTCGGCGCCATTGCACGAGATGCGCTTTTCCGGGGATTATCGCGTTTTGAGAATCCGCGGCGCATGACCTGCCGTTATGGCTCAGCCATAACTGCAGTCAGTTTCACAGGCGAGACCGAACTGCTAGTCGTAGACTTCCGTATGGGACCGACGAATAGTATGCGAGCACTCATGAAGCAGCGACCGGGACCCGGCATGGAGCTTGTCGCGGCGCCGATCCCGAAAATCGGACCGACCGATGTTCTGATCCGCGTGCGCAAAGCCGGAATTTGCGGCACAGATTTTCATATTTGGTCCTGGGATAAATGGTCGCAGGGCCGCATCAAGCCGCCGCTGATCGTGGGCCACGAATTCATGGGAGTGGTTGAAGACGTCGGCAACGCCGTACGCAGCATCAAGCCTGGCGACCGCGTCTCCGCGGAAGGGCACATCTCGTGCGGCACGTGCCTGCTCTGCCGCACCGGCCAAGAGTACATCTGCGAACACGTGCAGATCATCGGCGTGGATCGCGACGGCTGCTTTGCCGACTACATCTCGATGCCGGTGCACAATGTTTGGAAACTCGATCCCGCCGTGCCCGATGAGTGGGCAGCGGTCTTCGACCCCCTCGGCAATGCGGTGCACACGGTCATGGCGGCTGGCGTCAGCGCGAAGTCGGTCGTGATCACGGGTGTCGGCTCGATCGGCTTGATGGCCATACCGGTCGCCCGCGCCGCCGGCGCTGCAAAGGTGATCGCTGTCGATCTCAATCCGCAGAAACTCGAGCTCGCGAAATCGCTTGGCGCCGACGACGTCTTCGATGCTCGCGATAAAGACGTTCTCGAGAAGATTCTCGCGCTCACCAACGGCGACGGCGCCGATGTACTGCTTGAGATGAGCGGCAGCGGCGCCGCTATCAATCTTGGCCTGAGCGCGGTGAGGAATGGCGGGCGTGCGGCGCTTCTCGGCTTACCATCGGACAATGTCAGTCTTAACCTCGCCGAACACATAATCTTCAAAGGTCTCACTGTCCTCGGCATCAACGGCCGGAATATGTTCGAGACCTGGTACCAGACGCAAGCCATGGTCGTCGCCGGGCGCATCGACCTGACGAAGATCATCACGCACGTCATGCCGTTCGAAAAGTTCGCCGAGTGCTTCGATCTTCTCAAAGAGGGCAAGGCCGCGAAGATCGTCATGAACATCGCTGACGCATGAGGAACCGATGAACCAGACCTACGACCGCAAACTCAAGACCGATCTCGATTTATTGCGCGCCGCCGGAACTTTCAAATCGCTGCGCCACATCACCACGCCGATGTCGGCGCACGTCAACATGGTCGAGGCCGGCGACGCCATCGTGCTTTCGAGCAACAACTATCTCGGCTTGGCCGCCAATCCGCGCGTCGTCGCGGCCGGCATCGAAGGCTTGCACAAGTACGGCGCGGGAACGGCCAGCGTCCGGTTCATCTGCGGCACGCTCGACATCCACAGCCGGCTCGAAGAGAAGATCGCAGCGTTTCTCGGCACAGAAGGCGCGATCACCTATGTCTCGTGCTGGGCCGCAAATACCGGGCTCATCCCGACGATTGGAATCGAAGGCACGGCTGTTATCTCCGACGAGCTGAATCACGCATCGATCATCGACGGCTGCCGGATGGCCACGCAAGCGCAGCGCCTGCGCTACAAACATTCCGACATGGCCGACCTCGAGGCAAAACTGGCTTCGCTGGCTCCCGACATGACGAAATTCATCGTCTCCGACGGCGTCTTTTCGATGGAAGGCGATCTCGCCAAACTCCCGGAGCTCGTCGCTCTCGCGAAGCGATACAACGGCGTCACGATTGTCGACGACAGCCATGGCACCGGCGTGATGGGTACGACGGGACGAGGCACGATCGAACATTTCGGCTTGACCGGCCAAGTCGACATCATCACAGGCACGCTCGGCAAAGCGCTCGGCGGCGCGGCGGGCGGCTTCGTCGCCGGGTCGTCGGCACTGATCGAGACGCTCGTGCAGAAATCCCGGCCGCAACTTTTCTCCAACGCCCTGCCGGCGACGGTCGCGTGCAGCGCACTAGCTGCGATCGAGGAGCTCGAAGAACATCCGGAACTCCTGGCGAGCCAGCGCGAGAATGTCGCGTTCTTCCGGGCCGGTCTGACGAAGCTTGGCTTCAAACCGCTCGACGGTCCGAGCGCGATCATCCCGATCATCGTCGGAGAGACCGCATTTGCGATCAAGATGAGCGATGCGCTCCTGAAGCAAGGCGTGTTTGTCACCGGCTTCGGGTTCCCGGTCGTGCCGGAAGGGTCGGCACGCATTCGCGTGCAGATGAGTTCGGCGCTCTCGCGCGCCGATCTCGAAAAGGCGCTCACCGCATTCGGCAAGGTCGGCCGCGAACTCGGACTCATCCGTTAATTCGTAGTAGGGCAAGCATCGCTTGCCCTAAAAACACATCCTCATGGACCTTACGAGAGCATTTCCACGCAGTCCGCGCGATCGACTCGGCGGCATCCCGATGTTGCCGCGCACCATCGACAAAGCCCGAGCCGCGATCGCGGGCACACTCGGCGAATACAAATACGGCGAGTCGAGCGATTTCGATATGTATCTTTTTGAGACGCTCGGCGTCGATGCCGAGTCGTTCCTCGACGGAGTCAGACGATCGCCCGACGACGACGCCGTGCTGGACTGGCTGCACGCGAACGCGCGCACGGTTGCCTCTCGCGACGATGAGCGCCTCCTCGAAACGCTCGAAACCGATGGCCTCGATTCGGACGCAGGCCGCGGTCAGTTGAACACGTGGACAGAGAAGAACGTGCCGACGGCTTTACGCAGCCGCATTCAATCCTGGGTCGACATGCTCGATTTCGTTGAAGGACGGATACATTAAGATGGACCTGACCAAGGGGATCCCGCGCAGTCCAAACGACCTCCTCGGCGGCATGGCAATGCTTCCGCGCACGATCGACAAAGCGCGCGCTACGATCGCCGGCACGCTCGGCGAATATATCTACGGACCAAAAAGTTCTTTCGATGCGACGCTGCTCGAGTTTCTCGGCGTCAGCGACACCGATTTACTTGAGGCGGTGCGCTCGTCGCCCGACGACGCCGCGGTCCTTGCGTGGATTCGGAAGAACGGCCGCAAGCATTCGCCTGCGGAGATCGCGGACTTCACGGCGGGATTCCTCAACGACGGCGACGATGATGAGGACCGCGCGCGTTTTGCCGTGCGCAGAGCCGAGCTTCCAGCGCATATCCAGCCGAAGGTCAAAGGCTGGGCCGATCTGCTCGACGCGCGCGAAGGACGGATTTCGTAACGTCATGCCAAAGCCAGCGCGTATCTACACGCGCACGGGCGACGACGGCACGACGGGACTTGTCGGTGGTCAGCGCGTCGAGAAATCTTCGGGGCGCATCGAATGTTTTGGCGCCGTGGATGAATGCTCCACCGTCATCGGCCTCGCGCGCCGCGCGCTGAAAGACGAGCCCGCCCGAATCGAGCGCACGCGCGTGCTCGATGCGTGGCTAGCGTGGGTTCAAGATCTTCTTTTTAATGTCGGCAGCGATCTCGCGACGCTTCCTGCGGATCGGCGCGCGGGTGCCCCGACGGTGTCTGCCGTCGACGCCAAAGCGCTCGAAGACGCGATCGATACAGCGCAAGACGAGCTCGAACCGCTCACCAACTTCATTCATCCCGGCGGTTCGTGGCCAGGCGCATTCTTGCATCAAGCGCGCACCGTGTGCCGCCGCGCCGAGCGTCTGATGGTAGGTCTCGCGAAATCAGAGAGCGTGTCATCGGACGCGCTGATATTCGTGAACCGGCTTTCCGACGCGCTGTTCGTCTGGGCGCGCTGGATCAATGCCGGCTTGGGTGAACCCGAACACCGCTGGAATCAGAAGTCCACGCCTCCCCCGACCTAACGATCCAGCGGCAGCAGTTGGGCAGTGCGCATCACCTGAGCCGCATACAGCCAAGACGCGAACGGCGAGTTCAAGATCGGCGTCGGCGCACTGCCAGGCTCCGCTTCCAAGCCGCCGAAAGTCCGAAACCGAAGTTCGGCGTCGAAAGCGTTGACCCAGCCGAACGACGCGCGCGTGAATTGCGACGGGTCGTCCGGATTCACACTCTCGTGAATAGCGCCGTCGGAACCGCGCGTTGCGTCGATCTGGGCGATCATCGAGCGCACCTCGGCCGCATCGGTGGCCGTCAGCGCCTGCACGATCAGACCCATCGGCCAGACCCACCCTGTCGGGGTGTGAGGACTCCCCTCGCCTTCGGCGTAGCTCCCGGCGTAATAGTAAGGATTGGCGCTCGACAAGACCCACGCGCGAGTCCTGCGGTACGTGCCATCGTATTGAAATGTCTCATCTATAAGTGGAAGCGACAGAAGACTCGGCGCGTTCGCGTCGTCCATGAGTTCGTAGCCGCCCCGGCCATCGACTTCGTAGGCGTATACGCGGCCGTAGCGGATGTCGGACACCCTGCCATAGCGTTCAATCCCAACCCGCACCTGCGCGGCGAGTTGGTTCGCCCGCTGCCCGGCGCCGCTGTCGTGATAGCCGATGTTCTCGAGCTGGGCGAGATCGTCGAGCGCGCCCGCCGCGATGACTTCCTGCGGGATGTTGTATGGAAATCGAACTGGATCGTCTGAAGGGCGGAATGCGCCCCAGATCATCCCCGTATATGCGAAGGGCGCGCCTTCTCCGTCGTTTGCCAAGAACCGCGTTCGATAAGACGAGCACGTCGCGTGCTTCTGTTCGCAATCATAGGTCTGAAGCGCGTGTTCGAGCGCCCAATGGAAGCGCGGCGTGAAGATCTGACGATCCGCCGTCGTGCTCCAGTACAGCCAAGCGAGCCGGATCGGGTACGCGAGCGAATCCACCTCCCACTTCTCTTCCCAGACCTTATAGCCGGCAGTGAAAGCATTGGCGCGCGAATCCGTGAGGATATTCTTGGCATCGCGAGCGATCACGCCGCGGATCGCGCGGTCGAGATGCGGCGAGAACGGAATGAAACGCACGTACGGACTCGACTGACCGGCGGAATCGCGCAGCCACATCGCCGGAATGTCGCCGGTTTGGACGTATGTCGTGCCGTCATCCTCAGTGAAGAAGTCATCTTGAAGCGTGCGGAAGAGCCCAAAAACGGAATCGCCGGGCAGCCATGCTCCCGGATCGCCTGCGGGCGCGGCATTTGCCGCACATGGCAATGAAGCGCAGAATGTCAGGCATACCGCGAATGTCGCGATTCGAATGGTTGCTAAAGGGCCGGCGTCGCGCCGGCCCACTTCGTCATCTTCCGTAGCCTGCTTCGCCATACCACCGCATATAGAGCGTGCGCGCCAACTCGCCCAGTTCGCTCATTTCCGGAATCAGCGCCTGTGCCGCGTGGTCGTCGATGACGCCCTGTGCCGTCGTCGCGTGGCGGAGCGTTCGGTTCACGCGATCGGCGGAGGTCTTGATGCGTTGGCAATCGCGCAGTGTCTCGTCGGACGGAGCCGACACGCGGCCTCCCGTGACGTAACGCGGGGGCGAGATCGCGCGCCCTATCTCCGCCATGCAATCGCTCAGGGTCAGCGCGCGGCGAACGTGATCTAGTGTCCGCGATTTCGAGAAGAGCAATGCGATCAATTCGCTGGCGCGCCAACGAACCTCGTCGGCGATCAGCATGATATCGAGCACATCGTATTCCGGCGAGTGCGCCTGATCGTAATCCATCCACCGCGCGGTGATGTTCCACTCGGACGGCGAATTATAGATCGGCTCAAAGGTCCATGTCACGTCGGACCCACCGAGATGCACGCGTTCGTGCGAGCGGCGCGCGGGAGAGCTGTGCTTGTCGTCCGACATGGCGACTCCAATCCGAGGTGTCAATCGGCTTTTGCTCGTTCGGCGGCGCTGCCTCCTCCGTGCGGGGAGCTGGGCGAGCACGTGCTGAACGCTGCGAACACAATGAAGAAGCGACCGCGCACCGACAAGCCGGTCTTTCGCGGCCTCGATCACGAACGCCGCAGCTGCACCGCCAAGAAACGATTCTCCAATCCGGGCGCTGCGCGAACGCACGCAGCGTATCTGCGCAGCGCATATCCCGACACGCCGCCGATGACGGAATACGGTTGCGAATTCTGCGGCGGCTGGCATTTGGCGAAATCTCACTAGGTCGGACGGCGGGGGCCGCCGAATCGCCCGTGCGCGCCATGCAGCTCTTCTCTCGCCTCCTGCCCATCTTGGGCGTCACATTCGTCGATATTCTCGGCTTCAGCATCATCCTGCCGATCCTGCCGTACTTCATCACGCACTTCGGGGCGTCGGATGTCGTGGTCGGCCTGCTCTTCTCGACATTTGCGGGCTGTCAGCTCTTGGCAGGGCCGATCTGGGGCCGCGTCAGCGACAAGATCGGGCGCAAAAGCGTCTTGATCGTCAGCCAGATCGGCGCGACGATCGGCTGGGCGATGCTCGCCTTTGCCGGGAATATCTTCTGGGTCTTCGTCGCACGTATCGTCGAGGGCGTCTCGGGCGGGAACATCAGCGTGACGAACTCGTACGTCGCCGATCTTGTCGAGCCGAAACAGCGGACGCGCGCCTTCGCGTATGTGCAGGCGGCGTTCAGCGCCGGCATCGTCTTCGGCCCGGCCTTCGGCGGATTCCTGATGAAGAGCTTCACGCAATCCCACGGCGCGGCGGCTGGGTTCGCCGCGCCGTTTCTTGCGGCCGCGGCGCTGCAGTTCGTGACGTTGCTGCTCACGATCTTCATGTTGCCCGAATCTCGCCATCGCGATAAGACGCAAGCCATCTCCACGCTCGCCGACGTCGGTCATTCGCTCGCCGACAAGCGCATCGCTCCGATACTCTGGCAGATGTGGGCGTATTCGCTCGCGCTGTACGGCTGGTTCGCGATATATTCGCTCATGTTCAAGGAAGCGCTCGGATTCACGCCTTGGCAAGCCAGCTATGTATTCTCGGGGTTCGGCGCGTTCAGCGTCCTGCTGCAGATCTTCGTCGTGGGCCAGATATCCGATCGGACGAGCGACCGCGTCTGCTCCAATATCGGCATCGCGTGTTCCGTCGCGGGCTTTGCTTGTGTACCTCTCATCCATAGTCTGCCGACGATGCTGCCAACGATGGTCTTTTTCGCGATCGGCATGGCGTTGTCGCGGCCTGGACTCAACTCTCTGCTCACCAATGCGATTCCGGACGATCAGCGCGGCGTTATTCTCGGCGTCGGCTCCTCGCTCGACAACGTATCGGGCATAGTCATGCCGCCGATTTCGACCTCGGTCTTGGGGCGCTTCGGACCGGGCTGGAGCGGCGTCGCATCGCTCGGCTGCTCCGCGATCGCGCTCGCGATCGGACTCGCTCGCCAAGCGCGCGAACACGCGCAGGCCTCGACCGCAACCGCCGGCGATTAAAGAGGGCCGGCTGAAGGGGCCGACTTTATGTCGGCCCTGGCGAACGCAACGTGGGCCGACATAAAGTCGGCCCCTTCAGAGCGGCCCCTTCATTTTGTCAGGACCCGAGGGACGGGAAGATCAGCTGCGCGGTGGACACGAGCGTCAGCAAACCTACGATCACGACCGTCGCCCAGGCTATCGCGTTGAACGCAAAATTGTTGACGTATTTCCCCATGAGGCGTCTGTTGTTGATCAAGAGCAGCATCAAGATGAGCACGACTGGGAGGAGCGCGCCGTTCAGGACCTGCGAATAGAAAATGATGGCGAGCAGCGGCGCACCCGGCAGAATGACGACGCCGGCGCCGACGACAATCAGCGCGAGATAAAATCCGTAGAAGAACGGCGCTTCCGACAGTCGCTTCTGAACGCCAGACTCGAAGCCGAACGCTTCGCAGACATAGTACGCCGTCGACAGCGGCAAGATCGACGCCGTGAAGATCGCCGCGTTGAGCAGGCCGAGCGCGAAAAGCAGCGACGCGAACTTGCCGGCGAGCGGCGCCAGAGCCGACGCGACATCGCCCGCATCGTTGATCGCGATCACTTGACCGGCCGGCGCATGCTGATTGTGCACGAAGATCGTGGCCGCCGATGCCACGATGATGAAGAACGCGATCACATCCGTGAAGATCGCGCCGCTTATGACGTCGATGCGCGAATAGCGGTAGTCCTGCGCTTTTACGCCTTTTTCGACGATCGCCGATTGGATATAGAACTGCATCCACGGAGAGATCGTAGTGCCGATGACGCCGATCGCCATGAGCGCGTACGCTTTGCTCGCCGTGAAATGCGGCACGACGGTCTGTATGAGCACTTCATGCCACGGGGGATGGACGAGCAGGCCGCTGATGACATAGGAAAGATACAGCAAGCAGAACACGAGGAATACTTTTTCGACCGATCGATAGTTGCCGCGCACCACGAGCGTGAAGACGAAGATCGCCGATAACGGCACGAGAACGAATTTCGAAAGCAGCGGCACGTAGGTCTGGAAGATCGGCGCCGCGGACGCCACGCCCGCGAACTCGGTGGCCGTGTTGCCGAGGTCGCCGAGCACGAACACTAAGAGCACCCAGAACGTCACGCGTGCGCCGAAGTTCTCGCGGATGAGATCCGCTAAGCCTTTGCCAGTGACCGCGCCCATGCGCGCGCACATCTCCTGGACCACGATGAGGGCCACCGTCACGGGCAGCAAGATCCAGAGTTGACCGTAGCCGAACTGCGCGCCCGCGAGCGAATAGGTCGTGATGCCGCCGACGTCGTTGTCGGCGTTGGCGGTGATGATGCCCGGGCCAACCACGGAAAGGAACATGACGATCGAGCGCCACATACGCGGCCGCGGGCGCGGCGGCGTGGGAGTGGGCGGGGACGCCGGCGGCCGCGCTTCTCCGTGCCGAACGAAGGTCAGCGGATTGAAGATTCGCGGCAGCAGGCGGCGGTCGGGCATGGTGCTAGACTTTCGTGCGCGTTTGGATCAGCGCAAGAAGAGCCGGTCGACGAACGCAACTCGCCGGGTGAACACCGCGTCGAAGCCGCGGACGATACCGCGGATCAAGGCGCGCGCGGTTACGAATGGGAAAAAACGGGTCATGGCACTTCACTCCTTCTGGCGTATAGATAGATGATATGGTCCTGTCACTGCCATCCACGGTCGTGCTCACCCCCTTTCCCACAAACAAAAAGACCGCGTGCGCTCCTCGCGCCCAACGGTCATGAAGCTTGCGCCGGTCGGCCTAGAATCGGACCGGCTCCTCATGCGTTGAGTTTTGGCACTGCACGACATAAAGTCCAGGTGACTTAGCCGGCTTAGATACCGCCTTATTTCGGCGGTGCCTGGTGGCCCATTGGGGTCTCTCGACCTTTCCGGGCAGCGGCTTGTCTTCGTGCAGACGCCTCACCTAACGAGGAATCTACTCACGATATACTAGCGCAGCATCGGGACAATGTCAACCTGCGAGTGTATAAGCGCCTTATGTGTGCAGCGGTTGCGGCGCGTCCAAGTAATCCTGGAGGAGCAAACCCTCAGCCACTTCCATGGACTCACCGAACAGATGCTGTCGAACGGCGAGGTCCGCGCATGAGAGCCCGGCTGCTTGCGCTAGAGCGATGACGCGCTGCGGCGTCGATGACGTCTCAAATGCGAACCACGATGCCAGCCCTAGCTCGCCCGCCGTCACCTGCATCGCTTGCGCCGTCGCGTAATCCGGCTCGGCTATTCCCGGGAATCGAAACGCAAGGGCTTTGCGATACGCATCGAAGCGCGCCTGGGACGAGTCGAGGTCGAGCAGATCGATCCGCACTGCGAGCTGCCGCGATTGCGCGGCGTACATACGATTGGATGCGTCGTCCGCCATGGATTTTGCGGTGTCCCATGCCGCCAGCGCTTTGTCGAGCGCGGCCTGCACCGCGGGCATGTCTTTCGCCGATATGTCGCCGGACGTCGTGTCCAGCCGATTCAGGGCGGCAAGGAAATCGGCGAGCGACTTCACGGAATCGGCCGCGGTAGAAACCGCGGCGCGAGAGCGATTTACCGCGTCGGCTAGATCGTCGGAAGCGCCCGCGAGCGACGCGGTCGCCGACGGATATTGCGGCAAGAACACGCGATACTTCGGATCCAATGGGGCGGCGCGCAACGGCGACGCGAGCTCGCCGAGCGTTCCGCGGACGTCTTCGATCAGTCCTTGCGAGGTGCCCATGACATCCGATGTCTGATCGATGGTGCCATTGACATCGCGATTGAGCCGATTGAGCCCAACAATGGCCTTATCGAGGTTATTGCCCTTCACTTTTGGTTCGCCGAGATTTGGCACGGCGCCGGTGAGGACGTTCAACTGGCCGACGAACGTCTCGATCTCGTGTCCGCCCGATGCCGCGCGATCCGCGAGCAGCGCGCGATCGTCGTCGTTGATGCTGTCGGCGATGCTAAGCTGCGCAGCCGCGGCGGCGATCGCCGGATCACCTGCGCCGCCCGCAAGCAGCGTGATGGAACGATCGCTCGCGGCTACGCTCTGGTACTGGGCCGTAACGGCGGTCAACGCTTTCGACTTTCCGTCGGCGGCGAGTGCGTCAGCGGGCGTCAGAGCGAGGGCGCGATTCAACTTCACGAGGGCGTAGGAATACCGCCCTTCATCCGAATCGTGCAGCGCCTGTGCGAGGATCTGCGGTTCGTTGGTCTGGCTCAGCTCGGGATAGCCGAGCACGTGCGACACGCGGTCCTTCGCCCCCGGGTGATCCTCGAAATACTTGTCCGTGTCCGCGTCGCCTTCAGTCGCTCCCAACTTGGCGAGCGTATCGGCAGAGGACTGCGGATCATATCCGGCCCGCGACATCAGCAGCAAGCCGTACTGATCCGCTTGCAATTCGTCTTCGCGCGAGAATTTGGCGAACGCGAGATCGCCGCCGTAACCGCCTAGTGCATAGCCGATGGGCGAAAGCACGGAAAGGACGCCAACGAGGATGCTGAGCAAGTTGCCCTTTTGGTTCAGCGTGGTGACGTGCCGCCGCTCGATGTGCCCCATCTCGTGGCCGAGCACGGACGCCAACTCATCGTCCGCGGAGACGAAATTCAACAGCCCCATGTCCACGTGCACGAAACCGCCGGGCAGCGCGAACGAGTTGATCTCGTTCGAGTCGATGATCTCGAACTGATACGCGATGTCCGTGCGAGCTCGGTACTTCGCGAGATTTGCCCCGGTATGCTGGACCCATTGCGTGAGAAACGGATCGGTCACGATCACGCTCTGCGCGTCGACCTCTGCGTTCTGCTGTTTGCCAAGCGCGATCTCCGCGGCGGTGCTCATCGCCTCCGCCGGTGCCGGCGCCGAGCAATAGGTCGCCGTCCAGATGCATGCACTGATGAGAAGCAAGCCGATGAAACGCATGCGTTGGGCTTCGGGGCAAGCGATGCTTGCCCTACTACAAGGGCGACTCTCTAATGAAGCGGCCGAAATGAAGGGGCCGACTTTATGTCGGCCCCTTCATTAGGTCGTTTCAGATCACGCCGGGAGCGGGGGGCGGCGGCGGTGCCAGTCCGTTTTCGATTGCAGCGTTTCAGCCACGCTCACCAGTCGAGCCTCTGACAGCGCCGGGCCGACAAACATCACGCTCGTCGGGAGCCCGTGAAGTCCAAAGCCCGACGGCGCTGCGACAGCCGGAATGCCGACGAGATTACACGCCGTGATCAGTGGACCGTCGCTGAACCCGGGATACGACTTGTCGAATGAAACGGCGATCGGCGGCGCGACTGTTGAAAAGGTCGGTGAGACGAGCACGTCGACAGCTTCGAAGATGCTCGCGAATGCTTGCCGCATCGGCGCGCGCAGCCGCATCGCGTCAACGTAATCGACGGCCGGCGCCACGAGATTCGAGTAGCCGCCCCTTCGGCCGTCGGGATCCGCGAGGGTCTTGCACCGTCCGTCGTCGATGATGTCGCGAAACGCTGCGCCGCCTTCAGCTGCGATGATGATGCCGACCATGTCGTTGTACGGAAAATCGGGAAGCGTGATCTCTGCGACATTCGACCCAGCCGCCAATTCAACCAGCGCGGCATTGTAGTTCTTCCGCACTTCCGGCTGGCACTTGTCCTCGGCCCCTTTCACCTTCGCAAAGCGCAGAGGGCCTGAAGGCATGACCATGGCGGTCATCCGATTCGCGAGCGACGTCGCATCGTTCGGATCCGGCCCCTTGATCGCGTTCAACACGATGCCTGCGTCGGTCGCATTTCTGCACATCGGGCCGAGTTTGTCCATGGTCCACGAGAGCGCCATCGCACCGTGGCGGCTGACGAGACCGTACGTCGGCCGCAGGCCGGTGATGCCGCAATATGATGATGGATTCGTGATCGAGCCGTCGGTCTCCGATCCGATCGCAAACGGCACCAATCCCGCACCCACACAAGCGCCCGGGCCGCTTGACGATCCGCCGCTCCAATACTCGGTGTTCCACGGCGTCTTGCACGGTCCGGTGAACGATGCATCCGCTTGATTGTAGCCCATACCGCCTGCGAGTTCGATCATGGCGAGCTTCGCGAGGAGCACGGCACCGGCGTCATGCAGCCGCGCGACCACGGTCGCGTCCTTGTCGAAGACTTGCGAGCGATAGGGCGTCGCGCCCCAGGTCGTTGGACCGCCGTGCGCAGCGAGCAAATCTTTCACGCCATAGGGGATGCCATGCAATGGCCCGCGATCGTGACCGGCCGCAAGATCGGCGTCCGCGGCGCTCGCTTCGGCCAACGCTCGATCGTGCAAGATAGTCACGACGCTGTTCAGCTTCGGCCCGACGAGCTCGAGCCGCGCGATGAAGAACTGAGCCAGCTCTACTGCCGACACGCGTTTTGCTCGGATCGCCGCTCCCAATTCGCCGATGTCGGCGAATGCCATCGCATTGTCAATCATGGTTCGATGCTCCGATCGGCGAGAACACGAAGTCCGGTTCGTCGCTGTTGCGCAAGCCGCGATTGCGGAACGACTTGCTCGAATCCAAGAATCCGTCGATGTCGCCGGCGATCTTCGCCGTCATCGCGTCATCGAGTTTCGCGGCAGGCAACGACGATTGTAGATGCTTGGCCATGCATTTCGCCGTCGCCGACGGTCCAGGTGGCGGAGCTGCTTCAGCCGGATCGGCGGCGAACCCGCCGACCATCTCCGAACGTCGGCGCGTCGAAGCGGCGAGACCGCCTGCTAGCAATGCGGTCGCGGCGAGACTAGATACAATGATAAAGCGGCGTGTTGGCACAGATGTGTCCTCCGTGCGCGGCGAGTTAGGCGCGGCGCCGCGACTCCTTTTTCGACGCGGAACGCCGGCATGGTTTCGCGCGTGCAGCGGCAAACGGCCGCATCTCGCAATCCTGCCAGCCGACGACGCCCTCCCGACGACCGAGGAGCCATCATGCCCGACGACTCGCCGCCGCAAGCTATCGAAGCGCTCTTCGCGGAGAACCGCACGTTCCCACCGCCGCCCGAATTCGCGGCCAAGGCCGTCTGCAACGATCCCGAGATCTACGCCCGCGCGAGCAAGGATTCGGACGAATTCTGGGCGGGCGAGGCGCGGCGTCTCGAGTGGTTTGCGCCATGGGCGAGCGTGCTGAATTGGGATTCCGGTGAAAAACGCGCGCGCTGGTTTGACGGCGGCACGATCAACGCGTCGTTCAACTGCCTCGACAGGCACGTCCGAGACGGTCACGGTTCGCAGGTCGCGTATTTCTGGGAGGGCGAGCCCGGCGACGAGCGCCGCATCACGTACGCGGATCTTCTCGCCGAGACGTGCCGCTTGGCAAACGCCTTGCGCGAACTCGGCGTGAAGCGCGGCGATCGCGTGGCCATCTACATGGGCATGGTGCCGGAGCTTCCCGTCGCGCTGCTCGCGTGCTCGCGCATCGGCGCGATCCACTCGGTCGTGTTCGGCGGCTTCTCGGCGGATAGTCTTCGCGACCGCATCATCGACGGAGCGTGCGTCGCAGTGATCACGCAAGATCTCGGCTGGCGCCGCGGCGGCAAGATCGCGCTCAAGCAAATCGTCGACGATGCGCTCGCGGGCGCGCCGAGCGTCAGCAACGTTATCGTGCTCAAGCGCGTCGGCGACCCCATTCCCTGGATGGATGGCCGCGACGTCTGGTATCACGACATCGTCCCCCGTCAACCGGCGCAGTGCGATCCCGAGCACATGGCGGCGGAAGATCCGCTCTACATACTGTATTCGAGCGGAACGACGGCGAAGCCCAAGGGCATCATGCACACGACCGGCGGCTATCTCACCGGCGTCTCGTCTACTCACAAGAACGTATTCGACCTGCGCGAAGAGAGCGACGTCTTCTGGTGTACGGCCGACATCGGTTGGGTGACCGGACACTCATACGTCGTCTACGGTCCGCTTGCGAACCGCGCCACGAGTTTGCTCTTCGAAGGCACGCCCGACTATCCCGATAAGGATCGCTTCTGGGCGCTCATCGAGAAGTACAAGGTGACGATACTCTACACCGCGCCGACCGCGATCCGCACGTTCATGAAATGGGGACCGTCGTATGTCGAAAAGCACGATTTGTCTTCTTTGCGATTGTTAGGCTCGGTGGGCGAGCCGATCAACCCGGAAGCGTGGATTTGGTACCGGCGCTACATCGGCGGCGATCGCTGCCCGGTGGTCGACACGTGGTGGCAAACGGAGACGGGCATGATCATGATCTCGCCGCTGCCCGGTCTCACCGACACAAAACCAGGGTCGGCATCGCGGCCGTTTCCCGGAGTGTTCGCGGATGTGGTGGATGCCGAGGGCAAGTCGGTGCCGCTCGGCGGCGGCGGATACGTGGTGATCACGCGGCCCTGGCCCGCGATGCTGCGCACGCTGTGGGGCGATCACGATCGCTACATCAAGACCTACTGGAGCCGCTTCGCAAAGCAAGGCTACTATTTCCCCGCTGACGGTTGCAAGCGCGATGCGGATGGCTTCTACTGGCTCTTAGGTCGCGTGGACGACGTGATGAACGTCTCGGGCCATCGCATCTCGACGACCGAAGTTGAGAGCGCCTTCGTCGACCATCCCAACGTCGCTGAGGCGGCGGTGGTCTCCAAAAAGGACGAGATCACGGGTGAGGCAGTTGCGGCATTTGTCACGCTCAAGGGCGGCGGCATCGGTTCGCCGGCTGAGGCGGACGAATTGCGCAAGCACGTCGCATCAAAGATCGGCGCGTTCGCGCGGCCCAAGTACATCACGTTCACGCCTGACCTGCCGAAGACGCGCTCCGGAAAGATCATGCGGCGTCTGCTACGCGACGTGATGGAGAATCGGCCGCTCGGAGACACCACGACGCTCGCCGACGCGAACGTCGTGAAGACGATCGCGGAGATGGCGCGGACCGCCCCTCCGGAGGAATAACTCGGCCGTCGATCTTCGACCTTCGATATCCGATTTCGTAGTAGGGCAAGCATCGCTTGCCCACCTGACGGCCCCGCAAGTCAGGCCCCCGCGAGGACGCTCCTTCGCTCGCATCCAGCTCGCTGCGTCGCTCGGTTCATTTCGTCGCTCTCGCCATCCATGGCTCCGCTCCTCATTCAACGCCTCGCTTAGGGCCCGACTTGCGGTCGTCGTCGGTCGCGCAGTGTATGGCGCCATCACCGGCGATGTCGAAAAGCCGGGGCGTCTGAGGCGGCGAAAGCCGCCGAAGTCGAGCGGCGGAAGTTGAATATCCCGATTTTCCGCCGCGTCCCCGGTCATCGACATAGACCGGTGATGGCGGGGCTAAATGGTATGGGCCGACTAGCGTCGGCCCCTTCAGAATCCGGGTTCAGAATCCGGGCGAAGGTGCGCGAAATCGTTAGGCGCCGGCGGCGCTGAGGATGAGGTCCGTCGCAAATCCCGCGACGAAGCCGACGAAGAGACCCGCCGCTGCGGTTTCTTTATGGCCGATTCTCCCGCCGACTTTCGTCATCTCGCCGATCACATACATGATCGCGCCGGCGGCGAGCGTCAGAAACACGATGCTCAGTATCGGCGAGACGAAATTATAGCCGACGAGCGTGCCCAGGAAGGTCGGCGCCCCGCCGATCAATCCGAGCCGCACTATCGCACCGACGCCGGCGGCGCCGGTCCCCGCGAGCGGCGCCGCGATGCCGAATCCTTCCGTCATGTTGTGCAGCGCGAAACCGATGATCAGCAGGACGGCGAGCTGGACCGCGCCCGTCGCGGCCGACTGACCGATCGCAAGCCCTTCGCTGAAGTTGTGCGAACCGATTCCGATCGCGATCGCCGTCGCAAGCGCCATTGGGCTCATCGCGCCATCGGGCCCGGACGTGCGCGCTCGGCGCAAGAGCCACGCCGAAAGCCCGACCAGCCCAAGCAGGCCCACGAGCAATCCGCCGACGTAGATCGCTGCAAGCGAGATGAACGGCGCGGCGGGCGCGCCCAACCGCATGTTCTGCAGCGCGGCCTGGATGGGGCTTCCGGCCTGGCGCAAGATATCGAACAACAAGAAGTACAGCACGCCGATCGCGATCGCGTTCAGGAATGCCATGCCGTTTTTGGAGATGCGCTTCATCGCCGCGAACGGCAGACCGAAGAAGATCGTGAGGCCAGCGATCGTGCCGAGCAGCAGCGTCGTGCCGAACGCAAGCGGAGGTCCGGCCGGCGCAGCGCTGCCTTCGTCGCCCCCGCCCCCTTGCGACGGCGTCATCATGTCGGCCATCGCGAGCGAACTGAACTTGTCCGGCGCGGAGTCGTACTGAATGGCGGTGATCAGTCCTCCGGGTCCGTTGCCGGCGTTCATCATGTGATCGACGACGTGACAATGCACCATCCACGTGCCGGGTTGGGCGTCTGCGGTGAACGCGATATCGCGGGTCTCGCCGGGACCGACGAGCACCGTGACCATCTTCTGCTGCGCCGCGAGCGGCACCGGTTGCCCGTCGATGTCCACGAGCGTGAACTTGTGGCCGTGGACGTGCATCGTGTGAAATTCCGTGCCGCTTATATTGATGATGCGGATGCGCACGTGGTCACCGCTGTGGACACGGTACGGCTTGGTCAGCGGATAGCTCTTGCCATTGATGCTGAAGTAGTTTTCGGATCCGCTGAAAACGCGCCACGAAGAGAGCAGCATCAGGTAGTCGCGTTCGTACTTCGACTTGGCGGCATCGTCCACGACGACGGCCCCATACAAGCCGCGATCGAGTTGGTTGAAATCGTCGAAATGCGTGTGGTAGATGTACGTGCCCGGATCAGTCGCCGTGAACTCGTACGTGAACGTCTCGCCCGGCGCGACGGGCACCTGGCTGAAACCGGGCACGCCGTCCATATCGGGCGCGACGTCGATTCCGTGCAAGTGGATCGTGGTCGGTTCGGGCAAGTGGTTGGTGAAGATCACGCGCACGCGATCGCCTGCGCGGACGTGAAGCGTCGGGCCGGGCACGGTTCCGTTGTAGGTCCAAGCCGAGACGGTGATGCCCGGCGCCACGACCCACGGCTTCACTTCGGCGATGATGCGAAATGTTTTGAGTTTTCCGGGCGCCACCGGGGGCAGCGCCGGCAGCAATGCGTAGTCCTTCGAGGCCTGCTCTTCGGCCGCGTCGATCGTGGCTTGCGATGGCGCGTTTGCGGTCAGCGGCTGATCCGCTCGCGCGCTCGTGACGCCGCAAACCGACACTGCGATGACGATGGTAAGGAGCGCGACCCGGCGACAAATCGTTGCGATCACCGGATCATTTCCTCGATTTCGCGTTGACTGGGTCACGCACGAGCACGTCGTTTGCAAGCGGAACGCTGACCGTGTGTTTTTTGCCAGCAACGTCGATCGTGATGAGCCCGATCGCGCGCTCGAGTTTCTTCAAGGTGACGACGACGCCGGGGCGCAACCCGATCTCACCCAAATAGTGCAGCAACTCCGGGACTTCGTGCTTCACTTCAAGCACTTTGGCCGGCACGTCGAGCGGCAGATCGATGAGGTCGATCGCGCGATCGTGCTGCCACATCGATCCGTCTGCGCGTGGGATCGGATGTCCGTGCGGACAGGTCGTCGGCTCTTTCAAAAAGTGGGCGAGATGATGTTCGACCATGGGAGAGATCGCGTGCTCGAGCCGGCACGCCTCTGCGCTCGCAAGTTCCCATGCGACGCCGAAGTGGTCGACGAGCAGTCGTTCCGCAAGCCGCTGGCGGCGCAACGTGAGCGCGCCGATCCGCGCACCCGACGCGGTCGGTCGCACGCCGTGCCTGCCATCGTGCACGACGTAACCCTCGGCGTCGAGACGCTTGAGCATCGCCGATGCGGACGCAGCGGAGACCGCAAGCTCGTGCGCGATCGCGGACGTGGCGACCGGGCCGCTGCCATCGTGCAGTCTGACGATGGATTTCAGGTACATTTCGACGTTTGGGCTGACTTCGTTCTCGTCGGGCTGCGTATCCGGCGCCGACTTCAAAGCGGAGTGCGTCATGCAAGGTCCTATTCGGCGTGACTTACGCGCTCAATTAGGCTTGCCTAATTCGCAAGGTTAGACGGACTTACCTTGCAGTCGGTGACGGGCCCATATTCACAGTCGGGGGCCCAAATCGAGCGCCGGGCGACCGCATTCGAGGTCGAGCAAGAACCGCTTGCGGCCCAGGCCGCCTCCGAAGCCGACGAGCTTTCCATTCGCGCCGATCACGCGATGACAGGGGACGATGATGATGATCGGGTTGGCGCCGTTCGCCGCACCGACCGCTCGCGCCGCGTCCGAGTCTCCGATTCGGCTGGCCAATTCGCCATATGCCATCGTAGTGCCATAGGGGATTTCCAAAAGCGCATTCCAGACGCGAAGGTGAAACGTCGGACCGATCAGCCGGATCGGAATATCAAAGGCCCGACGCTGCCCCGCGAAGTACTCGCCCATCTGCATCTGCAGAGCGCGCATAACGGGCGGGTGGTCCCCGCCGGGTCTCTCGGTCCAATGTTCGCGCTGATTGCGGCGCGAAAATGAAAGCTCGATGAGCTCCCCGGCTTCGACTCGCGCGAAAAGCGGACCGACGGGAGAATCGAGAAGGGCGGTGCTTGAATGCGGTTGGGCGACGCTGTTCTTTTCGCTCGAATGTTCGCGCATGACGTTGTTCATTCGTCGCGAATTCGGACCTACCCCGTTTCTGCTATTGCTGAGGTGAGTGATGACTCGATCGACGTTCTTGGGCGCGTTAGCCGCGGTATCCGCGGCGGTCCCGGCGCAGGCTAGCGTGACCGTGTCCTCCAAGCGAATCGCGGGAATCGCGATCCCGGATACGTCCCTTGCTAAGGACGCGCTGGATTTAGCACGATCGGTAGAATCCACCGAAATCCTCAACCATTCGCTGCGGACGTATCTGTTCGCTGAACTCATTGCAACAGCGAAGCACATCGACCACGACGTCGAACTCGTCTACGTCGCATCGATACTCCACGACACGGGCCTTTGTGCGAAATATATAAGCGATTCGAATCCGTTCGAGGTTGACGGCGCCAACGTCGCACGCACGTTGTTAACAAGCCACGGGGTTGCCGATGCGCGCACGGATATCGCCTGGGACGCGATCGCGCTGCATGATAACGGCGGAATCGCACGACACAAGCAGCCGGAGGTGATGCTCGTGAACGCGGGGGTCGGCGCCGACTTTGGCGGGTCGCTCGATATCCTCGCGCGCGCCGACGTGGTGAGCGTGCTTCAGGCCGCACCGCGCACGCACTTCATCGATGCGTTTCTCGACGCGGTCGCGGTGGTCGCGAAGCGCAAGCCTTCTGCCTGCGCACATTCTTTCGTCGCGGACGTGGGCTACTGCAAAGTACCGGGCTTCAGCCTTCCAAGCTTCTGCGACGAAGTCAAGGACGATCCGTTCGCCGGTTACCTCTCCTGAAGCACCCGATATTACGTTCCGTTCAACTGCGCGCCTGAGACAGCTCCGGTCGCCATCAGCGCGGTCAATTCGACGCGCGAATTCAGGTCGAGTTTACGGAATATGTTTGCGACGTGGAACTCCACGGTCCGGCGCGTCACGTTGATCAGCCGGGCGATCTCGCCGTTCGACTTACCGCACGCGACGTAGCGCGCCACATCGATCTCGCGATCGGTGAGCAAACCGACGCGCGGCCGCATGCTCCCCGGTCGCATCCCTAGCGCACGCGCGCGGGTCCGAAATTCCGCCGCCACGCCAAGCGCTTCGATCCGCTGCAGCGCCGCGATGCATTTGGCGAGCTCGCGGCGATCCTTCTGCGCTTCTGCCACCGTCGCTGCTAGCTCGAGGTCGCGGACTCGATAACGCGCGGTCTTTCGCGCCTCCATCAGCTTCGCGCAACCCTCGTTGGTGTTGCCTTGCGCGATCGCGACATGACCTTCGGCCTCTGCGAGCAGCGAATCCGCGATGACCCAGCCTGGATTGCAGACGGCGCGCAGCAGCGCGAGACTGGACACCGCGTCATCCAGGTCACCGAGACGGCAGGCCGTACGCACCATTCCCGCGAGCGATCGCAAATCGAAGACTTCGGTGCGCGCGGCGCCATCCAAACCCACTTGGGTCGAGGCGTAAAGCGCCCGCGCCGATACGATGTCGCCGCGCAACTCGTCCACAACCGCCCGTGCATACTTGAGCGCGCGCTGCCACGACTCGGACGCACGCTGCCGATGCTGTTTGGTGCGCGTCAGACAGTCGTCGGCTGCTGCGAACGAACCCATAGTCGCATGCAGCATCGCCTGCTGGCAAAGCGCGCGGATCACGAGATTGCCTCCGAGAGCGGACGTGAGACGCTCGGCGGCGACTGAATATGCCAGCGCTTCGCGCAAGTTCCCGACATCGGTCTCCACACTAGCGAGATTCGTCATCAAGAGGCCGCGCAAATAAATAGACGCAGGACCGTTGTCGCGCAATCCGCGCCGGCACCAGACGGCGTATTGTTCATTGTCGCCCGTCATGTCGGCGAGGTAACAGAGCTTCACGCACGCCTGCGCGACGTCATTCGGATATTGTAGTGCCTCCGCGCGCTCGACGACACCCTCGAGCATAGCGACTCCGCCAGCGGGATCTCCGCGACGCGCTTTGACGACCGCCAACCACGAGCGCAACCGCAGCGCATCGCGCGAATTCGCCACGGACTCAGCGGCGCACAATCCGCGTTCCAGGAACGCCTGCGCCGTTGACAAGTCGCCGCGGCGCTCAAGAATTGCACCGAGCAGCAACAATATCCGCGGAAGCAAGTGCGGCGCGAGGTCGGCTGCAGATTCCAACGCGGTCTGCAAAACCGGCAATGCGGTTTCGACGTCTTCGCCGTTCTCCCACGCCGCTTCGGCGAGTCGGACGTTGGCGGTGACGAATATCGTATCGGACGGCGACGTCCGGGCGAGCTGGAAATCTTGCCACGCGCGCATAGCGTCCGCTGTCCGACCTAACCAGACGAGCGCGACCGCGCGCCCCGCGCGGGCTTCGGCGGCGATCGCATCGGCCGCCGACACACGTTGCAGCGCGTTGAGGAACGCAGCATGCGCGCGCTCGGGTTCTGCACTGTCGATGTGCCGCCAGCCCAGCGCATTGTATGCGACCGCGGCCTCGGTCAGGCGACCAGACCCGTCCAGATGATTGACGCGATGCCAATCGTTCTCGGCATACGGCACGAGCGCTTCGTGACGCTGGCGCCGTCCGGCATCGTCGAGCAGACCGTAGCACGCCTCGCGGATCAGCGCGTGTCTGAATTCGGCGCCGCCGTCGCCGAGCGCTACAAGACCTGCGTCTTCCAACTCTTCGAGCAGCAGCTCTGCGCCGGAAACTGACAGGCCGGTCAGCGCGGCGAGCGTCGGTGGAGGAGTCGGCCGGCCGGCGACTGCGAGCCACGAGCAGATGTCGGTGGCTGCGCTCGAAACGGCGCCGATCCTATCCTCAAATAGCTGACGCAGCGAGCCGCGGGCAAGCCGCCGGTCCGCGGTCGCGGCGTGCGCGCAGTGCTCTACATAAAGCGGGTTGCCGCCGCTGTCGGCCCAGAGCGCTTGCGGCTTGAGTCGGGCCTGCACTTCGGCGGGCAGGATCGCGCGCGCGAGCTCGGTCGTCTCGTCCTTTGTCAGCGGCTCCAAGCGTTCGATGCGCGCCGTTCCGCTCGAGGCCAACTTTTCGAAGCGGCGATGCAGCTGCGAATACCCGCTGCGCATCGCGATGTGCCATTGAAGCGGAGAGTCGCCTAGCCGGTCGACGGTGCAGAGGATGGCTTCCATCGATTCCGCGTCGGCCCACTGCGCGTCGTCGATCTGCAACGTCAACGGTGCATCACGGACGGCCGCCTCGATGAGCTCGCGAAAGTACCAGAGGCGATCGATGCCGCGAGAGTCCACGAAGTTCCGCAGTTGTGCTTCGGTGACGCGGCAGCGGCGCCATATCCCGCGCGCCAACGCGATGAGCGGTTCAAATGGAATCGCTTGGTTCGCCTGCAGACAGCTGATCGACACGCAGCGGTCATCGCGAGAACCGGTCGCTACGTGCAGCTCGGCGAGCAGGCGCGTCTTGCCGATGCCCGGCTCGCCTACCAGTACCAACATCCGCGCGTCGCTTGCCACCAGGCGGTCGAGTATAGCGGACCGGCCGATGAGCGGCGGCTTCGCGATAGACCCTGCTGCCTTACGACTGTGGAGATTACGGGTTTGCGCGACTTTCAAATGCATTATGCTTGGCGTCGATGCGGCCATATCGCGGCCGCGGAAAGGCAGAACTCACCATGACAAGATGGATCGCTCTGTTCGCGCTGTTCTTCGGCTTGGCTTCGTGGCCCATGATGCCGTCGTACCCCGCGGGTATCGGCCACTCGGGCGTCCACGCAATGGATACCACACCACAGATGCCGCATTGAGCCCATCCGCATTTCATGCATTGAATGCGACCCCACTATACGTCGTGGACTCGATCAATGAGCATGTCGAACGCGCGATTGACTTCGACCGCCACCCCGTCTCCTCTTCCTGCCGCTCAGGTGCATGATGCAACTTCTGATCACGAATAGCCGCCCTGCCGACACGTCGTCGCCGAACGAACTGCTAAAGATCGCCTATGAGGGACCTATTCCAAACGTCGGCGATACGATCGACTGGGCCGGTAGCGTAGGACCGAGCAAAGTGCTGCATCGGTATTTCCAGATCCGGCAAGGCCGAGCGCTCGTTATCCTCTACGTTTGAACGAAAGGGGCGATGATCTGAAGGGGCCGACTTCATGTCGGCCCTCTTCTATTTTTGCGCTTCTGTCTATGGAAGCGACTGAGCGCGATGGTCATGGCGCCACGAAATAGACGCTGTTATACGTCACAGGTGCGATTCCGTAGACCGCGCGGCCACCGTGCGATGACACGTTCGTGACAACGCCGCGGTATTGGCAGGAGTGAGGCGTCGATGAGCGATATCGGTTTAACGTGACAACTAATTACTTAAGATTTGCGACCGCGTGCTGCGCAATGGTTGCGCTCAGTGCCTCGAGCGCGTCCGCGGACGGCCTTCCGACCATCAGCGTACCGGTGCTTGCTCAGGCCCCAACGATGGGCGGCGATGTGGACACGACGTGGTCTGGAGCGGCCACGATATCACTCGGTTACGACTTCAACTATCGCCGCGCCGCGACGGAACCGACGACCGTGTATATCGCGCAAGATCGCGACGCGATCGACGTGGCGTTCGTCGTCACTCAACGGTCGGCGCTCACGGCAGCTCAGGTCACCAACGGGCCCGGCGTCGCGAGCGAAGACAACGTCGCCGTTTATCTCAACCCGCAAGGCACCGGCGGATTCGCCTATTCGTTCAGCGCGAATCCGCGCGGTGCGCGGTATCAGACTTCGAGCGAGAACACGGCGTATGAGCCACAGTGGCACGCAGTTGCAAAGGTCACGCCGACCGGGTACACCGTGACCATGCGCATCCCATTCGCGGTGATGCGCTCGGGCGGTTCGACACGCTGGCGCGCGCAGTTCACGCGCGTGACGGTCGCAACTGGCGGTGAGGCCGTATGGTCGTACGTCGTGGGTCAGCGCACGCTCAATGACACAACATATTTCGGAACGATGACGGACATCCACGGACCTGCCGCCGTGGCCGCAGCCCCGGTTCGTACGAAGCCGCGCCTGGGGCTCTACGGACTTGGCGAGCTCACGACCGCGGCGCAAGGCGGAGACACATCGCGGATGGGCGCCGACCTCTCTCTGCCGGTTTCTGCAAACACGTCGGTGGTCGCGACAGTTCACCCAGACTACTCCAATGTCGAAGTTGACCAGCAGACGATCTCGCCCAACGCTTTCCAACGGCAATTCAACGAGGTGCGCCCGTTTTTCACCCAGCTCACGCAGTATTTCGATGGTGCGATCGGCTGCATCAGCTGCCCGACCGCGCTGTACACGCCGGCCATTCCGACATTTCGTGACGGCTACGCCGTTGAGGGGACGCAAGGTCCGTTGTCGTACGCTGGATTCGATGCCATCGGCTTCTCGCGTTCTGATCAGGCAGCTGCGCTCAACTACGTGGGACGCAGTACCGCCTCTACATACGGCGCGTTTATCCAGCAGGTCGGCGTCGATCTGCCTGGCTTCCACGATCGCGTCGATACGCTCTTCACCGGTTATCACGAAAAGCAATCGGGTATATTCGCGTACGCAAACGGCGGTGAGGACCGGAGCAACTTCACGACCGACCCCGCACATGCGGACTACTTCGAGGCCGGAACGGGCTACGCCGGTGCCACTACCACGGCGATCGTGACCTATCAGTCGGTGGGCGCGCAATACCTGCCGGCGGACGGATTCGTCGCACAGACAGACACAGCGGGTCTCGAGACAAATTATTCCCAGACATGGAACTTCTCGCCGAACGCGCCCGTCCACGACGTTGCTATCAACGAATTCACTTCGAACTTCCGCACGCATACCGGGGAACTCGCACAAGTCAACGCGAGCCAGAGCGCTACAGTCGATTTCCGAGACTTGATCCGACTCCAGCTCTTCACCGGATCGGCCGGAATTCTGACGACGCAGAACCTCGTCTTGCCCTTCAACACCAACGGCGAGTATTTGGGGTTCAAAGTAGCGACGACGACCCCGACGTTTGTGCAGCATCTGGCGGGCGCTTACTATCATGGGACTTTGAACAACTGGACGTACGTCACCACACAGCCGTTCATGCATGACATCACAGCTTCGCTCGAGACCGATGAGAATCAATACGTGACTTCGTATCCGGGCGAGAGCTCGGGCCGGCAATGGCTCGAGCGCGCAAGTCTGGACTGGCAGTTCAGCCGCAACTCGTCGTTTGATATCGGAGCGCGCAGGCTGATCGGGCCCAATCTTCCCGTTTCGTTCGCGCCGCCCGACTTCACACCGCTCGACGCCGCGAACATCAGCGTGGCTTATCACTTCCTTTCTTCCAAGAACGAGTTCTATGCCGTGTACGGCGACCCGAACAGCCTCTCGACGAAACCCGCTCTCTTCCTCAAGTGGATCCGCTACATCGGCGCCGAAAAAGGCGCGTGAATCGAACAGGAGCTGGCGATGTCTGAAGGGGCCGACGCTAGTCGGCCCCTTCGTTTGACCTTTTTATCGACCGACGCCTCGATCAATGGAAGCGATTCAGCGTGTTCGCCGCATCGTCAACGAAGTAGACGCTGCCGTTTGGGCCAGGTGCAAGTCCGAAGAGCGCTCCGGACCCAGGAGGACTGCCGGTGTCGTCGAGCAGCGCTCTGGCTACTTGCGAACCGTTTGCGCTCGTCCGCACGAGAAAACCATTGCCTCCGTTCACGGTGAGGATGTCGCCGTTTGCGGACACGGTCAGGCCGAGCGGATCGTTGAGGGAAAAACCCGACGTCAGCGTGGTGCCGATACCGGCGGATGTCGATCGTGTCACCGGGTCGGAAATCGCGGCGATGCGATTGTTGAGACTGTCCGCGACGTAGAGCTTCGAACCATCAGCGCTCAATCCGACACCAGTCGGCCCGATGACAAGCGCCGACGGATCGGTTCGCTCAGCAAATCCTGATCCGATGACCGTCAGCGATTCGAGGAACGGAAGAGAACCGCCCGGAGCAAAGATGTTCAGGCGCACGACGGTTCCGCCGTTGACGATGTGTCCGTGTGCCGCCACCGTTCCGTTCAACACGGTCGTGACGAAGAGCGCGACATTCGTGCCGTCATCGGTCTCTGTCATATCCCACGGTCCGTTGAGCAGAGATCCGTCGAAGGTCTCGACGACTTGGCCGAGGCTGTTTATCACGAGAATGCAGCCGGCTCGTGCGGTACTGGCCATGCCGTTTGTGGTGGGCAGGCTGCCGACAAAGACGAAACCGCCGCGTGAGACCGCAAGCGCGGTGGTGAGGCCGATCCCGCCGGGGCATGATCCCGGCACCTGACCGGCGACGATTTGCGAGAAGACTCTCACGCGACCGCTCGGTGATATCTCCATGACGGTCGTGCCGGTGCCCTGGAGATTTTGCGCGTCGTTGAAGTTGCTTATCAGAATATCACCCGCGGCAAGCGAGCCGTGCGAAACAGGTACGACCACTAGACCATAGGGATTGACATCGCCATTCGGAGGAACGGTTGATGCGATGGTCCGAACGCCGGAGAGGTCCGGGCCATGAAGCAAGCCGGGTGATCGCTGCAGCGGCGACGCCGACGCAACGCTCGCGTATAATAGCGCGCCGGCGGCGGCGAGAGTTGCGGACCGGCGCAGCAAAGCAACGGTCTTCGAACAAGTGTTCAGCACGGACGGATCCTCCAATCGGAACTTGTAAGTGTGAATCCCATCTATCCACCGTCGCTGAAAAAATGATGAAACTAATTGCGCGGCACGGAGAACTCGCAAAAAATATCGAACCTCGTCCCGTGCGTGGCACCTCGAAGATTTCAATTTTGATGGCGGTCCTATTGGCGCTGGCCGCTTGTTCGTCGCCGGATGCCTATCGGCGAGGTGCGAGCATCAGCGAGACGATCGTGATCAAGATACCCGCGGGATTTTCGCAGACGCCGGAGCTTGCGTCGGCGATCTCGCAAGCCGCCACAGCGGCCTCGGACCAAAAGGGCGTCTCCGGATCCGTCAATGTCATGAGCGAACCGCCCGGAATGACTCCGCCGACGCCTTTGGCGAGCGCAGATCCCTATCTCGCTGCGCTACGCGACGCGCAGTTGCATGCGGCGGAGATCGCACGGCTCACTGGACTTCCGCTTGGTCACATAACGAGCGTGCATCAGCAGACGCCGCCGCCACAGTTCGGTCCCCAAAACCGCGTGATGCTCGAAGTGGACTTCGGGCCCGACTTGAGTGTCGTCGGTTTTTCACCGTTTGTCGGCAGCCAACAATACAATCAGGTCACGAATCCGGGTTTGCGCGTGTTCGTCCAAGGCTTTGGAAGAACCGCGGACGACGCGCGGGCTTCCGCGAACGCGTATGAAGGTGCCGTCCGCAAAGCTTCGGCGCAGTTCGGATTGAGCGCTGCCGACGTGCAGATCGAAGGCGGAGCGGTCAATTCTGGGCAGTGACGTTCGTCACGGGGCGGGACAAAGCAAGCGTGCGCCGTTTGACTTGGCGAAACTCAGGGTAGAAATAAAGCGTTACCCTGTGCGGAGGTACCCTTCTCATGTCAATAACAAAACGAACCATTGCCGGCGTCCTGGCTGCCGGACTACTCCTAGGCACGATGCCTGCTTCAGCGGTGCGCGCCGATGGCGGCGCGAGCACGCGCAACATCTTGTTCGGCATCGGCGCGGCTGCGGGAACGCTCATCATCATCAACCATAATCGCCAGGTCCACGAAAAGTACGCGCAGGACGCGCAGACGCAAGCCGCGCTCGCTGCCCAGCGCAACGATGCGCAAGCAGCCTATGCATCGGAAAAGAAGGCCAACGAAAACTTGGCCGCTGCCAACGCTGAGCTCAAGTCGGAAGTAGCCTACCAGCACTCCATCATCACGACGCAGAACAGCAAGATCGCGATGTTGAAGTCGAGCACACTATCGGCGCCCGCATACAGCGCTCCGGCGCGCGTCGCGGCCGCTCCGACCAACGGCACCGTCGCGGACAAGTCAACTGCGCGAACTGTCGCAGTCGTCTCGTACGGATGGGGCACGATCTGATTACGGGTAATTTGCGGCGCACTCTGACGGTCGCTGCCCTCGCGGCGGCAGTTCTGATGATGGGCGCGTGCGCCGCCAACTCGCCCGCTGACCGAGCTCAGAAACTCGCGGACGCCGCGACGAAAGCCGTGTATGCCGACGATCTCTCGGCGCTGACAGCCGACATGAATGCGCAGCTCGTGCCAACCGTGACGCGCGCGCAAGTCGGGGATCTCTCCGACAAGCTGCACGCGCTCGGCGACTATGAGGGGCTCACGCCGACCGCGTCGGATTCGCTCAAGTCGGAGTACGACTTCGACGCCAAGTTCACCAAGGGAACGTGGACAGTGATGGTGCGGCTCGACGCTGACGGTAAGATCGCGGCGTTTCGCGTGGCACCGCAATCAGGGGGCAGTTGATCTGGCGACGTAGTCGTCGACAGCTTCCAACCAACGCCGCTTCTCTTCGCCGCCTGCAAACGAGGCGGCGAAGCCGTTTTTAGCGATCGTCGCGAGCTCACTGCGGCCGAGGGCCATTTCGGCGGCGCGCTCGTATTCGTCAGCGAGCGTGGTCGCGAAGAACGATGGATCATCGGAACTCAAAGAGACGGAGAGACCCGCTGCAAGCCAATCGGGCAGCGGGTGTTTTTCGTTCTTGGGCAGCGCCTGCGTGATCGCGTTACTCGTCGGGCAAGCGTCTATCGTCACGTTGTTGTCGCGAAGCAATCGCACGATCTCTTTGCATCCGCGCGCCGCGACGCCATGACCGATCCGCTGCGCGTGCAGTAATTCGACCGCGTCCAGAATGCTTTCCGCGCCTGCGGCTTCGCCCGCATGAACGGTGCGTCGCAGGCCGACTTGTTTCGCGCGCTCGAAGACACGCTGGAAATCGCGCGCCGGAAAGCGTGACTCGTCGCCGCCGAGACCGACGCCGACAACGCCGTAATCTCGAAGTTGCAACGCAAGGTCGATATCGAGCATGGCTTCCAACTCGCCGAGATTGCGCACCATGTCAAGGATGAGCAATGATGAGAGGCCTGTCTTGCCTCGCGCGTCGGCCATGGCTGCATGGATCGCACGCCCCGTGGCGATGAGATCGAGATCGGGGAAGAACTTGCGCTGCGTTGCCGGCGACCACATGATTTCTGCATGCACCACGCCCTGGGCAGTTGCCGTTTCTAAATAGGCCTTGACTACGTCCGCGAAATCTTTTGGCTTCTGCAGAGATCGAACGACGCGCAGAAACGAGTTGAGAAACGAATCAAAGTCATGACAAAGGAAAGCCGCATCTGCTTCGCCGCTGAAGTCCAGTCCGTTTCGCCGCGCGATCTGCGCATACAGCGCCGGCGACATCGTACCTTCGAGATGCACATGCAGCTCGGACTTCGGTAAACCGATGATCCAAGGACGAAGATCGGCGCTCTGACTTTTGTCGTCCACGTGCGGCGCGTTGCTCACGCCGCGGGAGGTACGGTGGTACTTGTCGTGGTACCTATCGAACGCGGGGTGGAGCAGTCCGGTAGCTCGTCGGGCTCATAACCCGAAGGTCGCGTGTTCAAATCACGCCCCCGCAAGAAATCGAGAGGCGCAACTCCGTTTGACTGGTGTTGCGCTTCTTTTGTCTCGCGACACGACCGTGCGTCAAGGAGATTGCCAGGCCTCACCGCCTACGTCACGCCACTGCTTGTGCGTGATTTGTTGTTGGCTGGGAGTTGTGAAGCACGTTACAAACTGGCCCAACTCGAATCCATCTTGCCAAACAGCCACCACCAAATGGTGTCGCCCGGGCTTAGCGTTAGCTATCGTGAGGGTTCGCGGCCGTTCGGAATCGTGGGCCCGCGAAAACATCGAGTTCGCTAGAACGGGCGCGTCATCGAGTCGAATTGAGATGGCGCCGTCAAAGTCCTGGTTCTCCGCCCCGGGCGTTCCTGGGATGTAAATATCGGCGAGATGCCATGAAACTTCCACGGTCGCATTCTTTACGCTGACCCTCTCAGGTACAATGCGCCAAGTGTCCAAGCCATAATCCCACGCCTGGCAGCCAGAATCAAAGTTCGGATTCGAAAACGGAGAGGGAGACGCGACGTCGGCGCTACTGACATGATTGAAGAGCCGTGCAACTGCAATTATCGCAAGCAGAAGGAACATAACCACGAATTTGACGCTCGGCTCAATTATTCCGGTGTCGCCGTAGTGCTTCTAGCCACAGCCGTCGGATGGTCGAGGGCGCGAAGGTACCTGCGGCTTGCCAGGGTTCCGCAACTACCAAGTCACCCTAAGGGCGACTGCCAGTCCGGTCTTGTCCAACGGGAACTGCAGTCCCCCGCAACCAGTAGTCGGCGCAGCCTCCTTTGTTAAGGGGGCTGCGTATTTCCCATTGGTCTATTCCCAACCGCGTCGTACCGCCGCTACGTCGAAGGCGCTGGGTTTTGTCGACGGGAAACTAGCCCGAGCTGCGCGCCCCCGTAAAACGCCGCGGCGTTATCGCTATGGGGTAAATACGTCACACCGTCATCTCGTCGTGAGAGGTAGGGCGATCGATGTCTCTCTCTGATCCGTCGAAGCGCGCTGCATTGCGAACTCTTGCGGTAGTTACGTTGTCGCTGATCGTCCTTGTCGCGGGCGGGCTAGACTTTCGACGGATATGGGTACCCATCGGTGATTTCGGTTACCGATTGGACGGGGATGACGTGGTCACATACGTCGCCGACAGTTCGCCCGCCGCAAGAGCCGGCATGTTGGTCGGCGATACCGTCGATCTGCCATCAACGCCGCCGCAGTTCCGATATTACGCAATAGAATCCGGCACGCTGGAAGCCGGTCAAAGCATCACCTTTGGGCTCAAGCACGACGGCCACTCGCGGGTCGTCACGCTTGCTTCGGCTCCGCAAGCGACAGAGAACTATTACGCGGCCTATCGCGTCGCCGTGCTTGGCATCGCGATCCTTTACGTTGCGCTCGGCGCCGCGCTCGTGCTACTGCGGCCGAGCGTGATGACGTGGGGATTTTTCCTTTATTGCTTAGCGAACGCGCCCTTCACCTTTTACAGCATCGGCCTCTTCTTCCCGTATCCGTGGCCCTACATCGCGTACCCGATTCAATGGGCGCTCAATTCCGCCGGCATCGTAGGCTTGCTTGTGTTCGCGCTCTGTTTTCTCAACGATCCCTTGAAGCGGTGGCGATCGTCGGCGCTGCGAGCGACGCCGTGGCTGTTCACCGCGTTGGTCGCATACGGAACTTATTACACCTACCTGTGGGGTTGGGTCGGCGGGCCACCCGGCGAGCTGTTCGCCCGCGTTTATGTCGCCATTCCCGCACTGCTCTTGCTCGCGGTGATGTACTTGTTCATCGAAACCTACGTCCACGCTCGCGGCCAGGATCGGCAGCGGATCCGATGGGTCGTCGTCGCGTTCGGCGTGAACTTAGCGATTCAATTCGCCTACAACTACCTCGATATCTATTGGACAGGTGAACCAATTTGGGTCGCGCACGTGATGCAACTCTCGACTGTGATCGTCCCGCTGGTATTCGCCTATGCCGTCATCAGGCACCGCATCATCGACGTGAGCTTCGTCGTGAGCCGGACACTGGTGTTCGGGATACTGACGACGATACTCGTCGGTGCCTTCTCGATCATCGACTGGTTTTTCACAGATTATCTACGCCTCGCTCGGCTAGGAACGATCGCGGAAGTCGGCGCGGTCGTCGCTTTCGGCCTATGGTTCAACGGGCTCCATCGTCGCGTCGATTCTTTCATCGACGCGACCTTCTTCCGCCAGCGCCATAAAGCCGAGGCTCAGCTCGCGCGTGGCGCGGCGGCACTACCGCTAGCTCCGACGACGAACGCAGTCGCGCACTTCCTCGTCAGCGAACCCGTGCAAGCGATGCTATTGGCTTCAGCCGCTCTGTTCCGCCGGAACCGCGACGGTATATTCGTTCGTGAACAGTCAGAGGGATGGAGCAGCGATGACATTTCCCGACTTGGAGCCGAAGATGATCCGCTCCTGATGCTCGCCCAAACGGCGCACGGGCCCCTTTCTCTTTACGACCTTCGCTGGCGCACAGAGGCCGTGCCGGCGGGGCCCGCTCGCCCGGTTCTGGCACTCCCCATCATGGTTCGGCGCGAACTCACCGCGATCGTCTTCTTCGGGTCGCATCTCCATGGCGAGGGCCTCGACCCGGATGAGATCAAGGCGCTCGCCGGTCTGCAGATCGGCGCCGCGGCAGCATACGATCATCTGGACGCCGAGGATTTGCTACGAGAAAACGAATCCATGAAGAGGCAGGTCGCTTCACTAGAGGTGCGGTTGGCGCAAGGGAACATCCAACCAGCGTGACGCTGGCATTTGTGGCTATCGGGGCATAGTCGCCCACCGCGTGCCCAACGCACGCGCGACAACGCACGGCCAACTCCGTCGCGAGGTAGCGCGAGTGGGTCAAATCGACCGTGCTCTAGTCGCTGCAGCCGGCACGGCTGCGCTGCGTCATTGATTCTTGCCGCGCTGAGGCGACGCATCGCGGCCGCGACGCCGTGACGATGTCTGCGCCCACGGCTTTGAGCCTCGCCGTGATCTTCGCCCCGCCGATCTTCCGGAATCCGCTAGGGTGTATAGATCTGTGTAATATTCAGTGCCATCTTCGAAACATTCTGCGGTTGGCCGTCGAAGCAATACAGTTGCCCGTTCACGGTGGCCGAGGCCGGATACACTTGCGCTACCGGCATCGGAGCGAGCACGGTCCAGACGTTGGTCGTCGGATCGTAGGACTCGGTCTGCGTGAGGCCGGCGTTAGACTTAAACCCGCCCGCTGCGTAGAGGAGCCCGTTGATGGCAGCCCCACATCCGGCGGTCGTTTTCTCCGGCATCGAGTGTCTCGGGTGCCAAACCTTCGAGCCCACCGCAAGAATTTCGCTCTCGGCCGTCGCGGCGTTCTTGTTTGTATAGCCACCCGCGACGACGAGGTCGCTGCCGATGGCGCCGACGAACGCTGATTGGCGCGCGAGCAGCAATGAAGGCGCCATCGACCATGCGTTCGTCGACGGATCGTAAACGAACACGTCGCTCAAGCGCGTTACGTTGACGCCGCCGACGACATAGATGTCGCCGTTGAACACCGTCGCATCTTGCTGAAATGCGGAGACGGGTTCGGGTGCCATCGTGGTCCAGGTATTCGAGACCGGATTGTACGCTTGAACGATGTTTGTCGACGCATTGCCTTTGAGAAAGCCACCGATGACGTAAACGATGCCGTTCACAGCCGCGGCAGCAACGCCGCCTCGCGGCGTGGGCATCGGGGCGCCCGTCGACCAGGTGTTGGTAGACGTGTCGTATATGTCGTTCTTAGAGAGGACGGCGGAGTGGTTTTCCCCGCCGATGACGTAGATATTGGAACCAACGGCAGCTGCGGCCATTCCGTGCCGCGCGGTCAAATCTGGAGCGCCACTAGTCCAACTATTGACCGCGGTCGAAGCGCGGTGGAGCGCGCTGCCCTGTGCGCCGTGGACGTATGGCAGAAGGTGCGTTTGATCGCCGCAACCCGCGGCGAGGAGCGCGACAAGTGCGGCGCTGGCCAACACAGGCCGATTGTTCGAGAATCGCGACATGGAATAACCCCTTTTGCGACTCAATAATAGGTGATAGCAAAACGCGGTCCGGGCTCGATACAAATGGTTTGTGAGCTCCGGGGACCGGGCGCTTCCGCCTTAGCCAGGCGCGGACCTGTGGTCGGGAACGGGTGCGAACGTCCTAGTATCGCATATGCGGATTTTGGGAAGGCTTACGGTTCGCGTTTGCGAGGCGGACTCGACGTGACCTTGGCTTGCGCGTTCATCCTGTAGGCGGGCAATCATGGATCGCATCGGAGCTACTCACAGCGCGACGCCACCGGAAACCCCGCGGGAGGCAAGCTGCACTTCGCATCGCCCAAGAAGTGTTCGCCGAGTGATACCGGGCCGGCCGCGAATGCGGCCGGCCCGGTTCACCTCCTAGTGGTTGCCGAGTCCTATCGAACGCATGAGCTTCGGTTGCGCGGCGAAGTTCGCGCGCGGCAGACGCGGCATCGCTTCCCCGTACGGTTTGGCGACGATGCGGTAGTCGAACGAGAGCGTCGATCGCCCGTTGCCGTTTTCGCGCACGGCGAATCCGGTAGCCGACCTGTCACTGATGTACAATCCGCGGCTGTCGCCATTCGGCGTGAGGAAGACGAAGTACTGACGCGTGCGGTCGACGACGCTCGCGAAGTCCGACGCAATCGTCACGTATCCGCGCCCGTTGACGAGTTGGCCCTCGCCCACGTCTTCCATGGTCGGTTCAGCTTCGCGCGGCATGTACGAGATGACGCGCGAGCCCGGCTGATGTGAATTCACACAGCCGGTCGAGCAGACGCCCGCAGTGAAGATCTGCCCGGTGATCGTCTCGTTTCCCGAGTCGTCCACTTTGAGCACCTGGACGTTGCCGCTGTTGACGCCGTCCAGAATGAGAGCTCCACCCACTCCTGTACCGTAGAGGTCCGCGGCGTTGCTTGTCAGCCCTTGACCGACAACACCAATCTGCGTCCCTTCGCCGTCGACACCTTCGACTGAATTGAACGACTGGCCGCCGAAGAGGGTGCTGGAGAGGAACTCGTCGCCGCCGCTGTCGACTCTGAGGACGTGCGTACCTGTGGCGTTTTTGCCGTCGAACAGCGTCGCGTTGTTGTTCGACGTCTCCGCCCGAACGGCCGTACCCGCTCCGCTTACTTTGCCCCAAATGCCGACGCCCGTGACCGCGTCGCCTTTCACACCTGCGCCGATTTTCGTCGTGCCGAACACACCTTTGTCAAACGTTCCGCTGGTACTCGAGTCGGCGCCGATGACGCCCGAGGTACCGTTGGCGAACGTCGTGCTGTTGAAAAACGTAGTCCCCGCGATACCGATTCCTGCTGTCGACGTTCCCTTGATGCCGGGGCCGTTGCCTGTGTTGTCGTACTGGATGCATGGCGACGGGCTCGAACATGTGATATCCGCGGTCGGCTTGTGAGCCGCACGCGAGGTGTCGCCGTGCAAGAACAGTGCTCCGACTAACGTCAGTGAGGCGGCCACCGCCGCATAACGCGAACCGCTGATCATTTTACTAACCCTCCCGAAGCTATTGGTCTTAGATGCAGATCCGCGCAACCCACATCGCGTGCGGATAGCGCGGTTATTGAATCATCGCTATCCGGACGCGCCGGACATGACGTCCTGTCTTAGCGCGGCTTCAATTCATGGAGAATGAATTCGTTGCCCTCGCTGTCGTGCGCGAACGCGAGAAAACAGCCGGGCGTTTCGTAGATCTTCGCGTCGTCCTCAAACGTGATACCGCTCGACTGGCAGGCCGCGACCGCCGCTTTGATGTCGTCGACGCCGAAGTGCACGCCACCCGACTTTTCCCACGGCGCAGTCGGCGGCTTGACGATTCCGAACGTCTCACCCGTTGGAAACGTCCACTCCGCTCCGACGCCAAAACTGAGCGTCGGGGCAAAGCCCAACACGTCGCTGTAGAATTTCGTCGCGCGGTCAACGTCCTTGACGAGATACATCGTCGTGTCGACGCCGCGAATACCGATCTTGCTTGCAGTTGCCATAGCATCACCTTACGACTGGCTGAGGGGTTGAACAGCGTACCGTCCGGCACGGACTTTCTCCTCTCGGAGACGAATGGCGCGCGATATGGCGGAGGGGAAGCGATCCGCGTCTTCTAGACTTCGAGAGCAGCGTTTGCCCTCGGGGTTGGTCGCATTTCTCTTCACCGATATCGAAGGCTCTACGCAGAGATGGGACAAGCACCGCGATGCAATGGACGCAGCGGTTAAGCGGCACGATACGCTTGTGCGTCACGCCATTGAGGCTAACGCTGGCTACATCTTCAAGACAGTTGGCGACGCGTTTTGCGCCGCCTTCGGATCTGCATCGGATGCCGTGAGCGCAGCGATCGATATTCAGCGCGACTTGACGAGCGCAGACTTTGCGGCGGTCGACGGCGTGCGCGTCAGAGTCGGGCTGCATATCGGCGAAGCATCGGAGCGTGACGGCGACTACTTCGGACAAGCGGTGAATCGCGCGGCGCGTCTCATGTCTATCGGACACGGTGGTCAGACCCTTCTCTCCGGCAGAATGCACGATTCTGCCGGCAGCGCGTTGCCGCACGGTGCATCGCTCGTCGATCTCGGGTTGCGTCGGCTCAAAGATCTCACGGAGCCGGAACACGTCTGGCAACTTGACGTCGTTGGGCTTCAAGCGAATTTTCCGCCGTTGTCGTCGCTCGATGCGCGGCCGAACAACTTGCCCGTGCAGCTGACGCGATTGATCGGACGGGACGAGGACGTCGACGAACTGAAGGCATTGATCGCTGCGCGCCGACTGGTAACGTTGTTGGGTTCGGGCGGCGTTGGAAAAACGAGGCTTGCGCTTCAAGCAGTTGCGGAACTCGTAGATCTCTATCCGGACGGGGTTTGGTTCGCCGACTTAGCGCCGATCAGCGATCCGGAACTTGTCTCAAGCGTAGTCGCTCAGACGCTTGGTATGTCACAAGCGCACGATCGGCGGGTCGACGAGGCTATAGTCGACTGGCTAAAGCGTAGAAAAATAGTCCTCGTTCTAGACAATTGCGAGCATCTCGTGGAGACCGTGGCACGGCTTGCCGACGCCATCATGCGCAGTTGCCCAGATATTCGAATCCTCGCGACGTCGAGGCAGGCGTTGGGTCTCGACGGGGAGGTTGTGCACCGTCTACCATCGCTCGCCGTTCCGGCGAGCGCCGGCGTGAGCGTCGCAGAAGCGCATCAGTTCGGTGCTATCGCGCTCTTCGTCGAGCGCGCCACCGCGGCCGACACGCGCTTCATACTCACTGACGACTCGGTGCCGATCGTCGCCGATATCTGCAGGCGTTTGGACGGTATTCCGCTCGCCATCGAGCTCGCGGCCGCGCGCGTCAAAGTGCTTTCGATCCCCAACCTTGCGAAGCGCCTCGACGATCGGTTCAAGATCCTCACCGGTGGGAGCCGGACCGCTCTGCCGCGTCAGAAGACGCTTACGGCACTGATCGATTGGAGCTACGACCTGCTCACAGCGAAAGAGCAGTCGCTGCTTGCGCGCGTTGCGATATTCGCGGGCGGCTTTGGCCTCAATGCCGCGGCGGCGATCTGTGCCGATAACACCGTCGATGAAATCGAGATATTGGATCTGCTGTCCTCATTGACGGACAAATCGCTGGTCGCTGCGGACACTTCAGGTGAGGAGGAGCGCTATCGGCTGCTCGAATCGACGCGAGCATATGCTTTTGCGAAGCTTCAAGATGCCGGCGACCGCGAGCGCATGGCCGCAAGCCACGCTGACTACTACAGGCGGTTGGCTGAGATGGCCGACCAGACGCACGTCTCGGTGCCCGGATCATTATCGCTTGCGCCTTTCGAAGTCGAACTGGACAACTTTCGCGCTGCGCTCGAGTGGTCAATAACTGACGAAAAGGACGTGCCGCTTGGCGCCATCATCGCCGGAAGTTTGGAACGCCTGTGGACCAACGGCGGGCTGATGGCTGAAGGCCGCTATTGGATCGGCCGTGCACAGGCACGTCTTGATGAATCGACGCATCCGGAGCAAGGGGCGCGACTCTGGCTCGGGCTTGCCGGCATATGCCACGCAAAGCCCAAACATGATTGCGCGGTGCGAGCGCTAGCGCTGTACGAAAAGCTGGGCGATCGCAGGCGCGCTGCGTGGTCACAGTTTGATTCAGCGTTCGCTCTCTATCAAATGGGCCGGACCGACGAAGCAGAGCGCGAGTGCGAACGTGCGCTAGTCGCAAGTCGCGACTGCGGCAATACGCGAGGCATCGCTGTGTGCCTCAATCTGCAAGGGCTTTTCTATCGATCTCCTGGCCATAACACCGTCGACACGCGCAACTTCTTCTCCCAAGCCCTCGAGATATTCAAATCGGTTGGCGACGCTTCTGGCATGGCCGTGGTCCTCGGAAATATTGGCGAGTTCGAGTTCTTCGGGGGAAATCTTGACGCCGCGATGACCATGGTCCGGGAGGCTCGCGATATCGCGTCGCATACGCACAATACGTTCTATCTTGCTATCAACAACACAAATCTTGCAGCATACTGTATCGCGAACGGCGACTATGACGCAGCGCTCCCGGCCGCGCGCGAGGGCCTAAAATGTGCGCTGCAGGAACAACACGTGCTCGGCATCGCGATCGTATTGCAGCATTTTGCGCTCCTCGCCGCTATGCGAGGCGATGCGCACGACGGTGCCCGACTTCTAGGATATGTCAACGGGCGTTTTCGCGCTCTAGGCTACGAACGCGAATACACCGAGAAGTGGTGCCTTGAGAAGTTGATGGTCGCGCTTCGAGAGCACCTGACCGACTCGGAGATGGAAAAGCTCACGATCGGCGCAGCTTGGACGGATGATCGAGCAGTCGAATTCGCGACGTCGATGTAGGCGCGCGAGGAGGATCGCGATGTTACCCAAATTACCTGACCCCGTCGAGAACTATCTGATGGCAGAAAAGGCGAAAGATGCGGATGCGATCGCACGTTGCTTTGCTGAAGACGGCGTGGTTCATGACGATGATGAAGATCATCGAGGCCGTGATGCGATTCGGCGTTGGAAGAGGGAGGCGGACGCGAAGTATACTTATGCGCTCGAACCTTTGAGCGCAACTGTGGACAGAGACATAGTCATCGTGCGCGCTCGTCTTGAAGGTAATTTTCCAGGAAGCCCAGTCGAACTCGACCACGTCTTCAAGATTGCGAACGACACAATTGTGTCGCTGGAGATCGGGTAACCCTATCACCAAAGAAGGTAATAATCGCTTACTCCTCGCGACCGTCTCTGCGTCGATTGCGCTGACGCTTTCTACGACATATTTTACGTCGGCGAATCCAAGTATCGCGTCGTCCTCAACTCTTCTTCTCTCGCCTCACATCCACCGCCGAGACGTTTACGTGTGGGTGGGCCATATCTCCGACAGGTCTGTGGAAAACACGGAACATGGTTCTGTCGACCAATACGATCCGTCAACCCTGGCAATCAAGTGCTCCGTCGCACGTGGAGGATCAAACGATTTCATTCTGTCGAGGATGATTTTTCTCCATATCCCGAGCCTGTACACTGAATCGAACGATGCGACTATCAGGAAGAGAAAGTTTTCGGCGCAAAATGAACAATTGATACGAACTTCGATCATCATCCGGCATGGACATGAGTTCCAACTCGACGGGCCGCCGCTGGGCGACGATCCGTTTTGCAAATTCTACTCTGCGCCGATGTTCGGCATTCCACCCGCTACTCTGCGGGTTGGCAGCTCGTGGCACTTCGACCGAAAGTCGTTTGTAGATTGGTGTCGATGGTGCAAAGGGACGACAACAGTCACGATGCTCGACGCACGAGCACGCCTCATAGCCTTGCGCGTTCGGCTAAGCGGCTTAGGCGGTAGAAAGATTGATGATGACGACATCGTGATTAGAGACGGCGGCATCGTCCAGAGCGAGTTTGATCGCGCTGCATTCGCCGATGTTTCGGCGATACCCAAAGACATCGGCACTCCAAGCTCTGTCGCATCGTGGACTCTGCTGGAATTCCCTGGCCCAAAGTCCCATATAGGCGGCGAGCAAAGGTAGTATCTGCGCGCGAACGTAAGCGACATCTGGCAAAATAGCCCGCTTGATGAGGTTGGTCTCCATGCTTGCTCGCCTTTCTCTAGCTGCCGCAATTCTGACGTTTGCGCTCGGCACCGCAGTTGCCGCCGCGGCGACATCACCGATCGAGATCGGCACAGTCACCGGCGTGCGCGACTTCGGTACTGCTCCGGCAGGAACGCGTGTGCGCGTCGCGGTCGTCCTGAACTATCATCGCGATGCAGAGCTCGAATCGCTGACGCAAGCGCAAGCCGACCCCGCCTCGCCGCTCTTTCATCACTTCCTAACGCCGGAGCAATTCTCGAACTACTTCGCGCCCACGCCGGCGGAGTACGGGCGCGTCATCGCATCGCTGCAGCGCGGCGGGCTGACGATCACCCACGTCTTCTCGAACCGTACGGTTGTGGACGCGTTGGCGTCCGCGCCGGTGGCGGCGAGATATTTCAACACCGATATTCACCGTGTTCTCACAGCTGACGGTAGACTTACGTACACGAATATTCGCCCCGGCATCGTGCCCGCAGAAATCGGCGATCTCGTTTTCAGCGTTCAAGGCTTGGACGCCGTCGGTCGCATGCGGCCGACCATCGCGTTCGGTCCGAGGACAGGTCGACGCATCGTCGCTCCGGCGATCAGCCCGGATGTCAAACCCGTCTTCGGCCCGGACGGCGGATACGGACCGCTTGTTTTTACTCGCTCGTACGATTTGCCGTCGCTGAAGGGATTCACCGGCACCGGCCACGCGTCGGGCGTCGCGACTGACGCGGACTTCCTCGACAGCGATCTGAATTCGTTCCTCGCATATTTCCGCATCAATCGAACGGGCCCCGCGACTACGCGCGTTCTCGTCGATGGCGGCCCGCCACCGGGCGACGGACCCGATTCGGTCGAGACCACGCTTGACGTCGAGCAGATCACATCGCTCGCGCCCGGCACAGCGCTCTACGTCTACGAAGTGACGTACGATGAACCGACGAACGCGAATTTCATCGACATTTTCAACCAGGTCGTCAGCGACAACAAAGTCGACACGCTCAACTCGAGTTACGGCTATTGTGAGACGGCGATCCACAAAGGCTATCCAGCGTCGCTCAATACGGTCGCCAAGCAAGGCAACGCGCTCGGCATCACGTTCCACTCGTCGGCCGGCGACACAGGTTCGTCGTGGGATGGCTGCTCGGGCGTGGCGGTGGGGACGCCGGTCGACATTCCACACGGCGAAGCCATCGGCGGCACAACGCTTTCGGTCGACAGCAACGGCAACGAAACTGGCGAGATCGGCTGGAATAGCACGGGCGGCGGCGTCTCGAAACTCTTCGTGGTTCCGTCATGGCAACAGAATGTGCCGCATATCATCAAGGGCGGGCGCAACCTTCCGGATCTCGCCTTCGACGCCGACCCTGGCACCGGCGGATCGTATTTCTTCGGCGGATCCTGGTCAGGCCCGATCGGGGGAACATCGATGTCGTCGCCGATATTCGGCGCGTCCCTGACGGAGATCAATCAGGTCGAAGGCGCGCGCGCAGGCGACTTCAACGTGACGCTCTACAAGACGTGGCTTACGCATGGCTATGGCAACGGCACGACCGCCAATTTCCGCGACATCACGGCCGGCAACATTCCGCCGTATCATGCTGGGCCGGGATACGATCAGATGTCCGGAATCGGCGCGATGCTCGTCAACAACTTCGTCAAGTTGTTCCGCAGGTAGGCGGCAACAAGGCCGTTTAGCCCTGCATCATCGCGGGTAGGCCGAAGCCGTCGTATTGGACCACGGTCATCAGGCCGCTCATCACGTCATGGTTGTCGACCATGTGTGCGATGATGTGGCAGTGCAATGGCCAGACGCCCGGATTGTTCGCCAGAAAATCGATGTCGATCGTCTGACCGGGCTGCACCGGCACGGTGTTCATGATCTGCGGCCGATCGAGCGGACTGCCGTCTTGCGCGATCACTCGGAACCAATGGCCGTGAAGGTGGATCGGATGCGCCATGTTCGTGAGATTCCCGAAACGCACACGAACGAGATCGCCTGATCGCACTGCGATGGGTTGCGTCGCCGGAAAAGTCTTGCCGTTGAAGCACCAGTACTCGACCATATCCATGCGATCCATCGAGTCGCCTATTCCTGGCAAGGGATCGGCGCCCGGTTTGGCGGCCATGTCGGTCATCAGCATGCCGTCGGCGAGTATAGCTTGTGCTTCTGCAGTCCGCGCTTTCTCCCACGGGATCGAACCGATGAAAATCGGTATGTCCGACGCATAGCGCGGTTCGCGCCCGTCGACTTGCGGATCGACGATGAACATGCCGCTCACCGACGCAAACTCCAGCTCGTGGAGATGGCTGTGGTACATATACGTCCCCGCTTGGGGCGCGACAAAACGATAGACAAAGGTTTCATCCGGGCGAATCGCTTGCTGCGAGAAACTGCCCGACCCATCCATGGTGAACGGTATCGGAATTCCGTGCCAGTGGATCGAGGTGGCCTTGGGCAGGCGGTTGACGACCGTGATCTCAAGTTCGTCGCCCTCGCTGGCTCGCAATATCGGACCGGGCGATGCGCCGTTGACGGCGTGTACAGGTACGCGGTGTTTCGGCAATGGTTCAACCGTCGCAGCCGCGAGCGCGAGTGTGAAACGCTTCGTCTGACCGCTTCGGCTGACTGAGTCCGCGGGTTGCAGCGGCGGCAAAGCGCGCAGGCCGGCCGTGGTGAGACGGTCCAGTTCTGCATCTGCCGTGGGGGGCGACGAAGCGTTCGGTCCGGTCGCTCCGGCCATAGCTTTGCCGACGTTCGTCAATGCCAGTCCGAACGCGCCGGTGGCTCCCAGTCTGAGGACGTCTCGTCGCTTTAGCATGTGGCCTCGCGGGTTAACGATGTTCTCCGGCGCACAATTGTATGGCGCGCGCGTTTCAACCTTGGCGCGCCGCGTACCGATCGCAGACTTTATCCTGACTGGATTTTGGATCAGTCGGGCTGGGGCCAATCCAACAGCGCAACTCGCGGCGTTGGCCTTCCGATATAGTATCCTTGCAGTGTGTCGCAGCCCGCATCGGCCAGGAATCGGGCTTGCTCTTCGGTTTCTACGCCTTCGCCCGTGACGGTCATGCCGAGCGCCTGGCTGAGCGCGATGATGCCGCGCGTAATGGCGACGTCTTCTGCCTTGGTCGGCAGGCCGCGTGTGAACGAGCGATCTATTTTGACGGTGTCGAACGCGAATGAACGCAGGTAGGCGAACGAGCTATACCCGATGCCGAAATCATCGATTGCGATCTTCACACCCATCGACCGCAACGATCGTATCGTGCCGGCGCCCGCCTGGATATCCCGTACGACCGCGCTCTCGGTCACTTCGAGCGTCAGTCGGCCGGCCGGAAGTCCGGAGGAGCGCAACGTGTCGCCGACGAGCGATATAAGGTCGGGATGTGAGAACTGTCTCGCAGAGATGTTGACAGCAACCCATGGATCGACGGCGCCGCCGCTGTGCCAACCCGACGCTTGAGCGCATGCTTGGCGCAAGACCCATTCGCCGATCGGAACGATAAGGCCGGTCTGCTCGGCGAGCGGGATAAATCGATCGGGCTGGACGAGGCCGAGCGTCGGGTGTTCCCATCGGATCAAAGCTTCGAACCCACGGAGTCCGCGAGTTGCGGCGTCGGTGATGGGTTGGAAGTGCAGCCGGAATTCATCGCGGCCTAGTGCACGATAGAGATTGTTCTGGAATTCGAGCCGTGCGTCTGCTTCGGCGTGCATGTCAGCGCTGAAGAAAGCCACTTGACTTCCGCCGCTCTCCTTTGCGGTGTGCACCGCGGTATCTGCTTGGCGGATGAGCGACTCGCTGTCGGTCGCGTCCCCCGGATAGATGCTGAATCCGGCGCTCGCGTTGACGAACAGTTCCCGTCCCCCGATGACAAACGGCTCCGAGAAGACGCCCGTCACCTTGTCGGCGAGCAGAGTCAGATCGGGCGCTGACGCGACGTCGGCGAACACGATCGCGAATTCATCCGAACCCAATCGCCCCACGGTGTCGCCGCGCCGGACGACGGATGACAAGCGGTCTCCGACGGCCTTCAGCAGCGTGTCACCAGCGGCGTGACCCAACGTATCGTTGATTGTCTTGAAGCGATCGACATCGAGGCAGCACAACGCGACGACCTTGCCGCGCTCGAGAGCTCGCCCCATCGACTCCGACAGCCGCACTTCGACCTGCATGCGATTGGGTAGATTTGTCAGGACATCGAAGTTGGCGAGACGCACGAGTTCGCTCTCGGCGATTTTGCGTTCCGTGATATCCAAGACGCTGCCAAAGCCGCGCGTCGCGGCCCCGCTCTCATCTACGTCGTATCGCCCGACATTTTGGATGTGCCGAACGCTTCCGTCCTTGTGATTGACGCGGTGATCGATGCTCCACGATGAACCGGCCCGCATCGCGCGTTCAATGGCCCCTGCCACGAATGCCGCATCGTCAGCGTAGATGATATCGCCGAGAGCGGTGAAGTCTGCCGGAATCTCGTCGGCAGTCCGCCCGAAAATGCGCAGCAGTTCGTCGGTGATCGTGCGCTCGCCGCTCTGACGGTCGAACGTCCACGTGCCGAAGCGGGCCAGCTTCTGCGCTTCGGCAAGGGTCTTCTCAAGACTGATGCGCTCGGTCACGTCGATGCAAAGACCAGCCACGCCGATGATCGCGCCATGCGAATCACGGAGTGGTTCGACATGACTCTCGTACGTACGATCGCCGAAGGAATCCATGTAGTCGCAGGATTCGCCGGCGAGCGCCTGCTCGTGCGAGCTTAGCGTCGGGCCCGTCGGATCGTCGAACATCGTGCGCAGATTGTTGCCGACCATAGAATCGTCTTCTGCGCCAAGCCGCCGCAGCGCTCCACCGATCGAGGTCTGAAGGGTGAGATTCGTATCCGTCACCCACAGGATAGCCGGCATGTGATTGATCAGGCGGCGGATCCGTCGCTCGTGATCGAGCCGTTTATCTTCGGCGTCGTGCCGCAACGTGATATCAAGGAAGTATACCGCGATGCCATCGGGTGTCGGGCGGACGCGCGCTTCATACCAGTGTCCGTTGAGCAGCGAGCGGAATTCGAACTGTGAGGAGATGCCGCGAAGCATAGCGTCCTCGTAGCGCTGCCGATGCTCGGCCTGCGAAAAGGACGGAAACCACTTCTCGATCGGTTCACCTACTAAATCTTCGGCGGGGCGAGAAAAGAGCGACTCTACGGTCACGTTGACGAATTTGATCTTCCACGCACGGTCGATGTGCACGAAATGTTCGACGATACTCGCGAGCACTTCGGTCAGGCGCTCCGCCGTTGCGATCGCCATTGAGCGCGCGCGCAGACCTTCTGTCGCGATTGCGATAACGCCGGCCACCGTCAACGCGAAACGAACGTCGTCGTCGTCGAAACGCTTCGGGTGATTGACGTAGCCCACCAGCGAGCCGTAGTCTCGCGTATCGGAGCGGATCGGAATACCGATAGCGGCTCGAACCGAATAGCGGTCGAGGAACCATGCGGAATCCGCCGGTTTGTCCGTGACATCGATCTCGGGGACCGCAACGACGCCGCGCGAACGAAACGATCTGGCGGCGAGCGAGTCGCCTTCGGTGTCGAACGAAACCTCGTCGAAAGCGCCCTGCCAACCTTCGGCCACAACGCACGTCAACGTGCGATCGCCGTATCGATAGTCGTAACCGAGGACGAAGTCGACCGCTAGACCGTCGCGCAGCAGTCGCGCTCCAAGGCGCTTTAGCTCCACGTCGGACTGCTCGACGAGCGCGGCCTTGGCGAATTCGATCAGCGCTTCCTGACGCCTCACCTGCTGGAGCAAGACCGGTGCTGGGACCGGTGCCGCTTCGGCTGCCTGGCGCGCGCGCTTTTTCGCAGGCGCATCTTCGTTTGAGACGCTGATCAGCATCGCATGGCGGCCGGCGTACGTTATCGGTGTCGCGAAGCCTTGGATTCGCGTGACGTGCCCGTCGACATCGGCAATCCGAAAGCGCACGACTCGAGGGCCGGCGCCTTTTTCTTTTTGGAGGCTTTGCCGGATGAATTCTTCCTCGTCGCGTGCGATGACGTCAGCCAGTTTGAGGTTGAACAACTTGCGGCGTGCGTAACCGAAGAGCGAGATGGCCGCGTCATTGGCGTCAACGAGCGCACCGCTCTTGATGTCGTAGGCGAACACGGCATGGCCTGCGCTGCCAAAAATTTGTTGGAACGTCTGCTTCGTGGTGTCGCGCGCAGTCTGAGCCAAAAGCCTAATCCCGTTGCGGTGCCGTCTTTGTGCCTTCTATTGTTTTCGGACTTCCGCTATCGTCCCGTGGAGAGAAGATGCCGGTCTTGAATCCAGGCGTGACGCTTATCACACCCCAGCTCGGAGTCTGAAGGGGCCGATTTTATATCGGCCCTAGCAAGCGCAACGTGGGCCGACCTGAAGTCGGCCCCTTCAGTAGGGCAAGCATCGCTTGCCCGCGTAGGCGGCGCACATGGATTTGGGAATACGAAATCGCGTCGCGCTCGTCACCGGGGCGAGTTCAGGTCTGGGAGAAGCCGTCGCGCTTGCGCTCGCAGCCGAGGGAGTACGCCTCGCGATCGCAGCGCGGCGGCGAGATCTGCTCGACCGCGTGGCCGCAGAAGCGTTGGCGCGAGGCGCAGCCGACGCCAAGGCGTTTGAGGTTGATGTCGCAGATCCAGCGTCGGTCGACGCGCTTATGGCGGCGGTGCGGCAGGCCTATGGCGCGCCGGAGATCCTCATCGCAAACGGGGGCGGCCCGAAGCCTGGGGCGGTCGAAAATCTATCGCTTGACGACTGGGATGCGGCATATCGTCTCGTCCTGCGCAGCATGCTCCAGCTCGTCCGCGCGTGCGTCGAGCCCATGAAGGCGCGCGGTTGGGGACGCATCGTCGCGCTGACGTCGAGTTCTGTGAAACAGCCGATCGCCAATCTCGCACTCTCGAACGCGTTCCGCGTCGCGCTGGTCGCCGCGCTCAAAACGCTGTCAGCCGAAGTCGCAAGCCATGGCGTCACAGTCAATTCCATCGCCACAGGGCGTGTGCTCACGGACCGGTTACGCCGCCTGAACGGCGACGACGCGTCGATCGCGGCCGCAGCAAAGCTTGAAGTCCCGATCGGGCGCGTCGCGACGCCAGAGGAGTTTGCTCCGCTTGTCGCATTTCTGTGCGGCGTTCCGGCGAGCTATGTGACCGGTCAGACAATAGCCATCGATGGCGGGCTTATCCGCGGGTTGTTCTAGCGCCCCCGCATCATGGCGCGTGCAGCGCCCTGAAAAACGCGTAGACGACGAGCGGCACCGCGATGAGCACGTAAATGCGTAAGACCCACAGCACTATGATCGTGCCCGCGCCCAGCTTCCGTCGCGGATACGGTTTCGTCGTGATCATCTCGCCACCAGATTTGGGAATACGACCACAAGGCCGTACGTCGTCCCCATGGCTGCGATCACGACGATGATAATACCGCCGGCGAGATTGCTTCGCCAGTGGTTGGCGAGCCCGCCCATGATTTCGCGGTCGTTCGCGAGCAGCAGCAAGAACAACAGCGCCGGCGCCATGAGCAGCGTGGCGATAACGTTCACGGTCAGCGTCATCGCAAGTAGCGGCGCGCCAGGGATGAGCACCAGCGCCGCGGCGACCATAGTTGAGATGATCGCCGAAAGATAGAACGGCCGGCCGGTGGCGAAGTCAAGATTCAAGCTGTGTCCGCGGCGCAGCACTTCTCCGAACGCATACGCCGAGCTCGTCGAGATCGTCATCGCAGCGACGAGACCGGCTTCGATGATCCCAAGCGAGAAAAGCGCGGCGCCCGTTGAGCCTATATATGGCCGCAAAGCGCTGGCGAAATCCGCGCCGCCCGAATAGTTCGCGACATTCACGTGATGCGTGAAAAGCGGGTTCGCCGCGATCAGCGTCGCGATCGCAGCGAGCACCGCGAGGGTCGAACCGATAGCGGTGTCTGCGCGTCCTTGCGGCAGGTCTTTGACGGTCAATCCCTTGTCTACCACTGCGCTTTGTTGAAAGAAGATCATCCACGGCGTTACAGTGGCGCCGACGTTCGCGAGCACGAGCACGATGAACGCCGCGTTGACGCCGCCGGGCAGCGGACCCCACGTCCCCAGCGCATGTACGATCGCGCTCGCGTCGGGGTGCGCCATCAGTGCTGCAGGGATGAAGAGCAGATTCGCAGCGCTCAGAATGAGGACCGCGCGCTCCCACGTGAAGTATCTCCTCGCGGCGAGCGCGGTTATGACGATCATAAGCCCGATCGGCACGGCGACAAACGGCGAGATCCCGAAGTAGGCGGCACCGGCGCGAATCGCGATGAATTCGGTCACCAACGTGAGCGCATTGCCGACGAACAGGTCCAACATCGCGAAGTAACCCCAGAAGGGGCCGAAGCGCTCGAATATCAGTTCGGCGTGTCCGCGCTGCGTAGCGATGCCAAGGCGGACGGTCATTTCTTGCACGACGAATGCCATGACGAACGTCAGGCAGATGAACGGCACAAAGAATCCGACCCCGTACGACGCGCCGGTCGTGGCATACGAGAGCATGCTCGGTCCGTCATTCTCTCCGAGCATGACCAAGATGCCGGGCCCGACGAGAAGTAAAAGGACGAGCAGCGGCTTACCGGCAGCCCGGGCGAGGCGAACGATGCGGCGATCTTGCGCGCGCAGCGCCTCTTCGCGAGCCGTCGCCGCCGCCGTCGCCACGATCAGCGCGCCACGCAGCGGACTCGTCCAGCTGCGATCAGCGAAACGACGATGTCTTGGTCCGCCGTGCGCAATGTGATTCCCGAGCGATTGCTGACGACGGTCGCGCGCATCCCCGGCAGGACGCCGAGCGCGTCCAGCTTGCGCACGACTTTTTCGTCGCCGTCGTCGAGACTCACGACGACGATCTTCGTGCCAGGCACTACCGTGGCCAGGGTCAGCTCGCGTCGCTCTCGCTTCTCGCTGCCCGTGCCTGGAATCGGATGGCCGTGCGGATCGCGTTTTGGATTGCCCAAAAAGTCAGACAGTCGCCGCGCTACGTCGTCGGAGATCGAATGCTCGAGTTTCTCAGCAGCGCGATGAAGGCGTTCGAGCGGCACGCCGAGTGAGCGATAGAGGAACGTCTCGACGAGCCGGTGGCGGCGAACCACTCGCACCGCAAGGCCGAGGCCTCGCCGTGTCAGCGTGAGAGCGTCCGCGCGGCGGCGCGCGCGGCCGATGAGACCGTCGTGCTCTAACACTCGCCGGATCTTGCTCACTGAGGCTCGTGAAACGCGAAGATGGCGTGCGAGAACGGCCGCCTTCACGGCGCTACCATCGCTGAGATGATAGATCGCCTTCAGATAATCTTCGCGCGCCCGATCGCGCGAACGATCCGTCTGTTTGTTAACCATGGTTTCCAATCTTAATTCGTGATTTGGTGTAGAGCGGACCTTTACAATTTCTCTGAAGGGGCCGGTCTTATTTGAAGGGGCCGGTCTTATTTGAAGGGGCCGATTTTATATCGGCCCGGGCGAACGTAATGTGGGCCGACGTAAAGTCGGCCCCTTCAGGGCGGTCCCGGTTTAGGTATCGCGGATCAGCGAGTCGAGGCGCGCGACCGTCTCGACTATGTCCGCGTCTGTCGTGCGCGGATTGAGCGTGCACATGCGGACCACGATCCGCCCGCGCAGCCGAGTGGTCAGCACAGCGGCATATCCGCTCTCGGTCAGCGCTCGCGCAGCAACGCGATTGCGCCGATCTGCGTCGGCGTCGGTCATCGTCGCCGGCTGATACCGAAACGTGACGACGCCCATGCTCGCGCGCGAACACACGCGCCAGCCGGAGAGCTTGCTCACAGCGCGTTCAGCGACCTCGGCAAGTTCGAAACCGCGCTCGATCGCTGCGCCGAAAGCGTCTGCGCCGAACACTTGCAACGACATCCAAAGCTTAAGTGCGCGAAACGGCCGAGTGAGCTCCGGGCCATACTCCCAGAAATTCGTCTCACTGCCGACTGCATCGGCATCTTCCATGTAATCCGGAACGTTGCTGAATGCTCGCTGCAACTGCGCCTTGTCGCGAACGACGACGCATCCGCAGACGTACGGCTGGAACATCCATTTGTGCGGGTCGACCGAGAACGAATCGGCGCGGCTCAATCCGCGTAGCAGCCTGCGGCCGCGTTGGCTCAAGATCGCGCCCGCGCCAAGTGCGCCGTCCACATGATGCCAGAGCCCTTCGCGATCGCACACGTCCCCGAGGCGCTCGAGCGGGTCGACCGCGCCGGTATTCGTCGTGCCGGCATTGGAGATCAGGCAGAATGGCAGTCGCCCCGCGGCGCGATCGGCGGCAACGCCCGCTTCGAACTGCCCGAGATCGATCGCGAAATCCTCGCCGGTCTCGATCTCGCGGACTTGCTTGGGCAGAAATCCGAGAATGCGCAATCCGCGGCCGATCGATGAGTGCGTTTGATCGGAACAATAGACGACGGCGCGCTGTCGATCCGGCGCGGCAAGTTTACACTCGCGTGCGGCGTGCAGCGCGGTGAGATTCGCCATCGATCCGCCGCTCGTGAACAGGCCGCCCGCGGTCGCGGGCATGCCGGCGAGTTGGGCCAGCCACGCGATCGTCTGCAACTCGATGGCACCGGGCCCCGAACCTTCAAGCCATGTTCCGGCGAAGACGTTTGCAGCCGACACAAGCATGTCGGCGGCGATGCCGACGAAGTTCGCGGGACCAGGCACGAACGCGAAATAGCGCGGATGGTCGGCGCGGCCCATGAACGGCAGCGCGTCATCGATGACGCGGCGCAGCACGACGTTCGGGTCGCTCGGTCCGGAAGGCAACGATTCGCTGAACTTCGCTGCTAGATCAGCGTGCTTCGCGCGCTGCAGCGCGGGCAAGTCCGCTAACTTCAGGCGATACGAGATCGCCCACTCGATCACTTCGCGCCCGAGCTTGTGCATCTCGTCGGGCGACAGATCAAGCTGCGCGTCGTTGCGCCGCGGTGGCACCGCGCTAGAGATTTACGCGGCTCATGTCGGCGTAGCGCGCGCCGGCGCCCGCGCCGACCGGCGCCACCGCCTCGATTTCGGCGAGATCCGCCTGACTCAGCGACACATCTGCCGCTGCGCAGTTCTCCTCGAGCCGCGCGCGCCGCCTCGTGCCCGGAATCGGAACGACGTCGTCGCCGCGCTGCAAGAGCCAACTCAACGCCAATTGGCTCGGGGTGAGATTCTTGCGCTTGGCGATTTTCTCCAATGCCTCCACGAGCCGCATGTTGCGCCGGAAGTTCTCGTCTTGGAAGCGCGGATGATTGCCGCGGAAGTCGCCATCTTCGAATTGCTTTGGATCCTTGATGGCGCCCGTGAGCAAGCCGCGGCCCAACGGCGAGTACGCGACGAAACCGATGCCGAGTTCCCGAACGGTCGGGAGGATCTCCGCTTCAACGTCGCGCGCGAAGAGCGAGTACTCGGTCTGCAGCGCCGTGATCGGATGGACGGCGTGCGCGCGGCGGATCGTGGCGGGCGCGGCTTCGCTCAAGCCGAGATGCCGTACTTTGCCTTCCTTTACAAGGCCGGCCATCGCCCCTACGGTCTCCTCAATAGGCACGTTTATGTCGACACGGTGTTGATAGTACAAGTCGATGTGGTCGGTGCCCAATCGTTGAAGCGACGCTTCACATGCTTTGCGCACGTATTCCGGTCTGCCATTGATGCCGATCCACGTTCCGTCTTCGCCGCGCTCGTTGCCGAACTTCGTGGCGAGGACCACCTTCTCGCGCCGATCCGCGATCGCGCGCCCTACGAGGCGCTCGTTCGTGAACGGTCCATACATATCGGCCGTGTCCAAGAAATTGCAACCGAGTTCGATCGCCCGATGAATCGTGGCGATGGACTCCGCGTCGTTTGAACTGCCGTAGAATTCTGACATCCCCATGCAGCCGAGCCCGATGGCAGAGACTACCAAGCCGCGCTTTCCGAGTGTCCGTCGTTTCATCATGCACGTGGACTTGCCGATGCCGCCTTTGTCCTCCTCGCATCGGGCGCGGGACCGCGTCGTCGGGTCCGCGAACAGTCCGCGCGGCGTTATAGAGGTGCGCCGTCGCTTTGATGACCCGGCTGTTCGTCACGCGACCCACATTGGCCGCCGTCGTCGCGTTCTTGGCGTTGATCGGAGGGACGATTGCGGCGTTCGGCTTGCGCGAGCAAGAACTGCCGAACGTCGACTTGCCGGCCGCGACCATCATCGTCTATTACTCCGCGGCAACCCCGGCAGAGATGCGCGATACCATCATCCGGCCGATCGAAGATCAGCTTGCGGGGGCGCCCAGCCTCCAGCATCTCCAATCGTCGGCGCAGCAAGGCGTCGCGTTGATCACCGCAGTGTTCAGTCTCAAGTCCAAAGCCGACGATGACCTGGCCGAAGTCCAGCGCCGGCTGCAAGCGGCGATGCCGAATCTGCCGGCGGACGTGCCCGAGCCGCGCGTCGTGCTCTTCGATCCCGGTCATGCACCGGTCGTAACGCTATCGGTCGCGTCGGCGTCGCTGAAGCCCGGCGCGCTTTCGGCGCTCCTCACCAATAAAGTCATTCCGGCGATCGAGCAGATCTCAGGCGTGAGCACAGTCGAGGCCGACGGGCTGCTCTCCCCGTCGATTCGCGTTGAAGTCGACCCGGCGAAACTTGAAAAGCAGGGACTGACGCTGCTCGATATCACGAACGTCATCGCCGGGAATGCGGTCAGCGCTCCCGGCGGCACGCTCACCGAGGCCGGTCGCGAGACCGGCATCAATATCCGCAGCGATCTCTCTGATCCGGCATCGGTCCGCGCGCTGCCCATTTCCGGCTTGGGCGTGACGATAGGCGACGTCGCGCGCGTCAGCAATGCCGATCAGCCGCAGCGGATCTTCGCCTATGTCGGCGGCAAGCCGAGCTTCGTGTTGAGCATCGCCAAAGCCGAAGGGACGAGCGAAGTGGACGCCGCGCGCGGCGTCATCCAATCCATACCCCTACTTGAGCAAGAATTTCCCGGTATCACGCTGCACGTGATCGACGATAGCTCGGCATACACGGCACACGCGCTCGCCGGCGTCGCTCGGACCCTGGTCGAGGGCATCGTGCTCGTCGCGATCGTCATGATCTTTTTTTTGCGGACGTGGCGCAATGCGGTGGCCGTCCTCATCGCCATCCCCGCTTCGCTCTGCGTGACGCTGATCGTCATGCGGATCATGAACTTCACGCTCGACACAGTGTCGCTGCTCGCCATGACGCTCATCACCGGAATTCTCGTGGACGACTCGATCGTCGTCTTGGAGAACACAGAGCGTCATCACGAACTCGGGCAGCCGCCGATCGACGCCGCTATCACCGGCAGGCTCGAGATCGGTCTCGCCGCGATCGTCATCACGCTCGTCGACGTCGTCGTTTTCTTACCGATAGCGTTTCTGCCGGGCATAGTCGGCAAGTTCTTGACGGAATTCGCGGTCGTCGTCGTCGTCGCCACGATGTCGTCGCTTTTGGTCTCCTTCACCATAACGCCGGCGCTGGCCGGCAACTGGGCGCTGCGGACGAAGACGCGATTCGGCGGCCTGATCGGTGCGTTCACGCGCATGTTCGAGCGCATCCGCGACTGGTATGCCGACCGCGCGCTGCCGGGTGCGCTCGCGCATCCCTGGCTCGTGGTCTTCATCGCGGTGGTCACGCTTGGGGGAGCGCTCGCGCTGATCCCACTTGGCGTCGTCGGTTTCGATTTCGATCCGCCGCAAGACAACGGTGAGATCTTCGTCCAACTGCGCTTCGCCGGCGGCACGCCGCTCGCGACCACGATCGCCGCGGTGCGTCGCATCGAGCGGACGGTGAACGAGATCTCCGATCTGCGGTCTGAGGTATCGCTGGCCGGTACCGCGCAATCGCCCACGGGCGAGCGCATCTTCGATGGTGCGGTCGGACAGATCGACATCCACCTCCGCGATAACAGGACCAATTCGACGGACTATTGGGCCGGATTTCTTCGCACGGCTTCGCTGCAAGCGGTACCGGACGGCCATCCGGTCGTCATACCGGTGACGAATTCCCACTCGGGCAATACACAACCGCTCGACTACCTCGTCTCTGCCGGCGATCAAGATCCGACGCTGTATGCTCCACGCGTGGCGGATGCTCTCGCGCGCACCTCGGGTGCGGCGAATGTGTTCAGTTCCGCGGGCAGCCAGTCGCCGCAGCTCGACGTGACGTTCAAGCACGATCGCTCGAACGCGGGCGCAGTGCCTGCCGCGTCGGCTGCAGGCGCCATTCGCGCTGCGTTCGGCGGTCTGCGCGCCGCGCAAGTCCCGACGCCGAACGGCCCGATCGACATCGTCGTGACGTACCCGCAGACTGAGCAGCGCGATCTTGCGCGGCTCAAGGCTGTCGCGGTGCGGACTGCGGCGGGCACGACGACCACAGTCGGCGCGATCGCTGACATGCGCTTTGTGAACGCGCCGCGCACGATCGATCGAGTCGACCGGCACGACGTGGTCCACGTCAGCGCCAACACCGCGCCGGGATTCGCGCTCTCCATCGTCGAGACGACGTTTGCGCAGAATTTGGCCGCGCTGCATCTACCGTCGAACGTCACGGTCGTGCCGAACTCCGTCGGCACTCAACAGAATCTCTCCGATACGGTGCTCGGCCTCGGGCTCGCGCTTGGGCTCGGGATGGCGCTTGTCTTCCTTCTCATGGTCGCGCTGTACGACAGCTTCGTCGCCCCGCTCTACATCATGCTCGCGGTTCCGCTTGCTGTGGTCGGCGCTATCGGCGCGCTCGCGCTCGCGCATGAGACGCTCAACGCTTTCTCCCTGATCGGCACCGTACTGCTCATCGGCCTCGTCACGAAGAACGGCATCTTGCTCGTCGACTATGCGAATCAGCGCCTCGCCGCCGGGATGGACCGCATCGCGGCGATCGTCGAGAGCGCCCGCACGCGCTTCCGGCCGATCGTGATGACGACCGTCGCGATGATCTTCGGCATGCTCCCGCTCGCGCTTGGACTCGATCCCGCGGTCACGTCGCGCCGCGGATTGGGCATCGTCGTCATCGGCGGTTTGAGCAGCTCGCTGCTGCTCACGCTTGTCGTCATCCCGGTCATCTACGCGGCGTTCGGGCGCGATCGGCAGCGCAGCGCGTGATCGGACGGCACGCGGGGGGCCAGGCCGTCCTCAACTTCTACTGGATCCCGCTCAATCTTCAGACCACCGCGCTCATGGCGATCGCCGTGCCCGCGGCGCTCTTGCAGTATCCAGGCGATCACACGCGGCTGCTTGCGCTGCTCGCGACGCTGGTCGCGTTCATGGCGATGATCGTGCCGCCGTTCGCCGGCGCACTAAGCGATCGGCTGCGGCGCGGCGGCGCGACGCGCAAGCCGCTCATCATCGGCGGTGCGGCTTTGAATGCCGCTGCCCTCATCTGGATGATGCAGCACGGATCTATCGAGACGTTCACCGCCGCGCTGCTGGCCGGCGTGCTCGGTCAGAGCGTGAGCCTAGCTGCGTATCAGGCGTTGATCCCCGAAGTGGTGTCGCGCGACGATTGGGGATTGGCGAGCGGATTCCAAGGCGCGGCGTCGCTCATCGGATCAGTCGCAGGTCTCGCGCTTGCAAGCACGACGGATCCGGCGCGGACGTTTCTCGGATCCGCGCTCGTTCTGATCTTAGGTGTTGCAGCCGTGCTATGGACGCCGGAAGGGCGATGGCACGCCGACGACGGGGAACATGCACGCATCGGGAATTGGTACGATTTCATCGTCGCGTTCTGGTCGCGTAGTTGGACGATACTCGGGCTCTCGCTCCTCATGACGTTCGTGCTCTACTTCTTCCGCGACGTGCTGAAGTATTCGAATCCGTCGGCGGGAACGGGTATCGTCGGCGGCATGGCGCTCGTTGGCGCGATCGTCTCGAGTGTGGCGATGGGCATCGTCTCCGATCGCGTTAAGCGCAAGTACGTCGTTGCGCTCGCCGGCATACCCATGACGCTCGCAGCGGTCGGCTTTGCGCTCTTTCCGAACGTGCAATGGATCATGGCGTTCGCGCTTTTGTTCGGCCTCGGCTACGGCGCGTTCGTCTCCACCGGCTGGGCGCTTGCCATTGACTCCGTACCGCAGCTGCGCGACGTCGCCCGCGATCTCGGCGTCTGGGGGATCGCGTCGAACCTGCCGGCCGTCATCGCGCCGGCGGCAGGCGGCTGGCTGCTTGCACAATTCGCAGTTCCCGTGATCGGATACAAGGCGCTGTTCATCGTCTCCGGAGCGAGCTTCGCGCTCGGTTCGCTCTTCGTGCTTGCGGTCGGCGAACGCAAGCGATTCGGCATCAGTTTTCAGTTCTTCGCGCTTAGCCTTGCTATGTTGTACTTCAGGCTCGCATATCGTATCAGGCATTGGGGCCGGCTTCCGCGCGAGCGCGGGGCCACGCTCGTGCTTTGTAATCACCAGCATGATTTGGATACGACGGCCGTCATCGCGCAGCTCATCATCGACGGGCCGTGGTACGAGCCGATCTACGCCGCGTCGTCGCGACGAATGTTCGAACCGGGCTTCATGGGTGCGCGCATGCACTGGCTGCGGAAGGTGCTGCGTGCCACGAACTGGTCGGGGCTCTTCTCCTCGCTCGGCTGTCTGCCGATCGAAAATGAATTGCGCACGCGGGCGATCGCCGCGTTGGCGGCGGCCGTCGAGCGACGCCACGGTGACCTTTTGCTTGGCGACGTCTTCCAGGGATCGGCGCTCGTCGCGCTTGGCGATGGCGCGGCGCAGCTTCGCGTTTCGGACATCGGTGATCCGTCGCTGTACTCCGTTGGGCGCGATGTGCTAGCGAGGATCGAAGACGTCCGCTCGCCGTATCGCGAAGAGATCCTCGCGCAGACGCGCGCCGACCTCGAAGCCGATCTGCAACGCATCGAGCAGACGATGAGGCGCGGGGTCACGTTTTATCTGACGCCTGAGGGGCGCTACTCGCGCGACGGCCGGTTGAGCCGCCTTCGGACTACGCTCTGGCGCCTCAAGCCCCTCGCGACGGTCTATCTATCGTCCGTAAGCTATGACCCATTCGTCGGCCGCCGGTTTTCAGTGATGTTCCGAATCCTGCGGCCCGCCTATGAGGACGATCTGGCGACATCTATGGCGGCGGCGCGACCGATCACGACAAGCCAGTTGATCGCCGCATGGCTATGCGACGTGCCTGCGGATATGTCGATCGAGGCCGCGACGCGCGAAGTACACGCGCGCTTGCAAACGATGCCGGCCGGCGCATTTGTCGATCCAGACCTGACGCGAGCGCCGGACCGGATGGTCCGCGCCGCGTTTGTCGGGCTTGTTCGTCTTGGAATCCTCGAGCCATCGACGACACCCGTAGTAGGGCAAGCATCGGTTGCCCATCCCGGAAAAACCTATGCACTTACGGACGAACGCCGCCATCCCCAATTCCCGCTCGCACCCGACATTCTCGCGCATCAAGCCAACCAATTCGCTGAGACGATTGCCGCACTTCGATTGCTCGAGAGCAGGCGCGGAAATGGGGAGGTTTCCCAGGTCGCCGCACCGCACGTCCTACCGGTTGTCCGGGAAGGAAGTTAAATGATGCATCCTCGCACATCGTTGCTTCGTGTCATTGTCGGAGCGGCTATTCTTTCATTGCCGCTCCTATTGCTCGCACCGCGCGCGGACGCGGGCACGACCGGTTCCCTTGTAGTTACGGTTACGGATAGTAAGGGCGCCCCGCTGCAAGGCGTGGTGGTCTCAGTAACTTCACCATCGCAATCAGACAAGGGCGCAACCGATGTTCAAGGACACGTCACCTTTGCGTCACTGGCGCCAGATACGTACGATGTTACCTTCTCTAAGGCGGGTTTCAACACTCAAACGATTCAAGGCATCGATATTATCGCTGACAATGTCCGCTCGATGTCAGCCGCGCTCAACGGTTCTCAAGCGGTTTGCTCACGCGGCTGCGTTGGACTCTTGGGCTCAAGCGTTGTCCAGGGTCAGATCGTCCGGCCGGGAACGGGTGCAGACGTCTACTCGGTCAGCGCTGCACAACAATCAAAGGTCGCATCGCTCGGCGGCGGCGGCGGGATCGACAACGCGTATTCTGCTATCGCCTCAGTGCCCGGCGCGTTCGTGCCGCCGAATCAGACGGGCTGGAACCAACCGATCTTCTTGCGCGGCGGCGACTTCACCGAGATCGGGTATGAGCTCGACGGCGTTCCGCTCAATCGGTCGTTCGACCACATCCCCACGACAAATCTGTCAACTCTTGGCCAGCAGCAACTGCAGGTCTACACCGGCGGCGAGCCGGCGGACGCAGAATCCAACGCCCTCTCTGGATACGTGAATCAAGTGATCAAGCAAGGTACGTATCCGGGAACCGCCACGCTGGATCTCGGCATCGGCGATCCCGCCCTTTACAACAAGGCGAGTCTTGAAGTTGGCGGAGCCACACCCGACAAGCGTTTCACGTACTACGTCGGGACGAGCATCATCAACCAAGACTTCCGCTACCGCGATCAACAGAACGGCGCATCCTTCTCGAACCAGTTCGGCAACCCGTTCGACCTGCAATTTGCGGCCCTCGGTCCGTTGGGAATCGGACCGCCCGGCTGCGGTCTTCCAAACGGATCGCAGTTCACCGGATGTTACGCGAACCACGCGTTTTTCCAAGCCTTACCGGCCGGACCCGGCGGTTACGTCCTCGGGCCATATCCGATGGGAAAAAATTCGAACATAGCCGATCGCGAAAACGTGGCGAATCTACACTTCGGCATCCCGCGCGCGAACGGCCGCATGGACGATTTCCAACTGCTTTATGATACGTCGGAGCTGTACACGTACACGTATTCTTCCTATCTTGACTGGGGCGGTTCGCCGTTCTGGCAGGGCGTCGACGGGCAAGCATTCGGTCTGAAAGCCGGCGGCCCGCCGTTTTCGACATTCGTGCCCGGCTTTGCGTATCTCGGCCCGCTCGGGCAACCCGTTTCGGGCGCGCCCGGCGGACCGATCAACGCCGTTCTTCCTTATCTCTTCCCGGGCACAACATTTGCAAATCTCGGCGGCCCGGTACCGCTCGGACAACGCGACGCGTCTTCCAACGGCCAGAGCATCATCAAAGGTCAGTTCCAGCACAACTTCTCGAGCGATGCGTACATCCGCGGTTATGTCTACAGCGCGTATTCGAACTGGTTCGTCGAAAGCCCCAACGGCGCGTCGCAGATCTTCATCGCAAACTCGACTGACCGTGAGCTTTCGACGCACACCACCGGCTTCGCCGTGAAGCTCGCCGGTGAGATCAACGGTTCCAACCTCGTCAGCGCGCAACTCGCATACTCGACCTCGCAAAATGCGAGCATCGACAATCAGCAGACCACCACGTCGCAGCCTGCGCCGCAATCGCTGTTCGCCGCGCTTGTGAATACCGCCAGCCCATTGAGCGGCATCTGCAATTCGTGGGATTTCAATCCCGCCGACATGCCGCAGCCGTCGTCATGCGAACCGCTCACGGCATTTGCGCTGCCGCCGGGCGCGGGTCCAGCATATCTGCGATACGGGAGCCAGTTCGTCACGCCGCCGGCTGGCTTTGAGTGGCTTGCGCTCGAGAATGGCGCGACGGGACCCGTCAACGAAGTGAAACCGAAATTCGGCTCGTTCTCGATGCAAGACGAGTGGCATCCGACTGCGCGCATCGCACTGAACGTGGGCGTGCGTTTCGACCGCTTCGAATTCGACTTGCCCTCGACCGCGGGCGGCCCCACGCGCGCGTTCTGGTTCAACGCGTGGAATACGGTCATGTGCGCCAATCGCGGCGTGAACGGCGGCAATCCGATCGACGAAACTCTGCTTGGCCTGCCGGCCGGTGCGCCATGTTCGCTCGCCGGACCCGGCTGGGTGCAAGCGCGCATAACGAACAGCACAGCGAACGGCGCTACTCTCAGCTACAGCGAATTCCAACCGCGCTTCGGCGGCACGTACACGTTCAACGACGACAACGTTTTCCGGTTCTCGTTGGGCGGTTTCGCGCAGCCGCCAGCGACGCAGTTCCTGCAGTACAACACGCTCCAGCAGAACTTGCCGGCCTTCATCGGCGGACTCTTCTTCAAGCTGGGCTATACGACACCCGAGCACGACGTACGGCCGGCGGTGTCGTACAACGCCGACGTCGCATGGGAACACAAGATTCCGAACAGCACCGTCAGCTTCAGCCTGACGCCGTTCTACCGCGTGACGCGCGATCAGGTGCAGCAGTTCTTCATCGACCCGACGACGGGCACGATTTCCGGCGTGAACGCCGGGCGCCAGACGGTCGCGGGCGCGGAGTTCGCGCTGACGAGCGGCAACTTCAACACGAACGGCGTGGCGGCGCAGCTTTCGGTGACGTACACACACAGCCGCATCCGCTACGACGCTTTGCCCAACGGATCAACGCTCTTGTCGCCGGTCAACAGCTCGATCCAGCAATACAACTCGTTCACGAGCGCTTGTGCCAGCGCCGCGCCGACGACGAATCCGAATAGTCTGTGCGGGATCTTCGGCAACTCCAACGCCGTCGCGACCGAGGCAAGCGGCGTGGCGAACCCCTACTTCAACGAGCGGGCCCGGCCGTTGCTCGATCCAAATGGATTGTATCCGACGTACGACGTCGTGCCGACCGGGTTACAGCTCTCGTCTGCGAGCTACGGCATTCCGATCGCCGCTTCGCTCGTGGTTAGCGAACATCAGAACCGCTGGACGGTCGCGCCGATCCTGCAGTTCATCGCCGGCAGCCGCTACGGCGCCCCGCAGCAGCAGGTTGGAGTGGATCCCAGCTCGTGTGCGGCATTGAACAGCTCGGGAACGGTAACCGGCGACCCACGTTATCCGCACGGCGGCACCGGCAATCCGTACGATGCTCCGACGTGTACAAACACGATCTTCATCCCCGACCAATTCACGGGCAACTTCGACACGCCGGGTGCATTCCGCGAACCGTCGTTCCTCACAGCACACGTGCAGGTCGCGTACGATCTTTCCAGTCGCGCGACGCTCAAGGTCAACCTGCTCAACGTCTATGCACGCTGCTTCGGCGGTGATTCGCTGCCGTGGACGAGCGGTGGCCGCACGTGCGGCTACGACGTCTTGCCGGGCCACATCCCGCCGGTCGGCAACATCTTCAATCCTGGAGATGCGATCCAGCCGATCGTGCGTTACCCGTACGGCAACTTGCTCTCGGCGCAGCCGTTCAACGCGTACGCGGACATCGAGTTCAAGTTGTAATGCCTGAATGGGCAGGCTGAAGGGGCCGACATAAAGTCGGCCCCTTCGCATAATCGGTTGAGGCTCGCTGCGGAGGCGGAGTAGAGCCGGCGCTGGAATGCCAGCGCGATGGACGAAGCATTCGGCATCCTTGCCGTATTGATCGTTGGCCTTCTTCTCATTTCTTGGATTCTTGGCGTCTTCGCATTTGCGAGGACGTATTCGCTGCAGCGCGAGATCAACGAACTCCGGCGCGCACTTCTCTTGCAAGCTCGCTCGGACGCTACCGCGCAACGTGCTCCGGAGCCGCCCGCGGTTCAAGCGCCGATAGTTCAGTCACCGCCGACTCAATCGCCGCCGCTGTCACAACCGCAACCTCAACCGCCGCCGCCGCTTCTTCCGCTCGCACAACCTGTTCCGGCGCCGGCGCCACGCGTACCACAGACGCCGAAACCGGATTTCGAAGCAGTGGTCGGCGGCAAGTGGCTGAACGTGATCGGCCTGGCCGCCGTGCTCATCGCGACCGCGTTCGGTCTCAAATACGCATTCGACGAGAATTGGATCGGCCCGGTCGGGCGTGTAGCTCTCGGGCTCGTCGCCGGCAGCGCCGTGCTTGTCGTGAGCCAGTGGATCATGCGGCGGGGCTGGATCTACTTTTCAGAAGGGGTGACCGCGCTGGGCGCAGGCATCCTCTTCTTATCTCTCTACGCTGCGTGGAATTTCTACCATATAATACCGCCGGAAGCCGCCTTCGCAGGTCTTGCCGCGGTGACCGGGCTGCTCATCGCCATCTCGCTGGGCCGTAACTCACAACGGATCGCGGCACTCGCGCTGCTGGGCGGTTATGCCACGCCGCTACTCGTCTCGACCGGGCACGACGCGCAGGTGCCGCTGTTCACGTACCTCGCGCTGCTGAATGTCGCGCTCGTCTGGATGGTCGTCGCGCGCGATTGGCGGACGCTCTCGCTCTCGTTCCTCTTCAGCGCGCTGTACGGCGCGACGTGGTACACCCATTTCTACGACGCGACGAAGCTCGTGCCGAGCCTGATCTTCGCGACGATCTTCTTCTTGCAGTTCGCGCTCCTACCGGCGATCGTGGCGCGCCGCCGCGGCACGCTCTTGCCCGACGGCGTGGCGATGGCACTCGTCAACGCAGCGTGGTACCTCATCGTCCTCGACAGACTACTCTACGACTCGCACCGGTGGGTCCTCACCGCTGCCGTGCTCGCGACCGGCGCCTTCTTCATCATCATCTCGTCGATCGTGCCGGCCGGCACCGACAAGTCTGAAACTCCCGCGCGGCCGGTCTTCGGCAGCATCGCGTTCGCGTTCGTCACCGCCGCGATACCGATCCGGCTGCAAGGGCAGTGGATCGATATGGCGTGGGCCGTCGAGGGTGCGCTGCTCGTGTGGAGCGGCTTGCGCTCCGACACGAAGTGGCTGCGCTGGAACGGCATCGCCGTGCTGACGATCGTCAGCGTCTACCTCTTCCTCTCGCCGCTGACCGCCGATCGCGCATTTTTGAACGGGCGTTTCGCGACGTTCGTGGTCGTCATCGCCGCGCTCGCCGCCGTCCGATATCTATCGCGCCGTTATGCGTCCGTGCCGCATGATGAGGAGCCGGCCTACCGCGCGATGGGCATCGTGGCGAACTTCTTCGCCGTCTTCGCACTGTCCACGGAGACATTGCAAGCGCTTCGGCCAAACGCGGTCGGCTCGTTCGAGGTGGCGCCGATCCAACAGTACGGGCTGACGATCGTCTGGGTGCTGTACGCGCTCGTGCTCGCCGCATTTGCGCGGGCCGCGGATTCTAAGCTCGTTCGATGGCAGTCGTGGATCTTATTCGCGCTCGTCCTGCTCAAGGCGCCATCTGCCGACTTCGCAACGGACGTGCACACTCCGAGCGATTTGCTCGCATTGCGTTTCTGGACTTTTCTATTCGCCGCCGCGGCGATGGCTTACGCCCTCTACTTAGCGCGCAGCAGTACTAAGCCGGCGTCGAACGCCGAACTAGCGATCTTCCCGTGGATCGAAGTGGCGATCAACGTCTATGCGGTCTGGGCGCTGACCATCGTCGCTTCACAAGCATTCGCCGTGCCGGCCGTCTACTACACGGCCGAATGGTCGACGCCGCAGATTCTTGCCGTCACCGTCGCATGGACGCTGTACGCGCTTGGATTGGCCGTCTTCGCGTACGTCCGCGGATCGAATCGCGTGCGCTGGCAGGCATGGGCTCTGTTCGCGCTCATCGTCCTCAAAGCGCCGTTCACGGATTTCTCCTCTACTGTCGCGCCGCACAACGCTCTGACGCTCGTCCGCGTCGCGGTTTTTGCATTCGTCTTCGGCGCTCTGCTTTGCAACGTGCTCCTCGGTCGTACTCGAGCAGATCAGGAAGTACGCGGCGAACGTGTTTTTCTGCGCTGCCTCGACATCGCGCTCAATGTCTACGGCGTCTGGGCGCTCTCGCTTGTCGTGTGGCAAGCGTACGCCGGCCCGCCGGCGAGCGCGGCCGTCTCGTGGAGCGCGGCGCAGCAGCTTGGGCTTTCCTTAGCATGGACCGCGTACGCGGTAATCCTCATCTCGATCGGCACGTGGCGCGATTCTGCCGTGATCCGCTGGCAGGCGCTCGCGCTATTTGGCTGTGTGATCCTCAAGGCGTTCTTGTTCGATCTCTCGATGTTGGCGCTCGGCTATCGGATCGCGTCGTTCTTCGCCCTCGGCGTGATGCTGCTCGGCGCTTCGTTCTTGTACCAACGGCGCTTGTTCGGGCGCCGGCCACCGGAGGCACCGCGATGATCTCGCTCGCTGCGGCGCTGCTTCTCTCGATTTCGGCCCCGTCGCCGATCGTGCAGCAACCGGCCCCGTGGCAGGACTGGAGCCAAGCCCGGCCCATCGAGGTGCCTACTCTTCGCGCGCCCGGTCTCGTCCGGTTCGCGCTGCCCAACGACATCTACGGTCTGAGCCGGACCGATCTTGCGGATTTGCGCGTCATCGACTCGCGCGGCGCGCAACAGCCGTTCGCCGTCGATCAAGCTGTCGCGGAGTCCGCGCGTTCGTGGCAGGACGCCGAATTGAGCGAGCAAGGATTTGTGGCGGGAAGATACTCGCAAGCGGTCGCCGACGTTGGCGCCGGCGGGGCGATGCACGATCTTCTCGCGATCGAAACGACCGCCGACGAATTCTCGACTTGGGTGGAAGTCGCCGCGAGCGACGACGAATCTACTTGGCGCATCGTCCGTCAGCGCGCCCCCATCTTCCGCTTCACGTCCGATGGATTCGCGGGATCGCTCGACGTGAGTTTTGCGCGTACGCGTTCGCGCTGGCTGCGCATCCGCGTTCTCGACCCGGCGACGGTATTTCCAATCAGCGGCTGTCGCATCGCTGAAGCAGTCGACACGACGCCGGAGACGACTGCGGTCGCAGCGGATATCCGGCCAGATCAGAGCGCACCCGCGAAACAGACCCGATTGACCGTGGACCTCGCAAACGCCCGCGTTCCCGTCTCGGCCGTTCGTTTCGATGTCGGCGATGCGGCCTTTCATCGCGCGGTTGCGGTCGTCGCGAGTTCTGATGGCGTGAATTGGACCGATGTCTACGACGATGAGATCTATCGCGACTCGCAAGGCGGCTCGTCCTTCGCGTTCAGCTTTCCCGAGGCCCGGGGCAGGTATTGGCGACTCATCGTCTACAACCGCGATGACGCTCCATTGCAGTCGCTACACGCGACCTTGCTTGCTACCCCGCGCTACGTCTCGTTTCGGGCCAAGCCGGGCGTGCACTATCGGCTTATCTTCGGCAACGTGCGCGCGATCGCTCCGAGCTACGACTTTTCGATATCCACGTCGGCTGGCGAGCGCGCGCACGCGCAGCTTGCTCTGCTCGGGCGCTTGGGCAATGCGATGAATCCGATCGCGCCGATCGTCGCTCGGCCGTGGACGGAAAGTCATGCCGGAATACTGTGGGCTGCGCTTATTCTCGCCGTTGTGGTTTTGGCGTGGCTCGCGTTGCGCGCAATGCGCTGAAGCCGACTGGGATTTTCTGAAGGGCCGGCTTTACGCCGGCCCACGTGATGTTCGCCAGGGCCGACATGAAGTCGGCCCCTTCAGTCGGCCTCTTCAGTTCGAGTAGGGCAAGCATCGCTTGCCCCGTAACGATGCCACATGCCCGGCAAGAACTTCATCGTCCGCATGGCCGACCGTCTGCGAGCAGGCAAAGCCGGTGAGACGAGCACGGACCACAACGCCGCGCGCGACTTTCTCTCGCGCCGACATACACTTGCCGCGTTGAACGTGCGGCTCAAGTCCGCGATCGCAGCCGATCCGCGCTATTCCGCCGTGCGCTGCACCGCTAGACCATCAGAACAAACTCCCGAGCGCCTGCAATTGCGCGCGGGCGAAACTATCGTCACGATCCGCATCGGCTCGGACTCCGAGTTCTTCGCCGTAAGCGGCTGCGGTCTCGGCAAGCGCTTTTCGGCGAATCCGGCGCACCTGCAATCCGACGACGTCGTTTTGCTGACTGCGGATGAAAACGGCGCCACTCCGTACGGCACGGAATTCAACGCTTTAGATTTCCTGGAAGACCTGGTCCGTCCGCAAAGCACGACGTGAGGCCCAGGACGCGAGTCTCTTGACAGCCGCCTCGACATTCGCGACGATTGGCGGATAGTCAATCTACGCGCGAAACGCGCTGCCAATGAGGGGAATCCGCTTTGAGATCCATCGTCGCCGGCATCATCGCCGGGTGTTTGCTCGTCTCGCTCCCAATCCACGCCTCGGCCGGTTTCAAATCGCAGCATGCGCAGTTGGGCCGCGACTTTCCGATCCACTACGACGGTCCGCTTATCCAACATGGGCCGCTGTTCGCCGGCCCGAACGGACTGCCCGCATTCGGCGTCGTGTTTCACGGCGGTCCGGTGCAGACCACCACGGCCACGTATTCGATCTATTGGCAGCCGGCCGGAACATTCATGAGCCCGCGCTATAAGACTCTCATCAACCGCTTCCTGAAGGACGTGGGCGGCAGTCCGATCTACGGCATGGCCACGACCTACTCGGGATCCAACGGCCAGGTGCAAAACGTCTCCACGTTTGTCGCTTCGATCGTGGATACGACGCCCTACCCGGCGGGCGGTCCGACGGACGCCGACCTGCAAACGGAGATCTCAAAAGCGATCGCGAGCAACGGCTGGCCGACGGGCGTCCGTGTTCAATACCATATCTTCACCGCCAAGAACGCCGTGCCCGCACCTGGGTACTGCGCGTATCATAGCGCCTACAACTACAAGCACAACAGCAACAGACCGGTCGTCTACGAGTTCACCCCATATGTGGGCTTCGAAAACGGCTGCGATCCGCCGTATGGCATCACGCCGAACAACGACGTCGACGCTGACGGCTCGATCATAAGCGTTTCGCATGAGCAGATGGAGATGGTCACCGATCCGCTGCTCAACGCTTGGTACGGCATCGGCGGCGAGATCGGCGACATCTGCATCTTCAGCTTCGGCGTGCCCTATAGTCAGACCGGAGCGAACATGGTGATCCATGGCGATCCGTACTTCTTGCAAGAGGATTTCTCGCAAGCACTGGACGGCTGCCAACCAAACCTGTGATCCGAAACGACCTTCGTGAAGGGGCCGGCTTTATGCCGGCCCACGCGATGTTGGATGGGCCGACATAAAGTCGGCCCATCCAGTCGATCCCTTCAGTGCGCGCAAGGGGTAGCTGGATGCGCGCCGGGCGGCGCGACGTAGGGATCGGACGGCGAGTACATCTTCGAGCGTTCGCCATCCACATCGACGCTATACTCAGAACCGTCTCCGCACCAACGTCGCACGTCGAAACGTTGGCCGGCGCGATCGACCAACACCACATCGAGACCACGCACGATCAGCGGGCGCCCGCGTTCCAAACGTACCGGTCTTCCACTACGGACGAAGAGCGCGCGGCCGCCCGTGCCTTGTAATAGTAATTTTCCGACGCCGTCGCGACCGACGACGAGCGCCGACCGCGCATCCATCGCGATCGCGCGAACGTTTCCGGCTCCGTGCAGCGCATCTAAGCGCGCCATGAACGCCGCGAGCCGGCCGAATCGATCGCGCACGCGAAAGTGCGTATCGCTGATCACGCCGCGCAGCGGCGGAAAATCGAAGAAACCTTCGGTGAAACTGATCGCCTGCTCGAACGGATCGGCCACAGCATCGGGTGTGTGGACGTCGTGCGTACGATCGCCCGCAACGGCATCGAACACATACGTACCCAAGATCGCAAGGCCGGCGCTTGTTCCGCCGACGACACCGCCACGATCGTAGACCCGTTGGACGGCCGCCGCGAGCGGCGTTCCCTTCCAGATGACGTACTCGGCCTGATCGCCGCCGGCGAAGAACACCGATTGCACGTGAGATACGAGGGCGGCCGCTCGAGCGATGTCGACGGCCGAAGCACAAGGCGGCAGCAAGATCGTGCGCACGGAATGGAATGCGCCAAGCCCGTGGATGTAGTCGTCATAGTCGTTGTCGCCGCTCGCGCGCAGGACGACGAGGTCACCGGCGTCACGTAACCGCGACCCAGCGACCGTCGTCGCGATCCACCGAAACGCCTCGTCCACGTCGGTACCGCCGCCCATGAGCACGAGTCCGGGCCCGTGAGGTTGGATCGCTTCGGTTTCGGTAGTGCCAACGGAGTGATAAAATGTCGCGTGGCACGTCGTCATCGCACCGAAGGCCGGCGATGCCGTCATCATGAGGATCACAGCGGCACCTAGGCATATTAGTCGCAATTATCGTCCTCGGCTCGCTCGGAACTTCATTGTCGGAGCATAGCTGGGCCGACATAAAGTCGGCCCCTTCAGTGATAAAGTCGGCCTTTCAGTCGCTACTCAGTCATCTGTAGCGTCTGCGCGGCGCGAACTGACAATCGGATGCGGGTGCCGCGAACCTGCCGAGCACGTCGTAGTTGCCGCCAAGCGCGACGGACGGAACCTCGCGCGCAAACCAATCGACGTACGCGACATCTTGCAGCTCATAACCGTTTATCTTGAACAGCGTACCGACGAGCGGATCGGCGTCCTCGAGATGTTTGTTGCAGCCCGTGGTGCCGGGCGTGAACCACGGAGGCACCGCATTCTCGTTGAAAGGATCGTGCGCCCATTCGTTGATCTCGTGCGACATCGAGTCCACGACGCCCGGCGATGCGCCTGCCCAAACAGTCGTGTAGCGGTCGCGCTCAGCACCCAGACGCACGTCGAACGAGAAGTGCTCGCCGCCGAAGGATGAGCCGCCGTCTTGAAGCCGGATGTTCTTCGTCAGAAAAATCGTGAGCGTCGTCGGCGAAATGCCAAGTTGGGAGATGATCATCGGTTCTTCCGATTTGACGAACCAATCGAAATCCAGCACGCCCCTGATCTGTCCGCGCGGGCCCGTGCTCGTGGAGCCATCGGCCGCGGGGACTTGCAGCGAGTACGTGGGTTCGATGACTGGTGCTGCGAGCAGGACGTGGTAGCTCGAGGATTGCGCCGATTGCCAGAACTCGGCGCGCAACACCGCGTCACCGTACTGGGTCGTGCCGCTTGCAAACGGAGCGCTTGCGAATATGGGCGACGAGATCAACGCGGTCGTCTCCGAGCTTCCGTCGAGCACTTTTCCGTCCGAGAAGACAAAGCGCATCGGTACGATCTCGTTTGCGATGACCGTCGTGGCACCGAGGCTGGGGTCTGCCCCGATGAGCTCGACCGGATAGGTCGTCGAGTTGTAGACGAATGACGTATGCCAGACGGGGATCGTCACGATCTGCGCAGCGGCGGGCACCCTTAAAACGACTGCAATCACAATCGCGCAGAATATGACTCGAGCGCCGCGATTATGGATTTTCATCCGGCTATTGAACCCCTCGTGCGATAGATTTCACTCGTTCGCCGTCTGCGCCTGCATGCCGGCCGCTACGAGTGAGATCCGCGAACTGCTTTTACGTCGGCGCGGATAGCCTCAGCCAGTTCAACCTTCGTCGCAAACCAGCGCTGCTCGCGCAAGAAGCGCCAGTCGCGGATTGCGACGCAGTCGCCATAGATGCTACGATCAAAATCCAAAAGGTGGACTTCGACCACGCTTTCGGAACCTCCGAACGTCGGCTTGTCCCCGATGCTGACCGCCGCACGATAGTCGCTGCCCTCGTGGTGCGCGGTCGCTGCATAGACGCCGGCCGGCGGCACGAGTTTTCCATATGAGATATTGAGATTGACGGTGGGAAATCCGAGCACGTGACCTTGCCCGTCGCCGAGCCTTACCGAACCGCGCAGCGTGAAAGGCGAACCGAGCAGACGGTCGGCAACGTCGAAGCGCCGCTGTTCGATCAGCCCGCGGATGCGCGAGCTCGAGACTTTTTCGCCGTCTTCCTCTAAGAGCGGCGCCGCCTCGAACACGGACCCCGCCGTTTCGAATTCGCGCCGCGCAAGTGCACAGTCGCCCGTGCGATTCCGCCCGAAACGCCAATTCTCACCGACCACGAGCAGTTTGGTGCGCAAACGCGACAGCAGCACGTCGCGCAAGAATATCTCCGCCGGCATCGACTGGACGTGCTCGTCGAATGGGATCAAGAACAGAACATCGATCCCACAGGCATCGAGCAGATTGATCTTCTCTTCAGCGGTTGTCAGCAACCACGGTGCATGGCCCGGGTGCAAGAACTCCTGCGGATGGTGGTCGAACGTCAAAACGCCTACCGCAGCCCCCGGCTTGCGACGCGCGAACAGCTCGCGAAGCACCGCGCGGTGACCGATATGCACGCCGTCGAAAACGCCGATCGTCAGAACGAGGTCGACGTCGGCGCTGTGCGCTGCGATATTCCGGACTATAACCATGCCCGGCGCGGGATTCTGGACTCGTGCGGCCGCGCCCTATTGCGCGGCTTAGCGGCATCCTGCGAAGATGCTCTGCAGTACGTATCCGTGACGGGGCAACGCCATGAGCGGATTCGGCACGAGGCGACCCGTCTGCACGTCCACATACGTCTCGTTACGTGGCAACGCGATCGAAGCGGAGGATGCCGGATCGTTGTTCACCGCGGCGAAACCCGAAGAATAGCGTCGCGTGAACACGCTCGAGCCCGTGACGGTCATCGGAGCACATGGCGCACCGATCAGCGCCTGATACGACTGCTGCCAACGCTCGGCGCCATAGGGGTCTTTCGCGGCGACGAACAACCCTGCGGCCGCCTCTTTCACCAAGAGATACGTCGCCATCGAATAACCGACCTGAGCGGAAGTCGGCGATTGCGACGACCCAGCCCAATTGTCCACGACGAGAAATCCTTCGCCCTGACTTTGGATGTACTCAGCCCATTGCGCGATATTCGTCAGTGCCGCATCATCGACATAGTTGCCGTATTGCGAGAATCCCGCTTCATCTAAGACGATGTCGACGTTGGCGAGCAGCGCGGTCTCGCGCGGATCTCCAAATTGCATATCCTGCGGTACGTTATTCGCGATCAGCCAGAGCGGTTTCGGCAGTGCGTGCAAATATGCGTGCGACTGCGCGGCCCACGCAGCCACGGCGCTCGACCACGCGGGATCGCCGGCCTGCCCGCTGAAAAGGCGGTGGAAATTCGTGAGGCCCGGACCACGATAGACGCCGCAGCCGTAGTCGCCGTTCTGAAGCACCGTGTTGTTCTTCAATGTCACGATATCGTACGCCAGCGCGTCGTAGGCGTTGGCTTCGGCATAGGCTCCGCCCAATTGCACTTGATACCTGACGACCTGCGGGTTGGAAAAATCCAAAACGACGTTTGACAATTCTGAAGCGGTGGCCGGCGTCTCGGTCTGCGCGCCGTCTCTGTGGCAATTGTAGACGACCCAGGAAGGATGGTTGGTCTGCCACCAATCGATCTCGTGGCCGAGATTCCCGAAATCCCCGACGGATAGATCGGTGTCGAACGGCAGGTAGTAGGCCGTGACCAGAGCCGCATTGGTGGTGTGCCATGCGCCGGCGGTCCCCGATCTGGGTCCCCAAACGACGGCATAGCGATAGCCGTCCGCAACTGCTTGCCCTTGCGTGATCATGTTGTGGACCGGTCCATAGTTCACTTCGTCGAAGACCTGCATGGCATGGATACCGTACCACGTATCTTGCATGTACCGGCTTGGGGGCGGCGGCGACTGTTGGGAAGCGACAGTGGGCGATGGGCTCGGCTTCGCGCTCGGGCTGCTCGTCGGCTTCGGCGTCGCGCTAGCGCTCGGCCCAGGCCGTGGTGACGGCCCGGCTTGCACACCGGGGAGAGCAGATCCGTTGCCCCCACCACCGCCGCACGCGGCGAGAAATGCCGCGGCTATCACGCACGTCGCGACCACAACGGAATTGACGTTCTTCATATAAGTCATATGAGAATTGTGCGCGACAGCCGTTTTGCGAATCCTAAACGCCTGCGCGTCCGCCGTGAATTGTCATTGCGGCGGCGGATTCCTTGTGACTGAACGCCCGTCTGAAGGGGCCGACTTTACGTCGGCCCGGGCGAGCGTAACGTGGGCCGACATGAAGTCGGCCCCTTCACGCCTATGTGAACACGCGCGTCGGCTGGAGGCTAGCACCGTCCGCGCTCTGCGTCGCGAGCGCTGTCCCTGCGAGACGACCGTCGATAGTCACGAGCACTTCACCATATGTGACGGGGGCCGGACACGTCACCGCGTTGCCGTGCGCGAAGCGCCGTTCTTGCTCCGCGTTGAGTTCGATGCGAGGCTGCGTCAGGACATCGAGCGGGTCGATCAGGTGGGCTTTCGGATCGGCGAACAACGCATCCGAGACGACGGCCGAATCGAGCGTGAACGGTCCCGCGGCCGTTCGCAGCAGTGCTCCCATATGCGCCGGCAACCCGAGACGATTACCGATGTCCTCGCACAGCGTCCGCACGTATGTGCCTGCGTCGCATTCCACTCTGAGCCGAACGCCGGCATCGAACTGCTGCAGTATGTCAAGGGCATGGACGACGACCTCGCGCGGCGCGCGTTCGACGGAGACACCCTTGCGCGCGCTCTTGTACAGCGGTTGTCCGTCGACTTTCACCGCGGAATACATGGGTGGTATCTGCGAAATAGCGCCGACGAATGACGTTAGCGCGTTCGGCAATCGCTCATGCCAATCTCCAGGGACTTGAGCCTGAGCGACTATCGCCCCCGACGCGTCGCCCGTGTCGGTCGCGCTGCCGAGCACGAGTTCGAATTCGTAGCATTTACGACCCGAACCGAGCAGCGGCAGCAACTTCGTGGCATGACCGATCGCGAGGACGAGGACACCCTCGGCGCCGGGATCGAGTGTGCCCCAGTGACCTAGCGATACGCCGCCGAGCGCGCGCCGCACTCTCGACCCGAACGCGGTGGATGTTGGTCCGGGCGGCTTTCGCGCGTTGATGAATCCGAACCCGGCGTTAGCCGGCTGCACGGGCCCCTTCGGCCATCTCGGCGCGGATGGCAGTGAGGACAGCCGAGAGCGCCTGATCTTGCGTCGCGTTGATAGTGGCGCCGGCCGCCCGGAAGTGCCCGCCGCCGCCGAGTTTTTTTGCAGCCGCCATGACGTTGATCCGGCCGCGCGAACGCATGCTCACGCGAAACGTGCCGTCGGGAGCTTCCTTCAAGAGTGCCGAGACTTCGCAGCGATCTACCGCGCGAAGCGCGCCGACCACGTCTTCGAGGTCTTCATACGTGGCGCCGAATTCTTCCAGCATTGCCCGCGAGACGACCGAATAGCATATCCCGTCGTCGGTCAGCGTGGCGGTGTCGAGCGCGCGGCCCAAGACTTTCTGGCCGGAGAACGTGCGCGTCTGATAAAGCTGTTCGTTGATGCGATCTTTTTGCGCACCCGCTTCCATGAGCGACGCCGCGAGCCGAATGGTATGTGGGTCGGCGTTGGAATACATGAAGCAGCCGGTATCCGAGATGATGGCTGCGAGAAGGCAGGTCGCGATGTCGGATGTTATCGGCACGCCGAGCGCGACGATCAGGCCGAGGACAAGACTTCCGGTGGCAGCCTCGGATTCAACGACGAGGTTCCAACGCCCGAAGCGGTGGTTGCCGAGGTGATGATCGATGTTGATGATGCGCTCCGGCGGCACCCAATTCAGCGCCTTGCCGGCTCGCCACTGATCGCTCATGTCGAGGAAGACGAAGATCGCGTCGTCGGCGACGCCGTCGAAGGTGCGTTGCGTGAGCTGTGATTCCGGGAGAAACCGCAGATTTGCCGGCACGTCGTCGTCCAGGAAGTAGACGACGTCCTTTCCTATCCGCTTGAGCGCCATGCCGAGCGCGAAGCCGCTGCCCAACACGTCGCCGTCGGGTTTTTCGTGTGCGCACATGACGAACTGGCGGCTTGAGCGCAAGCACTCGAGCACGCCCTTGGCTCCCGGGGGCTCTGCGCTGGAACCGTTACTCTTCGTGTTGATTTCGTTGTTCATCGCGTCGCTGCACCTCGTCGATGATGTGCGCCATGCGGACGCCCTGTGCGATGGACTCGTCGCGGATGAACGTGAGCGTGGGCGTTCGGCGCATGCGCAGCCGCTTTCCAAGCTCGACGCTCAAGAAGCCCGCGGCGCTCTGCAACCCCGCGATCGTGGCTGACGATTGGCGCCGGTCTCCCAACGGGCTCGCGAAAACTTTGGCGGTTCTCAAGTCGGGGCTTACCTCGCTGCGGATGAGCGTGACAAAGCCGACTCGCGGATCTTTCAACTCTTCGCGGATCAGTTCGCTCAACTCGCGGATGATCTCGTGCTCGACGCGCTCGAGTCGCTGGCTCTTCGCTCCGGCCGGCTCATGCATGCTGTATTTCACCGTACACGTGTTCGATGTCAATGGGCAAGCGTTGCTTGCCCTACTACGACGACGATGAAACCGCCGCGAACTGCTCCATCATGTAGGCTTCGATCACATCGCCCTCCTTGAGGTCGTTGAAGTTCTCGATCGACAGACCGCACTCGTATCCGGTCGCGACTTCGCGAGCATCGTCTTTGAAGCGCTTAAGCGAGTTGAGCTTGCCCTCGTAGACGATGACGTTGTCGCGCAGCACACGGACGCGCGAATCGCGCGTGATCTTCCCGTCGCGAACGTAGGCGCCGGCGATCGTGCCCACTTTGCTGACCTTGAACAGCTTGCGCACCTCGGCCTGGCCGAGCACGACTTCGCGTTCCTGCGGTTTGAGCATCCCGGTCATCGCCGCTTTGACCTCGTCGATGACGTTGTAGATGACATCGTACAAACGGACGTCCACGCCTTCTTGCTCGGCCTTGCGCGCGATCGTGGCATCGGGGCGGATGTTAAAGCCGATGATGATCGCGTTTGAGGCGCTCGCAAGCATGACGTCTGACTCGTTGATGCCGCCGACGCCCATGTGGATGACGCGCGTCCGAACTTCTTCGTTGACAAGTCCGTCGAGCTGCGATCGCAACGCCTCCACGGATCCTTGCGCATCTGCCTTGATGATGAGGTTGAGGTCTTTGATGCCGCCTTCTTTGGCCTGCGCCAAGAAGCCGTCGAGCGTGACTGGCCGGCGCGCGCTCGCCATGCGCTGTTCGCGCTTGCGCTGCGAGCGTTTGGCCGCGAGCTCGCGAGCGTCGCGTTCGTCGGAGACGACCTCCAGCACGTCGCCTGCCGCGGGGACGTCTGACAGACCCATGATCTCGGCGGCGATCGACGGTCCCGCGCGCTTGATCGCGGCGCCTGAGTCGTCGAAGAGCGCACGTACTTTGCCGAATGTCGAGCCGACGACGGCGATGTCGCCGACCCGCAGCGTGCCGTTTTTTACCAACGCGGTCGCGACCGGCCCGCGCGACCGGTCAAGCCGCGCTTCGATGATCACACCCTGTGCGCGCCGGTTCTTGTTCGCCTTGAGATCCTGCAGATCGGCATTGAGCAGCACCATCTCGAGGAGCTCGTCGATGCCCGTCTTCAGCTTCGCGGACACGGGGATGAACTGCGTCGTGCCGCCCCAATCTTCGGGAGTAAGGCCGTATTCCGACAGCTGTTGCTTCACGCGGTCGATATTTGCGTTCGGCTTGTCCACTTTGTTGACCGCGACGACGATCGGAACTCCGGCCGCCTTCGCGTGGTTCATCGCTTCGATCGTCTGCGGCATGACGCCGTCGTCGGCAGCCACGACGAGAATCGCGACGTCGGTGACTTTCGCGCCGCGCGCGCGCATCTCGGTGAACGCTTCGTGACCGGGCGTGTCGATGAACGTGACCTTGCGGTCGTTGGTCTCGACGGTATAGGCGCCGATGCGCTGCGTGATGCCACCAGCCTCGCCCGCGGCGACCTTGGTGGACCGGATGGCGTCGAGCAGCGACGTCTTGCCGTGGTCGACGTGCCCGAGTACCGTGACCACGGGCGGACGGGTTGTGAGTGAACCCGGCGGATCCGACTCGGTGAGGATCTCGACCGTCTCTTCGTCTGCCTCTTTGACAAGCGCGTTGAATCCGAAGCGGCGCGCCACTTGCGACGCGACATCCGGCGGCACGTGCTGATTGATCGTGGCCATCGTGCCCATCTTGATCAATTGCCCGATGACTTGACCAGCGGGGACGCTCATGGCGGAAGCGAGTTGCTGCACCGTGATCAGATCAGGGATCTCGAGATCCTTGAGCACTTCGGGTTCGACCATCGGCGCCTGCGACGACTTGTGGCGCGGCTGCGTCTTCTTGAGCAGTTCCTCGCGTTGTCGCTCTTTACGGTCGCGCTCCATCTCCTCGCGCGACTTCTTGCGTCCGCCAGGTTGCGGCCCACTCGTCGGCGCTCCGGTACCGGGTTGCAGCGGGCTGCCAGGCCGTCCGGGAATCGGACGCCCTCCAGGGCCGCCAAGCGGACGCCCAGGCATGGGTCGCCCTTGCATTCCTGGACCGCCTGGACGCGGCGCGAAACCCGGACCAGCGGGTCGAGGGCCGACACCGACGCCGACGCGCGGCTGCTGCTGGATGATCTGCTGCACCGGCCGGTTCATCGGAATCGGCGCGGTCGGATCCGCCGACGCCGCCGGAACGACCTTCGGATGATGCGCGGGGCGCATCACGGTTGCGCGTCGAGGCGTGGACGTGGCCACGGTGCGCAGCCGGACAACCGGACTATGAACCTCGGGCGATGGCGGCGGCGCCGGAGCGGCTTCGGGTGCTTTGGCGGGGGGTTCTGCAGCCTTGCTCTCGGTGGCGTCGCGCGTAGGCTCGCTGGGCGGCGGCGGTGCTTCAACCGTGGCCGTCGCCGTGGCCGCGCCGTTGCCGGCCGTCGCCTTTTTTGCGACAGGCTTATGCGACTTCGCCGCCTGCGCCAAATCGCCGACAAGCACGCCCTTCACGATGCGCGCGCGATGCTCGTCGATGACGCTCATGTGCGTGCTGGCTCTGATGCCAACTTTGCTCAGAAGAGCGATCGTATCTTTGCTTGAGAGGTTGAGCTCTTTGGCGAGCTCGTGGACCCGTACCATTGCCAAGAGTTAGTCTTTTCCTTTGTCGTCTCGACGACCAGAAGCAGCGCGTTCCGCAGCGGGCAGCGCCGATAACGGCACTTCGGCTAAACCCGCGAATCTCTTGTTCTTCCTTACCTTGTCGCGGCACGACGTAGAGCACAGATATGCCCCCCGGCCCGGCAGACGTGCGGCAGGGTCAGCCTGCCACCCGCCGTGCTCCAGGCGGACGAACCGTACCAACGACTGCTTTGGGAAGCGGGCGCGGCAACCGACGCACTGGCGAAACGGCACGTGCGCGGGAAGGACCGCAGAGTCGGACGTATGCACCCGCTGTATTGTTCGGCGTGACGCCTTTGACATCCGCTTTGACAGCCGTTACGTATAGAGAGATGTGCGTCATCGGCGCGCGATCTAAGAACGAGCGGGATGGATAGAATGCGACGACTTTTCGGAAGATGCGGATTGGGCGCGATCTTGATGGCGGTTCCCCTGTTGCTGCTCGCGCCGGCGAACGCCGCTACGCAACCTGCGAGCACGGAGAAGGTCGTCCTGGCCGGCGGATGTTTCTGGGGAATGCAGGCCGTCTTCGGAGAGTTGCGAGGCGTCAAGAGCGTCGTCGCCGGGTATTCCGGCGGGTCGGCAGAGACGGCTCACTACGACATCGTCAGCACCGGCACGACCGGCCACGCAGAATCCGTCCAGATCGAATACGATCCGGCGAAGATCACGTTCGGCCAACTGCTCTCCGTCTATTTTATGGTCGCGCATGATCCCACGCAGCTCGATCGTCAGGGGCCCGACTTCGGAACGCAATACCGCTCGGCGGTTTTCTACACGACCGATGCGCAGAAGCGCGAGACGGAATCATACATCAGCACGCTTGAAGCGCAGAAGTCGTTCGATGGAAAGATCGTGACGCAAGTCGTGCCGCTGCGCGCGTTCTATCCGGCCGAGGATTACCATCAGAACTACGTAGCGCACAATCCCGATAATCCGTATGTGATGTACAATGACTTGCCCAAGCTCGCCGCGTTGCACCACCAATTCCCATCGCTCGTCAAATCCTAGGTATTTTTCGAGGGCGTATTTTTCGAAGGCGATTTTTTTGAAGGGGCCGACTTTATGCCGGCCCTAGGTTTCGTCTTGTGGGCCGACATAAAGTCGGCCCCTTCATTGATGAGATGCACATGACGACTCCGTGAGACGATCGTGAAACCGTTTCCGAACTGCTAATTGCGTGCGGGGATCTGCCGTTAAGCGAAGTAGTCGCTCAGCGCTGAAGGAGATCCGATCATGACACTGCACCGCACTATCGCAGCCGCCGCACTCGCATGCGGCATCGTAACATCCGCTCTCTGCCAGACCGCGTCGGCCCGGCCGCTTCAGGTCAACGGCTTTGGTCCGATACAAGTGGATTCGTGCATCGTCGGCCGAGACGGCAGTGCGACGCGCGGCCTGGACATCATCTACCACAATACGCGGCGCATGGCAGCAGATAAAGTCATCTTCAATGTCGATTATCGGGGCATCAACCGGACGATCTCGGATGCCGGAACGTTCTCGCAATATGCGAGCATCAACCACGGCTTTGACGTCTTCGACGGCTTCGGTTACGAAGGCGCCGTCCTCAACCGCTGCGATGTGACGTACGTCCACTTCGCGGACGGCGAAGTCTGGCGGCTCTAGATCAAACGCTCGTCGTGAGCGACGACGTGCGGACCAGCCCCAACCTGCCGATATTACAAAAAAGCAAGCAACCGCTGGGTGGCGGACCTCGACGCCGCCCCGGCGCGACCTTTTAGAGGGAAAACGAAAGCATGGCGCTCACCGTCGTCCGATTCGGAGCCCGAATCGCAATCGCTGTCTTGACGCGCGCGATCGATGCGGTCTACGCACCGCATCCGCCGTTTGTCGAGACGCTTTTCCTACGCTGACAAGCTAAGACGCTAGACGGACCGAAAACGTCTCGCCCCACACAGCCGTCAATCGACGGCGTCGCTGGTGGCCTCCGCCTCTTCCGCAGCCGCCGCGGCTTCCGCGGACTCTTCGTCACCCTCCCCGGGAGCCATGCGCTGCAGTTCCTGCAGCTTGCGGATCAGCTCTTCGTCTTCGGCCAACATCTCCGCCGTCAGCTGCACACCGCTCTCTTGCGCGGCGACTTCCGCCATCGCGGCGAGTTCCTCGCGTTCCTGATCCTCGTCGACGCGCTGCGACATGACTTCGGCCCACTGCTCTTCGTTGTGGATATCGATGCGCCAGCCGGTCAGACGCGCCGCCAAGCGCACGTTTTGGCCTTCTTTTCCGATCGCAAGCGAGAGCTGATAATCGGGAACGACCGCTTCGGCGAGATGTTCGCGCTCGTTCAGATGCACTTGGATCACTTTCGCAGGCGCTAGCGCGTTCGCGACGTACGTTGCCGGATCTGCGGACCACTGGATCACGTCGATCTTCTCGCCGCGCAGCTCCTCGCCGATGTTGTTGACGCGCGAAGAGCGCGGTCCGAGACAGGCGCCGACCGCATCGATGTCTTCTTCTTGCGTCCAGACAGAGATCTTCGAGCGTGAGCCAGGTTCGCGCGCGACGTCTTTGACCTCCACGATGCCTTGCGAGACTTCGGGGATCTCCTGCTCGAACAGGCGCCGCACGAGATTGGGATGACTGCGCGACAAGATGATCTGCGGACCGCGGTTCGTCTTGCGGACTTCCATCACGTACGCGCGAATGCGCTCGTTGATGCGGAAGACCTCGCGCGCCACTTGCTCGGAGACCGGCAAGATCGCTTCGGCCCGTCCGAGGTCGACGTACATGTTGCGCTGTTCGTAGCGGAGCACCTGACCGCCGACG